>ENA-UOOK01000493-UOOK01000493.1-fermentation-metagenome-genome-assembly--contig:-NODE-493-length-52114-cov-6.749918_pt1 | contig 52114 bp, 44 predicted proteins | sample MGYA00245777_ERZ724023 | MGnify/ENA primary metagenome ERZ724023 (study PRJEB28704, sample SAMN03018312) | fermentation metagenome | biome: anthropogenic terrestrial biome; feature: soil; material...
CGGCACGTCGCCCGTGCCCGGCGGCATATCGACAAACAGGAAGTCCACGTCGCCCCATACGACGTTCGACCAGAACTGCTTGATCACACCGGCGATCATCGGTCCCCGCCACACGACCGGCGTCGTCTCGCTGTCCAGAAGCAGGTTGATGGACATCACGCCGATGCCGGCGGCCGTTTTTGCCGGCAGGATGCCGTCCTCGTTGCCGAGCGCCTTGCCGTGCAGCCCGAACATCTTCGGGATGGAAGGCCCGGTTATGTCGGCGTCCAGGATTCCCGTGCGGAGCCCCGAACGGTTCAGCAGCGCCGCGAGCGCGGCGGTCACGAAGCTCTTGCCGACGCCGCCCTTTCCGCTCACGACGCCGACGACGCGGCCGATCCTGCTTTTCGGGTTCGGCTTTTCCAGAAAATCGGCCGGGGTTTTGCGGCGGGAAGCGCAGTTCTCCGCACACTCGGAGCAATTGTGGCTGCAGTTTTCCTCACTCATACGGTTCGATCCCTCCACTTGCCGCCCGTCGGGGCGGCTTTTCCAGATTATCTCAGATTTTCCACCTGTTCAAAATTCCGTCTTGATGCCGCGCAGAAACAAATCGGAAAGGGCGCGGTTCGGATCTGCGCCCCCGTTGACTACGGCGTCCACCGTCCGGGTGATCGGGAGGTCCACGCCGTACCGCGCCCCCAGCTTCAGCAGGGCCGCCGTGGTGGCGACGCCCTCCGCAAGCTCGCCGTAAGGCTCGCCCTTCACGAACGATTCCCCGAAGCGGCGGTTGTGGCTGTAAGGCGAAAACACGGTCGCCTCATAGTCGCCCAGATGCGCAAGGCCGTAAGCGGAGATCCCGTTTCCGCCCATCGCCTGGATCAGCCTGGCGATTTCACGCGTCCCCCGCGACATCAGCGCGCCTTTCAGGGCTGTTTTTCCCAGGCCGTCCAGCATTCCCGCGGCAATGCCGACGACGTTTTTGGAAGCGGCGCCGATCTCGTTGCCGAGCAGGTCGCAGCCATAGTAAAAGCGGATGAGGCTGCTGGAAAACGCGGAGACAAGAAATTCCTTCACCTTCCGGCTTTTGCCGTCGATCACCATGCAGTTCGGAACGCCCCGCGTAAAATCCTGCACATGGCCGGGTCCCACCCAGATCGCCACGGGCGTTCCCGGCGCGTATTCCTCGAAGACCTGCGTCAGGCGAAGCCCGGTTCCCGCCTCAAGGCCCTTCATGCAGAGCACCGCGGTCTTCCCCTCAAGATCCAGCGCCCCGAGCCGGCGCATCAGCGCCCGGAAGCTCTGCGCCCCGACGGAAACGACCAGGATCTCCGCCGCGCCGACGCAGGCCGGCAGGTCAGCGCTCAGGGCAACGCTCTGCGGAAGCGTGACGAGACCGTTCGTCCGTTCGGCGCGGAACCGGGCGAGATGCGCGGAGTCTCCGCGCCCGTAGAGCGTCACGCCGTGGCCCAGGCGGTCGAGGTACCAGGCAAGGAAACCGCCCCATCGCCCGCAGCCGATCACGGTGACCTTCATAACCGGCTTCCTCCATTTTCCCCGTTCATTTCACGCTCTGCCGCGCGATCTTTTCCGCAATGCGGCAGGCCAGGACGGCATCCTCTTTCGTTCCGGCGACGGCCAGGAAGCGGCCCTTATGGCAGAAGCGCAGCGTCTTTATGCCGGAGAGCTTTTCCAGCTCCCCGCCCTCTTTTCCCGCCCAGGAGACCGGGAAAGGACACTTCGCTTCTTCCTCGCCCAGTTTCTTTGGGACCACCTGCGCGCTGAATCCGCCGCGCTTGGACGGATAAACGACGAAGCGCGCAGCCGAGGGAACCAGAGCCGTCTTCCACGGCGCGTAACACGGCAGGATCACGACTCCGTCCTGCTGCGCGGCGAGCGCATCCTCGACAAGCGACTTTGCGCGCTCTTCGGCGAACATCCGCTCAAACTGCCGGCGCAGGATTTTCTCCGCAACGGCGGCCGCCTCCTCAAAGCACTCGTCGGCCGGGCGCTCGGAATCCCAGGAAGGATTGAACGCGCCGATCGCCCCGGCGAGCTGATTGCCGCAGCCGGTGTTGTCGTCCGCGTCCAACGGCTGGATGAAATGCTCGTCGAACGCTTCGGCAAACGCTTTGGCATCGTCCGGCGGGCACGACTGCTCCAGCAGGCTCCGGCCAAGCCGGCGCCAGAGCAGCCCGAACGAAGCGTACGGCACGCCGTTCGGGCGCACCTCCGCGTTTTCCTGATGGTGGTCGTATTCCCCGCGGCCGATGTCAAACACGATCCCCTCGAAACCCTTCGGCACTTCCGACACACGGACGATGCGGATTTTCGGATTGGCGATCCTCAGAAGAGCCGAAGAAAACACATCGTCCGCATGAAATTTTCCAGTGTGTGTCAAAGCGATGTTCGCGATTTTCATTGATCTTCCCCTTTCCCATTTTCGCCGTACTGTGCAAGGCTTTCCCGCGCCAAGCTGCAAAACTGCTCCGCCAGACCCTTCGGCGCCACAATCTTCGCTTTTTCCCCGAACCCGAAGAGCCATCCGAGCAAAGTCGGTCCGGCGATCGCGTCCACCGTGACGAGGAAACCGCCGCCCGCCGCCCTGCGGATTTCAATTTCTCCGCCGAAGCGGTCCAGCACCACGCCGATCAGCGAGTCGTCGAAACGGAGCGTCATACGCTCCACCCGGCCGCTGAACATGCCGAACGCCTCTTTCGAATAGACGGCCGGATCGAACCGGACCGATCCCGGCCGCGGACCGGCCGCCTCGTCGAGGACGGTCACGTCTTCCATCTTGTCGACGCGGAAATTGGAGATTCCTCCGTATTTCTCATAATAGGCAGTCATGTAGTAATTCTCATTGGTCCAGGCGAGCGTATAGGGAAACGCCACATGCGTCTCTCCGCCCCGCCGGTAACGCTTCGTCCAGTGCTGCGGCGCATCCCAGTCCACGCAGTATGCAAAGTACCGGAACGACACGGCCCTGCCCTGCGCGATGGCCTGATGGATGGTATCCACATTGTAATAAATCTTTTCGTTCTGCGTTTTCACCCTGCCGCAGACGAAAACCTGCCGCCGGAGCGCGGCGGCCTGCGGGCCGCTGGCAAGGCCGGAGATCTTGGCGATAAGCTGTCCGGATTTTTTCTCCGTAAGGAACTTCGAGCAGGCGACGGCGTCGGCCAGCAGCTTCAGCTCCGGCAGCTCGAACGTCCGGTTCGCCGCAAAATACTCCATTGTTCTCGAACGCCGGCTCACAATATCCATGCCGAACCTGCGCAGATCGGCAAGGTCGGCGTAAATGCTTTTGCGCTGTGCGTGGATGCCCGCCTTTTCCAGCTCCGCTATCATCCGCGCGACCGTGATGGGGTGGTCCTCGTCGGTCTGCTCCAGCAGGATCTTCCGCAGGTAAAGCAGCTTGAGCCTTTGATTTCTCGCCTTCTCCATAAAGGCACCCTCCCAGAAAGAGCGGTTTTCCGCCTCCATCATAGCATAACCAATCCCGGAAAAACAAGTCGGCGATGCAAGCGCAAACTAGTTCAGATTTTCCTCGAAGAAGCGGGCTGCGTTGTCCCAGAAGATCTTGCCGGCGATCTCCGCGCCGAACTCTCCCGCCAGAAGATCGTACAGCCGGCTCATATCCTCCACGCGGCTGATTCCGTCGGCCATGTCGCATCCGTCGATGTCGGAGCCCACGGCGAGGACGTTTTCGCCGCCGAGCTTCAGGAAATGCTCCGCGTGGCGCAGCACGTCTTCCGCTTTCGCCCCTTCATTCTTCAGAAAGGCGCCGCAGAGATTCAGCCCGACCAGGCCGCCGCCCGAAACGATCTCGCGGAACTGGCCGTCCGTCAGGTTGCGCCGGTGGCCGCATACGGCCTTGGAATCCGAGTGGCTGGCCACAAAAGGCGCGCGGGAGATACGCGCCACGTCCCAGAAACCCTTCTCCGAGAGGTGGGAAACGTCGACGATCACATGCAGGCGGTTCATCTCCCGCACAAGGTCCTCCCCGAACCGCGTCAGGCCGCCGGCGTCCGGCACGCCGCAGCCGTCCGCCGCCTCGCAGCGGCCGTTCCAGGTCAGCGTGACGAGACGCACGCCAAGCCGGTACGCCTCGAGGAAATGTTCCATGCTCCCCGCGAGCGCGCCGGAACCCTCGATGGAGAGCATGGCCGCGCGCCTGTTTTCGCCCGCAGCTTTTTTCAGGTCCGCGGCCGTTCGGCAGAAGGAAACCGTTCCGGCGTTTTCCGCCATCTGATCCGCGAAAAACTCCGCGACGGAACGGAAGCGGCGAAACGCCGCCTCCCCGCGCAGGTTGTCGTTGAGCCAGACCGCATAGACCTGCGCCCACTTCTCGTATTTTGCGGTGCGCTCCAGGCTCAGGCCCAGGTCGTTTCCAGACAGCCCGCAGCGCCGGTCGAAGCATTCCGTCGCGGTGTCGCAGTGAAGGTCGAAATAGTTCATGTCCCAATCCCCTTTCCCATGGCCGGCACACTGCGCAGGCGGGCGACGATCCCCGGAAGCGCGCCGAGGATCGCGTCGACGTCCGCGCCGGTATTGTCCGCGCCGAGCGTGAGCCGGAGCGCGCCGCGCGCAAGCTCCGGCGCGATGCCCATGGCAAGCAGCACATGGGAGGGTTCCGCCGCTCCGGCCGAGCAGGCGGAGCCGGAGGAAGCGCAGATGCCGCGCTGGTCCAGCAGCAGGAGAAGCGCCTCGCCCTCCACGCCCTCGAACACGAACGAAGCGTTGCCGGGCAGGCGGTTTTCCGGATCCCCCGTCAGGCGGGAACCGGGAATCCGCAGCACGCCCCGGATCAGCCGGTCGCGCAGGGCGGAAACCCGCGCCATATCCTCTGTCATGGCGCGGCAGGATTCCCGCAGCGCGGCGGCCATGCCGACGGCGCCCGCCACATTTTCGGTCCCGGGGCGCAGGCCGCGCTCCTGCCCGCCGCCGAACAGCAGCGGCTCCAACTCGATTCCGCCGCGGACGTAAAGGCCTCCCATGCCCTTCGGTCCGCCAAATTTATGCGACGAAAACGACAGAAAATCGACGCCCAGTTCCTTCACGTCGAGCGGGATATGCCCTGCGGCCTGCACCGCGTCCGTGTGGAAAAACGCGCCGGAACCACGCGCCGCCGCCGCGAGCTCCGCGACCGGCATCAGCGTCCCGACCTCGTTGTTTGCGGCCATCACGCTGACCAGCGCGGTTTTCGCGCTGAGCGCGCAGCGCAGCGCCTCGGGCGTCACGCGGCAAAATTCGTCCACGCCCAGCACCGTGACAGGCCGCCCTGCGCGCCGAAGCTCCCCGGCCGTACGCAGAACGGCGTGGTGCTCCACGGTGTCCGTCACGATTTCGTCCCGCCCTGCGCCGGCAGCCCGAGGCGCACTGCGCAGAACCCAGTTGTCGGCCTCCGTACCTCCCGAGGTGAAATAGATTTCGCGCGGCTCCGCGCCGAACGCGTCCGCCACCGTTTCCCTCGCTTCCTCCAGCGCCCGCTTCGCCCGGCGCCCCGGCGCGGAAACCGCGGAGGGGTTGCCGAACTCTTCCGTCAAATACGGCCCCATGGCCGCAAGCGCGGCTTTGGAAAGCGGCGTCGTGGCCGCGTGATCGGCATAAATCCACTTTGTCATAAAAGCAGTTCCCTCTTTTCCCCGATTGAATTCCGCCCGGAACTCATCCGTTTCCGGCAAGGATGGTCCCCCCGCCGAGAACATTCTCCCCCTGGTAAAACACCGCGGCCTGGCCGGGCGTGACAGCCCGCTGCGGCTGCCGGAACCGGATCTCCGCCCCGCCGCCTTCCAGCGGCGCAACCACGGCGGGGGACTCCCTTTGGCTGTAGCGCACCTTCACGCCGGCTTCCACCGGGCCGCCGAGGGCGGGAACGGAGATCCAGTTCACGTCCCCCACCGTGCAGCGGGTGCAGAGCAGCTCCTCGCTGCCGCCGAGAACGACGGTATTTTCCGCCGCGTTCTTCGCGAGCACATACCTCGGCTCCCCGAATGTGACGCCGAGGCCCTTGCGCTGGCCGATCGTATAATGGATCAGCCCGCGGTGCGTCCCGAGCACATTCCCTCGCCTGTCGACAAAATTGCCCGGCTTTTGCCGCAACCCCATGTCCTTTTCCAGAAAAGCGGCGTAGTCGCCGTCCGGCACAAAACAGATGTCCTCGCTGTCCGGCTTTTTCGCGTTGCCGAAACCGCGCTCCGCGGCGATGCGCCGCACCTCCGGCTTCATCAGCCCGCCGAGCGGGAACAGCGTGTGCGCGAGCTGCTCCTGCGTGAGCATGTAAAGCACATAGGTCTGGTCTTTCGCGGCGTCCTTCGCTTTCTTCAGCAGGAGGCGGCCGCTGGCAGGATCGCGTTCCACGCGCGCGTAATGCCCCGTGGCGATAAAATCCATCCCCAGCAGCTCCGCCCGCTCCAGCATCTTCCCGAATTTTACGGCGCGGTTGCAGTCGATGCACGGGTTCGGCGTCGTGCCTTCCGCGTAGCCGCGCGCGAAACGCTCGATCACGCAGCGACGGAATTCCGGGCCGAAATTGAAGACGTAATGCTCGATGCCCAGGCGGTACGCAACGGCGCGCGCATCCTCCACATCCGCGAGGGAACAGCAGGTGCGGGCTCCGGGGCGGGGGGGACCCGTGTTGTCGTAGAGATGGAGCGTGGCGCCGCAGACCTCGTACCCCTGCTCCAGCAAAAGGCACGCCGCGACGGAGCTGTCTACGCCGCCGCTCATGCCGACAAGAACCTTTTTTCTCATACCGTTTTCCTCCGACTGCCAAAAGGCCCCGCATGGCTCTCCATGCGGGGCCTTCCCGACTGCAATTGATTTCATTTCACGTCGAAAAGCGCGTAGAGCTTCCGCAGCTCCCCCTCGTTGGAATAGCTGCCCCGCCCCAACGCCTCCGAAAACGCGGCGCGTTTTTCCGCGTGAAGCAGCAGATCCTCCACGCCGTCCGCAATCCCCCGCGGCGTCATGGGAACGATCAGGCCGTTCTTCCCGGAAACGATCTGGTCCGCCGCCGTGGAAAAGTCCGTGAGCACAATCGGCCGGCGCATCGCCATCGCCTCGTCCACGGCAATGGATTTGCCCTCGAAGCGGCTGGGCTGCAGATAGACGTCGCAGTCCCGCAGATAGGGGTATGGGTTCTGCTTCTCCCCGAGGAAAAACACGCGGTCTCCAAGGCCGAGATCCGCCGCCATCGCTTTGAGGCGCGCTTCCTCCGGCCCGACACCGATGACATACCACCGGAACGCCACGTTTTTCGCTTTCAGGGCCGCAAAAGCCGGAAGGGCGATATCGAGCCCTTTCTGCGGGGAAAGCCGCGCGATGGAAAGCACGCGCGGGCCGTTCCAGCCGTCTTGAAATCCCGCGCCGCGCCGCGCCAGCTCACGCATGTACTTTTCGGAGACGATATTGAAGATCAAGCGGCATTTGTCCGCGCTCTCCGGGAAAACGCGCCGGAGGGATGCGAGGCAGGACTCCGAAACCGTGCACAGCGCGTCCAGGCGCCGCACATAATCCCGGTCGTATTCACGGCTGAGCCCCATCGCCTCGTAGTCGCCGTGGATAAAGCCGATTTTCACGCGGCTTTTCACGCCGGTGACGCAGTAGTAGATCGGCTGGCCCTCCATGAAAGCGACCGCCGCGTCGTATTCTTGTTTTGCCGGGCGGACGAAACGGCGCTCCACGTTCCACATTTTCCCCAGCCGCTCCCCCATCGTCCCGCGCCGGCCGGCAAGCGAAACGCCCAGCCTGCCGAAAGCGAGGCCCGGCCGGCCCGCCCGCATCAGCGCGGGAAAAGCCTGCCGGACATTCAGCCGGTACTCCGGCGGAAAGAGCGGAGGCAGCAGATGAACCTGCTTCGGCACGCGGTCGAGGAACAGGCCCTCGTTTGCAAAAAGCTGAAGGTCGACGTCATAGACGCCGTAATCGAACAGGTTCAGAATCGTAACAAGGCTCTTTTCGATTCCGCCGCTGTGCAGGCTGTAGTTGACAAACAGGATTTTTTTCTTCTCCGCCATGAGAGGCTCCTTCCTCACCGCGATTATCGCTTGCGCGCGTTTTTCCGAAGCATCCGGGCATAATTGGAGTAAAACAGATACACGGGCAGCGTCCAGCCGAGGCGCAGCAGACGCAGCACGAAGCGGTCGGATTCCGCCGCCTTCCGGAGATAGTCGGAACGCGCCGCCCGGCGCAGGACGGGATTGCGCAGGATGCCCCGCACTTCCTTCCAGCGCCCGCCGAAGCCGGCCGGGTTCGCCGGGCTGAAACAGTTGACAAGCGACGAATGGGCCGCGGAACGCAGGTACCAAGCCAGGTGGCGCTCGCCGTACTTTTCCGCGAGCCCGCGGCCGGCCAGAATCCGCTCGACGGTCCCGTAGCACCGCGTCAGCATTTCCATCTTGCGCGGGCGGTAGCGGGTGCTCAGCGAATTCGGGTTGTAACGGTAGTGGTAGTACGCCCCGCCCACGACGAGCAGCCTTTTGCAGGCGCAGTGCGCCAAAACGGAAGCCGGCAGGTCCTCGAGCATGATCTCCCGCTCGTCTCCGTAGCGGATGCCGTTCGCGAGGAACCAGCCGCGCAGATACATGCGCCGCCACGCGCAGCCCAGCATCTCCGTGCCGTGCCACGGGCTTTCGGACCTGTCGGGCCCGACGAGCTCGGCAAGGATTTTTTCCCGAACCTCTTCCCCCGATTCCGGGTAATTCAGCGGGAGGCGGCATTCCCGCCGCGTGCCGGACTCCACATCCTCCCGAATAAAATTGAACAAGACAAGCTCGGCGGAGGCGGCCTCCGCCTCCGCGAAGAGGTTTCTCAGCATATCCGGCTCGATCCAGTCGTCGGAATCCAGAAAAACGAGGTATTTTCCCTTTGCCTGCCGGACGCCGAAATTGCGCGTGTCTCCCAGCCCGCCGTGCGGCTTCGTCAACACGCGGACGCGCGGGTCTCCCTCGTACTTTCTCGCCGCGGCGAGGGAACCGTCCGTGGAGGCGTCGTCGACAAGGAGGAGCTCAAAATCCGGAAAGCTCTGCGCGAGAACGCTTTCCACGCATTGGCCCAGATATTTTTCCACATTGTAAACAGGGACGATCACGCTGATCTGCGGCAATGCGGGTCCTCCCTCCCAGTTTCAATAAATTACCTGAACATTATATCATCGAACGCCGGGATGCGCAAGGCTTCGACCGTGCCCGGGACGGAGGCGTTGAAATCCGGCGCGCGATATGCTATTGTAATGAAAACACCGGACTTGAAAGAAGCCCGTGAGGCGCCGGTAAGCCGACGCCGCACGGGCCGTGGAAAGGACAGCGTCCGTTTATGAAAATCGCTTTCGTCTCAGCCGCGCAGTCGAGCCATACGGTAAAGTGGGTGAACGCCCTCGCGCGGAAAGGGCATACGGTCCGCCTGTATTCCCTGCCGGATCATGCGAACAGGCAGAAAAGCATTGATCCGGCAGTGGAAACCGTGCTTCTCAGGCACCCCGGCTTCAAAGGGTATTTTCTGAACGCGGGGCAGCTCCGGCGGGAAATCGCATCCTTCGGGCCGGACATCGTCAACGCGCACTATGCCAGCGGATACGGCACCCTGGCGCGCCTAAGCCACGCGCATCCCCTGCTGCTTTCCGTCTGGGGAAGCGATGTCTATCAGTTCCCCTACCGGAGCGCCCTGCATAGGAAACTGGTGGCGGACAACATCGCCGGTGCGGATGCCGTCGCGTCGACAGGGTACAGGATGGCCGAGCAGGTGCGGCGCCTGTTCGGCGACGGAAAGCAGATTTTTATCACGCCGTTCGGCGTGGACTGCCATACCTTTTCTCCGCTGCGGAAAACGAAAAAGGGATTCACGGTGGGCGCGGTAAAAGCCCTGGAACCCCCTTACGGGCTGGAAGATTTGATCCGCGCATTCCATCTGTTCCTGCGGAAGCTGCCGCCGGACGCGGAGGCCGAGCTGGAGATCTACGGAAAAGGAAGCCTTTACGGCAGCCTCCGGCAATTGATCGGCGACCTGGGCCTCGACGGGAAGGCCTTTCTCCGCGGCGCCGTTCCGAACGCCGACGTTCCGGACGCCCTCCATGGAATGGACGTCGTGTGCCTGCCGAGCCTGCAGGAAAGCTTCGGCGTCTCCGCCGTGGAAGCCATGGCGTGCGGAATCCCCGTAATCGCCTCCGACGCGGACGGGTTTCTGGAAACGGTGGAAGACGGCGTCACCGGTCTGATCGTGCCGAAAAATGATCCCGAAGCCATTGCCGACCGGCTTTACAGGCTCGAACAGGACGCCGGGCTCCGGAAAGAGCTCGGGGAAGCCGGCCGCCGGCGCGTGCTGAGGCTCTACGACTTCGACCGGAATGTCGAAGCCATGGAAAAAGCTTACTGCGCCGTTGTCCGCAAGACGCGGAAAGCGCAGCCCGACGGTTCTTCCCCCGAATAAGCGATAAAGCCGCCGTTCCCTTCGTTCGGGAACGGCGGAATCTATTCAGAAAAGGTTGTCCAGAGTCAGGAGCTCCGATTCGTTCAGGTACCAGAACTGCGCCAGGCTGCGGTCGCATTCCGAAAGGAACTCTTCTCTCTGCTCATCCTGACACAGCTCCGGTAGCACGGCGAGCGTCTGGTCTATGTCTTCCAGCCTGTCATGAAGCATATAAAGGCACAGCACCCGGTGCGCATCACGCCAGTCAGACACGGCTTTTCTGCTGAAGGCGAGGGCTGTGTCCTCGTCTCCGCGCTCCTGCGCGGTCTTTGCTTCCTGCACTGTCCGTTCCATCTGCAAAGTCACCGCCCTCGTATGGCGCGCACCGAGGACGCTGATCGTCAGCGTGAGGGCGAGGAGGACCAGCACCGCCCACATCCGCTTCATGCGCCGCCCTCCTTCCGCACGATGAAATAATCGCCCTTTTCGTCGGCGGTCATCAGAAACACCTCCGGCAGGATAAGCCCCTTGGAATCGAGCACGTCGCTTACCCATTTCCGGTCCTGACAGCACAGCGAAAGCGCGAAATCCGAGACCACGCCGTCGCTGATCACGACGGTTTCCAACCCCTTCCGCGGCTGCGCGACGCCGAGCGGGCCAGCCGTCGGCTGCTCTTTATCCGGCTTTTTGATTACGCTCAGCTTCCCGTTCGTCTCCACGATGGCAAAGTCGACGTCCTCGACGCTGAACACATCCTTCTGCCGGAGTTGCTCGCAAAGATCGTCCGTCGTCATACGCAGGCTTTTCATCTCCGTCTGCTGAAGCTTCCCGTGGCTGATGACGACAACCGGACGGCCGCAGATGACGCGGCGGAAAGCGGGGATTTTCAGCATCGCGCCGGACGCCGTGATCTCGCTGATCACCAGCACCGCAATGGGGATCAGGCCGCTGAGCAGGGGCTTTGCGGTGTCTTCCATCGGGACGGAGGCAAGGTTCGAGATCAGAAGCGTCACCACAAGTTCGCTCGTCTGCAGCTCGCTGATCTGCCGCTTGCCCATCAGCCGGACCGCCGCCACCACGACGATATACAGAAGAAGCGTACGGACAAATGAAATTGTCATTAATTCACCCGCGATCCTAAAGATGCCGTTCCGTCTGATAGTATGGAGCAAATCAGCCGGGATATGCACGGCGCGGAAGCGGTGAAAAGCCGGAAAAGCCGCCTTCCCCGTTGGAAAGCGGCCCTTCCGGTCCCTTTTTCCTAAGAAATTTTCAGAATTGAAAAGCTGCAGCCTAACCGAAACCGCTATATGCCGGCGATCACGAAACCGGCGATCCTGCCGCCGCTTTCCTTGATGCCGCGAAGCGCGATGCGGAGCGCGTTGTACGTCGTGGAGCCGTATTTCGCCGCGACGACGACCGCCTGCGCGCTCGGGGCGATGCTCTCCGCATCGGGGCAGGCAAGTTCTGCCGGCGCGCTTACGACGACCGCATCGTAATCCGCCTCCGCTTCCGAAAGGAACTTCCCGAAGTTCCTGGCGAACAGATCCGCAGGGTCCGCTTTTTCGCAGGGAGAAGACGCGAGCAGATACAGGCCGGGCTGTACCGGAACCTCCACGGCGGCCTGTGCGGCGCTGCAGGAACCGCTCAGAACGTGGAAGAGCGTTTTCTCCGGGTTTACGGCAAACCGGTCGGCAAGCGCGGGCCTGCGCAGATCCGCATCCACCAGCAGGACTTTCCTGCCGGCCTGCGCGAAGGACGCGGCGAGACCCGCGGCGGTTTCCGCGCCGCAGGCGGATTCGCTGACGCCCGTCACCAGGATGCTTTTGGCGGGACCGGCGGAATGGAGGAACACCGAACGGATTCTGCGGAAAGCGTCTTTATGCGCGGAGCCGCGCCTGTCGCCCGGAACGTCGCCGAGGAACTTTGTGCGCAAGGTTTCCTCCGCGGCGGCGCCCGCGCGGACCGTGTGGTCGCACAGCACACGGATCATGCCGTAGCACACGAAAACGATGAAGCCGAGGACCAGGCCGAGCAGACCCGCCTTTGCCATAGCGGACTTCTTTCCCTGCACTTTGCTCTCGTCGGCCTTTTCCACGACGGTTACTCTCAGCTTCGGGGACGGGAACTGCTCCTGGATATCCCCGCCGAGGAGCTGCGCGGCAGTATCCGAAATCTTCGCCGCCATATCCGCGTCCGCCGTCTGGACGGTCAATTTCACGGCGAGGGAACTCTTCACCTGCTCCCCCGTGATCTTGCCGATCTGCTCCTTGTCGATGCCGAGCTCTGCGGCCGTCTTTTCCACCAGGTCGTTGGACGAGGCCTCCGCCACGGCGGTCTGGATCCTGTTGTTCAGGATACCGGGGAGCTGCAGGTTGCTGTTGATGTCCTCGCTCTCGGGTATGTCGCTGTTGAACAAAATGGTCGTGCTGGCGGAATAGGTGTACTTTGCCAGTTTCAGCGGCGCAATGCCGCAGATCAGGCCGAAAGCAAGGACAACAATGAGGAAAGCGGCGCGCTTCTTCCGGAAGAAACGCAGAAAATCTGAAAAGCTCACATACATTTCCATCGGGGAAACCTCCTGTTATGTTTTTATTTATTCCAACCCGGCGGCACCCACAAAAAGGAGCACGCGCTTCATAATGATTTTCCAGTCGAAATGCTCTTCCGCATACTGCCTTTCCCTCCGGGAAACGGCGGGATTTCCGCGGCAGCGCTCCACGAAGCGCACGACGGCCGCGATATCGACAGGGGACGGATCGTTCGGGATCTTCATCGCAAACGTCGCGTTCCCCGGGAGGGTGTCCTCGTAAGCGTAGAGGAACGGAATGCCGGCCGCGCAGTATTCGCGCGACTTGAGCGGCGAGAGCCATTTCAGGCCGATCCGGTACACGCCGAGCGAGGACACCGCCGCGTCGCACCGGTTATACAGCAGTGCGAGCTCACCCGAGTCCCTGTAGCCAAGAAAGGAAACGGCATCCTCCAGCCCAAGCTCCGCCGTGCGTGCGCGCAGCGCGCGCACGGTCTCGTTTTCCCCGACAAGATCGAAGAAAACCTCGGGGCCGCCCGGCGGCTTGGCCTTGCGGTACTGCGCGAGGCCGTCCAGGACGCGGTCGTAGCCGTGCGCGACAGAGGTCCCCGCGACACCCAGCAGCCGGATCGCTGCCCCCGGCATGCGGCCGGACGAGTCTCTCGGCTCGATACGGTCCACGGACACGCCGTTGTCGATCGTGACGGCGGGGATTCCCCACAGCCGTTCCACGGGCTGCCCGAAAACGACGAGCGCATCCACGCTTCGTTTCATGCGCGGAGCCGTCGCCCAGTGCTGCGCCGCCTCCAGGAGATGCCCCGCAAACGCGCGCGCGTCGCGCCTTTTCCAGTCTACCCGGAAAAAGCGGCGGTACTCTCCCCAATAGGGATAGGTGGCAATCTCATAAATCACACGGCAGCGGGGGTTCGCGCTTTTCGCAGCGTCCGCAATGCGCAGGGCGTAGGGGTTCGCGAGAAAGCCTTTGATATAAACGAGGTCGTACCGTCCCTCCGCAATAAACTCGCAGATTTTTTCCGCCGTCGCCGCCTGCCGCCCGCGCCAGCGCAGGCCTTCCGCAATGGTCTTGCTTTCGGGCTCTTCCCCGCCGCAAAGCACAACGTCGTTGCCGTCTGCGCACACATAGCGCGCGTCCCAGCCGAGGCGCGCGACGCCGTCCGTCTGGCCGGCCACTTTTTTCAAGATGCCCGCGTACTGTTTCGTCCTGGTGACAAAGCTCGCATACAGAAATTTCATACACCGCTCCGTTCGCTCAATTCGCTCAGTTCACCGTAAAACTTCCGGTAATTTTTTTCCGCGTCGAATTTTTCCATCCAGATCCGGCGCGCGTTCGCGCAGAGTTTGCCATACTGTGCCTCCTCCATGCGCGCAAGGTTCCGCAGAACGTCAAGCAGTTTTTCCGGAGAAAAATCTTTCGGGATCAGGAACCCGTTTTCGCCGTTCTTCACGATTTCCTTCGTGCCGCCCACGTCAGTCGCAACAACGGGGATGCCGAACGAGCAGGCCTCCATCACAGTCACGGGGATGCCCTCGCTCCCGCTGACATTGACAAACGCGGAAACGCGATGGGTCTTATAGTATTCCAAAACGGCGTGATTCTCCATCGCGCCGGGAAACTCGGCTTTTACCGAACGCGGCAGTCCTGCCGCGAGCGCCCGGATTTTCCCTTCCAGCGGGCCGGAGCCGATATGCGTCCAGACAACCGGGAAATCCGCCTGTTTCAGCGCGCCGACCAGCAGGTCCAGCCGCTTGACAGGGACAAGATACGAGCACGAAACAAGGTGAAGCGGCTCGCGCGACGGCATTCCGAAGCCGAGATCCCCCGTACCGAGATACGCGCGGCGGATCTTCCCGGCCTCCCCTCCCGCTTCCCGCCGGAGCGTTCGCGCTCCGTCCTCCGAACAGGGAAAAATGCGGTCGATCCGATGAAACAGATAGGGACGCATCGGCAGGTAATCGGTTTTCGAGCGCTCCGCGTAGACGTCGAAACCGTGCGCGCGGGAAATCTGAAGCACAGCGACGCCCATTTTCCGCAGATACCCGGCAAGCATCGCGCCCGCCGCAGCCGCGTCGTACAGCCAGTAGCTGTAGATCACAACGCCGTCTCCGGGAGCAAACGATACGGCCCGCTTCAGCGCGGAAAAGATCTCCTCCGCGTTTTTCCAGAAATAAAGAAGTTCGTGCGCACGGTCGGGGCGAAAACGGCCTTTCCAGAGCAAGCGGAGCAGCTCCGCCTGGACGCACGGCCGGAAAAGGACAAGGAAATAGGCGCCCCGTCCAAACGGGACACGGGGGATCTGCAAACAGGAAACGCCTTCCGGAAGATCCTTCGTCCGCACGGAACCCGGTTTTCGGCTGCACGGGACGACAAGGATACGGTCGAATCCGGAAACGCATCTCAGCTCGGAGGAAAGGAACTCCTCGCCCTCCCCGAACGGAAACGAATGCGTCAAAAGCAGCAGCGTTCTCATGCGCCGTCCTCCCCGGCGCCGACACACGCCCGCGGCCTGCGCAGGTGGGCACCCAGCGTCGCAAACAGCAGGGCCGCAAGGTAAACGGCAAGGAAAAAGCACAAATACGTCAAGTTGAAAACATCGGTCACCCACAGAAAGGCAAAATTACGCGGAATATAAATAAAATCCTTGACGGCGATCAGCGAAAGCGCGATCACCGGCCACGGGCGGGTGATCATGGAGGAGAAAAAGCGGCAGATCACGCCGATCATCGCGCTGACGGCGGCGACGCCCGCCATGCCGTAGGCCACATAAGCCTCCGCGACGAAGGACGTGCCGAAGCCGCCGCCCGAAAGGTAGCGGTCAGGGGCGACCATGTAGGTGATCACGTGGGCGAAGTTGTGCGTCGTGAGCGCCGTCTGCATATTCTGGATGTTTAAAAGCGGCGTGTAACCGAATATCGTGCGCAGCAGAACGTTGTTGTGCACAAACTGCTCAAAAGGAAAATAAAGATAAAGATAGGTCTGCCGATGGTCAAATCTGTCCCAGCAATTCACCGTCTGGATCACCACGCGGAACGTCGCGCCCTGGGAATAAACGAAATTGGTCAGGGATGAGAAAAATCCGTCCTCCTGTGTCAGGGTGCCCGCGCGCACCTGCGCGATCCGCTGCAGCGCGAACATCATCAGCAGCAGTCCGGCAATGGACCAAAGCACCTTTTTTTTCTGAAAGAACCGCTTCTCCTTGGGCAACAGGCTGTCCCTCATGACAAAGTAGATCACCAGCATAAGCACTTCGCACACGAAAGTATTCCGCCTGCCCGTGAAAAGGGAAGCGAACATATAAACGGCGTAGATGGCCATCGGAAATTTCATCTGGCGGCGGTTCGGCAAGGTGGCGAGAAAAATCGCAAACGACGGCGCAAAAAACATGGAAAGCCGGCTGATCGCCGTCGGGACGTTTTTCTCCGCTTCTTGGGTGAAGGAGCCGAGATAACCGTACTTGGCTACATTCAGAATGGTGTTCGCCAGCACGAAAAAGAACGCGAGCGAGCTGACCGCAAGCAGGAAAACACTCACCTGCCGGATGATCGGCGCAAGGCCGTCGCTTTGCACGGCCGGCGGCTTCCGCTCGCGCATCGCCTGTTCACGCCGGAAGAAAAGCGGCGCGGCAAGCTTGTACGCCGCATAGCAGCAGAGCAGCGAAAACGTGACGATCTGCAGCGCCAGGAAAAGGTTCCGGAAAGAATCCGCCTCAAGGTTATAAAGAAGATCGTCCCTGTCTTTCAGCAAAAACGCGATGTACACGCGCCCGAGCAGAAGAAGGTCGAACGCGCCCACAAACACGAGCATGGTGAAATCGCGGTGGATGTGAATGCACAGGTCGGCGATGATCGCCGCGTTCAGGGCGACGTTTGCAGCGAACAACACATAGACTGCCCTCTCTTGGAAAGCGTCGCCGAACTGGGAAAGCACGTTTGCCGCGATCAGCAGGACAAGCGCGGCGCCGAACAGCAGCGCATTCCGCAGGACTTCACGGGATCTGAGACGGTCCGCCGTCATGGGCACACCTCCGATAAGCTAAAATTAAGATGCCCCCGCATCCTGCGGGGCGGCACGAAAAGGATTTACGGATGCTATTATAGCATAGTCTTTCCGCAGTTTGCAATTTCCTTTGCGGCGCGAAGGCGCTCGGCGGCCTCGCGGTCCGGCGGGGCGAAGACAGTGTGGAAGTCGGTATAGATCACCATGCCCGGCTTCGCCCCCTGCGGTTTGCTCACATGGCGAACGCGCGTGTAGTCCACCGCCACGTTGGTGGAGTCGCGCCCCCGGCTGAAGCAGGCCGCGATCATCGCCGCCTCGGATACGGCCCGGGGCGTGGGCTGTTTTCCCTCGAGGAAAAGCACGACATGGGAACCGGGGATATTCTTCGTATGGAACCAAAGGTCGTTCTTCCCCGCGAGCTTCAGCGTGAGCATATCGTTTTCCCGGTTGTTGCGGCCCGCGAGGATGCGGAAGCCGTCGCTGGAGCGGAATTGCATCGCGCTGCGCGCCGAAGCGCGCTTCTTTCTGCCGTTCCTGTTGCGCAGGTAGCCCTGCTCCGTCAGTTCGGCACGGATCTCCGAAAGATCGTTCTCGCTTGCGGCACGGCTGAGCTCCTCGAAAACCGTGTCCAGATAGGCGGCCTCCTGCATTCCTTCGCGGATGCGGACGGTAAGGACCTCTTCTGCCGTCTTCGCCTTGCGGTAAGCCCGGTAATACCGCTGCGCGTTCTGCGAAGGAGACAGCGCCGGATTCATCCGGATTTTCACGGGAGGCTGGGACTGCTCATAAAAATTCGGGAGTTCCACCTCGGACGCGCCTTTTTGCAGGCGGTAAAGGTTCGCGCTGAGCAGATCGCCGCACACGCGGAGCTCGCCGCGGTTCGCGCAGCGTTCCAGGTCGGCCCGCTGCGCGCCGACGCGGCGGTTCAGGCGTTCGGATGCGGAGGTCAGAACGCGGAGAAGATCCTCCGAGCGGACGTGCATCCGCTCGATGCGGTCGCGCTCGCCGTAAAAGTCGTCCAGAAGCCGGGAAAAACTTTCCTCCCGCGTGACGACGGCTTCGGAGCCGTACTGCTCAAGGGGTAAAAAAGAAAAATCGAGCGGCTTTTTATCGCGCCGGACAGCCATATACGGCGTGCCGCCGGCGGCCTTCACAAGCTCCGCAAAGCGGCCCACGAAAAACGACAGGCGCTCCCGCAGCTCCGGGGTGATCTCGGCGACTCTCAGGTCCGCCCCCCGGCCGACGCGGTGCTGTATCTCGCGGCAAACGACGGGTGAAAGCCCCTGCAGCGAAGCGAGCAGCGCTTTGGAAAGCTCGGTGCCGCCGGGCTTCGCGCAGACAAGATCCGTGATTTCCTCCCGGCCCGCGGTAAGCAGACAGAGTTTTTCCTGCCTCGGCGGCAGCCGGTACTCGAGGCCCGGCAGAACCAGGCGCTCGGAAGACATGGAGGCGTCCACGCGGCGCAGCGCGTCGACGATTTTTCCCCCGCCGCCCACCAGAATAAGATTGCTGTAACGGCCCATAACCTCCGCGACAAGCGTCAGAGCCGCCTCGTCCCCAAGCTCGTCTATCACGGAGAAGTCAAAGCACAGCAGGCGCTCAAGCTCCGGCTGGCGCACTTCGCGCAGGCGCGCGCCGGTCAGGTGCTTGCGCAGAAGCATGCAGAACATGGGCGGCTCCTGCGGGTTTTCAGGCGCGTCCGGGATGAAGCCGACGCGCGCGCTGTTTGCGCGCGCAGAGAGCAGGAGCTTGTGCGCGCCGTTTTTTCCGCGTAGGAAAAGGACGACCTCGTCGCGGTTCGGCTGGCAGACGCGGTCCACCCGGTCGCCGAGCGCGGCCTCCTCGATCTCCCGTTTCAGATGTCTCAAAAACGCCCCGTCAAGAGCCATTCCTCAGTCCTCCCGCGGGCCGAACCCGCTTCATCAAAGGTATTCCGCCGGGCAGGAGAACGCCTCCGCTTTCCGGAACGCAACGTCCGGGAAAGCTTTCTGCAGGCGCTCCCGCAGCGGCTCGATCACAACGTCTTCCGTGAAGTAATGCCCGGCTACGACAAGCGTTACGCCCATGTTTTTCGCGTCGATCAGCTCATGGTGCTTCGCTTCCCCCGTTACAAACGCCTGGCACCCGCGCGCCGCAGCGTCATACAGGTACTCGGAACCGCCGCCTCCGCAGACGCCGACGCGGGTGATCTTCCGGCCGCCGGACGCAAAGAAAAGGCCGTCGCAGCCAAGGGCCGCCTTCACAAACGCCGCGAACTCGCGCGGCCCGTACTCCCGGTCCGACTCCCCCGCAATCGCGGCGCGCAGGCCGGAGGGACCGTCAAGAGCAACCGGAACCGGGTTCCGCAGCGCGAGGCGCGCCGCGAGGCAGTCGTTCACGCCGCCGCGGGCCATATCCAGATTCGTATGCGCGCAGATGGCGGCGACGCCGCATTGCGCCAGCAGATACGGCGCGGTATTCGGGCGGAGCGTTTTCAGCGGACGGAAAATCACCGGGTGGTGGCTGACAATCAGCTGCGCCTGCCCCCGCGCCGCCTCGCGCACCACGCCCGGCGTAATATCCAGCGAGAGGAGGGCGGCGCTCACCTTCGTGCCGGCGTCTCCGGCGAGAAGACCGGCGTTGTCGAAATCCATGGCGCTGGAAAACGGCGCAAAGCCGTCGATGTACTGATAAATTTCCCCTACGGTAGACATGCCATAATCATCCTTTCTGTTCCTGCCACGCTATCATAGACTCAATTTGCTGCCTGACACGGGAAAGCTCCAAGGCCTTTTCCTGCTCGCCGTCGTGAAGCAGCCCGGCCTCCCTCGCCCGCAGCCGCCCCGTCACCCTGCGCAGGCACGCGCGGCCTTCCGGCGTTTCCGCCGTGAGCCGGCCCACATACGGGTACAGCGCGTTTCCCGAACTCCGCGCCGGGTCGTAAGCGCAGAGCATCGCGGTGTAGTACCGCCCTTCTTCCTGCGCGGCGTCTTCACGCAGGATGGCAAACCCCTCTTCCGCGAGACTGCGGCGCAGATCCACCGCGCGCGTCATGGGCTGAAGGATCAGGCGTTTCTCCCCGTTTTTCAGCCACGGGGTGCGGCGGACGATTTCCGCCATCATCAGGCCGCCCATGCCCGCGATGACAATATCGTCCGCCTCGCCTGGGCCGATCCCGTCGAGCCCGTCGGAAAGGCGGGTCTCCACCACATCACCGACGCGCCAGCGCTCAATATTCCGTTTTGCGCGTTCCAGGGGGCCGGGGCGCACATCGGAAGCGACGGCATGGCGGACCGCGCCGCGCTTCGCAAGCCACACGGGCAGATAAGCGTGATCCGTGCCGACGTCCGCAAGCGCGGCGCCCGGCCTCACCATGGAGGCGCAGAGGGCGAGCCTCCCACCCAGGGAAAACAGTCTCATGGATCCCTCCATACCAAACGACCGCCCAACGCAAGCCGGGCGGTCGTTTTCCTGCTGGAAAGAAGTCACTTGGACGGTTCGTGAACCTTCTCGTTCAACTTCCCGTCTGCCTTTTCATCCGACTTCTCATTCATCTTTTCGTTCAGTTTTTCCACCATCTCATCGACATCCACACCGTGCACCATACACGCGTCTTGCAGTGATTCGCCCCAGGAAGCCGGGCAGCCGATGCAGAACATGCCCATCTCGATGAAATACTCCGAGCAGCCCGGGCATTGGTTGAGAATATCTCCGATCAGCATATCTTTCGTAATTTTTTCCATTTTATTACCTCCTGTAACACGGTCCGGTTCTTCCGGGTTGCCGGGCCGGTAAAGCCGGGCTGCGTCCGGCAGCCCCCGACCCAGGCATATTATACCCCGCGCGCGCACGGTTTGCAATAGAATCTTCCCGGGCGCGCCCGCGGTCACTGCACCGTGACGACGGAAACGCGCTGCGAGCCGCCCTCCCAGGAGGCATAGACGCCGGCGCATCCCGGGCCGGCGGCATAGATTTTGAAATAATAGCTCCCGTCGGCCTGCTTCAGCGAGGCGGACTGGATCACGCCGCTGGCCGCGCACACAAAGTGATAGGAAACCCCCGCTTTCCCTGTAAATTTATACTGATAATAGTTTCCCTTTTTCATCGTGAAAAAATACGGGGTATCGGAGCGGACATCTTCCGCGGAACCGGCGCTTCCCGTCGCCTGGAACGAAACGGAGGTTCCGTCCGAAGCCGTCGTCGTGATCGTCGCCGTCCCCTTGCCGGCGTTGCCGATCCGGTACAGGTAGCCGCCCGGCGTCGGAGAAAGGTAGGCGACGGGAACGGCGGAAGGATTGGACGACTTGGCCGCCGGTGCCTGCGCGGCGTTCGTCGTGACCTTATAAATATAGTCCAGATTCATTCCGAACACATACGAACTCGTGTCGCAGCGCATATAGGAAGCCCCGGAGCCGGCGTTCCCCGTCGCCGGGAACGAGACGGAGGTTCCGTCCGAAGCCGTCGTCGTGATGGTCGCCGTCCCCTTGCCGACGTTGTCGATCCGGTACAGGTAGCCGCCCGTCGTCGGCTTCAGATAGGAGACGGTGACGGCGGAGGGATTCGACGAGGATGCAGTCGGGATCTGGGCAGCATCCGTCGTGATCTTATAGATATAGCTTGCCGCGTTTGCGGGGAACGTATAGGAACTCGTGTCGCAGCGCATGGCGGAAGACGTGCCGGTACCCGTCACCGGGAAGGAAACGGATCTTCCGTCCCCCGCCGTGGTCGTAATGACGGCGCTGCCCTTGCCGACGTTCGTCAGCGTAAACAGAAAGCCGTTGTAAATCGCCTTCGGCCCGGAAACCGTCACCACGGACGGATTGGACGACGTAGCCTTCGGCGGATAGGTATCCGGCGTAGTGATTTTATAGGTGTAATTGCGGTTTGTCCCAAAAGCATAGCAGGACGTATCGCACTCGAACGTGAGCGGGTCCAGAACCGTGGGAGGCGTTCCGCCGCCCCCGCCGGCCGCATAATCCACATAGCTGTAGTCCAGGTCGCATCTGCCGCTGATCCCCGGAACGGAACCGCTGTTAGAGTACTGCCACATCGAATGGCCCGCAAAATCCGGCGTGGAGGCTTCCGTCCAGTGCGCAACCCAGAGATCAAACTGCCGGACAAGCGGGCTGGTCAGATGAATTTCAAAAAAATTCTTGAAGCTGTAAACCATGGGCACGTACCCTGCATCCTTGATCTTTGAGCAGAAGGTCTGAACGATTTCCCCCAGCTTGTCGCTGGAAAGGCCCGTCTGGCAGGAATCCTCCACATCGTACGCAACGGGGTAGTCGAGGTGGCGCCCGTCCAGATACTGCAGGCATGCGTCTGCATCCGCCGCGGCTCCGGCGGCATCGGTCGCATAGGTGTACACGTACGCACCGACTTTGACGCCGTTCTGCACGGCCTCGGCATAATTCTCCTCAAACCTTACATCTTCCGACCGATCCGAACTGCAGACGACACGCAGCATGGCGAACTGTACGCCGGAGCCCGCGACGGCGGCCCAGTCGACGTCGTCCTGGTATCGGGAAACGTCGATCCCCCGGATCGGAATCTGCGTTTCGGCTCCGGCAGGCGCAGGCGCGCCGGCAAGAGACAAAGACAGCAGCAACGCCAAAAATAATGCTCCTATTTTTTTCATGAAAAGTTTCCTCCGTCCTTTTCCATTCTTCTGAGGCATCTTCCCGCGGTACGTCCTTTCTGCCGAAAATTCCCGAAAAAACCGGCTGGCAGCGTATGGTATTGTTTCTATTATATTTTTACATTTCCCGCATGTCAAGCTTGCGGAGAAAACGAAGCCGCATACGGCCGGGAATTTTTCCCGGGCCAGCCAAAAACATCTTGTAACCATCCCTTGCCTCTGATATAATATTGATATTGTTAAAAATATATCTTTCCAGCTTTCATGCCGTTCGCCGGGGTGCCGGCGCGCGGAACGGCGCGACCGGCGGAGCTGGAAATCTCCCGGGCTTCAACTGGGAATTCGGTATCGGAGGAATAACATGGCAAAGTTTATCACCGCAAAGGAAGCCGCAAAACTGATCCCGAACGGCGCAACAGTAGGAACGAACGGTTTCATGGGGACGGCGTTTCCCGAGGAGATTGCCCAGGAAATGGAAAACGCTTTTCTGGAGGGAGGCGCCCCGAATCGCCTGACTCTGTTTTTCTGCGCCGCGCAGGGTGACAACAAAACAAAAGGCCTTCAGCACCTGGCGCATCCCGGCATGCTGCGCTGCACCATCGGCGGCCACTACGGCATGGCCAGAAAAATCGGCAGTCTCATCGTGGACAATCGCATCGAGGCTTACGACCTGCCGCAAGGAGTTCTCGCGCATCTGCTCTGCGAAACGGCGGCCCACCAGCCCGGCGTGCTGACGCGCGTGGGCCTCGGAACCTTTGTGGACCCGCGCCTGGACGGCGGCAAAATGAACGATCTGACGAAATCCGACGAAAAAGCCGAGGACCTGGTTCAGCTGGTTCACCTCAACGGCGAAGATTTTCTCTTTTACAAATCCATTCCGATCGATTGCGCCCTGATTGCCGGCACCTACGCCGACGAAAACGGCAACATATCCTTTGAGCGCGAGGGCGTGCGGGCGGAATCCCTCGCTCTGGCGACGGCCTGCAGGAACTCCGGAGGCAAGGTCTTCGTCCAGGTGCAGCAGGTGGTAAAATCCGGTTCTCTGCATCCGCGCTTCGTCGAGATTCCGGGCGTCCTTGTGGACTATGTCGTTGTGGCGAGCGACCTGAAATACTGCATGCAGAACTTCGGCTCCCAGTACAATCCCGGCTTTTCCGGCGAGCACCGCGTGGGTCTGTCGCAGTTCCACCCCGCGGAGCTGAACAACAAGAAGGTGATTGCGCGCCGCGCGGCAATGGAACTGAAAGACGGCGGCACCGTCAACCTCGGCGTCGGCATTCCGGAATACATATCCGCCGTGGCGGCGGAGGAGGGTATCACCAAAAAATTCACGCTGACCGTAGAGGACGGCCTTTTCGGCGGCAACCCGCAGAGCGGGCTGGATTTCGGCGTAAGCCTGAACCCCGCCTGCATGGTGACGATGCCCTCGATGTTCGATTTCTACGACGGCGGCGGCCTCGACCAGGCGTTCGTCGGCTTTGCCGAGGGAGACCTTGCCGGAAACGTGAACGTCTCGAAGTTCGGCAATCTGCTTCCCGGATGCGGCGGGTTCATCGACATCACGCAGAATACAAAACAGGTCTATTTCTGCGGCACGTTTACGGCCCAGGGGCTGAAAACGGAGATCGGGGACGGGAAGCTGCGTATTCTCCAGGAGGGAAAGGTCGACAAATTCACGGACAGGATCCAGCAGATCACATTCAGCGCCGCTACCGCCCTGCAGAACAATCTTCCGATCATGTATATCACGGAGCGCGCCGTTTTCCGCCTGACAAAGGAGGGCGTGACGCTGTGCGAAGCCGCCCCGGGCGTGGATCTGGAAAAGGATATTTTCGCGCATATGCCCGCGAAGCCGCCCGTTTCCCCGGACTTCAAGCGGATGGACGAGCGGATTTTCCAGGCCAGGAAAATGGGCCTGAAGGATTAGGCGCCGCCGGAATCCGTCCCGGGTATGGGAAACGGGGCTGCCGCAGCATGAAAAACTTGCGGCAAGCCCCGTTTTCCGTTTTCTCCCGTCAGCCAGAAGGAACGGACTATTTCGCGTTGGAAGCGTTGTAGTCTGCCAGCGCGCTGTTGATCTGGTCCGTCATGTTTTTCAGCGCCTGCTCTTCCGTCTGCTGGTTGTTCAGCATTTTCTGCATTTCGGTTTCCTCAATCTTGCGCACCTGCGTGTAAATCGCGCAGAGGGCGCCCGCGGATTCCGGGCTGGAGTCGTGCAGCTGATTGATCGCCGTCTGGAACTGCGGATATTTCTTTACGTTTTCCTGGAAGACGGGTTCCTTGTAGGCTTCCGTGGTAATTGGGAAATAGCCTGTCTTCGTATTCCAGAAAGCCTGCTCTTTCGGGGAGACCATAAATTTGATGAATTCCCATTTTGCGGCCTGCTTGCGGGCGTCGTCGCTCTTCACCATCCAGAGGGACGCGCCGCCGATCGAGACGCCGCCCGTGGAGCTCGCGGCATCCGCGCCGGGGAAATAGGCCGTGCCCAGCTCGAATTTGCCGTTGATGGCCTTCAGCAGACTTGCGAGGCCCGCCGTGCTTTCCACATACATCGTGACTTTTCCGTTAACGAAAGCAGACTGAGCGTTTTTCGAGTCGATGGCGTAAGCGGGCATGGCGCCGCTTTCAACCAGCTTATGGTACATCTTCAGGTAAGTGGCTCCGCCGCCGTTGGAGTCGAAGGCGACTTTGGTGGGGGCGCCGGTGCGGCCGTTGCCGTTGTCGAACGTAGGCTTTTTCATTTTATTCAGAGCCTGGTCCATAAACCAGCCGTAGGTCCACATGGCGATCGCGTTCTGCGTCACCTCGCCGGAAGCGTCCTTTTTGGTGAGCTTGGGGGCCACGCTGATGATCTCTTCGAGGGTTTTCGGCGCGTTTTCGGGGTCGAGGCCGGCCGCCTTGAACGCGTCCTTGTTGTAGTACAGCAGCGGGGTGGAGGAGTTGAACGGCATGGAGTACAGCTTGCCGTTCACGGTGTAATAGGCGGCGATGTTGGCGTCGATCTGCTTGACGTCCCACTTGTCCCTGTCGATGTAGTTCTGCATCGGGTCGGTGAAGCCGCTGTCAATCAGGTAGCGGGTGCCGAGCTCATAGCTCTGGAAGATGTCCGGTCCGCTTTTGGAAACCATGGCGCTCTTGAATTTATTGATTGCATCATCATAGTTCCCCTGGAACTGTGCGGTGACTTTGATGTGCCCCTTGTTCTTGGCATTGAACTCGTCGATCATGGTCTGGAGGGCTTTCGCGTTGGTGCCGCCCATCGAGTGCCAGAAGGTCAGGTCCACCTCCGGGCCGCTCGTCAGGTCGACGGACGCCGCGGGGGCCGAAGAGGATTCTCCGGAATCCGCGCCGCCGGAGGACGCCCCGCCGGAAGAAGAGCACCCGGCGAGGAGGAAGCTGCCGGCGCAGGCAACTGCGCACAAGAATGCCGCCATTCTTTTCAGGGAAGATTTCTTCATGTTCTTTTCTCCTTATGTTGTGAAATCATTGCTGAGGCCGGACGTGCTGCCAAATCTATGTAAAGCGCCCTCGAAGAGCCGGGCGCAGAGCTATCCCTTCACGGCGCCGGACATCATGCCCTCCACCAGCTGCTTGTGGCCGAGGATGAAAACAATCAGCGAGGGGAGCGTCACAATCGCCACGCCGGCGAGGGCGATGCCGAAGCTCAGCGCGGAGTCGGCGTCCTGCAGCGCAGAAATGCCGACCTGCACCATGCGCATCTCGCTCTTGCTGGTCACCAGCAGCGGCCACATGTACAGCCCCCACGAGCTGAGGAACGAGGCGATGGAAAACGCCGCGATGATGGGGCGCGCGAGCGGCACGGCGATTTTGACCAGGAACAGCACGTTCCCGCAGCCGTCGATCATCGCGGCCTCGTGAATCTCCTTGGCCATGGTGAGAAAATACTGCCGAATCAGAAAGATCCCCAGCGCGGAGGCGGCGTAGGGAAGAATCAGCGCCTGGTAAGTGTCCAGCCAGTGCCAGGAGCCGACGGTGAGATAGTTGGAGATGATGGTCACTTCGCCGGGCACCATCATGGTGGAGAGGATGACGAGGAACAGCACCTTTTTGCCCTTGAACTCCAGAAAGGCGAACGCATACGCCGCCATTACGGAGGTCACAATCTGCAGCAGCAGAATCGCCAGGCTGACCACCAGGGTGTTGAGGAACTGCCGCACCAGCGGCGTCTGGGTCAGGGCCTTCACGATATTGCCGAAATAAAGATGGGCGGGCCACAGGCTCACGTTGTTGGAAAGGATGTCGCTGTCCGGCGTGACGCTCATCGAAATCATGTACCAGAACGGGAAAAAGATAAGCAGGGCCAGCGCGGCGGTCAGAACCCACCACACCGTCTTCGGAATGACAGCCAGCCTCTTTCTCAAGAGTAAAACACCATCCTTTTCTCATTTTTGAACTGAATCAGCGTAATCACAAGGATGATGAGGAACAGCACGATGGACTGCGCCGCCGCGGGGCCGAAGCGGAAGTTGAAGAAGGCGTCGCGGTAGATATTGTAGACCATGATGTTCGTGGCGTTGCCCGGCCCGCCCTGCGTAATCACATTAATCTGCGTGAAGGACTGGAACGCGGCGATGATGTCGGTAATCAGCACGAAGAACAGCATGGGCGACAGGCAGGGCACCGTGATGCGGAACAGCTTGGTGAAGCCGCCCGCCCCGTCGATTTCGGCGCTCTCCAGAATGCTTTTGGGGATGTTCCTGAGCCCCGCGTGCAGATAGAGAAAATTGCTGCCCGACATCAGCCAGATGGTGATGACCGCCATGCTGTAAAGGGCGATATTCGGGTCCTGGAACCAGCGGGTGTTCACCTGCAGCAGCTTGTTCACGACGCCGTTGTTCGGGTCGAACATCTTCTGGAACAGCAGCGCGAACGACCCCGCCGCGGCCGCTATGGGCATGGTGAAGACAATCGGGAAGATGCGGAACGCGCGCCCCCTGCCGTTGGCGAGGTTTGCCGTGAGGAAGCCCAGCGCCATGGAGCCCACAATCACAATCAGCGCAAACACGAGCGTGTTGCCCATCACTTTGCGGTAATCCGGGGACGTGAACAGGGTGACGTAGTTTTTGATTCCGCGGAAAACGCGCGCGTAGCCCTCATTGTTCGTTAAAAACAGGCTTAAGTAGATCGTTCGCAGAAACGGAAAAAAGAGAAAGACGGCAAAGCAGAGGCTCGCCGGCGCCAGAAACAGATACGGCGTCAGCAGCTTCACCCATTTCTTTTCTCCGTGGGAGGAGGTCCTGGCCGACGTCTTTCTCTGTTCCGCCGCTGAAAAGCCGCGGCTGGAAGAATGTTGTTTGGAAGAATGCTGTAAGGTTGTTTCAGTATCCAATGTCTTGTGTATCCCCCTTTTCCTCTTTGCGGATGTTTTCATGGTACCAAACCCGTCTGTTTTTTGCGTCACAGTTTCGTAATCTCTCCGTAAAAGTCCTGTAAAAGCTGACGTTCTTCTGCCGCAGGCAGATATTCCGCGGCGCTTCCGTGTATAATGGGGCCTGAAAAACCGACCTGCCCGGCAACCGGGCAGGTCGGAAGAAGGGACGATCATTTTGACAAAGAATTTTGCTCATCGGGGTTTCAGCGGAAAATACCCGGAAAACACCATGCTGGCCTTTGAAAAGGCGGTCGAGGCCGGGTGCGACGGAATCGAGCTGGACGTGCAGCTCACCAAAGACGGCGTGCCCGTCGTGATCCACGACGAGACGACCAAACGCACGACCGGCCGCGGCGGATGGGTCCGCGACTTCACGCTAAAAGAGCTCCGGCAGCTGGACGCCGGCGTCGGCTTCGGCGCGGAGCTCGGCGTTCTGCGCATCCCCACGCTGGAGGAGTACTTCCGCTATATCCGGGACAAGGACGTCGTGACCGACATCGAGCTGAAGACCGGCGTCTTCCGGTACGAGGGCGTGGAGGAAAAAGTCATCGGCCTCGCGCGGAAATACGGGGTCGCGGAAAAAATTCTGTTTTCCTCGTTCAACCATCCGTCCATGCTCGTGTGCAAAAAGCTCTGCCCCGCCATCCCCTGCGCCCTGCTGACCAGCAGCTGGCTGGTCGGCGCGGGCGCCTACGCGCGCCGCATCGGCGTCGAATTCATCAACCCGCTCTTCACCTTTTTGACGGAAGAGAACATCCGGGAGCTCAGGGAGAACCGCATCGGCGCGCAGGCGTGGACCGTGGACCGGGAAGACTGCATGGCGCGGCTCGCGGAGCAGGGAATCTACGCCGTGATTACAAACCGGCCGGACCTCTTCAAAAAAGTGCTCGCCGGCCTCGGCGGCCGGGCCTGAAACCCCGGCAGAGGCGCGAAAGGCGGTGCGGTTCCGGATTTTCCGGAACCGCACCGCCTTTTATCCAATTAAAATTCAGACCGATTTCGCCCTGCGGGTGCAGGCCTGCAGCGCCTCGAACACGCTGCTGCGGAAGCCCGTCTTCTCCAGCACGCGCACGGCCTCGATGGTCGTGCCGGCCGGCGAGCAGACCGCGTCTTTCAGCTCCGCCGGGTGCCGGCCCGTCTCCAGCACCATCTTCGCGCTGCCGAGCACGGCCTGGGCCGCGAAGGTATACGCCTGCGCGCGCGGCATGCCGTCGGCCACCGCGGCGTCGGCCATCGCCTCAATCAGGATGAACACCAGCGCGGGCGAGCTCCCGCCGACCGAAACGGCCGCGTCCATCAGGCGCTCCGGCAGAAGCTCCGCCCTTCCGAACGAACTGAAGAGCCGCAGGGCGCGGTCTTTTTCTTCCGGCGTCACCCCGGCGCCGGGGCACACGGCGGTCATGCCGGCGCCGACCATGGCCGGGGTGTTCGGCATGGCGCGCACCAGGTGGACCGGCCGGCCGAACGCCTTGCCGAGCCACGCCAGCGTTTTGCCCGGCGCGATGGAGACGGCCAGGGCGTCTTCCCGCACCGCGCCGGCAATCTCGTGAATCACGGTCCCGCAGACCTGCGGCTTTACGGAAAGCACGACGGTCTCCGCGCCGCCGGCGGCCTCCGCGTTGCTGCGGGTCGTACGGATGCCGAACTCCCGCCGGGCGCGGGCGAGCGCCGGCTCGTGCGGGCCGGAGGCGACGATTTCTTCCGCGCCGCAGAAGCCGCCGCGGATTGCCCCGCCCATCATGGCGCGGGCCATGTTCCCGCAGCCGATAAAGGCCAGTTTCATGCTGTCTGCACTCCCTTTCAAAAGCTCAGTCGACGGCTTTGTCGCGCACTTCCCGCTGTGCGCGTTTGATAAACTCCTCCGGCTTCATCGCGCCGAGGTCGCCGCTCTTGCGGCCGCGGACCGAAACGCCGCCGCTCTGCGCCTCTTTTTCGCCCACGACCAGCATATACGGGATTTTCTGGAGCTGAGCCTCGCGGATTTTGTAGCCGATCTTCTCGTTCCGGCCGTCGAGCTCCACGCGCAGCGAGGCGTCCTGAAGCTGTTTTGTGAGGTTCTGCGCATACTCCGCGACGGCGTCGGAAATCGGCAGGACCCGCACCTGCACGGGGGCCAGCCACAGGGGGAACGCGCCCGCGTAATGCTCGGTCAGAATGGCGATGAACCGCTCGATGCTGCCGAAAATCACGCGGTGCAGCATCACGGGGCGGTGCTTTTCGCCGTCCTCGCCGGTATAAGTCAGGTCGAAGCGCTCCGGCATCTGGAAATCGAGCTGAATGGTCCCGCACTGCCAGGTGCGGCCGAGGGAATCCCGCAGGTGAAAGTCGATTTTCGGCCCGTAGAACGCGCCGTCGCCCTCGTTGACCTCATAGGGCTTCCCGTTCTTTTTCAGCGCGTGAATCAGGGCGTCGGTCGCCATCTTCCACTGTTCGTCGGTGCCCATGGAATTTTCCGGCCGGGTGGAAAGCTCCAGGCTGTACCCGAAGCCGAACACCTTGTAAAAATGGTCGATTAAATCCATCACGCCGAGGATTTCCCCCTCGACCTGCTCCGGCGTCATGAAGATGTGGGCGTCGTCCTGCGTGAAGCAGCGCACGCGCATCAGGCCGTGCAAGGTGCCGGAAAGCTCGTGCCGGTGCACGAGGCCCAGCTCCGCGATGCGCTCCGGCAGGTCGCGGTACGAGTGCAGCTTCCGCTTGTAGACGAGCATGCCGCCCGGGCAGTTCATCGGTTTGATGGCATAATCCGCGCCGTCGATCTTCGTGGTGTACATGTTGTCCTTGTAGTGGTCCCAGTGGCCGGAACGGTGCCACAGCTCTTCGCTCAGGATCATCGGGGTGCGGATTTCCTCGTACCCGTGCTTCGCGTGCTCCTCGCGCCAGAACTGCTCGAGCTGGTTGCGCAGGATCATGCCGTGCGGCAGGAAGAACGGGAACCCGGGGCCCTCCTCGTAGATGTCGAACAGGTCGAGCTCGCGGCCCAGCTTGCGGTGGTCGCGCTTCTTCGCCTCCTCGATCATGTGCAGATACCCGTCAAGCTGGGAAGCCTTCGGGAACGAGATGCCGTACACGCGCTGCAGCATCTTGTTGTTTTTGTCCGCGCGCCAGTAGGCGCCCGTACAGTTCGTCAGCTTTACGGCCTTGACGCGGCCGGTGCTCAGCAGGTGCGGGCCGGCGCAGAGGTCGACGTAGTCGCCCTGCCTGTAAAAGCTGATCTTCTCGCCCTTCCCGGCGTGCTCGCGGATAAGCTCCACCTTGTATTTCTGGTGTTCCTTTTCCATCAGGGCGACGGCGTCCTCCGGGTCCAGCTCGAAACGCTCCAGCGGGATGTCCTCCCGGATGATCTTCTTCATCTCCGCCTCGACGGCCGCCATATCGTCCGGCGTGAGGGTGCGCGGCAGGTCGAAGTCGTAGTAGAATCCGTTCTCGATGGCCGGGCCGATGGCAAAGCCCGCCTCCGGGAAAAGGTGTTTCACGGCCTGCGCCATGATGTGCGACGTGGTGTGCCAGTAAGCCTTTTTGCCCTCCGCGTCGTCGAAGGTAAGGATTTCGAGATTGCAGTCCGCCGTGACCGGCGTGCGCAGATCCACGGCTTTCCCGTTCAGCTTTCCCGCACAGGCGGCCTTGTAAAGGCCGGCTCCGAGGGATTTCGCGATATCGGCGACCGTTGTGCCCGCCTCGTATTCTCTGACAGCGCCGTCTTTCAGGCTGACTTTCACCATATTGCCCGCCACTCCTTTATCAAAATATCAAAATGAAAGAAAATAAAAAAGCCCCGCCCCACGACAAATGGGGTAAGGCTTTGCTTACGGTTCCACCCAAATTCAGCGGGAATCTTCCCGCCCTCATTGACGGCTGTAACGGTGCCGGCCGGCGCGCCTTTCGCCCGAAAGCCACGGCGCGCGCTCGGAGGCGGTAACCGCTCATCCTTCCGGCCGCGCGCGTTTCCAGCTCACAGCGCACGCTCTCTGGTGCTTCCGGGATGGGGTTTCCTCGTCGACGTTTTGCAGTATCTTTTTGTGATGTTTATCATATCACGCCGCGCTTCTTCTGTCAAGCCTCGTCCGCGGAAACACGTCGCGGGGCGGCTTTCCGTCACCTGAAGCACATTAAATTAGGAAAAATTTTAAAAATAATTGCTAAATAGTAGACTTTTTCGTTCAATTGTTATATAATGAGCGCGGATCATTTTTCACATTGTTTTTTGTATTATTCTGTCGATTTTATGTACTATCCTGATTTTTTTCTTCTTTGTTCCGCCGCGGCGGCAATCCCGGCGATGAACTATAACCTTCTAATTTACCAAACAGAAAATACATGCCAGCCGGAATGGAACCGCCGTAAACGCGTTGCCCGGGTTTTCAGCCGTCACAGTCTCCGTCCCTTCAATTTGCACCCACCGCTTCCGGCAGGGCGGCTCGATCCGCCCCGTTTTTTATTTCTTAACAATCGGCAACCCACCTGTTTCCTCACGTGCGCCGCACGACCGGCGGAAAGCTTCCGCCGGTACCTTTTCGCCGAAACTTCACGATCATAATCCGCTCCGGCAGCTTTTGAGCCGCGAATTTAGGAATTTTCTCTGACAAACGCCAAATCGGACGGGAGGTGACGACCGGCATCCATACCACAAAATCGGAGGTGACGATTGGCATCCGTTTTAGAAAGGGATAAAAGCGTAGGATTCAGGTTCAAAAGAACGGCCGCGGAGAAAGACTTCATAACCGGGTTTGGCCAATAGGCCCTTTTCTCCGCTTCGACAGCCGTTCCATCATCTTGTGGGGAGGATATTTTATGAGCAGACATATTCTGCGCAGAACCATCTCGGCTACTCTGGCGACCGCATTGCTTGTCGTTACAATGGGCGCCTGCAACGGGCCGGCAAGCCCGACGAAGAACCAGACCGGCGCTTCGAACGCTTCAACGAACACTTCGGCAAGCACCGGCAACGGGGAAATGACCGAAGTCGGGACGCCGCGCTCCGAAACGCTGATCGTCGAAACCCAAACGCCGACCGATGTCCCCGGGCAGTTCAATTCTTACATGCAGGGCACGCAGATGGGGTTCGGCATCCACCAGCTCATGACGGCGACGCTGTGGGAAATGGACACGACGAAAGGCGAGCAGTTCGGCGAGGTCGCGGACGGCATGCCCGTCTCCAATAAGGACTTTACGGAGCATACCGTGAAGATCCGCAAGGGGATCAAATGGTCGGACGGCGTGGATCTTACCGCGGACGACGTCGTGTTCACCTTCAATATGATCATGAACAACAAGGGGATTGCCGCGAGCGACTACTACAAGAGCGTTTTCAAATCCGTGGAAAAGGTAGACGACTACACCGTAAAACTGGTGACAAAGGAGCCATTCCCGCGCCTGGCGCTCAAGTTCGGGGTCACCATCTGGGGAAACGACCTCAGAATCGTCCCGAAGCATATCTATGAAAAGCAGAGCGACGTGACCACGTTCAAAGATGAAAAGCCGGTCGTCGCCGGCCCTTACACCGTAAAATCATACGATCCGCTCGGAAAATGGATCCTTTACGAGCGCCGGGAAGACTGGAAAAACAGCACCGTCGGGGTCGTCACAGGAAAAGAGCCCCAGGCGAAGTACGTCTGGTTCCGGGCTCTCGGCGACGATACCACGCGCCAGATGACCATGATCAACAATCAGGTCGATATTCTCTGCGAAGTAACGCCGGAAATGCTTACCGCGATGACCAAGCAGAACGATAAGATCGCCTGCTGGTACAAGGATTTCCCGTACGCGACCAGCGACGACCCCTGCTCAAAGGGACTCGCGTTTTCCATTGGGAAAGGCGCTCCCTACAACAGCGCGGATTTCCGCTGGGCAATCGCGCTCGCCATGAATTTCGACGAGATCTCCATGAACATCTTCAGCGGGATCGGCCGTGCGAGCCCGTTCCCGATCCTCACCAACACGAGCACCATGCAGGAGCTCTATTACAAGCCGCTGCTCGATTGGGTGGAGAACTTTGAACTGGATTTAGGCGACGGCACGAAAGTCAAGCCTTTCGACCCCGGGTACGCGGAGAGAATGGCAAAAACCTTGAGCGCGAAGGGCTATAATCTTCCCACCGACAAAGACAAACTGATCGACATGTTCGGCGTTGGGTGCTGGAAATACGATCCCCAAGCCGCCGAAAAGCTGCTGAAAAAGGCCGGGCTTGAGAAAAAGAGCGACGGCTGGTACTTCAACGGGAAACCGTTCACCATCAACATGACTTATCTCGCCGATACCGAGGCGCAGGCGGGCCGCGGAACCACGGCGGCTTACGACCAGCTGACCAAGTTCGGGCTGAAATGCAACATTTCCAGCCAGAGCAGCGCAACCTGGGACACGAACGGCAGCACCGGGAATTACGAGATCGCGGGCTACTGGCCCACCGGCGGCATCACGAAGGACATCTATTCCCAGATCAACGGCTGGGACGGGGACCTGATCGTTCCTCTGGGCCAGCGGGGCTCAGGCCAGGGGACGCGCTGGAACAACGCGCAGGCTACCGACATCATCCACAAGCTGGCACAGCTCTCTCCCGAAAGCGACGAAGCTTACAAGCTCAACCTGGAATTCATGAAAGTCGCCATCGCGGATATGCCGTTCATCGGTTTCCATTCCGGCATCAAATTCGTTCCCACCAACAGCACATACTGGAACAACTATCCGTGTGCAGACAATCCTTACAACGGGCCCTGGTGGTGGTGGAGCTGCTTTAAATATATGCTCCCTGAAATCAGCCCCGTCTCCAAGTAATCCTATCTTGATCCAAGCAAAGCGTTATTGAGAAAAGAGGGCGCACTCATGGTTCGGGCGCGATGAGTCCGCCCTTCTTTTCTTTTCATATCCGCAACAGGACGGCTTAAAATAGCTAATTCTGTGAAGTTGAGAGGTGTAACCGTGAAATTCCGTAAATACTTTCTCATGCGGCTTCTGACTTGCCTCCTGACGATCTGGATCGGTGTGACGTTCATCTTTTTCATCCCGCGCATGTTTCCCTCGGATCCCGTCGAGAGCATGATCGGCCAGATCCAGTCCCGCTCCGGCCAGATGGACCCCGCGCAGATGGAATCGCTGCGCAGGTCGCTGCGCATCCAGTTCGGCCTGGAGGGCAGCCTGATGGAGCAGTACGGCACTTTCCTCTGGAAAGGGCTTCTCCATTTCGATTTTGGGCCGTCGCTGATGAGCTATCCGACTCCCGTGGGGGAAATCATCGGCACCTACCTGCCATATACCCTGGGCCTTTCGCTTACGACCACGGTCGTCGCATGGCTGATCGGCAACTTTATCGGCCTGCTGGCAGGTTTCCGGAAGGATAAGCGCTCCTCCAAAATCCTGGAAGGCATCGCCATCTGCATTTATCCCGTGCCCTACTTTATGATCGCCCTGATCCTGCAGATCGTTTTCGCATACCTGCTGGGCTGGTGCCCGCTGCAGGCCACCATCATGACGTCGGGGGGATTCGGGGCGTTTTTCAGCTCGCTCATGAAAGCTTCCATTCTGCCGGCTGTTTCGCTTCTGCTGGTCGGAACCGGATGGTGGATTATTTCCATGAAGTCCCTTTCCTCCACGACGGCGGAGGAGGAATTCGTCCTGTTCGCGAGGTATCGCGGGCTGCCTGAAAAGACCATCGGCAAGAACTATGTTTTCCGCAACTCCATCCTGACGCAGATCACGGCCCTGGCCATGAGCCTGGGCGGCGTTTTCGGCGGCTCCATCATGACGGAGATGATTTTCGGCTACCCCGGCGTGGGCACTCTGATCCAGAAAGCGATCCTGCAGTCGGACTACAACACGATGCTGGGCTGCATCACAATCTCCATCGTCGCCATTGCCGTGGCAACCTTGATCGTGGACCTGATCTATCCGTTTATCGATCCGCGCATCAGATATAGCTAAGGGGGAGGGGAAAACAGATATGAAAAAGTTCTGGGAAACCGCCAACATTCGCTTGAAGATCGGCTTGATCGTCACCTTTATCTTCGTCATCATCGGATTTGTTTTCTACTACATCCCCCATGTGAATCCCTTTTCCTACAACGCCTACCCGGCACAGCTCGGGGCCTCGGCCGAGCACTGGCTCGGGACCACGACGATGGGGCAGGACGTCACATGGCTGCTGATCGAAGCCATTCATAATTCTCTGTCCATCGGCCTGATCGTGGCGACGATCGGCACCGTGGTAGGCGTCTTCATCGGGCTGCTGGCAGGTTTTTCCGGCGGCGCCACGGACCGCGTGCTCACCGTCATCACCGATACGTTTGTCGTGATCCCCTCCCTGCCCATCCTGATTTTGATGACCTCGCTGATGAAGGGGTCTTCCACGGTGCTGCTCATGGCCCTGGTTCTGGCGCTGTTCGCATGGGCCTGGCCGAGCCGCCAGATCCGCTCGATGGCCCTGACCATCAAGGAACGGGATTTTATCCAGACCGCATGGTTCTCCGGCGAAGGCACGGTCCAGGTGGTTGCGACGGAGATCCTGCCGTACGCGCTGACGTGGTCGCTGTCGAACTTCATGAACGCCACGCTCGCGGCGATCGCTTCGGAATCGAGCCTCGCCGTTCTGGGCCTGTCGCCGGCGAACCTCATCTCCCTCGGGAACATGATCCAGTGGGCGCGGGAGCGCAACGCGATCTTCGGGCAGCAGTGGCTTTGGATCGGATCGCCGATCGTGGCGACGGTCGTGCTGTTCGTCGGTCTGTTCCTTTTGATCACGGGTTACAACGACTATCTTTCCATGAAGAGAGGCAGGTGAACATCATGATTAAAATCGATCATCTGTCCACTTATTACGAGACGATCGACGGCAACGTCCCCGTTCTCAACGATCTGAACCTGGAGATCAAAGACAATGAGATATTCGGCATCGCGGGGGAATCCGGCTGCGGCAAGACCACGCTCCTGAAGACGCTGTACGACATCGTGGAATTTCCGCTGGTCATCGGGCACGGAAAAGTGATCCTGAGCGGCACAAAGGACGGAAAGCCGTTTTCTTATGAATCCGGGAAAATCCGCAACAGCTGGTGGAGCAACATTTCCTACATCCCGCAGGCCGCGCAAAGCGTTTTAAACCCGATCATGCGCATGAAGCAGCAGTTTTTGGATTCCATCCCCAGGGAAAGCAGGAAAAACGAAACGCCGGAAGAAACGCTGGGCCGCGTCGCAAAATACCTGGAGGAACTGAGCCTGTCCCCGGACCTGCTGAACGCCTACCCCTTCCAGCTCTCGGGCGGCATGCGCCAGAGAATGATCATCGCGCTGGCAACGTTTATGTCGCCTAACGTCGTGCTGGCGGACGAACCCACCACCGCGCTGGACGTGGTGATACAGAGAGGCATTTTAATGATGCTGATGCGTTTGCAGAAGCAGCAGAAAAACACGCTGGTATTGGTCAGCCACGATATGGGCGTCCACTACCAGGTAACCGACCGCATGGCCATCATGTATTCCGGCAGCATCGTGGAGCTGGGAAAAACGGAGGACATCTTTTCGGACCCGATCCATCCGTATACTACGATGCTGGTGGGAGCGCTGCCAAAAGTGGGCGACAAGAGCCAGAAGGTCGGTATTCCGGGACGTCCGCCGGCGTTTACGAATCCGCCGCCGGGATGCCGTTTCGCTCCCAGGTGCCCCCACGCGGCGGACTGCTGCCGCAGGGAGGTTCCGCGTCTCAGGGAGATCAGACCGGGCCGTTACGCTGCCTGCCATCTATTCAGCGAGGAGGCGGAACAAAATGGCTGAGAAACTTCTGGAGATCAACGGCGTAAGCAAAATTTTCAAGATCGGCGGCATGATCCGCGGGAAAAAGCTGGTCGCCATCGACCACGTCTCGCTGAGCATCGACAACGACAAACCGGTCATCCTGTCCGTCGTCGGGGAATCCGGCTGCGGAAAATCGACATTGTGCAAGATGGTGCTCCGCATGTACCGGCCGGATACGGGAGACATTTTTCTGCTGGGGAAGCCGTACTCCCAAAAGAAGGGCTACGATCCGCTGCAGTTCCGCCTGGACGTCCAGCCGATTTTTCAGAATCCCTACGAATCCTTTTCGGCCCGTAAAAAAGTGGACACCTATCTGTTCAACACCGCGCTGCGCCTGGGCATTGTAAAAACCCGCTCGGAAGCCGAAAAGCTGATCGACGAAACGCTGTGCAACGTCGGCATGTCCCTGGCAACCGTCAGGGGAAAATACCCGACTCAGTTTTCCGGAGGGGAGCTGCAGCGCGTGTCGATCGCCAGGGCGCTGCTGACGCGGCCGAAGCTCATCGTTGCCGACGAACCCGTGGCCGCCATCGACGCCTCCATGAAAATGAATATCGTAAACCTGTTTAAAGAGCTGAAGGACAAATACAAGGTCTCCTTCATCTACATCACCCACGACCTCTCCACAGCCTATTATGTCTCCGATTACATCGCGACCCTTTACCGCGGCTGCCTGATCGAATACGGTCCGGCGAAAGAGATCATGGATCATCCGGCGCATCCGTATACGGACCTGTTGATGAACGCGGTGCCGAGAGTCGGCGAAAAGTGGGACAACAGCGTGGTCCTGCCGGACATGGAGGAAAACGAGTACGCCATCTCTTATTGCAAATACGCGCCCCGCTGCCCCTACGCGAAGGACAAATGCAGGAAATGGCGTCCGGAGTTGAAACCGACAACGGGCGACCGGCAAGTCGCCTGCTTTTATCCGTTGACTGAAAAAAACCGTGACCACTCCTGAAAAGCGGTGGAACGGATTGTAGACAAACGCCGCCCGGGCTCATGCCGCAGGCGGCGTTTGTCTACAATCCGCCCCGCCCGCGCCTCAGGCGGGTTTCCGTTCCCGGCGGGCGGAGACGCCCTCTTCGGTAATATGGTAAAACACAGCCCTTTTTTTTCAGACATTCTGGAACTTTTCGCGGAATGTCAAGTAAATTTCTTGACAGATGCACCCCGAAAGTAATACAATTATTTCACTGATGCGTCATGATACGCATCTGTTTTTACCCGTATGATTTTCCGGCTTAAATTGCCGTATTGGCAAAATTGATGAAGGAGGTGCCGGCATTTGCAGGTAGATTTGATTTTCTGCATCCTCATTGCGGTTGTTTGCGCGGCCGTAGCGGGTGTTTTCTGTTTTTTCCTGGGCGTGGAACACCGCAAGAAGACCGCTGAATATACCATCGGTTCCGCGGAACAGGAAGCCAAGCGAATCGTAAACGACGCGATCAAAACGGGAGAAGCGAAAAAAAAGGAAGCGATCCTGGAGGGGAAAGACGAAATCCACCGCCAGCGAACCGAGTCCGAAAGGGAACTGAACGAGCGCAGAAAGGAAGTTCAGCGGCAGGAACGCCGCATCCAGCAGAAAGAGGAAACGCTGGACAAAAAAATGGAAGGGCTCGAAGCCAAGGAGGAAATTCTCAACAACAAAAACAAACAGGCGGAGGACCGCCTGGGTGAGGCGGACGCGCTGAAAAAGAGCCAGTTCGACGTGCTGGAGCGCATTTCGGGCTTCACCATGGAACAGGCGAAGGAATATCTGCTCAATAACCTTGACAACGAGCTGACGCACGAAAAGGCCGTCAAGCTGATGGAATACGAGCAGCAGACGCGGGAGGAAGCCGACAAAACGGCACGGGAGATCATCTCCACCGCCATCCAGCGCTGTGCCGCGGACCATGTGGCGGAGGCGACGATCTCCGTCGTGCCGCTGCCGAACGACGAAATGAAGGGCCGCATCATCGGCCGCGAGGGCCGCAACATCCGCGCGATCGAGACGATGACGGGCGTGGACCTGATCATCGACGACACGCCGGAAGCCATCACCCTTTCCTGCTTCGAGCCGGTGCGCCGCGAAGTCGCCCGCATCGCGCTGGAACGCCTGATCGCCGACGGTCGGATCCATCCCGCCCGCATCGAGGAATCCATCGAAAAGGCACGCCGCGAGGTGGACGCCACCATCAAGCAGGAGGGCGACCGCGCCGCGCTGGAAGCCGGCGTAAACGGCCTGCACCCCGAGCTGATCAAGCTGCTCGGCAGGCTGCACTACCGCACCAGCTACGGCCAGAACGTTCTGGACCATTCGCTGGAGGTCTCTTACCTGGCCGGCATGATGGCCTCGGAGCTCGGCATCGACCCGACCATCGCCCGCAGGGCGGGGCTGCTGCACGACATCGGCAAGGCCCTCGACCACGAGATCGAGGGCTCGCACGTCGACATCGGCGTGGAGTACGCCCGCAAGTATAAGGAAAGCGAAGCCGTCATCCACGCCATCCACGCGCACCACGGCGACGTGGAGGCCAAAACCGTCGCCGCCTGCCTGGTGCAGGCCGCCGACGCCATCAGCGCGGCCAGGCCGGGAGCCCGCCGCGAGAATGTGGAGAACTACATCAAGCGTCTGGAAAAGCTGGAGGAGGTCGCTTCCTCGTTCGAAGGCGTCGAGCGCAGCTACGCCATTCAGGCCGGACGCGAGATCCGCATCATGGTTAAACCCGAGGTCATCAGCGACGACGAGATGGTGCTTCTTGCGCAGAAAATCTGCAAAAAAATCGAGAGCGACCTGGAGTATCCCGGACAGATCAAAGTCAATATCATCCGCGAGAGCCGCGCGATCGAATACGCGAAGTAAGTGCGGGGGGACAGGAAGCTGTTCCCCCCTTTCATTTGGAAAGGAGCCCGCCGTGAATATTCTGGCAATCGGCGACGTGGTCGGCAGCATCGGCTGCCGTTTCCTGCGCAGCCATCTGCCCTCGCTGAAAAAGATGAAGGGCGTCGACCTCGTGATCGCCAACGGGGAAAATTCCGCCGACGGCAACGGCCTGACGCCCAGTTCCGTCCGTTACCTGCTGGACAGCGGCGTCGACGTCGTCACCTCCGGGAACCACAGCTTCCGCCGCAGGGAAAGCTACGACACCTACGACACCTGCGAGTTCCTGCTGCGGCCGGCGAACTTCCCCGCGGCGGCGCCCGGCCGCGGCTTCTGCATCGTAGACATGGGCCGCGTGCAGGTGGGCGTCGTCAACCTGATGGGCGTCGTGTATATGGAGAGCCTGGAGTCCCCCTTCGACTGCGCGGACCGCATCCTCGCGCAGGGAATGCCGAAAATCACCGTCGTGGATTTCCACGCGGAGGCGACGGGGGAAAAGCGCTCGCTTTTCTGGTACCTGGACGGGCGCGTCTCGGCCGTGTTCGGCACGCACACCCACGTGCAGACGGCGGACGAATGCGTGCTGCCCAACGGCACCGGCTGCATCACGGACCTCGGCATGACCGGGCCGGTGAATTCGGTGCTCGGCGTAAAGCCGGAGCTCGTCATCCAGAAAATGCGGACAAAGATGCCGGTTCGTTTCGACCTCGCCGCCGGCGGCCCCTGCTGCATCGGCGGCGCGCTGTTCCAGATCGACGACGCCACCGGAAAAGCCCTTTCCGCGGAGCGCCTGTATATCACCTGAATCCCCGCGCGCAGCCGGCCCGAACGGGAAATTCATCCAGCCGGAATCCACCGTTTCCCCGGCGGCCGCCGGGCGTATTTTACGATTGAATCAATACGCCCGGTATGGTATAATACGAAATAATAAGGCAGAATACAAAAGATGAAAACTACCCGCCTGATGAGGCTGTTTCTTCATTCTAAGGGAGTGCTGACAAGTGATTAACGGAACCGATCTGAAAACGGCGATTATTTCAGGAGCCAACAATGTGATGAAGCACCGCACGGAGATCGACGACATGAATATCTTCCCCGTTCCGGACGGCGACACCGGTACGAATATGTCGATGACCATCGGCTCCGCGCTGCGCGAGCTGGAAAAATCGGACACTTCCTCCGCCGGAGAAACGGCGCATATCACCGCCAGCGCGATGCTGCGCGGCGCGCGCGGCAACTCCGGCGTCATCCTCTCGATCCTTTTCCGCGGCTTCTCCAAGGGACTGGAGGGAAAGGAAGCGGCTTCCGGCGAAGACCTCATCAACGCGCTGGCCATCGGCGTGGATGGGGCCTACAAGGCCGTGATGAAACCGACGGAGGGCACCATCCTCACCGTGGCCCGCATGGGGTGCGAGGCCGGCCGGAACGCCCTCGGCGACGGCGTGGAGCCCGCCGCGGTGTGGGAGGCCGTCTGCGGCGGGGCCGAGAAAGCGCTGCAGCAGACGCCGGAGCTTCTGCCCGTCCTGAAGCGCGCCGGCGTCGTGGACGCGGGCGGCAAAGGGCTCTGCCTCATCTTCGAGGGCATGCTGAGCGTCCTGCGCGACGGCGTTGCCGTCCAGGAGGAAAAATCCCCCGAGAAAAAGGAAACCGAAACGGAGGACTTCTTCCGCAATGCCGCCGCCGAATTCGACCAGGAGATCCACTTCGCCTACTGCACGGAGTTCATCGTCGGCAGGGACGCGGACTGCAAGAAAGACCCCGCCGAGCTGCGCGCTTACCTCGAGGGCATCGGCGACTGCGTGCTTGTGGCGGACGACGACGAGATCATCAAGGTCCACGTGCATACGAACAACCCCGGCAACGCGCTGCAGGCCGCGCTGGCGTTCGGCCAGCTCCTGACCGTGAAGATCGACAACATGAAGGAGCAGCACCGCAAAAACGCGGAAGCCGAGCAGGCGAAAAAGGCGGAGAAACCCGCTCCCCCGGAGCCTGCGGAACCGACGGGCGACGTCGGATTCGTCGCCGTGGCGGCCGGGCCCGGCCTGAAAACCCTTTTTACGGACCTCGGGTGCGCGCAGGTCGTCAGCGGCGGGCAGACGATGAACCCCAGCACGCAGGAAATCGTTGCCTCCGTGCTGGCAACGCCGGCGAAAACCGTCGTCGTGCTGCCGAACAACAAGAACATCATCCTCGCCGCGGAGCAGGCCGTGCCGCTCGTCACCGACAGGAAGGTCGTCGTGCTCCCCACCCGGACCATCCCCGAGGGGCTTTCCGCCATGCTTGCCTACAAGCCGGAGATTTCCGTCGAGGAAAACACGGTCGCCATGATGGAAGCCGCCTCCTCCGTGAACACCGGCACCGTCACTTACGCCGCGCGGGACTCCGAATTCGGCGGGCGCAGGATCCGCAAAAACGACATCATGGGGCTGGTGAACGGGAAGCTGGAGATTGTGGAGCGTTCCCGCGACATCAGCCGCGTCTGCGTGCGCCTCGTGCGCATGATGGCAAGCCGCACCACGTCGTTCGTCACGATCATCTACGGCGACGGCGTGAGCGAAAAGGAAGCAAACAACGTGACGAACCAGGTCAAGGCAAAGCTCGGCAGCGACATCGAGGTCACGCTTGTCTGCGGCGGGCAGCCGGTTTACTACTATATCATCTCCGTCGAGTGACCGGCCCCGAGAGAGGAAGCCATGGCCAGTCTTTTTCGTGAGGAAATCCAATCGATCAAAGGCGTCGGCAGGCAGCGCGCCCGGCTTTTCCAGAAGCTCGGCGTTCCGTCTGTCGGCGCTTTGCTTCGCTTTTACCCGCGCGCCTACGAAGACCTCTCCCATCCCGTGCCGATCCGCTCCGCTCCGCTGGACGAACCGTGCGCCGTGCGCGCCACGGTGACGCAGAGCCCGGCCGGCGTGCGCGTCCGGGGCGGCATGACGGTCTATAAGGGCCGCGCCGACGACGGGGAAAGCAGCTTCGAGCTCACTTTTTTCAACAACCCTTATGTGGCGAAGCTGCTGAAGGAAGGGGAAACCTACCTTTTTTACGGAAAGGTCACGGCGGATTTCCTGCGGCGCGGCATGACGGTGCCGGAATTCTTCCCGGCGGGCGCCTGCCCCCCCATCCGCCCCGTCTACCGCCAGACGGAGGGCCTGACCAGCCGGGCGATCGGCAGCGCGGTCAAAGAAGCCCTGCGCCGCCTGCCGGAGGAGGTCAGGGACCCCCTGCCGCCCGGTCTGCGCGCCGGGGCTTCGCTGTGCGGCCTGCGGGAAGCGCTGGAGAACATCCATTTCCCTCCGGACATGGAAGCCGCGGCCCGCGCACGGCGCAGGCTGATCTTCGAGGAACTGCTCGTGCTGCAGCTCGGCCTTTCCGGCCTGCGGAACAGGAACGTGCGGGAAAGCCGTTACCGCTTTTCGCGCGACTGTACGGAGGAGTTCTTTTCCCTGCTGCCCTACCGGCCGACCGGGGCGCAGCGGCGTTCCGTGAAGGAGGCGATGGGCGACCTGGCCAGCGGCCGCGCGATGAACCGCCTGGTACAGGGCGACGTCGGCTCCGGAAAAACAGCCGTGGCGGCGGCTCTCTGTTATTGCGCGGCCAAAAACGGGTTTCAGGCCGCGCTGATGGCCCCCACGGAGATCCTGGCGCAGCAGCACTACGAGTCCCTGCGCGCGATTTTCGAGCCGGCAGGCATCCGCACGGCCCTTCTGACGGGGTCGGCGCCGGCCGCCCGGAAAAAAGAGATCCTCGGCGGATTGGCGGACGGCAGCGTCGGCCTCGCCGTCGGCACGCACGCGCTGTTCTCGAAGGGCGTGGAGTTCCGCCGCCTCGCGCTCGTCGTGACCGACGAGCAGCACCGCTTCGGCGTCACGCAGAGGGCCGCGCTCGCCGCCAAGGGCGACGGCCCCCATCTGCTCGTGATGAGCGCCACGCCGATCCCCCGCACGCTCGCGCTGATGATCTACGGCGATCTGGACCTTTCCGTCCTGGACGAACTGCCGCCCGGGCGCCGGCAGATCAAGACCTACGCGGTTTCTTCCAGCCTGCGGCCGCGTATTTTCCGCTTCCTGAAAAATCAGATCGCCGCCGGCAGGCAGTGCTACATCATCTGTCCCACCATCGACGGAGACCAAAACGGCATGGCGAGCGTGACGCAGTACGCGCAGAAGCTGCGCGCCAAATGGCTTCCCGGCTGCTCCGCCGCGGTCCTGCACGGACGCATGAAGGGCGCGGAAAAAGAGGAGGCCATGCGCCGCTTCGCCGCGGGCGAGACGAGCGTGCTCGTCTCCACCACCGTGGTGGAGGTCGGCGTGGACGTGCCGAACGCGACCGTCATGATGGTGGAGAACGCGGAGCGGTACGGCCTTTCGCAGCTGCATCAGCTCCGCGGCCGCGTGGGGCGCGGCAGCTGCCAGTCTTACTGCATCCTTCTTTCCGACGCGCGGAGCGAAACGTCGCGGGCGCGCCTGAAGATCATGTGCGGCACGAACGACGGCTTCCGGATCGCGGACGAAGACCTGCGGCTGCGCGGCCCCGGCGATTTCTTCGGGAACCGGCAGCACGGGCTGCCCGCGCTGAAAATCGCCGACATGGCGACGGACATGGACTGCCTGCGCGAGGCGCAGGACGCCGCCAAGGCCATCGCGGCGCGGGACCCCGCGCTCGAGCTGCCGGAGCACCGCGGCCTGCGCGCCGAAGTGCGGCAGCTTTTTGCCCGCACCGACTACTCCCCGTGAACGGCGTCCGCCGCCCTTCCGCCGGAAAATCGTGGAATGCAACCGCCGGTTGCGGGATTTTCAAGGCGAATTGGTGGTTCGCAACCGCAACTTCCGCTATCCTTGTATCCGCAGGCAGGCAGAGCCGGGAAAAACATCCGGCGGTCAAAGTATGAATGGGGGGTTCCTATGATTCTTGCAGAAAAGATCCAGTCCCTGCGGAAGAAAAACGGCTGGTCCCAGGAAGATCTGGCGGAAAAGCTCAACGTTTCCCGGCAGTCCGTCTCAAAATGGGAAAGCGCCGCCAGCATCCCGGATATCAACAAGATTCTGGAGCTTGCGAAGCTCTTCGGCGTCACGACGGATTACCTGCTGAAGGACAGCATGGAGCAAACGGAGTACACGGAAACGACGGAGGACGAGGCGCAAAACCGCCGTCTCGTTTCGCTGCCGGAGGCGAACGGCCTTTTGAAAAGCAAGGCGGAGGAAGGCCGGCTGGTCGGTCTCGGCGCGCTGCTGTGCACTTTCTCCCCCGTGCCGCTGATCTTCCTGAGCGGCCTCGCGATGCCGGAGCCGCCGTGGGCAAACGGCGTGACGGAAAGCGCGGCGGAGGGCGTCGGCGTAACGGTGCTGCTCCTGATCGTCGCGGCGGGGATCGTGCTGTTCCTCTACGCCGGAGCGCGCGCAAAGCGGTTCGATCCCCTCAAGACGGAGGAATTCGAGCTCGAATACGGCGTGACGGGCGCCGTGCGCGAAAAGCGGCTGGCTTTTGAGAAAGGCCGCACCGCAAAGACGGCGGCCGGGATCGCGCTCTGCATCCTCTCCCCCGTACCGCTCATCGCGGCGGGCGTCAACGGCTCTTCCGACGCGGCGGACACCATGCTGACCGCGCTCCTGCTCGCGCTCGTCGCGGCCGCGGTCTACCTCTTCGCGTCTTCGGGAACGGAGAAGAGCGGCTTCGATCTGCTGCTGCGCGAGGGCGACTTCGAGAGGATGAACGCCGGGAGCCGCCGGCGCATCGACAGATTCGCAGGCATCTACTGGCCGGCCGTCACCGCCGCCTACCTCGGCTGCAGCTTCCTCTCCCGCAGATGGGACTCCACATGGCTGATCTGGCCGGTCGCCGCGCTGGCCTTTTCCGCGGTATGCGCCGCGCTGAAAAAGCAAAAATAAGTCCCGCCGGCACCGGGTCCCCGCGCGTCCCGCCCCGCGTCTTACCTCCCGAACAGGCGCCTTCTGGGCGGAAGATCCTCGACGGGCACTACGCCGCTGAAAACGGCGTAGTTTTTATATGTAATCTTCCGGTCGATATGCTCCGCGCCGAAAAACCACTTCCGGTACTTCACCCGCTCCATGACCTGGCCGAGATAGGCGTCGAGCGGATTCTTTTTTCCGATGCGCGCGCCGCCGGAAAAGACGTCCGCCTTCGGCGGCGGCTCGTGGGTGAAAATATAATCCACCGAGAAGCCGTGCGCCTGAAGATTGCCGACGCCCTCGCGCATCTCGTCGATGCTCGGCATTTCGCACGGCCACCACTTCCCCGCCTGGATGCGGATCCGCTTTTCGCCGCTTTCCCCGCCGCCGAAGGTGAAAAGCGTCTTGCCCTCGAGCGCAAACACCTGGCCGCGCATCAGATGGTACAAACCGCCGCAGATATGGTGCACCCTGCCGCCGTTCCACTCCTCCGCCGGATACGCGTTGAGCAGGTCGAAATTTTCGTGCGCGCCGTCCAGGAAAAGGACGCCGTACTTCAGGCGGCCGATCTTTTCCAGATTTTTCTTCTCCTCGTCTCCGCCGTCCCACAAAAAGCCGAAATCCCCGCAGATAATCAGCGTGTCGCCCTTTCTCAGGCGGCGCAGTTCCGGGGCGTGAAAGCGCTCCATCTGCCCGTGGGTGTCCCCGGTAACATAGATCACGTCAGGATTCCTCCAGCCCCGGCGCCGGTCCGGAGACCGGCCGGGAAATTGTTTCCGATCCGCCACTTTATCTTTTTCCGGATTGCTGGTATACTGAAAGAAAGCGGCGAATCGCCGTGCTAATCATATCACATCGGAGGAAAAATATCCATGAAAAAAAGGTTCCCGGCCCTCCTCGCAGCTCTTGTCGTGTTTGTCTCCGCATTCACGCCCTGCCGGGCGCGGGCCGCGGTCTTTCATATCAACCGCACTATAACCAGCAGCGCGGCGGAGCTTGTGAATCTCGACACCGGCGCGGTGGTATACGAAAAGAATCCGAACGAAAAGCACGAGCCGGCCTCCACCACGAAAATCATGACGTACATCGTCGTGGCGGAGCATGTCAAGGATCTGCAGGGCACGCGGGTCACGATCAAGCAGAGCGTGCTCGACCAGCTGCTCGGCACCGGGAGCTCGATGTCCGGCATCGAGGGGGGCGACGTCGCCACAATCTACCAGCTGCTGAACTGCATGATGGTCCCCTCCGGCAACGACGCGGCGCTTGTGCTCGCCGACTATGTGGGCGGCGGAAACGTCGGGAAATTCGTCGAGATGATGAACGCAAAGGCAAAAGAACTCGGCTGCGCCAACACGCATTTCACCAATCCGCACGGCCTCCACGACGCGAACCATTACACCACGGCGGCCGATCTCGCGAAGATCTCCCATTACGCGATGTCTTTGCCGTTTTTCATGGACATCTGCTCGCAGACCGGCTATGACTACAAGCCGCTGGGCGGACCGCGCGCCGGAAAATCGATCCCGCTCTACACCACGAACCTGATGATGCTCAGCAACGACGCGGACTATTACTATAAATACGCAAAGGGGATCAAAACGGGGCACACGGACGAATCCGGATATTGCCTTGTCTCTTCGGCCTCCGCCGACGGGTACAGCTACCTGAGCGTGGTGCTCGGCGCGCCCTCCGTCGACCAAAACGGCAACGAGATCGACACGCACCAGGAAATGCTGGACACGGCGAGCCTTTTCCGCTGGGCCCTGACGTCCCTGAAGCTGAAGGAGGTCGTGAGCGCCAACGACACGCTCGGCGAGATCGACCTGAAATACGCCTGGAACAAGGATAAACTCCAGCTGCGCGCGGAGAAAAGCTGCTCCGCCATTCTGCCGGAGGATGTCTCCACCAGCAGCGTGATCGTGACGAAGAATGTGCCGAAGTCCATCGAGGCCCCGGTGCGCAAAGGCCAGGTCGTCGGCACGGCGACGGTGAGCTACGCCAATGAAAAGCTTGCGACGGTGAATCTCGTCGCGGCGGAATCGGTGGAGCGCAGCGAGCTGCTGCACACGACGGACACGGTGAAAAGCGTGCTGACCTCCAAATGGTTCCTCATCATCGTGGCGGTCATCATCCTGCTGGTCATCGTCTATATCATCCTCGCCATCATCTACAACCGCAAGCGCAGGAACCTGCGCAGGGTGAAGCGCTACCGCAAAATGTGACGCCGCCCGGCATGGCCGTCCGCCTTTCTCCCCTGCCGGAGAAAGCGTCATATCATATATGAATGGGGGGTATATCTGATGAAAAAGAAAACGCTCGTCCTCTTCCTTTCGGTTCTCGTCTGCGCGGCGGTCGCGCTGCCCATCCTGCTGCGGAGCCGGGCAAAAGGCTTTTCCTCTTCCATGGCGGTCGGGTGCTCCGCAGCCGGCTACTCCCAGCAGGCGGGCACCGGCTACCTGACGCTGGTTCTCGGAGGAAACGAGGAACAGCGCACGGTGGCGCTGAAGGTAACGGACCAGAAATTGCAGGAGAAGCTGAGAGCGAACGACGTGCGAAAAATAATCGGCGCGCTTATATTCATGGACGTCCCCGCGGAAGTGGCGAAAGCAAACGGCCTGCTCCGGGATAAAACGGACGCTTTTGATCTGTTGCTGACGCAAAACAAGTACGACGAGTACGTCCGTGTGGCAGATGTATCTTACGAATAAAAAATAGCGTGAAAAGGCCGCCGCGCTCCGGTTTCCCGGAATGCGGCGGCCTTTCTGAACACGGTTGGAATTCGAATTACTTCAGTTCGACCTCTGCGCCGGCCTTCGTGAGCTTTTCCTTCATGGCTTCCGCATCGGCCTTCGGGACGCCTTCCTTGATGGCCTTCGGCGCCGCGTCGACGAGATCCTTGGACTCCTTCAGGCCGAGGCCCGTGATCTCGCGGACGGCCTTGATGACCTGGATCTTCTGCTGGCCGATCGCCTTCAGGACGACATCGAAGTTGGTCTTTTCCTCTGCGGCGGGAGCAGCGGCGGCGGGAGCGGCGGCAACGGCCACAGGAGCGGCGGCGGACACGCCGAATTCATCCTCCAGAGCCTTCACGAGCTCGGAGAGCTCCAGCACGGAAAGGGCTTTTACATCTTCAACCAGCTTTGCAACTTTATCGGACATAATTGACATACCTCCATTATTTGAATTAAGGAATCGGAAATCAGGCGGATTCCTTTTCTTTTTCCGCAATCGCGTTCAGCGCGACGACGAGGCCCTTGATCGTTCCGTTCAGAACGGTGACAAGGCCGGTGATCGGGCCGTTCAGGCCGCGGACAACCTCGCTGAGGAGAACATCCTTCGGGGGAAGGGCGGCCAGCGTCTTGATCTCGTCGGCGCTTGCGGCCTTGCCGTCGATGAACCCCGCTTTGATCTTGAGCGTCTTGTCCTTTTCGGCGTATTCGTTCAGGATCTTTGCGGGAGCGACATAGTCCTCCGAATTCAGGCCGATGGCCGTGGTTCCCTCGAGGACGGCGTCCAGGCCGTCGATGCCGGCTTCCTTCAGGGCGAAGCGCAGCAGCGTGTTCTTGACAACCTTGTAGCTGCTTCCGGACTCGCGCATCTGCTTGCGCATCTTGGTGTCGGTTTCCACGGAAATTCCGCGGAAATCAACGATCACGCCGGTGCACGCGCCTTTCAGCTTCTCGGAAAGCTCGTCAACGGTCCGCTTTTTTTCTTCCAGAATTTTTTTGCTTGGCAAATGGTTTCACCTCCAATGAAAAGACCTGCGCAACAGAAAAGCCTTTTCCGCTCGCCGCAGAAAAGGCTTTCAAACATCACGATCATGCCTGACGACCTTATTCTCGGCAGGCTGGAAAAATCCATTGTGCGGAAAGCACCTGCTGTCTTGGAATAAAGAACAGGAATATTGTTTTTACGGTTTCCAATATATCACAAACCGGGGCGCTTGTCAACTCAGGCGCCGAACCTGTTCGGATTGATGCGGACGCCGGGGCCCATGGTGGACGCGACGACGCAGGAACGGATATACTGGCCTTTCGAGGAGGCCGGCTTCGCCTTCACGATGGCGCCGAGCAGGGCGTCGAAATTCTCGGTCAGCTTTTCCTGGCCGAAGGAAACCTTGCCGATCACGCAGTGGATGATGTTGGACTTGTCGAGGCGGTACTCGATCTTGCCGGCTTTGGCCTCCTTGATGGCCTTATCGACGTCGCGGGTAACGGTGCCGGCCTTCGGGTTCGGCATCAGCCCGCGGGGGCCGAGGATCTTGCCGAGACGGCCGACCACGCCCATCATGTCCGGCGTGGTGACGACGATGTCGAAATCCAGCCAGCCCTCGTTCTGGATCTTCTGGGCCATATCCTCGGCGCCGACATAATCCGCTCCGGCGGCTTCCGCCTTTTGGGCGGCGTCGCCCTTGCAGATGGCGAGCACGGGCATGCGCCGCTTCAGCGCCAGGCGGATCGTCTCGAGCTGGAAGAGGTCCGTGTCGCGGTAGACGTAGCCGAGCTCCGCCCTCGGCTCCTCGCCGTAGAGCAGCGGGTCCACGTCGTACCCGCCGGGGACCAGCAGACCGTGGATGCCCTCCATCTGACGCTCCACCAGCCTCAGGTCCCGCACGAGCGGAAGGATCAGGGGGATGGCCCCCGAACGCGCCGTCGCCGCGACGTAGTCGTCGTTCACGTAGCTCCGCTCGATCCCGGAGGAGTTTCTCTCCTCGAGAAGATTTCCGGCCAACCCGATGATCGGCTCCATTCGTCCACCTCCACGTCGTGCTCCGTTCACTATACGCCCCGGGCCCGGTTTTTTCCAGACGAAGGCCTCAGAATCGGGGTGACGGCGGTCCTTTTGTACCAGAAAATCCACTGTTCTGGAAAGGGGAAGGATTTTCGTCCTTCGAGGTCGAACCCTGCCCCCTTTTCGAGTATACTGGACAGATATGAACGGTATGGAGGTGCGAAGGGATGAAGGGGATCGGGGCCTCGCCGGGCATCGTCATAGGGAAGGCGGTCATCTACTGGAAGGATCAGATCGACATCCTGCGGGAGTACGTGGAGAACCCCGATAGCGAGGTCGAACGCTTCCGCGTCGCCCTGGAGCTCTCGGTTGAGGAGATCCAGGAGACCTATTCGCGCTTCATCAAGAGGGTGGGCCCCAGGGAGGCCGTCCTCTTCCAGGCCCACAGGACCATGGCCAGGGACCCGGACTTCGTGGGGCAGATCGAGCGGATGATCCTGGACGAGGGCATCAACGCCGAGTGGGCGGTCAAGCAGGTGTCCGACGACCTCATCCAGCTCTTCGACCACATGGAGGGCGACCACATGAAGGTCCGGTCCGACGGCGTCCGGAACATCTCGGACCGGGTGATCAAGCTCCTCCTCCACGTGGGGGGGACGGACATCTCGAACCTTCGCGAGGACGCCATCATCGTCGCTCGGCGCTTCGCCCCGGCGGACATGGCCCAGATCGACCGGGAGCGGACCATCGGCCTGGTCTCCGAGGAAGGGAGCAGGGCCTCCCACTCGGCCATCATCGCCAGGACCCTGGAGATTCCGGCCGTGGTCAGCGCCGCCCACATCCTGGACGAGGTGGAGAACGCCGGTATCTTCAAGGAACGGGTGATCGAGGTCCTCCGAG
>ENA-UOOK01000495-UOOK01000495.1-fermentation-metagenome-genome-assembly--contig:-NODE-495-length-51972-cov-7.715122_pt1 | contig 51972 bp, 49 predicted proteins | sample MGYA00245777_ERZ724023 | MGnify/ENA primary metagenome ERZ724023 (study PRJEB28704, sample SAMN03018312) | fermentation metagenome | biome: anthropogenic terrestrial biome; feature: soil; material...
GCCAAGCACTCCTGGGATATCCGGCACCTCTTCGGTCTGCGCCGTTGCGGCATGGCGTGCCTGCCGCAGGGCAGGGCCGGCGAGGGGCAGCCGGCAGGGCTTTCCGGTCTGAAAGTTCACCATAAGTTCATTGAACTTGAGCGTAACCCCGGCCAGCATGCTTGAAAAAAGCACAAGCTGTATAAAGATAAGGGTCAGGACAAAAACCGTAAAGATTGTAATCCCTTTATTACCTCTGGTTATGGAGCGGCTGGCAAGGAATAAGGAAACTCTCGCTTTTTCGAGCATAATAGGCCATCCTTTCTGGTTAATTCCATTTTCGGGCTTGTTTCCGAAATTTTTGTTTCCGAAATTTTTGTTTCCGAAATTCTTGTTTCCGAAATTCTTGTTTCCAAAATTCTTGTTTCCGGATATTAGATCTTGCCTTTCTTTTTCATATAGAAACTGACAGCTGCAAGAACCAGAACGGCTCCGAGCACAATTGGAAGAACGCTTCCCTCCTGCCTCTGCACATTAAAAGTGAGGTGCTCGCTAATCTGGTGCTCGCCAAAATCATCCTCATACTCTACCAGCAGGGTCACATTCTGATCACCTGTCTTTTCAGGAGTGAATGTAAAAACTACAGGAGCATCATCGTCTTTATCCAGCCGCCCGAGAAAAGCACCCGTACTCCCGCTGCCCTCAAGTCCTTCAAGCCTGGCTTTAACTGAGCGAGCCTCTCCTTCCCCAACATTTTCGAGCCTTAAAGTAAGGGATGCCTGCTGTCCTTTCACAGGAATCTCCGGGTCAAATTTCAGGCTTGAAATATCAATTTGCGCCCGATTAAGTACGTTAATTCCAATTTCCTGGACCTTGTCTATCTTGAAGGTCTCCGTATTATTCGAGGCTGTTATCCGCAGTGGAATCCTGTAAGGCTTCACATCGGCGTTGCTGCCCAGGAGAAGTTTGAAAGAAAGGTTTTCGGAACTGCCTGCACTCAGGTTCTCAAAGAAACGAACATTATCTTCCAGCGGGATTAAAGGTGACGAGTTGTTGAGGTTAAGCATTACCCTGACATTTTTTGCGTTCCCGTTTCCTGCATTCTTAACTGTTGTCCTCAGGTAGAACTCCTGTCCAGGAACTATGGCTCCTGAAGAGGAATTACCCTCATTTACAGGAAGAATTTCAGTGCCGCTGAGTACAAGGTCAGGATTTCCTTCCACCCGAACAGGAATTCTTTTAGAAAAACTTGTTCCGCTCTTGTCTTTGATAGTAAACTCGATCTGATAGATCCCTGACTCAGCCTCAGGATCTACCCTCAAATAGAAGTTCAGTTCTACCTTAGAACGCTGCCGTATCTGTTCAATCCGGAAAGTTCGCTCCGTGTTCGTCCCGGAACCGTAAAGTTCTGACGTGCTATACTTAAAAATGAAAGGATGAATCTCCTCAATTCCTACTATTACGTTCTCTGCAGGCTCGTCTCCGGCATTCTGAATATTGATCTTTATGAGCAAATCTTCACCCGGCCTGGCAGGATTGGGGTTGATTTCCGAGACCTCAACTCCAAGGTGAGTGTTTCCTGACACTACAACTGCAGAAGTTGGGTTTGTCAAAAGGATGACTATCAACAATGAAGAGATCAAGAAACGGGAGGCTAATAAGCAATCTGTACTTTGTTTTACAACTCGTTGTTTTTTATTTTGATTAGTGAATCTCATAATTAGCATTATCTCATAATTAGCATTGAATCTGAGTTTGATATATAGCCATTATACTCGGTTTGCAACTTGCATCCGGTGTATTATTATTATTATTATTATTATTATTATTATTATTAAATCCAGGAATCGGAAGATATGGTAGCTCTTCAAAAAGAAATCTTCAGGTTTTCTGGCAATCCATGGCATTCATTTCTAGAGACAGGTAAATGAACAGAAAAATACGTAAACACGATAGATGAGGTCGTTTCCAGAGTTTGAGATTGTGAGGCACTATCAACATAGTTAAGAGTTCATGAGAGTGGATCCAACTTATTAAGGCATATAGAGAAAGAGTAACGATTTTTTTCCAATGGCTAATACTTATCTAACCCAGAGGGTTGAGGGGGTTAACCGAATTCCTTTGAAATTATAGAGTTTGAGAAATACATGTAAGCATGAGGAGTTCAACAGGTTATTGCACAGTCTGAAAGAGACATGTGCGAAATCCAAATTAATTATTCATTCCGTAACTTTTTCTCCCAGCTCAAATGTCTTCCCCATTTTCCACATTACCTCAAATTCTTTTCGAAGGCTTTTGGCAAGCTCAGCATCCCAGATTTTTACAACTGAAACGAGCCTGTCTCTATCCAGAGGGTGAGGTTGAAGCAATATTACCAGGTTATTGTCAACTATCCCAAAATATGAATTAGTGCTTTTGACAGCTCTGATTTCCAGCTTTTTTTTCAAGACTTCTACAGTTTTTTCATCCTTATTTGAAATAAAAGAAACAAAGTTATTAAATTGTGGGGAAACCAACATATTGACTTTGACCCCTCGCTCAAGTAATCTTACAAAATCAGCAAATATTATAGTTAGTACTGGCATTCCTAGAGAATGAGGAACAACACATAATGACTCTTTTGCTTCGCTGAAGAGAGAAATTACAACTTTTTTAATATCTGCTTCGGTGACTCCAGTTGTCCAGAAAATTTCATCTTTTGTTTTAAGAGATGGGATAGACATCAGTATTTTTTTCAATTCATCAATCTTGAGCTTCAAAGTCTCCAGTTCTTTTTCGACTTCAAACTCCTTTTTTTTAAAAATTCGATCTAGGGCAATGTCTGGCTTTACTCCCTTGTATTTTTTAGGTCTTGAGCGCTGGACTTCAACCAAACCCTTTTCTACCAAAGAATCAAGGATGCTGTAGACTTTTCCATAGGGTACCTCCGCATCCTTGTGGATAGTACTTGCTTCGGAAACGCCTAATTTCAGAAGGGAAAGGTAAACAGCCGATTCATAGGCACTTAGGCCGATTTCCTTCAGAAGCTTAGTCTTTTGCATGTTGGAATTTAAACCTTGATACCTTAAAGTAGTTTCTTTCGAAACTCATGCATTGCTGGTATGAAAATCTACAAGAATTGTAAATAATGCACATGAAATTCTTCAAATAACAGGCATTAAAAAATGAAAGTACATCAAGTATTTTTAAGTGCTTGAATGATTTGTTCACTGGGAGAATATATCAAAATTTATCATAATTTCTTTGAATTAAAATGTGCTGTGGGAAATAGGTTTAAAAAATAGCTTTGCAGTCGGAGTCTATCCAGCCTGTGATATAAAGGACTGCAAAAGGACTGCAGCGAAAACAGAAAAAAGTCGAAACCGAAAAAGTAGAAGCAAATATAGTAAAGTAGAAGCAAATATGATAGTAAACAGGTCTCAGAACATGCGTACCTCTTTGCCAAGCCCTTTATGCACAGCTCTTTCATAAACAAGGTGAGCAGTTGCTACATCCTGAATTGCAAGCCCTGTGGAATCGAAGATTGTAATTTCAGTTTCACTTGTCCTGCCGGGTTTGAGACCTACCATGACTTCTCCAAGCTGGGCATGGATATCGTTTTCTGAGATGTAGTGTTTGTAGAGGGGAACGTTCACTTCCCCGGAATGGAGCGCCTGGACCATGTCGTCTACAATAATTTTGGAACGGAGGAGGATTTCGGGATCAAGTTCTTCTTTTCCTACAGCATCTGCCCCTATTGCGTTTATGTGAGTACCTTCTTTAATCCAGCTGGATTTCACAATTGGTTTTCTGGTGGGAGTTGTGGTAACAAGGATATCGCAGTCGCAGACCTTTTCAATACTTTCTTCGTAACGGATTTCACAGGGCACGATGTCTGCCATATCCCGGATAAACTTTTCACAGTTTTCTTTTGTCCTGGAATTGATCTTGACAGACTCGGGTTCGAAAACTTCGCAGAGAGCTTCAAGCTGGGTCCTTGCCTGGTTTCCTGAGCCTACAAGCCCGATTACTTTTGAATCTTTCCTTGCAAGGTATTTTGCGGCAATTCCACCGGCTGCACCTGTCCGGATGTCGGTCAGGTAAGTCCCGTCCATAATTGCGACAGGAGCTCCGGTCTCAGGAGAAATAAGGATGATCAGCGCCATTACTGTAGGAAGGTTTCGCATGGGATTTCCCGGGTGGACATTTACAATCTTTACGCCTGTAATATTCTCTTCTTCAAGGTATGCAGGCATTGTCCGCAGGTCGCCATTGTAAGCAGTGTAGTATAGATAAGATTTAGGGGGCATCTGTACCTTGCCAAGCCCGTGCTGCCTGAAAGCTCTTTCCACTACCTCCATATCAGAATGCATGTCCATAACACTTTTTACCTCTTCCTGAGCAAGCCATAATACTTCCATAACACAACCCTCCACCGAAGCCATAGCCCTTCATCACATCCTGACCATAAGCTGGCTTCTGGCCGAAAACCAGGCTTAATTTCTATGAACCGGAATAATAACCTACAGACAAACAGGCAAATTGACTGCCTGGTAGCATAGATTGCCATTTTTATCCGCGTAAATATGTATATATAACATATCTACACTCATTTAAAGAACTTCCTTTTCGAAAGGAGACATTATGCCAGAGAGTTCTGATGATTTTTCCGGACCAGATCCGAAAGAAAGATTATTGAAGCCTGCCAGAGACATCCGGAGCATTCTGCGGTGGGGCTACTCTAAATTCGCAACAATCCGTTTTGTGGCTGAACATTCCCAGCTCAGCGCAGGAGAGCGGCATATCCTCACAAGGGTGATTATGCCCCCTGAAAAAGTGGTTTCCAGAATCAATAAAAAAATAGCCTGCGATAGCATAAGTAATAGAGATATTCTCCTTGACGGATACAATGTCCTGCTAAGTGTGGACAGCCTCCTGAAGAACGAACCCATGTGGTTCTGCGATGACGGGTATATCCGGGACACCCGTTATTATTTCAGCAAAGAGAGTCAGGCTGAAGGTATTGAGAGATCCCTTGACTCAGTCCTTGAATTTCTATCCGGAACCACCCCAAAATCAGTAACCTTTCTCCTTGATTCCCAGATTAGCCGGAGCGGGGAACTTGCCGGCTTCATCCGTCGCAAACTTGAAGAACGAAAGATCCAGGGAGGAGCACGTACCTCAAAGATTGTGGATTTTGACCTGAAAACAGAAGGTGGAGACCCCGAAAAAAAACTGATCGTCGCAACCTCTGATGGAATTATAATCGACTCGGTCCTGCAGGTACTCGATATCCCTGCCTGCCTTATGGAAAAAATGGGAATTGAGCCTGTGAGGCTTTATTGAATCAGGCTTTATTGAATCAGGCTTTTAGTGTCCTGAAGCCGACAAACAAGGCTCATTAACTTATTACCACGCATCCTGTCTGAAACATTCTGCCTGCCTGTAAATCTTTTCAGCTTCTGCGTACTGCCCTTTTTCTTTAAGCAGATCTCCATACCCTGAGAGGCTTCCGAAATGCCCTGGATCGAGTTCAAGGGCTTTTTTGTACTGGACTTCAGCTTCATGCCTGTGTCCAAACCTGGCAAGCAGCCTTGCATATTCGCAGTGAGCTTCCACATTCTCAGGGCTAATTTTAAGCGCATACCTGAAGTGCACCCTTGCTCCATGGATAAGACCATGTTCTGCAAGTAGACGGGCGTAGTACAGGTGGAGTTTCGGATTTTCAGGGTCTGCTTTTAGAGCTTCTATGTAATAGGCTTCGGCTTCAAGTGGTTCTCCTTTATCAATAAGCAGGCGAGCGTAGCGGAAATTTGATTCTACGTGCCTGGGGTCAAGTTCAAGAGCCCGGGTATAATGGTAACTTGCTTCGGTTTTCTGCCCGCGCTTATAAAGCAAAATTCCATACCCGCAGTGAGCTTCGACATGCCTTGGGTCGAGGAGAATAACTCTTTTATACGCTTCTTCGGCTCTGTCCAGTTCATTGAGCCTGTAAAGCAGGTAGCCATAGTTACAGAGCGTCTGCACGTGGAAAGGATGGAGCTCAAGAGCTTTTTCATACTGAACTCTTGCATTGTCCAGTTCCCCTATCTCAGCAAGCATGTCTCCATATCCGCAGAGAGCTTCTACATTTTCCGGGTTTTCTTCAAGAATTTCTTTGAATTCTCTGGCAGCAGGGCCCCTGAGTCCCAGCAAAGAAGCTGTTTTCCCTGCTTCCATATGGGCATCTTCCCGCATTTTCCCTGAGAAAAGTGAAGCACATGCCCTGGAGATTACGTACTTTTCCCTGTACATCTTATCTTTGCCGAAAATAAAGGAGAGTTTCAGCAGGGTCTCTGGCGAAAGCAAATTCTCACGTGAAAAAGAAATGACAAACTCAACGACCTTATCGAGGTCACATTCATCTTCAGAAACCTTCTCGATTACATGAAAAACCAGCTTGTCTATGGCATCTATTTCCATGCTCAAAAACCTCCTGAATTTTATGCCTACAGTTGATTTATTTGGCTGGCTATAAATAATTAGCTATATTAATTTGTCAAAATAATTTAAAAAAGATGGAGTTAAAAAAGCAGAAATCGGAAGAAACCAGAAAAACGAAAATAAGAAATAAGGCAGTTTTTGACAAATAAATTAATATATTGAGATATAAATTAATATATTGAGAAATAAATTAATATATTGAGAAAATGGGGAATGATATTTTCCTTTCCTTTCCTTTCCTTTCCACGCCATGAATAACTGCTCCGCCCTGCCAGATAAATAAAAACAGATGCATTGAATGCTTGATTACATTATTAAACTCTTTTTACATGCAGACTGTATCTCGGCTCCACGTCATACATGCCCTCAAGCTCCTCTTCGGTCAGGAAACCTCTGTCAATTAGCTTACTGAGGTTTTTCCGGTCAACGGACTCGACCATTTCCCAGAGTTCCCGCTTCTGAAGGTAAGGTTTCAGCTTGCTGATGCGCCAGAGTTTCCAGTCCACTCTTTTCTGCCTCAGCTCTACATTTCCTACCCTCAGGACATCAATACCTTTCTCACTGAAGGTATTCAGGATGTGAGTTCTGAGCTCTTCCCGCCTTCTTTCAAGAACAGATATTGCAGAAACAAGCTCATCATACTCAAGTGCAACATCGGCAAGATCCATCTCTTCGGGGTCCTGTTCGCTTATGTCAAATTCCACTGTTCTTCACTCCTGTTTATACATGCAATCAGGTTTATAGCTCCACCTCAGGTATAGAGCTCCAACTCAGGTATAGTATTACATATACAGAGGTATATCTTCTGACATACAGCAGATCTTAATCTTAACTGCACCATAAAACCAATACTTTGAGATTTAAAAAGAAAGCACTCATACAGGTAGTAATATGTGAAAACGAAGTGTAAAAATGATTTGATTTAATGGGTTTATCGGGGTAATTTCATGTCATTAACCGGCTTCAGGAAAGCAAGAGCAAAAGAAGAATTGCGCCTAATTCTGCCAAAGATAAATGAGGTTCTGGAATCCGAATCTGCCGTACTCAGGATTGAGCCTGATTCAATTATGCTTATCGGGGATATCCACGGGAACCTTGATGCCCTTGAGTTTGTTACACGAATGAGGGAAAAACTCGGCTATAAGAAAATCCTTTTTCTGGGGGACTATGTGGACCGTGGGATGCAGGGCACGGAAGTCCTTACAAAACTTTTCCAGCTGAAACTTGAGGAGCCTGAAAATGTTTTCCTTCTAAGGGGCAATCATGAAACCATTGATATGAATATCTACTACGGCTTTTTTGAGGAAATTGGTTTTGATCGAGATTTTCTTTTAGACATCGGCAGGACATATGAAAGGATGCCCGTAGCAGCAGTGATTTCAGGGCATACTTTCTGTGTACACGGAGGAATTAATGGTACCGAAAATATTGATACCATCACAAAGGAGGGGGCTTTTCCCTATCTATGGAATGACCCGTCAGAACGCCCAGGAATGATTACTTCATCAAGAGGTTCCACGGTCAGGGAATTCGGGCCTGATATTGTTGACGGTTTTTTAGAAAGGAATGGTTTAAAAAGAATCATAAGAGGGCACACAGCTATCAGAACCGGATATGAATGGTGGTTCGATGGAAAACTTCTTTCTCTTTTTTCCTGCCCTGATTACGTAGGACTTGGAAACGCTGCTGCTTTTGGGCTGATGAAAAGAGAAGAAGTAAATATCATTACTTTTGAAAGCTAACCAGTATAATAGAAAATACTGGAAGTTGAAAACTTTAATGAAGGGTGCTAGTGTCTCGTCACTCCAGAATTGTCGGATAAAGCCGTGCCAATTTTATCTTTGTGTCTTCTGTTGTAAATTACCAATTAACCTTTGCATCTTGTTTTCGGCAGTTCTACACTGAAAATTAGAACATTTTTACCGATGACGTTTTAGAACCTTAGCTAGCTTTGTGGGGTTCTTCGTTGTTTTGTATGGGCTGAAAATAATAGCTCAGTTAGAAAGTAGCAACGCAAAAAAGAGAAAACTCAATCTTGAATGTGATTTTCAACCATAAATTATTCTAAATTTCTGATATGCGACTTAGACATTTAGGAGATAATGTAAGTTATCAGCTCGATACAGCGAAGAGCCAATTTATTACATGACAAATGTAACGGAAAATAAGACAATATAAATTTATATTATATGAAAATGTATATATAAAATAATATCTGTCAAACGCATAGTCAAAGTAGGCTATAATAATATTTAATAAGTTATATTTAATCTACGTTTGAATTATAATCGAAAGGTGGGTATATATTCAAAACTTAATCACAAAACATCACCAGGAAAAATGCGAAATGACAACAGTTCTACCCCCACGGAACAATGTCATCGCGTTTGTGCCAGCGCGAAATGAGGAGAGCGTAATCCGTTCAACTATTGAATCCATTCTTACTCAAACATTTCAGGTCGATGTTGTTGTCATTAATGATAACAGCACAGATGATACAGCAAGCATAGTAAGAAGTATAGCGGCCACTAATAACCGCGTAAGTTTGATAGAAACTGTGAATAATAAATATAAAAAGTCAGGAGCATTGAATACTGCCTATCAGAGTGTTGATCTGGATGCATATGATTACGTGTTAGCAGTCGATGGTGACACGATAATAGCCCCCGATCTGGTTGAGCAAGCATTAATAGAATTTAAGTTAGATCCCCTTCTTGGTGCGGTGTGTTCTCGTGCCGGTGTCGTCAAACAGGTGACCAACGGATTCTTTGAAAAGCTAATATATCACTGGCAGTATGTCGAATACGCAGAGTTTGACAGGAGTCGAATAGGACAGGGTACACACATTAAAGTCGCACATGGAATGTGCACAGTGTATAAGGTAGAAGCAATAAAAGCAGTTATGGCAAGACGTAGAGCTACCGGAAAACTCGATTGTACTGTGTACGATGTGCATAACATCGCTGAAGACTATGAGTTAACGATGACTCTAAAAGAACTCGGTTACCACATCGCTGCAGGTTTTGGGATGTATGCCTGGACATCTGTTCCATTGAGTCTGAAAAATTTGTGGAAACAACGGATTCGCTGGCTTCGTGGCGGGATTGACACGTTATGGGAGCATGGATGGAATAGGAGCACCAGAAAAGATATCCTGAATTCTATATTCTTCTGGATTATGTTATATTGCCAGGCTATTTTGCTGTACTATGCCTTAAACGACATAATCAGTGGCACCTATCATTTCAATACGATGTTTATACTGGTAATGATTATGATGTACGTGGATTGTGTTTACACACTGCGATACGTGCAGAACCCAAAAAAGTGGGACTATATTGTAAGAGTGACATTTATTCCGCAGCTGTTTTATGCGTGGTTTATGATTGCCCAACTAGTCTACTCACACTATCTTTTCCTCTTTAAACCGAATCAAGAGTGGTAATATGTTGTTATTGAAGGAATACCTTCAGGAGATTGTCACAGTAATAGTTTTTGGCAGTATTGCCATAAAACTATTATACGACATATACAAAACAAGAGAAATACAGAAGAGTCGAAAAGGGTTGTTAAAATTAAACTGGACAATCCTTAAGGTCAGAAATAAAACAAAACGCACATGAAAATGATTTACAATGTTCTTCAACGAGTTTTTCTTGAACTAAGTTATTGAAGCTCTGCTATTGAGCCTCTGTCAGATTTCCGATCTTTTTAAAAAGAAACGACGATTTAGATATTTAACTGAAAGCAAAAAAGGGTGAGGGTTCTTCACTTTATTCCCAACCTGAAACCCACTTTCTGTACTAAATTTCTCGATTTTCATATATAGACGGCTAAAAACATGCAATTCTCACTGGGTTCTATGATGATCATTCATTATTAGGACCTGGTGCAAAAACGTTATCTGGAAAGATGTTGATTTTTCAAAAAATACTGAGGAAAGTGTGTCAAGGATTGAGAATCGAGGAATTTTAATTCGCCGAAAAAATACCCGCAACGTAAGTAAAAGGACCTGCCCACCATTGGTAATTCTTTAAGAATATTAGTGATATATTAAGCCACTTTTATAATTGAAGCATCAGTAGTTGTAAAATCACTGATTATAAGCTCAATATTTTTTCCATCGGATGGAGGAGCCATCAACCAGAAGTTCATTATGACGCTTGCGGGCTGTTGTGGAACCCCTGAAACATTTGTATAATTATAGTCTGCTATAACATTTCCATTTGCCTCCGTGGAAGTAAATCTTACATACGTGGGTTTCCATTCAATTCTATAAATTGTGTTTTCACCACTAATGCTTGATGGGATCAGGTAACCTCGATTATTCCCTTCAATTTTGGAAGGTTGTACAGAATACCAGAGCTGATTTCCTCTGGTTTCACCCCATCTTGAAGTTTCAATATCTAATTCATGGCAATCGTCTAAATAAGTACAAAGTCCTACCACGCTGTTTTTATCAAAACAGTATACAGGTGAAGCTATGGTCCATGTGAAAGTACCATAAAGATATGTATATTGACTATTTAACATCGTACATTTCCATCCGTCGTTATCCCTTACAATTGTTAAGTGCAGTCTATTTTGACTATCTATCCATGCACCTGTATTATCCCAGTAATTATTACCAGGATTTGCTTTTCCATCTGTCAAATACCAATCTTGCCCTTTCCAGTTAAGTACTCCATTTGAAGGGTATGTATTTGCTCCTACCTGAACAACCGAAATTAACACAACCGACAGAGCTAATATACATATTGAATATTTAGAGAATATCATATTTTCCCCCAAAAAAACGATTAGTTGATTTCTCCCCGAACTTTTGCTCAACTAATACTGGTTTTCCAATCTACTGCTAAGTACCAATCTTGTCCTTACCAGTTAAGTACTCCATGAGAAGGGTATGTATTTGCTCCCGCCTGAACGGCTGAAATTAACACAACCGACAGAGCACATATACATATTTAATATTTAGATACTGTTACGTTTCCCCCAAAATGATTAGTTGATTTCCCCCCAAACTTTTGCTCAATTAATGCTGGTTTTCAATCTGCTCCCAGTAAGTATTTCCAGTTGATTATTTCAGAGTGTCTTAAATTTGCTGTAATTTTGATTCGATTTTTTGGTTATATTTGCCGGTTAAATCTTTGATTTGCTTAATTGCCCTTAATCCAGAATAATCCAGGTTTCTGTCATTTTGCTCCCTATATCCGGGTCTAGCTGCATGGCTTTCGTATACTGGACTTTAGCCTCGTCAAAACGCCTCATTTTTCTCATAAGCAGGCCGTAGTTATAGTGAAGTGGAGGATAGTAAGGGTTCAGGGAAATGGCCTCCTTGTATTCTCCTTCTGCTTCAGAGAAGCGCCCGATTTCCGAAAGAAGGTTTCCGTAGCTATAGTGTCCCTCAGCACTTTCAGGGTCAAGACTGAGAGCTTTCTTGTATTCTATTTCAGCCTCATACCTCCTTCCGAAACGGGCAAGGAGGTTGGCATAGTTGGTATGGACCTTTGCATCGGTCTGGTCAATGGCAAGGGCTTCCCGGTACTGTTCTTCAGCTTCCGAGACTCTCCCTTCCCTTGCAAGAAGGTTTCCGTAGTTGAAAAGTGTCCTCCTGTGTCTGGGGTTAAGGGAAAGAGCTTTCCGGTATTCAATTTCGGCTTCTGAAAAGCGCTCAAGGAAAGAGAGCAAAACGCCAAAATTGTGGTGGAGGCTTGGGTCTTCAGGGTCAAGCTTCATTGCAAGCCTGTACTCTTTTTCAGCATCCTTGAATCTTTTAAGTTCAAAAAGCATGTTTGCATACCCGCCTCTGGCAGGGACATAGTCCGGGTTACCAGTAAGAGCAATCAAATAACGGTCTTCTGCTTCCCTGAAGTACCCATACTCGGTCAGGAGGTAAGCGTACCCGGCATTTGCTTTCACATTTTCGGGCGAGGTCTCAAGTACAGTTTTATACTCACTTTCTGCGTCCTCAATCCTTCCAAACTCTAAAAGAAGCTCAGCATAAGCACATCTTGCGTCTGAATTCTCGGGGTTTTCTTTCAGGACTTTAAGGTAGCTTGCTTCGGCTTCATGGAAAAAGCCCAGTACGTGTGCTGCAATACCAAGTGCATAGCAGGACTCTTCACGAAGCTTTCCGGAAGCCTGCATCAAACAGACCTTTGCGAAAACATATTCTTCCATATGCATTTTTTGCTTCCTGCATGCACCTGACAGGTTAAGCAAGAGTTCTGGGGGAAATGATTTTTCTTTTGATTTTTCCAGAGCAAAATCGGCTGCATAGGATAGGTTGTTCTGGTCAGATCCGATTATTCCAATTACTTCGTACACAAAGTCGTCGATAACATCAAAGTCCATACTTCCGGCACCTCAGAAGAGTAGTGTTCTAAATAGGGGGGAGTTGTCAGTGTAACATCCAGAGTATAGTTTTACATTTAGTTGAATATATTAGTGAGTGAATAGTCAGTATAACTATCCGACATAATATTAGTGTTTGAATAGTGCATAAGAGAACCAGTATAATATTACAATTATCATATAACATTCTATCCCTTTATAACGTAAAATAAAAGAGTAATTGGATTGAGCGACACTGGTTTTCTAAATAAATATATTCTGCCTGATAATAATCAAGCAATGTAAGACAGGAGTAATGATAAAAATATACTATTATTTATAAAAACATAAAAAATGACACAACAAGCTAGAAGGAAAAAGAGAAAACTAAATAACTAAAAATACGAATGGAAAGGAAAAGCATATCGAATGATAGTAGCCTCAAGAGATGGAATGAATTAAAAAATTTCTAATAGGGCATAAACTGGACATTGGAATATAACCAGTCGTATTAAGTAAAAGATGATAGCCATTTTAGATTAGCTGGTAAAAAGCAATCTGTCATTTCAAAAATTAAGATCATTTTTAAAAGAGAGCCTGAGAAGAAAGGGAATAAGATAATAATCGATGAAAATTAAAGGAGATTGGACGATGAAACACCGGATTTAGCTGGTTTTCCTATTTTTTAGATAATGATTCCGAGCTTTTCCTGTAGCCCGGTGACAATCCTATGAACTTCCTGCGCTGGCTCCAATTTGCATCTCAGGAACAAATCCTGTATAACCTGGGAACCCTTTGAAGGCCCAGGGTTAAAGCTTCCAAACAGTATCCCAGGTGCCGCACCAACCTCGATTCCGGCAGGCATCCATCTTCCCGAATGAAGTTCTTTTTTCCGGCATTTACTTCCATTTTGCACTTCTCATAAGCTTCTTCAATTGCCGCATTTTTCTCGCTTTTTTCCTCTTAGTTGACGGACCTTCAGGCAAGCTGGCAGAGATGCTTATATTTTTCCTGCGATTGAAAAACTATTTTGGAGTTGAGGGTTCTCAGGCCATTGAGATGTCTCCGTACCAATCATAATAAATTTATATATAATGTTTCGAAAAATCAATATACCAGAACTATACTCTCTTATTGCCTGAGAACTTAAGATGAATTGTTTGTACTGGTAAAACAACAGATACCTGCAAATCATTTAATTATTCCTGGAACTGACCACCATGTTTCTTAAACTCTTTTCCCTATTCCTGATTATTCCCCTTATTGAGATTTATCTCCTGATCAAGATAGGGGGCATAATCGGAGCTTTTTACACCATACTTATTATTTTGATTACTGCGAGCCTTGGTGCTTACCTGACAAAAAGCCAGGGCTTTCGGGTGCTCCACCAGATCCAGGACGCAACCCGACAGGGGTATATGCCTGGAAACGAACTTCTTCACGGGCTCTTTGTATTAATAGGAGGTTTTGCCCTCCTCACTCCCGGATTTCTTTCCGACACCATAGGTTTTTCCATGCTTATTCCTCAAATTCGAGAGATCTATGTGAGGATAGCAAAAGAAATTATAAGGAAAAAGATACAGCAGGGCAACTTCCAGATGAGGATGTATACGGATTTCAGGTGACCCATACCATCGAAGCAGCAGAAAAAACTTTCATGGATGCAAAAAAGACAGAATTAGCAAAAAAGACAGAGTTAATTTCTGTCTTATTACCACTTATTTTCACTTAAATTTGTTTTCACGCTTTTACTTAGAACATGGTTCAAAGAATGTAAATCAGCAGAGGTGCCAGAAAAACCGTAATAAGGCCGGCAATTCCGATTGCAAGTCCACTCATCGCCCCTTCGGTTTCCCCGAGTTCCATTGCCCTCGTTGTCCCGAGAGCATGGGCAGCTGTACCGATTGAAATACCTACTGCAACCCTGTCATTAATGCGGAAGCAGCGGCATATAAATGGCCCTATAACAGCACCCAGGATTCCTGTTACTATGATTGCAGCCACTGTTATTGCAGGCAGGCCTCCTATCTGTTTTGAAATCTCTATTCCTATGGGTGTGGTTACGGATTTAGGGACGAGAGAATTGGTAATGACTTCATCAAGCCCGAAAAAGCTGGAGAAGATAAGTATGCTTGAGATGCCAGCAATGCAGCCTGCACTAATTCCTGAAATTATGGGGAGTGCATCGCTTTTCAGGAGCTGGATTTTTTTGTAGAGAGGCACGGCAAGGACAACGGTTGCAGGTCCGAGGAAGAAGGAAATGTAGTCTCCTCCCACGTTATAAGTCTCAAAATCTATCCTGAAACAATGAAGGAAAAGAATTACAAGTACAAAGCCCACAAGAAGAGGATTGAAGACAGAAGAACGGGTCTTCTTATAGAGCAGAGTACCTATCTGAAAAGCAACTAAAGAAATAAGAATTCCAAAAACCGGTGTATTGAGAAACTCATTCAAAAAACTAGCCTGCACTTCATTCACCTATTTAATTTTTCATTCGTATGACTGTATTCATTCGTGTGCCTGTGCTTTTTTAGCATTTTTCCCGGCTATAACCTTCTCTTTCCCTGAAACAGCCGTCTTCATCGCCTTTCTTTGGAGGAACTTTTTGACAAATTCTACGGTCAGCCCGGTAACACCCAGAATTATCACTGTTGAGAGAATGGAAACACCGATGACAGCAGTCAATTTTCCTTCAAGCGAAGCAAAGCAGGTTATAAGGCTGACACCTGCGGGAAGGAAGAAAAAAGCCAGGTTATCGAGCAGAAAATCACTTATCCGGTCTATCATTTCTAGCTTAATTACGCCTGTATACAGGCCGAAAAAAAGGATTAACATACCCAGGATATTGCCCGGGACAGGCAATCCAAAGGCTTTCTGAAGCAGCTCGCCCAGAAAATATATGCTAAGAATAATCGTAAATTGTTTTAACAAGATCTTATTTTCCTCCTGTTGACTGGACCGGACTAAGAAATCGGGTTATAAATACCTTTTCCATGTTATGAAATTGTTTGTAGTGTTACTTAAACAGTCAGCACATCCCGAATAGTATATCCAGGATATTACTAATCTCAGGACACAAACTGGAAGTTTTTAACGGGCACACAATAAATTCATATCGGGCAAGCTCCTATTTTCTCTTGGGGGTTATGATGAGAGAAATTATGATGGGAGAAAAGCGCTTAGTATACATGGACCATGCAGCCACCACTTTCATAAAACCGGAAGTGGTTGAAACTATGCTGCCTTTTTTGAAAGAACATTTCGGAAATCCCTCTTCCCTGTATTCAATAGGCAGGGAAGCTAAAGAAGCTGTGGAAGCAGCAAGGGAAAAGCTTGCAAAGGCTCTTGGAGCCAAACCGGAAGAAATTTACTTTACTTCAGGAGGGACCGAGTCTGACAACTGGGCCGTCAAGGGAACTGCTTTTGCCAGGAAAAAGAAAGGAAAGCATATTATCACCACGCCAATCGAACACCATGCCGTGCTTTATCCCTGCGAATACCTGGAAACGCAGGGCTTTGATGTAACCTATCTGCCTGTAAACCGATACGGGCTTGTAGACCCTGCGGAGCTGGAAGCTGCAATAAGGGAAGATACCATTCTTATATCGGTCATGTACGCCAACAACGAAATCGGGACTATAGAACCAATATTAGAGATCGGGCAGGTTGCAAGAGAACATGCAATTCCTTTTCATACCGATGCCGTGCAGGTAATAGGGAAGGTACCTCTTGACATGCAGGGAAAACATAAGGATGTGGACATGCTCTCTCTTTCTTCGCATAAATTCTATGGGCCAAAAGGGGTCGGGGCCCTTTACATCAGAGAAGGGACAGAAATTGACAATTACATGCACGGAGGCGCGCAGGAGAGAGGGAAACGCGCAGGGACAGAGAATGTCGCGGGGGTCGTGGGCATGGGAAAAGCAATAGAACTTGCAACTGCAAACGTCGAGGGACATAACGAAAAGATAAGGAAAATGAGAGACCGCCTCATGGCCGGAATCCTTGAAATTCCTTACTGCAGGCTCAACGGGCATCCGGAAAAACGACTTCCTGATAACCTGAACTTCAGCTTTGAGCATATCGAAGGAGAGTCCCTGCTGCTCATGCTCGACCAGATGGGGATCTGCTGCTCAACAGGCAGTGCCTGTTCTTCGGGTTCTCCTGAACCTTCTCACGTGCTCAGGGCAATAGGAGTGCCGCCAAAAACCGCCCAGGGCTCTCTGCGCCTGACCCTTGGAGATGCAAATACCGAAGAAGATATTGATTATGTACTCGAGGTGCTGCCTGAGGCAGTTGGAAAATTGAGGGCTATATCTCCATTCTACAAACCGGAAAGTGCATGTGAAAATTGAATAAAGACACAGGTAAGCATCTTAGAAGAAGCAGGTCAGTATCTTAAAAACAGGGAGAGGGCCTGGAGTAGATTAGCCTGGAGTAGATTATCCTTGAGTAGATTAGAGCAAATGAAAGCCGAGAATCCCGAGGAATATATAGCAATCCAGGAAGCGGGGGAGTTTTGTGTATAATAAAAAGGTGATGGACCATTTTATGAACCCGAGAAACGTTGGGGAAATAGAGAATGCTGACGGCATCGGAGAAGCCGGGAACCCTCATGGGGACCAGATGAAAATTTTCCTGAAAATCCGGAACAACAGGATTGAAGATGTAAAATTCAAGACATTTGGCTGTGCAGCAGCAATCGCGTCCAGCAGCATGGCAACAGAACTGATAAAAGGCAAGACCCTGGAAGAAGCCTGGAAACTTACAAACGAAGATGTTGCTGAAGCGCTTGATGGGCTGCCTCCTGGGAAGCTGGAGTGCTCGGTAGTGTCCAGGGAAGCTACCCACAGGGCGATCAATGATTACCGCAAAAAACAGGGACTTAAGCCCCTGGAAGAGAAGACCTGAAAGAAAAACACATAAAAACATTATAAACCAGCGGTACGCTGTGACAACTCGGATTTGAAATTGGATGAGATTTTCCTGAAGTCTCTATTAGCCTTTTGGATGCCTTTATCGTAAACTTGATTATAAAAGCACCAGATCATACCCCATGAAAAAAATAGGGATTGCGATTACCGACCCGGAAGACTGGACAGCCCGTGCACTTATCAGTGCAGCGAAGGAAAAAGGCTTTTCTCCTCTTGTTCTTGACCTTAGGAAGGCAGATGTCAGGATAAGTTTGGGAATTTCTGAGCCAGCCGCCCAATTTAAAGCAGGGGAAATCCTGCTCTCGGACCTTGATGCACTCATTGTGAGGGACGTGGGCGCAGGGGCTTTTGAAGGGGTATCTTTCAGGTTTGATATCCTGAGGGAGCTCGAAGAAGAAGGAGTTGCTGTAATAAACTCTCCTGATGCCATCCAGAATGCGGCAAACAAATACCATGCTTCTTATCTCCTTGCAAGAGCCGGGCTTCCTGTGCCTGAGACAATAGCTGTCCAGAGTGTAGAGGCCGCCTTAAAGGTAATATCAGGATTCGGGGATGCAGTTATAAAACCTGTTTTTGGATATAAAGGGAAAGATATTGCAAGGGTAAAGAATTGGGAAATCCAATTTTCAGACAGAAAAACCGGGCCTGCACCTGTTGAAGAAACTCTTGAAAAGCTGCTCGAAGAGAAAGGGATGCTCTATATCCAGGAATTCATAGAAAACCCAGGGAGGGATATAAGGGCTTTTGTTGTAGGCGGCACTGCCATAGGTGCGATTTACAGAAAAGCTGCTGCTGGTTCCTGGGTGAACAACCTGAGCCAGGGAGGAAGTTCGGATAGGTGTGTGCTTACCGATGAGCAGAAAGAAATTGCTGAAAGAGCTTCCCTTGCAATTGGCACGACATTTGCAGGCATTGATATTATAGAAGGCCCGGAAGACCTGGATGAAAACAAAAATAAAAAAGTTAAAGGTCAATGCAATGAAAACAGGAAGGGTCCCAGGATACTTGAGGTCAATGGAACACCTTCAGGAAAAGGGATTTTTGATGCATGGGGCATAAATCCTGCCGGGTATATTATAGAATACCTTCAAAATATTTTATGAATAACTATAAATGTTAGTGGAGGTAGTATAACATATTTTAAAAAGATATTTAATAAAGGAATTAATTATCTGTAAGCTATCAAACCTTTAAACCACCAGATCTGTGAAAATATTAAAAGCAGCCCATAGGTCTGAAGCTTTCTGATAACCGGCAGTCTGAGGATAATCAATTGCACAGAAAACATTTAAGATATAGGCTGCCTTTGAATAAGCCCGAGGCAAAAGATGAGTGAATATAAACAGTGTATAGTTACCCGGGAAGACCTGAAACTTTCTAAAGGCAAGTTTGCAGTACAGGTAGCTCACGCTGCACTTTCTGCGGCTGAATGGGCAAGCAAAAGCGACCTTGAAAAATGGAAGGAAGGTGGACAAAAAAAAGTTGTCTTGAAAGTTCCCACCCTTAAGGACCTTTATGAACTAAAGGAAAAAGCAAGACGAGAAGGGCTTCCTACCGCCCTTATACAGGATGCAGGTCTAACGGAGATTCCTCCTGGAACAGTCACAGTTCTGGGGATCGGACCGGCAAAAGAAGAGATTATAGATAAAGTTACACGGGACCTTAAACTTGTTTAACTGCCTGGATAAAAGGATTAAGAGACCCGTTTTAAAAAACTAGCAAAGGATACCTGAAGAGATGTTTTCACTGACAGAAAAAAATTCTGCCTGTTATTCTATTCAGGAGGGCATTCATGAATAGATCAGAGGTTTCAGAAAAAAACGTCGCCTCGATAAGTGTTGTCCTGTTTATGTGCCTTTTACTGGTTATTATAACTGGGTTTCTCTTTCCGAACTCTGTCGGCAGTCTTAAGAACGAATTATTTAATTATCTAGGGCTGGATTTTGGAGACGAAAACTCAGACGTGGCATTCATACCTGATACGTCTTCTTTTACTTTCCCGGCAATGCCTTCGTATTCCACTGAAAAAGACGAACTTACTCCTATTCTGAGAACTCCGCTGCAACCTGGCTTCTCTCTGAGCAGTAATTATCAGGCCTCAGAGCTTTTCCAGGGAGGGGTAGGTTATTTTAAAATAAGCATAAGAAATGATGGTAGAAACCCTATCTTTGTTGACGGGTATGGAGTTTCGGTCAACGCCTCCGAAAATCTGATTTATTCCAGAGACTGCGGAGTTTTGCTTTCCCCGGGAGAAGAGGAGAAACTTGGAGTAATTGCAGTCCAGGTACCTGAAGAAGAAAAAGCCAGATTTAGCGTTGTTCTCTGGCTTCTTGCCTCTACCTCAGAGGGTAAATGGCATGAATACGACCCCTATTTCCTGAACGGGTTCACTGCAGATCTGAAGCCGATGCCAGAAAAAAATTATCCCAAATACCGATATAATCCTGACTATTACTTTAAAAAAATAAATCTACTGGTGGAGCCAGCCGAACCTGATGTAAGAGCCAAAGCAGCCGAAACGGCTCGCGCATATCCTGGAGCTTATAATATTTATCAGGTCTGCGCCCTCTTTGACATGGTAAAAGAGGACGTAAAATACGTAAGTGACCCCAGAGAGAATGACATATGGGAGCCAGCCAATGTTACTCTGCGGATAGGAGCAGGAGACTGTGAAGACCAGGCAATTCTTCTATCATCCATGCTCGAAGCTGTGGGAGGTACGACTCGGGTCTATATCACGGATAAACACGCCTTTGCAGCTGTTTATCTGGGTAATGGGACAGATGCAACCGAAGCTGCAGTTAAAGGAGTTAGGGCTTATTACGGGAACGTTGACGTAAACTACCTGACTGATGAATACGGTTCTTGGCTCATGCTTGACCCGACTTCCGGCCTTTATGCAGGCGGACTTCCCGGAAATACTGCTCAGATAAAAGACCGGGGATCAGAAGGGAACAAAAGAGGCTGGACATTCGTAAATACAAGCCAGGTGAAAGTGATTGATATCAGTACCAGAGCAATTAAATAAATTTCAACACCAGAGAATTAATTAAGTTTAACATATTAAGTCTGGCAATACATGTGAAGAAATATTTTTCAGAAAGCTGTTGATCTTAACCATTGATTAACCCATTTTACCTTTTTACTCAAAAATCCGGCCGTGAATTTTATTCAATTAATTATCCAGTTTATTAAAGGAGTGTTTGCAACTTATGGAAGTTCCGGAAATTGAAAAACAGATAGGAATTAATCTTTACTCTACCGATACCCGAGGTCTTGGGGGGCAGCTCCGCCAGGAAATAGAGGATTTCATTGTAAAAGAGATCACAAATCGGGAGGAAGGGCAAGAAGGAAAATACCTCATCCTCGAACTTACAAAAAGGGACTGGGATACGCACCACCTGACACGGACCCTCGCAAGAATCCTGCAGGTGAGCCAGAAAAGAATCAGTGTTGCAGGCACAAAGGACAAAAGAGCGCTCACCACCCAGAAGATCAGCATATTTGATACCGATGCATCAGAAATTGAAAAAATCCATTTAAAAGATATAGAGCTGAAAGTGCTGGGGCGTTCCCGAAAGTCCGTAGAACTTGGAGACCTGTGGGGAAATGATTTCACTATTACAGTGAGGGATATTGAGAATTCCACAGAAGAGACAGAGGCTCTGCTCAAAAAGACAAATGATGAAATTCTTGCTCAGGGCGGAGTTCCCAACTTCTTCGGGATCCAGCGTTTCGGCTCTGTCCGTCCTGTCACTCATCTGGTAGGGAAAGCCATTGTTGAAGGAAACTTTGAAAAAGCAGCCCTCCTCTATATTGCTGAGCCTTTCCCGGACGAACCCGAGGAGACAAGAGCAGCCCGCCAGTTAGTCAAAGAGACCCTGGATTTCAAAGAAGGCCTTAAAACCTATCCCCTCCGCCTGGGCCACGAAAGAGCCATGATGAACCATTTGATAGCAAATCCGGGAGATTACTCAGGAGCTTTTCGCGTGCTCCCGCAGAACCTTTACAGGATGTTTGTTCACGGCTACCAGTCATATATGTATAACATGATCCTCTGCCGCAGAATAGAAGCCGGCATACCTTTGAACCAGGCATTTGAAGGCGATATAGTCTGTTTCAGGAATGAAGCCGGCTTTCCGGACTCCTCAAAGACTGAAAAAGTTACCTCTGAAACCGTAAACGCCATGAACCGCCTGATAAAGCGCGGAAGAGCCTTTATAACTGCCCCCCTCCCGGGTTTTAATACTGAGTTTGCGTCAGGGACTCCTGGAGAAATCGAAAGCGAGGTAATTAAAGAAGTTGGAGTCTCTCTCGAAGGCTTCAATGTGGAAGAGTTCCCTGAAATGAGTTCGAAAGGCACCAGAAGGGAAGTCCTCCTGCATGTTGAACCGAAGTTTGAGGTCGGAGAGGATGAGCTGAACTCCGGAAAATCAAAGGCGGTTCTGGAATTCATGCTCCCCAAAGGAAGTTATGCTACAACCGTTCTGCGGGAATATATGAAAGTAGACCCGCTGCAGATGAGCTGAGACCTCAAGACAACCCGGGCTGCAGAAAATCAGTCCGCAAGAAAATCGGGCTGTTCAAGGCAGCTCTCTACTTTTTTAGTCCGGGAAGCCGTCAGTTTCCCAAAAAGTATCCTCCGCACTCGACGTAATCGAAAGTTATTGTCCTTCCGAAAGGTATTTTCCCTCCTTTACACAACGGTCCTTAAATTCCTTATTCAGGAGTCCTGACGGCAATGTTCTCGGAGAATTTGCTCATTTTAGTTGTTGGAAGTTAATATAGTCTCAGAAGCAGGACAATGGCCTTCTTCACTTACAGTTTTTCTACTTCTGAGAAAACCAAACTCCTTCCAGAGCAAGCCCAGTACAACCATTAACATCAGGAATTCCGCAGCCGGGGTTGCGAGCCAGACACCATTAAGGCCAAGTAAGGGAGGTAAAGTCAGGAGCAGGGGAAGGAGGAAGAGAAATACTTTTCCGAGCTGGATGAAAAGAGCGGACCTGACTCTGTTTATGGACTGGAAATACACTGAACCAAGCATAACCGTCCCCTGGGCAAGGAGGGCAAACATGAAAATCCCCATACCGTTAAGGGTAATTTCCAGGAGTTCGGGGTTGTCGTGGTTGAAGATATGGATAACCTGTTCCGGAAATATAGAGAGGAGCAGGAACCCGGCTGCCCCGGTCCCGAAGCCGGAGATGAAAGCCATCTTGAGGGTCCCGGCAACCCTGGAGTAACAGCGGGCCCCATAATTGAAACCGATGATCGGCTGGGTGCCAACTGCTATTCCTTCAAATATAAGGGAAAAGGTCGAGAAGACATAACCTATGATACCGTAGCCTGAAACCGCAAGTTCCGAGCCGTATCTGAGCAGCATGTAATTGTTAGTAAAGAGCAGGAAAAAGGTTGAAAACTGCATTGCAAAGGAGGGGAGACCTGCCTTCATGATCCGGATAATAGTTCCCGGCTCCAGGCAGAAGGCCCGGTATTTTAACCTCAGTCCTGCCCACCTGCTGAAAAGGTAGAGTGACAGGAGTATTCCGGAAAGGGAAAAAGCGATTACCGTGGCTACGGCAGCCCCTGTGACTCCCATCCCCATGCGCATAACAAAGAGGTAGTCAAGAACAAGGTTTATGAGAACGCCTATGACCAGACATATCATGGCAAATCCTGGTTTTCCGTCGTTTCGGACAAGTGGATCAAGGGCAATTGCCAGGAGCATAAATACCGAACCCGCAAAAAGGACACGTAGATAGGCATTTGCCATGGCAAAGACCGGGCCGGAAGCTCCCAGAAGGCGGAGATAAGAATCCGAAAAAGCCAACCCGAAGGCAGTAAGCCCTATCCCCGCAAGTAAGAGCAAAGGAAAAGCATTATGTACAAGCCTGAAGGCTTCCTTAAGATCGCCTCTTCCACGGGCCAGAGCCACAAGGCTTGAAGTCCCGATCCCGATCATATGTCCTGCTGCAGCTATGACTATAAGTGCAGGAAATGCAAGGGTCACCCCTGCAAGCCCCTGGCTGCCCACCGCATTCCCGATAAAGAAACCGTCAATGACTCCCTGAATTCCCGCAACAATAAACCCGATGGTCGCCGGAAAAACGAATTTCAGGAAAAGCTTTCCGATGCTTTCAGACCTCATTTCCCTTTCATCGGTCATGCTTTTCCCCTTCAAGCCCGGCCGCGATTTTCTCAAAGATCCTCTCCAGAACCTCAAGTTCTTCTTCGTCCAGAATTTCCCGGACCTTTTCGAAGAATTTCATGTCAGCCCCGTTTTCGATCTCGACTACCTTTTTTCCTTTATCCGTAAGCTCTAGCAAGCAAACCCTTCCGTCTTTCGGAGAAGCCCTTGTTTCCACCAGGCCTTTTTCCGTCATTTTAGAGACCATGTTGCTGGCAGAGGGTTTGCTGATCTCCATAGCCTTTGCCAGTTCGGACATTGTGGGATTGACCAGGGAGTTTATTTTCCTCAGGTAAAGAAAGGTATTGAAGCTTATATCGCTGTGTTCCTCGGAGAATTCATATTCTTTTATATTTTTTTGATAATATCGGTCAATTTTTTCAAAAAACTGAGAAATTGCCATTTTTGCTCTCCATTTACGAGATTAGTGGGATTTGGTTAGCCAAGCTAATTGGTTAGTTAGCCTAACTAATATTTGAGATTTTCCTTCGGCTAAAAAATAAATAAATAAATAAATAAATAAATGTAAAAATCAGTCTGTTATAGAGGAAATCATAGACAGGATAAGGGATCTTCCCCAAAAAGAAGGGCAGGAAAATTGCCTTCTCCTTCTCAAGTATAGCATATCAATACTCTACATTGTGCTATGCTCGTATTATAAAAATGCCTGAGTATGGGTGAGGGCAAATCCTCATACATAAGTTTTCTCTCCAGACTATCAAACAATCAGATCTCAAGGAATAATTACAGGCTTGAAAGAATTCTGAAAATACTGGAACATCAGGGGAGCAAGAAAGAGAATCCAATATTACTCCAAAATCAAAAGCTGCCCCATTTATATGCCCGATCTGGGTACTTGCAATGATGCTAGGTACAGTTATGTATGTAAGAAAGTCGAAGTAATAATTGTAAAAACTAATTGTACAAACCAATTCTTCGATTTACTTTACAAACCCTTCATCTTTAAGGCTCACGTACCTGCCGTCCCCTATAATTATATGGTCAAGGATATCGATCCCGAGGAGTTTTCCTCCCTCAACCAGTTTTTCAGTAACCATTATATCTTCCCTGCTCGGGCTCGGGTCTCCTGAGGGATGGTTGTGGACCATGATCACAGATGCCGAGGATTCCATAAGAGCGGATTTAAAAACCTCGCGGGGGTGAACGATGCTTGCATTCAGGCTGCCTACTGACACTGTTTCTTCTTTCAGGATCTGGTTTTTTGTATCAAGATACAGTGTTACAAATTTTTCCTTTTTCTGTTCGCGCATTTTAGGGTACATCAAGGAATAGACATCTTTTGGGGAACAGATTTTTCTTTTTGGCTCTTCCACAAAAGTCTCAAGCCGCCTTGCGAGTTCAAAGACAGCAGCTATCTGGGCAGCTTTTGCTTTCCCTATCCCATGAACCTGCATAAGCCTTGAAACATTTGCAAGGCTTAGCTGCTTGATATTATATTCTGAGAGTATCCGGCTACACAGGCTGATAACGTTCTCTTCTTTTGAGCCTGTCCTCAGAACTATCCCCAGCAGTTCAGCGTTTGAAAGGGACTCAGGCCCGTTCTTAATGAGCCGTTCCCTTGGACGCTCTTCTTCAGGAAGGTCATGAATCCTGATTTTGCTTACTTCCATATTCCATCCCCTATTATTCTACTCTGACCGCAAACCGAACAGATACTTTGCAATCATCATGACTCTGTGTGCAGAGCAGACGAGATATACCCTTGATCGCAATTCTTTTCGGGGCTACAGTAAATGCTACAGTATCTAATACTATTAAGAGTTTCAATATTTGAACATTTCTAAAAACAAACCGGTTATACTTATATATTGGAGATGTTGTTATATTTTTAACGCGGCGACAGATCTCTCGAATATTAAACGATTGTATTTAATAGAGATTGCAGAAAGGTGCCGACCCTTACTTATACCGGGAAATCCATAAGGCTCTTTGATGAAAGTCATTTCCGTTGTTGGGTATAAAAAATCGGGCAAAACAGCCCTTGTTTCAGCTCTTGTCCGGCAGCTTTCTGGATTCGGGACAGTGGGCACTGTAAAATATATGGGAGAACAGCGCCTCAATCCCGAAGAAACGGATACAGGCAGGCATTTTGATGCAGGAGCAGATATGGTTATAGGGATCACAGGCACTGAACTTGTCATCTTTGCCAGAGACTCCGGCCTTGAAGATGCACTTGATATGCTATGCGACCGGGGACTTGATTTTGCTGTCGTAGAAGGGTTTAAGGAAAGCAGCCTTCCAAAAATGGCACTCGGAGATATTGAAGGAGTTTCCAACGTAGTTATCAGGATCCCGGAAAACATTGACCCTCACGAGGAACTTACGGCTTCTCTTGTTGGAATAGCTCTTGCCCAGCCAGACCGCTACACCCTTGAAGCACTTATAAAAAAAGTCCGGAAAAATCCGAATATAAGAAAAGCAGGAGCAATCGGCACTTTTTCCGGCATTGTCCGCGAGCTTGCCGGAGACACTAAAACCTCCAGGCTAGAGTTTGAAAAATACGAACCAGAAGCCTCAAAAGTCCTCGACAGTATCCGGGACGAAATAAAACAAAAAGAAGGGATCCTTGAAGTCCTCATCCATCACAAAACAGGTGTAATCGAAGCCGGAGAGGACATTGTGTATATTGTCATCGCATCCGCCCACAGGACCGAACTCTTCCCTGCCCTCAGTGAAGCTATTGAAAGGATAAAAGCCGAAGCCCCTATATGGAAAAAGGAGTTCACTGAAAAAGAGGAATTCTGGGTCCACGATAGAGAGCAGACCTGATAGCAGACAAAAATGCAAAAAATCCAATAAGAAAAGATAAAGAACTAATTAAAAACAGAGCTAAGAGCAGCAAAAACCGGGATGTAATTGAATGAACGGAAAAACAGAACTTAAACCGGGGAGGACAAACACCAGAAGTGCTATTATCCTGGCAGGCGGAAGAGGCCGCAGGATGGGCATGGTTGAAAAAACCCTTCTTGAATTTGAAGGAAAAACCATCCTCGAACGCCTGCTTGAAAACCTGCTCCGGGTTGTGGATGAAGTTGTCCTTTCAGTCCGTGATACTTCGCAGAAAGAAAAACTCATTCCGGTGCTTGAAAAATTCCCGGACCAGAAAATCCATTTCTGTTTTGACACTCGCGAAGATGCCGGTCCCCTTGAAGGCATCCGGGCTGGGCTGCTTGAATCCGGATCAGAATACTCTTTTGTGTGTGCGGGGGATATGCCTTTTGTAAATCCCGAAGTTGTTGACCTCCTGTTTAAGAAAGCAATCGGACACGATGCTGCTCTCCCGAGGTGGGATGAGAGAATGTTTGAGCCTCTTCATGCGGTCTATTCCAGAAATATGCTTCCTGAAATTGAAAAAGCCTTTGAGAGAGGTAAACATTCGGTGCTTGCGCCGGTTTTTCAAATGAAGGATGTTATTTTTGTTGAGGTTTCGGAGATTCGGGAAATTGATCCTGAGTTAAGGACTTTTGCGAATATCAATACGGTTGAAGACCTTGAGAGTATGATTGGGTCTGCGGTTAGAAAAATGGAATTGTAATAAAAACTCATATTCACTGTTGTTAATCTGGTTATTAGTTATTAAGTTATCAATTAGTGCTCACATGGATTATGGATAAATAATAAACTGGAGATTGGGCAAAAATCCTAAATTTGTGATTTATTAGTCCTTGAGGGCTTATAATCTGGATAATAAAGCTGATATTTTAATTTTTAGTGCATATTTCCATGTATTTGAGAAAGCCGGTCTCCTTCGTCGACCGGTGAGAGCCCGGGGTATAAGAATCGATCTTCTCCGGCAGTTCTGGTACAATGAAGTAAAACTCAACTGATACAACCTTACTCGCTTACCAAACCTTTCTTTTCCCGCTCGACGCAGGAGAGCGGTCTTTCCCGTAATAAAAAAGAAGAGAAATAAGAAAGCTAGATAATATAATCCTCCAGAAAACTGTAAATAAATTAGCTGGAAATCATTGTAAAAATGAACAAAACTAATTACTCTACTTGAAAAATATCCTTTTTAAGTTTCTTTTTTACTTTGGCATGAAAGTGCCTTTAAGTACTTTCATTTTGGCATGAAAGTGCTTGGAAGCACTTTCATTTTTTGTGCCTGCTATTTGGAATATTTCATGTGCGTTTTTTCTACCTGTTCTTCTTTTTGTGAAGAGCCGCCGGACAAGCTGGCGGTTTTTCCTATATTATGTGAATTTAAAACCCATTTTTGGGGATAAAGGATATTTTCTGTCCAGCATTACCTTATTAGCTTGCCATGTTTTCCGCTTAATTTCATTGCATGCGGGCATCCTCGATCTCAAACTCGACCCCGCGCCTTTTAAGCTCTTTTATAATCTCTTCCATAAACACCCCGGGTTCCTGCGCATGGCTGTGGTGGAACTCTTTTGATTTTCCAGGATCGCCGCCTACGCTTGTTATATATACGCCACAGGAGGAGTTTTTTACGAACATTTACGGTTACTCAAACCTGAGCCTGGAAATAGTCACGATAAAGAAAAGGACTGCCATTAACAGTAGCACCCCCACCTCTGTCAATATGCCCGAAAACCCCAGGTCAAAATATAATAGATCGTAAAAGCCCTGCATTGCCCAGTATGTGATAGTAAGGTGCGCCAGATCCTGCATGAATTTGGGTTCCAGGAAGAGCGGCCACCAGGAGCCTCCGATTGCGGATGTTGTCATAACTATCAGTAGAGCAACTGAATTAGCCTGGTCCTGAGTTTTTACCAGCATTGCCAGAAGCAGGCCAAGACCTGTGCTTGCAAGAGCGATGGCAGCCATGAGAACCAGAAGGGCTAGCAGGTCACTGCCAAGGTTCAGGTCAAAGACAAAGTGGCCAAAGGTCAGGAGAACCGCAAGCTGTAAAAATCCTTTAATAAAGTTGCTGGTAATTTTCCCTCCTATGATGTCCGCCTTTCTGAGAGGGGCAATTACAAGCCTCCTAAGGGTTCCTGAATCCCTTTCAAGCAGCAAGCTGATTGCCCCTTCCTGGACAGTAGTGAACAGAAGGAACATAACCGCAAAACCTGGAACATTCTGGGTAAATATCGTGAATTCAGCTACATCAGCAGGAGAAATGCTCTCTGTGACCACACTCACAGGTGAAAGGTCTGCAAATTGTCCTGCCACATCCACGATTTTGGATATCTGCTCTTCGTCCCGGACCGGGACTCCGTATGCAGACACGGTCTTTACTGCAACCATGCTGGTGCTCAACCTGCTCGCATAGCTTTCCAGGAGTGTTTCCACCCATTCGTTCTGGTCTACCAGAGTAGGGTTGACAATTAGCTGTATTTCAACGTCCTTTCCCAGCATAAGATCTTCCGTAAAGCCCCTGGGAATAACAACCATGGTAATTTGTTCGGATACCATGGTAGTTGCATCAGGTTTGACCCTCTCCCTTGCCGCAAACTCATTGGATTCCATCTCCACGTGCAGGTAGTTATCAGGCTCTTCCAGAAACTCAATTAAACCTCTGGAAGCTTCTCCATTGTCAAGGTCCACAACCAGCACATCGAACCCATCTTCTTCCGCATATTCCGGGGCCAGGGCCAGCCCCACTATCGAAATGATGATCATGGGCAAAAGAAACATTACTAGAAGGGAATTGCGGTCCCGCAGAGTGATCTTTATGTCCTTGGCAGCAATGATATGGAATTTTATCTGGAGTCCTCCCATTTTCTATCATTTATAACTGCTTTATTTATCGCCTGAGCTTTGTCCCTGTGAGATGCAGAAAAAGGGTCTCCAGGTCAGGTTCTTTTATCTGGATGGAGTCCACTTTTGTACCGGAGGCTGTCAGAATGTCAACAATCCTTGCCAGCATTTCCCGCCCTTTCAGGAGCTGAATCGTCATAGTCTCCCCGTCTACTGAGATTTTCTGGACATTGTTGGTTTTTTCAAGGGATGTAATGGTATTTTGCATAATATCTCGGGCTTCGACCCGAATTATGTCGCTTTCTCCAACCAGTTTCATCAGACCTTCCAGAGTATCAAGGGCGATGAGTTTCCCATTGTCCACTATAGCAATGCGGTGGCAGAGTTTTTCTGCGTCTTCCAGCTGGTGCGTGGTCAGGAGCACAGTCATTCCCTTTCTGTTGAGTTCCAGAATAGTGTCGTATATCCGCTTCCGGCTCTGGGGATCGACTCCTGCAGTAGGCTCGTCCATAAAAAGGATTCTGGGGTTGTGAAGGAGTGCTACTGCAATGTTTATCCTCCGTTTCATGCCTCCCGAATAACTTTGAAGAGGTTCGTCCGCTCTCAGAGTTAGCCCGCTCATTTTCAGAAGTTTGGCTATCCTCTGCTCTCTCACTTTCCTGGGAAGCCCGTAGACCTTTGCATAAAACTCAAGGTTTTCTCTGGCCGTAAGGGTAGGGTAGAGGCTGATTTCCTGGGGCACGACTCCTATTATCGTTGGGTCTGCGGTGAAGAGAGCGAAATTGTAAGAAAGTGCGTGTTAACCGTTGTTGATCTGTTAATTACTTGTTAAATAGTCAGTTAACATCATCATAGTATCTAAAAAGGATTAATATACCTGGGATTTTGTAAAAAGTCCTAAATTTGTATTCTTTAGTGTTAAGGGTATTATATCCAGAAAATATGGTTGAAATTATATCCAAAAAATATGGTTGAAATTATCAATTTTTTACATTTCTCTATATATCTTTATGAGAAAGCCGGTCGCCTGCGACGACCGGTGAGAGCCCGGGGTTATAACCGGCTTTCCGCAGATGTCCTTTCAATTTTCACAATTTCTCTTGTTATCGTTTTTCTGAAAAACACCCCGGTTACTCAAACATGTATTTTTGGAATTTCCCAAAATTTTCGACCTTTTGCCTTCATTGAAATACTTTCTATTCCCATTCCCAAAGCTTCAACTGAAACAATTATTGCAAATTTTCGAATAATTCTCCAAAAACGATGACAGGAAAAATGTTATTTTTTTGCAGACATCTGCGGAAAGTCAGTTATAAGAAGCGAGTTTGTCCGGCGGATCTGGTAGAATTAAGTAAAAATGAACTTTTTGCGCTGGACTTTTGGAGCCTCTGTTAGTTAGTTAGTTGATATTTTTAAAAGATATCAGTTCAAAATTTCAAACTTTGAACGGTACAACCGTATTCGCTTACCAAACGATTCTTGTCACGCTCGACGAAGGAGAGCGGTCTTTCTCAAAAAGACAAAAAAGAAGAAAGTTAGTGTCTCAACCATTTAATTTTTGCACATAGTCTTTGGCAGCACCCCTCAGAGCATAAGGATTCAGAGCTTAATAGGTGATCAATAACTAAACGTTCTTGACACTAGAGAATAAAAGCAACAAAAAACTTCAGGAAAATTGCCGGAAAATATTGTAAAAATAAGAACCTGTATGGCCATTAAAAACTCTGTCGTGGTGCTTAAATTTATAGTAATAAGCGTAAAAACCCTGAGTCTTTATCTCAGGGGATATAAGTTTTAAACATTTTGGTTTATTTCATGTCTGTCCGGGAAAAGTTGCTTCAAATAAAAAATTTCAGGGGTAAACTTATCGCAGATTACGTAAAATAGGAGATGAAAGGTGAAACCATTAAATGATAAAGATAAGGGTGAAAGCTTGAAAGCGATGGTCATTATGGATATGACAAACGACTTCGTGTTTGAGACATATGAACATGAAGGTAGGGAATACGATGGCAGACTCGTGGCTCCCCTGGGCAAGACAATCGTTGACCCTATAGTCAAACTTGTGAAAACAGTCCTCAGCAGGGAAAATGTTGCTGTACTCAGGCTTTCAAAAGACCACTACAATGCTTTCACAAATCCGAGACTTGAACTGGAGCTTGCAGAGCTTGGCATTGACGAGATATTTATGACAGGCCTGGTTGATGAGGTATGTATTTACCATAACGCCCTTGGCTTTCTTGAGAGGGGGTTTCGGACAAATATTTTGAAAGGCTGCACTGCTCCTTTTGACCCGAAAAAAGGAAAAGAAGCCTTTGAGGAACTTGATTCCTGTGGAGCAAAGATGGTTGATGACATCCCTTCTGACATAGGCGTAGTTCTGCTTCTCGAAGACGAACACGATGAAAACTCTGAAGAGATAAAATCAGGAAGCTGGCCTTCCCATTGTATGAAAGGAACACCCGGAGCCCTTACAGTTGAACCTATCAGGAAGATACTTGAGAGTAGAAAATAAGAACGAAAAAGGAAGTAAAAGAAAAAAGGAAGTAAAAGGAAAAACAGGGAGAGAAATATAGCTGGAAATCCATACCTTAAAGCCCTGTTTTTTTCCTCCAGCCAATCAGCTCCGTCACCGCCTCATTTTGGCTCAATTTAATTTGGCTTAATTTAATACTCTTTCTTCAAAGTTCAATACTGGCTCATTTTCTATAAATTGTTGTTCCTTTGGTTCTTCAATTACATGCTGTATTTTTTCCGGCTCGGATTTAATATGGAGTACGCGCTGTGGATAGGGAATTTCTATTCCGTTTTCTTCAAGAGTTTTTTTAATATTCCACAATAGTCTCGTTTTCAGCCCGAACCACTCGCTCACAGGTGCCCAGATCCTGACTGTGATATTTACCGAGCTCTCTCCAAGATCATTTACAAAAACCGATGGAGTGGGGTTCCGAAGGGCGAAAGGTTCCTGATCTATGAGGTCTTTGATCAGCCATATTGCAGCACTGGCATCGTCACTATAGCGGATTCTTATTGTGTATTCAAACCTTCTTACCGGGTGTCCCACAATATTTGTGATATTTGTTGTAAACACCTGCTGATTTGGAATCCTGACAAGGAGCCCGTCATAGGTCCGTATAAGGGTGGAGATTATGCGGATATCGGTGACATAACCAGCTATCCCGTTTACTTCTACCTGGTCTCCAATTTTTATAGGTCTTTCAAACATAAGGAAGCAGCCAGAAACCAGATTTCCAACAATGTTCTGGCTCGCAAAACCGATGACGATACCTGCAACTCCTCCTGCAAGCATGAGCCCGGAGGGGTCAATCCCTATCAAGGGAAGTATTGAGATAAAAACGACAACAAGGGTGCCATAATAAAGAAGTTTGAGAATAGGCTCGCCAACATCCTTACTGACACGGTCTTTAAGAACTCTTCGCAGGTAAATTGTAAGAACTCTAAGCAAAATTATTGAAAGTGAAAGAATAAGTACAAACTTTATCAGATTCCCACAGGTAACCGGACCAAGTGAAGTTGAGTACAGTCCATGATCAAGAAAGCCAATGTCCTGAGGGATCAAAAGCCCCACCCCATATAAAACTTAAGAGGCACGAAGCCAAGCTTCCGGAGTCCGTAAACTCCAAAAGCCTCTTTCCTGATTTTCTGGTCTTTCACAAGATAACCCATCTCTCCGTTAATCGGCTGTATTTCGAAACCTGTTTCAGCTGTGTTCCTGTTGAGGATGTCCATACGGGCTTTCATAAAAACATCCCCGTCATAATAGAGTTTCATTCCATATGCACTGAAAACAGCTTTTGAGATTGAAGCCCAATCAGAAGAAGTATTTCGCAGAGTAAGCTCCATAATCCCTTCCTGGAGAGGATTAAGGGAGGGAGAAACCGAGTATATCCCGCTTTTCCAGTGCTTACAGACAACTCCGTTCGAAACTTCTCCGTAAAGGGTAAATTTCTGCCTCACCAGGCTGAGTACATCTATAAGTTGCGGATTCTTATCACCGACATCCGAGATAAAAACACCTATTTCAACCGGAAAAGTTAAAAATATCTGCTTTTTTTCCCCACCTGCAAGAAGCAATGTTTTTTCGAATTCAATCAGCAGATTCGGAGTAATTTCTTTTGGAGTATTTAGAGGTTCTACTGGGTTTATGATAATGCGTTTTCTATCTCCAAGAATGAGTTTTTCCACTTCATCTTTTCCAGAAGTCCTCCTGTATGTCCATTTATCTCCAGTTCTTTCTACGGAAATAGAAATTCCTTCCTGTTCCACTGAAAAGGGGGGATCGTAGTAGCCGTACATAGTATTCCAACAATTAACATATTTCAATAATTTCTAATTAATATTACATTCAAACTATTATAAAAAATTACTTCAAATAAATTTTATATGATTATTGAAAAAACGATCAGATTAAAATGACTCCAATTAATTAGTTAAGCAGTTTGGAATCCCACAGGGGATCATTCACTTTTCTCTTCCTGCACCAGTCGGTTTCTGAAACGACCTGTCAGCCAGACAAAATAAAAGAGAATAAAGATAGAAATTTCTTCCTCCTTTGTCTGTTTGGTTATCGTTCTCATTCACAGGCGTATTAGGAACTTTTCACTTTCCAGCTTATTTTCCTTCTTCTTTCCGTTATTTCTTTTCTCTTCTTAGCATGAAAGTGCTTGGAAGCACTTTCATTTTTTGTGCCTGTAATTTGGAAAATATCATGTATGTTTTTTGTATTTTTAAACAAGGCTTCTCTCCCGCGTCGAGCATGGCATGAATGGTTTAATATGGTGAATAAATTAGTCCTCTTGAGTTCAGCTCACTTGCTCTATTAACCCTAAAATAGTCCTCTTGAGCGAAGCGAAAAGGACACCGTCCTCCCGAGACGGGACTCGGGCAGCTCAACTCGGGAGGCGGACGACCAAATTTTACAGATACATATAAAAATGCCTCAACAGCCAGGCAGGAGTCCACGCCAAAAAATAGAAAAGGCAAACGAAGCAGAACGTTATCATTTCTCCCTGTCACTTTCTTCATCGAGAGTGGACAGCCTGAGATTAATTCAAAACTATACTTCTATATATAGGTAAAAATTATTGTATTAACTATGACAGATTTTCTTGAGAATTTCTTCTCCTCTTTAAAACAAAATGTTCCGTATTTAAAGGACCGCAACATAACTTCTGAAGTAATGCTTGGAGTATCGATGCATTTAGTCCTTATAGTTTGCTTCATTGTATTATTTTACTTATTAGTAAGAAATTCTATGTAATTTTTAGTAAAATATAATCATTATTCAAAATTTCATAGGTATTCTATATGAATGTTAGCTTTAATAATTAAAATAAAAAATGTAACTGGATCATATGTAGATAAATAGGTATATTTAATTAATCCCTCCAAGGAGATTCTTAATCAAAAAACTGGCTCTGATCCGGGAAGGAATAATGCCCCTGTACTATGAGCCATTTGTCCCCGCGTTTCTCAAAGACTTTTGTGACTCTTGAAGATAACTTCGTCTTTTTTCCATCAATCTTCGCCTTGAAAACAGCATCTATGGATGCCCATGCTACATTACCAGCCGTTGAAATTGATATCCAGTTGTATTCAAGAGCAGGTTCTTCTATTTGAGCCCAATCACGCTCTAACTGAGCTTTAATCGCTTCCGGGCCCACACATTTTTCGTCTGCACCCGTGCCGTACATCACAACATCGGAATCCGGAGCGATAAGAGACATTGCACTTTTCAGGTCGCGTTTTGCATAACTCTCTGCAAATTTATCAAGGACAGTCTTAACTGCTTTTTCGGTTTCACTGTCTGCTTTCATTATTTTTTCCTCAAAAATTTCCTCAAAATTATTAGGTAATTCAGAATAACAGTAAAAAGATTTAAAGATTATTCTTTGCCAATTTTTAATATATGTTCTATGAGTGAGTTGTTCCGGAATATTACCTTCTTTGAAGTTAATCCCTGCTAATTTCATTGATTATATGACAGAGTCACCAGATACTTCACTCTTATATACAGAGATACCTTTATACATTCTACCGCACCTTTTACATTCAGTTTCTTATAGTTTCTTATTAATATCGACGATAACTGCCAGCGTAGCACCTAAGAGAGCTAAGAGAGGATAAGCGCAGAAAGAGGGTCAAAAGAAGAGACGAAAATAGCGAGCCGATGGACTTAAAAGTAAAAGGAGAGCAAAAAGAGCTAGATTTTAAGGAAAAGTTAAGGAAAGCCAGAGGAAAGCTGAAAGGAAATTGAAGAGAATTAATAGAAAATCAGAGAGATTTAAAAAGGATTAAGGCGCTTCCTGCTTAGATTCGGGTGAAATCATGGAAAAATACGATTACAGTGAACTTGGGCTGAAAGCCGGGCTTGAAATTCACCAGCAATTGGATTCAAAGGAGAAACTTTTTTGCAGGTGTCCGACCCTGATAAGGGATATCGGAGATTCGGACTGTGAATTTTTCAGGTATCTCAGGGCTACGGAAAGTGAGATGGGAGAGAAAGACAGGGCTGCAGTGGAGCAGACCAAGATCAGAAGAAAGTACATCTACAAGGCTTATGATACAACGTGCCTTGTCGAAAATGATGAAGAGCCTCCAGGAGAACTCAATAAGGAAGCCCTGGGCATTTCTCTCGGGGTTGCAAAGCTTTTCAAAATGAAACCTGTCGACCAGATGCATGTAATGAGAAAGATCGTTGTGGATGGGTCAAACACCAGCGGTTTTCAGAGGACTGCATTTCTTGCAAGCGACGGGTATATTGAGACCTCGATAGGTCGCTGCGGGATTGACAGTCTTTGTGTGGAAGAGGAAGCTGCCCAGAAAATCGAAGAAATAGGAGACTCAATCGTTTATTCCCTGGACAGGCTCGGAATACCGCTTGTCGAAATTGCAACTGCACCTGATATAAAATCCCCAAGGCATGCGCGTGAGGTTGCTGAGTATATAGGGATGGTCCTCAGGTCTACAGGGAAGGTAAAAAGGGGGCTTGGCACAATCAGGCAGGACGTCAATATCTCAATTGCCAGAGGAGCCAGGGTTGAAATCAAAGGAGTGCAGGCCCTTGACCTCATAGAAGACATTGTCCGCAGGGAAGTTGAACGGCAGTTGAACCTTCTTTTTATCAGACAGGAGCTCCTTGAAAGGAAAGCCTTTGTCTGCGAAGAAATCTACGACGTAACTGGTCTCTTCATAGATACAAAATCCAAAGTCCTGCAGAGAGGTGTAAAGAAGGGAGCAATCCTGGCCGCCCTGCTGAGGAAATTTAACGGACTTGTAGGCAAAGAAGTCCAGCCGGGAAGAAGGCTCGGGACTGAGTTTTCGGACAGGGCAAAAACTGCAGGCGTTGGAGGAATTTTCCACACGGATGAACTTCCTAATTACGGGATAACTGAAAAGGAAGTTCAGGCTCTTAGAAACGCTATAGGCGCAAATCCTGAAGATGCCGTTATAATGGTCGCAGATGAGCCTGAAAAATCCAGGCTTGCAATTGAGGCAGTAATTAACAGGGCAAAAGAAGCTATGGAGGGAATCCCTGAAGAGACTCGAAAAGCCCTGCCTGAAGGAAACACTGCTTATATGCGCCCCCTTCCTGGCGCGGCAAGGATGTACCCTGAAACCGATGTCCCTCAGATAGAGATCTCACAGGAATATTTTGATTCTATAGAGACCCCGGAACTCCTTACAGAAAGAGCAAAGAGGTTTGTTTCCAGGAACGGCTTGAATAAAGATCTTGCCGAAAAAATAGCTTATTCGAAGTATCTTCCTCTTTTTGAGGATTTGCTGGAAACCTACAGTAAGAACTCACACGTTAACTCAACCCTGATTGCCAGAACTCTTGTAGGAATCGTCCCTGAGATCAGAAGAAACGGGGCTGAAACTGACAACCTCACAGATGAGCACTTCAAAGGAGTTTTTGCAGCCATATCAAATCAGGAGATTGCAAAAGAAGCCATTCAGGACCTTTTGGCCGCACTTGCAAAGGAGCCTGAATTGACCGTTCAGCAGGCGATTTCAAATCTCGGCCTGAGCGCCTTTGATCCCGAAGAAATTGAAAGTTTCATAAAAAAGATGGTCATTGAGAAAGGAGATTTCATCAAAGACAAAGGTCCTGCAGCTCTCGGGCCTTTAATGGGCATTGTCATGAAAGAGTATAGAGGAAAGGTTGATGGAAAGATCCTGAGCAATATGCTGAAAAGAGAGATTGATAACTTTATCAATCAGGGTTAATCCCTGATCTCTTTTCCTGTATTTTTTCCTTTTTGTTTATCCTGTTTCCTGTCAATTGTTTCAGGTTTATATCTTTTATATTTATTTTTATATCTCTACTATTTCACTTAATTTTCTTTCCTAATTTATTCTTTTCGCATCTTTGCCAGTTTTTTTAGTAATAATAATTATTCTTTACTGAAAAGAGATAAAATAATTATAAAATTCTGATAACTTATCATCTACGTAAGTTAACTTTTTATATTAACTTAAAGATCTTATTACTTATCACATAAAAATTCAGTTGGCAAGTATGCTATAATGGTATTTCAAAACCATACAATATCAGAAGACTTAATTCCTGTCTTCCGGGGTTGAGCTTGCAAAAGGGGGATATGAGTATGACGTTATACCTTAGCTTAGCATATCTAAGTTTTTAATAGAAACTACTGGAAAGGCAACTGAATTACAAAATATCTTACCATATCTGAGAGATTCGAAAGTTTCTGGTTACACTATGTAACCTTATTGTCATAAACTTACGGAGAAAACCCCCATGAAAGTGTTGCTTGTAGATGACGATCCGGTATTTCTGGAGCTATCAAAGACATTCTTAGAGGTGTTCCACGACATAAACTCCGATACAGTGGAATCTGCAGGACAGGCTCTCGAAAAGTTAGATGAACTTTCCTATGATGTAGTAGTCTCGGACTATGATATGCCTTATATGGACGGTATTTCATTTCTGAAAACTATTCGCGACAAGCGAATCAACATTCCTTTTATCCTGTTTACTGGAGTAGGCAAAGAAGAGGTTATGAACAGGGCAATTGAGAACGGTGTGGATTCTTTTGTCCAAAAAAGAGGAGACCCTAAAGCCCAGTACTCCGAACTTTCACAGCAGATCTGTAAAATTGTTAATAGCAGATCAGGATATTAGGTCAAAGGTTAAGTAAAGTTAACCGCTTAAATTAGCCGCTCTTAAATAAGCTGCTTTAATATCCATTTTATTAACCATTTTTAGTTAATTATGTTTTCAAAGTGATTACTTTTTTCTATAGTAATCATTCTCTTCTACTTTTTTCTATAGTAATCATTCTCTTCTATTTTTTAAGTCAGTTTTAATTAAAGTAACAGTTGAATAACCTGAAATTATTTATGTCCAGCCGAAGCCGTTTTTTGGATATATTTATGTGGTATTATGCTCATTGTTCTTAGAGGGGTCTTGTGGTTCAGGAGTATAAGTTACTGATAGGCGGGGAGTCGATAGACTCATCAACAGGAGAAACTTTTGATGACATCAATCCGGCTACTCTTGAAAACCTTGCCACGGTACAGGTAGCAGGAATCGAAGATGTGAACAGAGCTGTTTCGGCTGCAGAGGCAGGGTTCAGGGTGTGGAGTGAAGTTCCGGCTCCAGGAAGAGCTGATGTTCTCTTCAGGGCGGCACGCATCCTGCAGGAGAGAAAAGAAGATCTTGCCGTGCTCATGACTGAAGAGATGGGAAAGGTGCTGCCCGAGGCCAGGGGGGATGTACAGGAAGCAATAGATATTACCAATTATGCCGCAGGGGAAGGCAGAAGGATGTTTGGGGATACAACGACCTCTGAACTCAAGGATAAGTTCTGCATGACCGTGCTCAGGCCTATTGGGGTTGTAGGCATGATAACACCCTGGAACTTCCCTATTGCGATTCCCAGCTGGAAGATTATGCCTGCCCTTATAGCAGGGAATGCAGTCGTATTCAAGCCCTCAAGCGACACACCCCTGCTTGCAATAAAACTCGTAGAAATCCTGATGGAAGCAGGCCTGCCTCCAGGGGTTGTAAACATTGTGCCCGGGCCTGGAGGATGTGTTGGAAAAGCCATAGTCCAGCACCCCCGAATAAGTGCAGTTTCTTTTACTGGAAGCCTTGATACCGGGAAATGGATCATGGAAGAATGCGCAAAAACCATGAAGCGGGTATCTTTAGAACTTGGGGGTAAAAACCCGGTAATCGTCATGGATGATGCCGACCTGGAGCTTGCTCTTGAAGGTGTTCTCTGGGGAGCTTTCGGGACAACAGGACAGCGCTGCACAGCTACGAGCAGACTGATCCTGCACGAAAAAATAAAGGACGAATTCATAAGAAGGCTGGTTGCAAAAACAAAATATCTCAGAGTGGGAAACGGGCTTCTGCCTGAAACGGACATAGGGCCTGTAATCAATAAAGCCCAGCTTGATAAAATAGAAAAGTACGTCAGGATAGGAAAGGAGGAAGGTGCAACTCTCCTGCTAGGTGGAAACAGAGCCGATCCAGGTCTTCCTGGTTATTTCTTCGAACCTACCATCTTTACGGATGTCAGGCAGGAGATGAGGATTGCACAGGAAGAAATCTTCGGGCCCGTACTCAGCATAATTACAGTTTCGGATCTTGACGAAGCGATAGAGGTCGCCAATAATACAAAGTACGGGCTTTCATCGGCAATTTATACTGAAAACATAGGAAATGCCTTCAGGGCAATAAAAAAGATAGAGGCAGGAATCACGTACGTCAATGCCCCTACAATAGGTGCTGAAGTCCACCTTCCTTTCGGGGGTATAAAAGGGACTGGGAACGGTTTCAGGGAAGCCGGGACAGAGGCGATTAAAGAATTCACTGAGGTTAAAGCAGTGTATATAGACTACAGCGGAAGGCTGCAAAAAGCCCAGATAGATATCGAATAAAATGCGGGAAGAGGGTGAAGCATTCTGGATTACGAAACACCGGGAAAGCTTGAAAAATATAAGAAATCTGATAAAACGGGAAGAGAAGAGGACGCAATTAGAGAACTTAAATCAGAATTTGATGTTTTCAAACAGGAAGTAGGGTTGCTTGATACAGTAGGCCCAAAAGCCAGGGAGATCATATGGCAGGACTGCAGTATGGTATCTGCATGTGTAGCCCGCCCATATCCTCTGGTTGTTGACAGGGCAAAAGGCTCCGTAGTTAAGGACATAGACGGAAAAGAATACATCGATTTCATTGCAGGAATCGCTGTTATGAACGCAGGCTATTCAAACCCAGAGGTTAAAGCCGCTATTTCTGCCCAGCTGGAAAAAATGGTACACTGCGGATACGGAGACTTTTTTGCCGAACCCCCCCTGAAACTTGCAAAAAAGTTAAGGGAACTTTCAGGCTACTCAAAAGTTTTTTACTGCAACAGCGGAGCCGAGTCTGTGGAAGCCGCAATGAAACTTACTCTGTGGAAAACAAAACGCCAGAACTTTATCGCTTTTTATAACGCTTTTCACGGGCGGACCCTTGGAGCTCTTTCCTTAACCTGCTCTAAAGCCCGGCAAAAAGAGCACTTCCCTGCCATCCGTACAGTGCACACCGACTATGCCTACTGCTATCGCTGTCCCATGAAGCTTGAGTACCCTTCCTGCGGGATTGAATGTGCAAAGCAGATAGAAAACCTGATCTTCAGAAGAGAATTAAGTCCCGAAGACACTGCTGCAGTCTTTATTGAACCGGTTCAGGGAGAAGGAGGCTATATAGTCCCGCCTCAGGAGTTCCATAGAGAAGTAAGGAAAATCTGCACGGATAATGACGTCCTCCTCGTAGCCGATGAGGTCCAGACAGGCTGTTTCAGGACAGGTCCTTTCCTTGCCATGGAAAACTTTGATGTAAGGGCTGATATTACCTGCCTTGCAAAAGCCCTCGGTGCAGGCCTCCCCATAGGCGCAATGCTTGCAGACAGCGACCTTATGGACTGGCCACCCGGAGTCCACTCAAACACCTTCGGAGGAAACCTCCTTTCCTCAGCTTCAGCCCTTGCTTCACTTGAATTCCTGGAAAAAGAAAACACAGAAAACCGGGTCAGGGAACTGGGCTTCCTCATCCGCCTGCGCCTCCGCGAACTCCAGGAATCCTACCCCTGCATAGGAGACGTCCGCGGCCTCGGACTTATGACAGGTGTGGAAATAGTAAAATCAGATAAATCCATAGATCCGGCCCGGAGAGACGTGATCATAAGGGAAGCCTTTAAAGATGGAGTCCTGCTCCTCCCCTGCGGGGATTCGGTAATCCGCTTTTCTCCACCTCTGGTCATGACCGATGAAGAAGCAAACCTCGGACTCGATAAATTTGAAAAAGCGCTGAGAAGGGCGGCAAGATAATTTTGTTAGGAATGGACAGGATCAAACTTAAAAATCTTCTCTTTTTTTGCGGAGGATAAGTGTGAGCAGGAAGCATGGGCTCAATCGGAACCCATACCTATAATACCATAAATATCCTGCAGTACCTGGCGGTATTTTTCCATGTATTCCATAGAAGGTTCCAGGGTTTTGGGGTTATAACATTCCATAAAAGGCATCCCGTAATCCGGCCTTTTCAGCTTGTTCTCATAGAGCTTGAAGAGTTCAAGGCACAGGAAGTTTGCATCTTCCATGGACAGGCTCGTTGAAAGTTCGGCTACTTCTGCCATCAACTGAGCATCAAGGCCTCCTGCGTGGTCGATTATATGAGCCCCGTTCGGCATGGGGCCTGCAAGAATGTCAGTGCCGCAGACTACATTGCCTATGGTCTGGGCTGCTGTCTCGTACATCATCATGGTCGTGCAGGGACCTGCCGAGTTGTTAATGTCGGTCCCGTGCAGATACCTGGTATTCCTTGTGAGAGCCATGGAGCCTATGAAAGAAGACCACATAGCTTCCAGGGTTGACCCTGCTCCAGTCCTGAGGTCGTCGACCTGTTTGAAGTACATGTGCCCCTGGTGGATAAGCCTGGCTTTCAACGCCTCTGCCACCACCTCGATTGCCATCTGCTCGGGCCTGTCCGTAGTCTCGCCTCCCAGGATGAAACCCTGGTCGCATAGATAGACACAGCCTATGCTCCTGTAATGGATCGCTTTTGTTACGGCATCGAAGTTCGTTTTAAGGTCGAGCTGCTGGTAGATTTCCTGGACATCCCACTCACGCATGAACCTGGGATGAGTTATGGCCACTGCAGCTTTTAAATCCGATATCGAAGGCGGGCCCGTAAAACACATATCAGGTCGGCCCTCAAGGGCACAAGCCTCTTTTACGAGTGTGACAGCAGTCTGGGCTGTGTAGAGGCTGAGAGGGGTTTTCATAAGGTGAGGGTCAAACGTCTCATATATCGTAGCCGGGGCTATGATATCAATGCAGTTCAGCTTTGCATAGGAGCGGTGAACTGGGATATAAGATTCAGCTGAAATAGGGGTTCCACAGGGCCCGCCCATGATAATGGGTTTCCTGTCGTCAAGCAAGTCCCTGAAGAAAAACTCTGTTTTGTCAATACCGTTTCCTACCGTATACGAGCCGCGGGTATTCTGAATGCCGTTGATTATTTCATCTTCCCCGAGTTTGACAACCCTCCCTGTATCCATAGAGTAAATGCCTACCCTTTCCAGCAGTTCAAGGGCAGCAGTGTAAACCCTGTCAGCCATTTTTACATCCGAAGGTACCGGATGTCCGGGGTCAAAAGAGATGTCATGGGTTTCGACAAGTTCCGAACTGGTCTTATAGATCAGTACATCGTGCTCGGTTTCTTTTATTTTTTCCCCGTTTAACATCTGTTCAATTATATGGTACATGTTCCCGGCCCTTTAATTAGCTTGTTTTAGGTGCTTCATTTATCTTAAAACTCTCCTTATGCCTGATAATTCTGTCTTCAAATTCCTATCAATTTTTTATGATATTTATTGGATTCGCTTTTCAGGCTACAACTCTTTCTCTTTCTGTCTTAATATATAAATGTTATGAATTACAGATCGAAATATATAAATACAAATTCTTTTTTTTAAAAGTTATGTTTATATATTAGAATATGACAATTAATATTTGTGGAAAAAATACTAGAATATCACACAATAGTTTTTTTAACTGCCATCAGCCAGGAAGTAACTGTCTGAATTGGTGGTCTGTGTTAAAACCAAAAAAACACAAGAGATTTGGATCTAATTTATGAGGTGATAAGATGCCAGGATCAAACATTCCTGCAGGCCTGGAGCATATTGAAGGGCTCGGCCTGAACATATTAAATAAATCGGACCTGCAGGCAATTCATGAAGCAACCCTTGAAGTACTGGAAAACGTCGGGATTGAAACAACCGACCCTGAAGCCCTGCAGCTGTATGCGGATGCGGGCTGTGAGGTCAATTTTGAAAAGCACGTGGTCAAAATCCCGGAATATGTCGTTGAAAAGGCACTCAGGTCTGCCCCGAGCAGAGTGAGGCTTGCAGCTCTCGACAAAAAGAAGGATCTTGTACTGCGATCCGGGCCCTATGTTAACTGGGCACCTTTCGGAGTGGGGATCCAGTTCTTCGAATACGACCGCGACGGTCACCACAAAGTCCGGCCTTCAACCGAAGCCGACCTCAAAAAGTCCATGATCGTCTGCGACTGGTGTGAGGGCTATAATGTTGCAGACCCTACAATCACGGCCAGGGACTGGCTGGAAAAGGGCAGGGCTGACCTCCATGAGCTTTGCACTGCTCTTTGCAACACTACCAAGCCATTTACCTACGGGGAAGCCGACGGGACACATTTTGATGACTATTTTGAACTGAACCGGATAATCTACGGGGGAGACGAGGAGCTTGCCCGGAAAAGGCCTCTCATAAGCATGTGCAACTGCCCTACAAGTCCTCTTGAGTTCTGCAGCAATGGGTCTCAGGTGATCATCAACTCTGCAAAGCAGAACATCCCCAATTGTGTGCTGAGCATGGCGCTTGCTGGAGGCACTGGCCCGGTAAGCCTGGAAGGCACTCTCGTGGTCCAGAATGCGGAAGTGCTTGCAGGCATAACTCTGGCCCAGATCACAAACAGGGGCGCTCCGGTTACATACGGCTGCTCGACTACCATCATGGACCTGAGAAAAGGGACTGCGGCCGTAGGAGCACCTGAAATGGCTCTTATCGGGGCTGCCGTTGCCAGGCTTTCCCAGTTCTATGGTATCCCGTGCAGCGATGTAGCCGGTTCCTAGACCGACAGCAAGGTGCCGGACGCCCAGGCCGGGTTCGAAAAAGGCCTGACCGCAATGTTACCGGCCCTTGCGGGAGCAAACCTGATTTACGGCAGCGGAATGCTGGAAATGGGACAGACTATTTCCCTTGAACAGCTGGTCATAGACAACGATGTAATCTGCATGATCAACAGTCTGCTTAAAGGGATGCATGTTACTGAAAGCCGCCTTTCCCTTGACGAAATCGAGGAAGTAGGAATTGGAGGACACTTCATTGCGAGGGCTTCCACAAGGAAATCCATGCACGAGCAGTCCAACCCCCTGGTCTTCGACCGCAATATGCGCGGGTCCTGGGAAAGAAACGGGTCAAAGGATGCTGCACTTGCAGCCCATGAAAAAGTAGAGTGGATTCTGGAAAACCACAACCCCTGCGGCCTAGACAGGGATGTGGTAAAGGAAGTTGAGGCATTCGTTGCCAGGCGAGACAAAGAATTTCTCAGGCAGACTGCCTGAGTGAAAGATTGAGTGAAAGATTGTATCTCAATTATAAGGGTGTGAAAATATGGCAGGAAAAGACGAAATTATAGAGAAAGCAAAAAATTCTATTCTGGACTATGATGAGAAGATGGCTGAAATTGCAGCACAGGAAGCCCTTAAAGAGGGAATAAGCCCAGTTGAAGTTATAGAAAAGGGCTTTACTGCGGCAATGGAGTTCATAGGCGAACAGTTCGAAAAAGGAGAGATCTTTTTACCACATGTGCTTGCAGCTTCGGAAGCCATGAACGCGGGTATTGCCGTACTGAAACCCGAAATGGATAAACTGTCTGAAGAAAGCAAGAGTTTGGGCAAGGTAGTAATCGGCACTATCGAAGGAGACATCCACTCCATAGGAAAAGACATTGTGGTCTCGATGCTCGGGATTGCAGGCTTTAAGGTGATCGACCTCGGAAAGGACGTGGCAATTTCCAGGTTCGTTGAAAGTGCACAGAAATCCAAACCGGATATTGTCGCCTCGTCTGCCCTGATGACCACCACCATGGTCTGCCAGGTCCAGCTTGAGGAACAGCTCAAGGAAGCTGGAATCCGTGACCAGGTAAAAACTATGGTAGGTGGGGCTCCCTGTACACAGACCTGGGCGGACCAGATTGGTGCGGACATCTATGCGGAAAACGCAAGCGATGCCGTTGCCAAATTGAAAAAAGCGGTAGCATAAAAGCGGAACTGCTTCAATGATTATGGATTTGCATTTCCAAAAAGGAGGTTAAAATATGTTAAGGGCAAACATTCCTGCAGGCCAGGAGCATATTGAAGGTCTCGGGCTTGAGATGCTAAATAAACCTGACCTGAAGCTGATCAATGAAATCACCGTGGACGTGCTGGAGAATGTAGGGATTGAAACAAAAGATTCCGAAGCTCTGCAGCTTTATGCGGATGCAGGCTGCGAGGTTGACTTTGAAAAATGTGTGGCTAAAATCCCTGAATATCTGGTAGAAGATGCTCTCCGGTCTGCCCCTGGCAGGGTGAAGCTAACTGCCATCGACAAAAAGAAAGACCTTGTCCTGCGATCCGGACCCTATGTAAACTGGGCACCTTTCGGAGTGGGGATCCAGTTCCTGGAATTTGATGCAAATGGGAAGCACAAAGTCCGGGCTTCAACCGAAGCCGACCTTAAGAAGTCCATGGCCATCTGCGACTGGTGCGACGGTTTTAACGTAGCCGACCCAACCATTGCAGCCAGGGACTGGACAGAGAAAGGGAGGGCTGACCTGCACGAGGTCCAGACTGCACTTTGTAACACCACAAAGCCCTTCACCTTCGGGGAACCTGATTCCGACAGTTTTGATGACTATTTTGAAATGGCAAAGATAGTATACGGAGGGGATGAGGAACTTGCGAGGAAGAGGCCTCTCATTAATGTGTGCAACTGCCCCACAAGCCCTCTCCAGATCTGCGAAAACAGCACCCAGATTACGATAAAAGCTGCACGTCGCATGATTCCTGATGTTATTATCAGCATGTCCATGGCAGGTGGAACTGGCCCGATCACCCTGGAAGGGACGCTCCTTACCCAGAATGCTGAAGTGCTGGCAGGCGTAATCCTGGCCCAGATTGCAAATAAAGGGGCTCCTGTGACTTACGGTTCCGCAACCACCATCATGGACCTGAGAAGGGGAATCGCATCCGGCGGTGCTCCGGAAATGGCGCTTTTAAGTGCTGCCGTTGCCCAGCTCTCCCAGTTCTACGGCATTCCATGCGGGGATGCGGCAGGATGCTGGACCGACAGCAAGGTCCCAGATGCCCAGGCCGGGTTCGAAAAAGGCATGACAGGGATGATACCCGCCCTTGCAGGAGCAAACCTGATCTTTGGAGGCGGCCTGCTGGAAATGGGACAGACTATTTCCCTTGAACAGCTGGTCATAGACAACGATGTAATCTGCATGATCAACAGTCTGCTTAAAGGGATGCATGTTACTGAAAGCCGCCTTTCCCTTGACGAAATCGAGGAAGTAGGAATTGGAGGACACTTCATTGCGAGGGCTTCCACAAGGAAATCCATGCACGAGCAGTCCAACCCCCTGGTCTTCGACCGCAATATGCGCGGGTCCTGGGAAAGAAACGGGTCAAAGGATGCTGCACTTGCAGCCCATGAAAAAGTAGAGTGGATTCTGGAAAACCACAACCCCTGCGGCCTAGACAGGGATGTGGTAAAGGAACTTGAGGCATTCGTTGCCAGGCAAGACAAAGAATTTCTCAAGTAAATGAAATGATGCAAAAGGTTTTAATAAGGGTTGTGGTTTCACACTCACAGTAAATTTATTTTCTAAGTGTGGTATCCCCTGCCCTTCTGAGGGACCCGGGACAGGATATTGAGCCGGGAAGATGGGCAGGGAATAGAGAAAACCGGGTTGAAAATTGGCAGGCTCTTGAGCGGATGCTGTCGCTTTTGGGCCTGTTTTTCTGACATCGAAACGAACCTGAAATGAATATCTGGAAGTATGGAGGGAATTGAGTGAGCAATGAAAAGTTACTGGAAACAATCCAGGAATCTATTGTAAAAGTAGATAGGGACACCGCGTTTCAGACGGTAGAAAGCGCGCTGGCCCAGGGGATGCAAGCAATTGAAGTCATTGAAAAAGGACTGTCTCCCGGAATGCAGAAGGTAGGGGATCTCTTTGAGCGTGGAGAGCTGTTTTTGCCTCAGGTCATGATGGCTGCAGACCTGATGACCCGGATAGTGCAGAGCCTGCAGGATAAAATGCCCCCTGAACAGAACACAAAGAATCAGGGAGTTGTGGTTATAGGCACGGTGGAGGGGGACGTGCACGATATAGGAAAGAATATCGTGAAAATCCTGCTTTCCGTGAATGGGTTCGAAGTTCATGACCTTGGAAGGGACGCGTTGCTAAACAAATTCGTTGAAAAGGCAAAAGAGGTCAATGCAAACATCGTGGCTTCATCTGCTTTGATGACAGGGACCATGCAGTCCCAGGGAGACCTTGAAAAACTCCTGAAGGAAGCCGGTATCCGAGATAGGGTAAAAACCATGGTGGGAGGAGCTCCATGTACTCAGTACTGGGCCGACAAGATAGGAGCAAACGCATACGCCGAAAATGCCAGTGAAGCTGTATCCAAAGCAAGGGAACTGATGGCTGCCCGGTGAAAAGAGAGAGGTTTTCGAAGGAGGTTGAAAAGCATGGCATATAAAGAAAGAATGGGAGACGGACGACTGATCGAGATGTCAAAAGAGGAGATCCGAAGGGATATCGAGGCCGGATGCAATAATGCAGCCGAGAGGGGAAAAATCCCTGCTCTGAGTGAAGACGCCCAGGAACGCCTTCTGGACATCCTGACCTCTCCCGAAAGAGTTGCAAGTGTGGAGCCTGAAAATACTGTGGTATTCAGCACGGATAACGGCTGCCACAGTCTCTACGGCAACTTCAGCGAAGCCGGGGGTGTTGGGATTCCGATCGACAGCGTTACTGCAAACATGCTTATGGAAAGGGCCCTTGGGTTTGATTCGGTCTTTTACGGCTGGCTGGACTTCTGTTTCAAAGCCGCAAAAGCCGTAATCACCCAGCACCAGCAGGAGCTTGAATCCATCCTTATGAATACTGTCAGCCCCTGTATATACGGGGCAATGCCAAACCTTGGGGGATACTACAAGCCTGACGGGCCTTTCGATAACGTCGGCGACCTCATGGCCGAAGGCAAAATCATGGAAGGCATGGAGGTTTATGAAAGGCTCGTAGACCATGCAAAAGAGGACATCGTCTGGGTAAGTGAGCAGCTGACCAGGGTAGGTATTGATTGTATTAATATAGATACCACTGGAGCGGCCGGAGACGGGGACTTCCTTAGTTCTCTTAAGGCCTGTGAAGAGCTGAAAAAGCAAACCGGACTTTCCATAGAAATGGGGATGGCTTCGGAGTTCGTAATGGGCATCCACGGAGGTCTTGAATATGACGGCAACGTGCTTGCAGGCATGTATCCACACAAGCAGGTGAAGATGGCTGAAAAAGCCGGAGTGGATATCTTCGGCCCGGTTGTCAATACAAATACCCGCCAGTCAACACCCTGGAACATTGCAAGGGCAATCACTTTCACAAAAGAGTGCAGCAGGGTTGCGAATATCCCTCTCCACCCGAACATGGGAATGGGTGTGGGTGGGCTTCCGATGGCCGAAATGCCACCTGTGGACGCCGTCACAAAAGCGTCCAAGGCAATGGTGGAACTGGCCGGAGTCGACGGCATATAGATCGGAGTCGGAGACCCCATGGGCATGGCAGTAGCCCACGGCATGGCCTCCGGGATGCACGGGCTCAGGACCGCCGGTGACCTGGTCATGAGAATGGAAATGAAAGGCATGAAGATAAAGGAAGCAAAAGAGTACGTGGCAGGAAAACTCGGCGTTGGCGTCTCTGACCTTTCGGACGAATACCGCATGAAGGAAGTCCGGGAAGAACTGGACATAGGCACCGTCATGGCCGTTCCCGGAGCTGCAAAAGGGCTCAGGGCCAAAGCCAGGATCGCCGAAGTCCTGGGAATCGAAATTCCATGTGTGGAAAAGCTGAGGTAAAGGGGGAAACCTTATGTCTAAAGAAAATTCCGGCAAGCCCGTTTTAAAACGGGCCGTTAGCTGGAAAATCGGGATGTTCATGGTTGCAACAGGCATCCTGGACTGGACCTACCTGAGCGGCCCGGCCGTATCAATGGTAGGAAAATGGGCGCCTCTGGCCTGGATCATTACCGTCGGGATCATGGCAATTTCCTGTTTCGTGTACCTTGAAATGGCACTCATGTTCAAGGACAGTGCAGGAGGGCTTGCCATGTACGTGATGGAAGGGTATAAAAAACGCAGTTCTATCCCGGGAGCGATTTCGGAATGGGGTTACGTAATGGGCTGGGGTCTTGCAGTGGCTGCGATTGCAACCTTTGCGGGATATTTCATTCAGTTCTTCATTCCAGAGTTTGATATCGTGCTTGGAGCACTTGCAATCGTTTTCGCCTGTTACGTCTTAAACTGCCGGGGCATCGAAGCTTCCGGAAAAGCTCAGTCCCTTATGGCCCCTCTGATCCTTGCCACAGTTGTCCTCCTGGTAGGGTCATTTGGAAAACTTCCGGTCCTGTCCCCGGACTTCAGTGTCGTGGACTTCAACCAGCCCGGAGCCAACCACCTGATGACCTTCCTCGGGGCCTGTTACCTGGTTGCCTGGTCAGCTTTTGCCCTGGAATGCGTACTTACCCTTACTGCGGAATACAAGGACCCGGTAAAAGACACAAAAAAAGCAGTCGCTTACAGCGCCATTATGATGATGCTCATGACTGTTGCAATCTGCCTTGCAATGACCTGGTACCTGCCGCTTGATGTGGTCTTAAACGACCCCTTCACTCCCCTGCTCCCGCTTGCAGAAGCCGTTTTCGGACCTACGTTCACCAAAATTTTCGGGGTACTGCTCATAATAGGGCTTATGAACGGAGTCAACATGTGTTATGTTGCTTCCTCAAGGGTCCTGTTTGAGTCCTCAAAACTCGGGTACATGCCCAAATGGTTCATGAAGCTTAATAAGAAACAGGCACCTTCAACCTCGCTTTTCTTTATCATGCTTCTTAACTCGGCCCTAATAATATTTGCAGGAGAATCACCGGTCTTCATGGTGGTCGCAGGCAGTATAGGTTACTTCATAACCATAATCCTGTCCAACTTCTCAATATACTTCATGAGAAAAGATTTCCCTGACCTGCCCAGGTCTTACCGGGTCCCTGACTACATGGTTTATGTCAGCGTCCTGATAGGGATAATCAACACCGTCTTCCTGATTGTAGGAAGCCTGTCTTACGGGTGGAAAAACGTTCTTACGGGAATTCTTGTGCTGATGCTGGTGTTCCCGCTCTACTGGTACAGGACAAAAGTGGAAGATAAAAAAGGAGTTGCACAAAAAACAGAAACAAAAACTAACACACAGATCGATTAAAGTGATTAACACAGGTCGATTAAAGTGATGAGGTCAAACAGGGAGCCTGTTACTTAAAATCAGCTCCCTGTTTTCTCTTGTTTGCCAAAAAAGAACCTTTATCGGGAGGGAAGCTTTGTTCTTCCTGAATAAAGAAAGCTTTCTACCGGATAATCCGGAAAACTGTATCTCAGGAAAAGCCGGAAAAATGGAAGCTATTTGTTTCAGGATAACAGCTTTTCCTCCCGAAATTAGAGAATAGAATTAGAGAATATTTTCTTCAAAGAGCTTTTTTCCTTTCTCACAACCTCATAACAAGTAATTAGGTAAGTTTTTCTGTTTATATTTATAAAAATGGCTCACAGAGAACACTTCTGATTTCTGATTCTGCTAACTGGCAAAGATTTTTAAGTAGCAATTACATATTTAATAGTATGGATTATAAGAACAATGACCAATTTGAGAACAATAGTTCAGCTTTGATTGTTTTTATAACTTCTATTGCAATAGCAGTAAGTCTTTTAGGAATACTGGTGTCTATAACGTGACCTTAACGTGACCTTAACGTGACCTATTTCCACAAGCCAATAAAAAATGATTACTTTTTTTCAAGATATAGACCCGGATTGAACAATATGGAACATATAAAGACTTTTGGAAGCCTGGGAAAAAGAGATAAATAGAGCAGTTTTACTGCCTTAGCAGTTTTACGGTAAGAAGGCAGAAAGCCCTATCCCTTTAGGGTTGGGATGAATGCCG
>ENA-UOOK01000496-UOOK01000496.1-fermentation-metagenome-genome-assembly--contig:-NODE-496-length-51935-cov-12.103566_pt1 | contig 51935 bp, 51 predicted proteins | sample MGYA00245777_ERZ724023 | MGnify/ENA primary metagenome ERZ724023 (study PRJEB28704, sample SAMN03018312) | fermentation metagenome | biome: anthropogenic terrestrial biome; feature: soil; material...
TAATTTATTGATTTCGACTTGGCTATCTTTAAAAGCTAAATAAGAAATTAACATTACTAAAAAACCTCCAGCTATAGCATGTTGAAATCTGTTGGCTAATTCAGGATCTTTTATTAAAAAGACTATAGAAAAAATTGTCACCGAAGAGAGGGCTATTAAAATAAATGATTTTTTTTGAAGAGTTTGTTTGTTAATTTTTTTCTTCAAAACTAATTGCAGGGCATAATTTAAGATTATATATAAAAGTAAGTAAGCAGTTGTAAAAAAAATTGAATAAATCATACAAATCTTTATTGGCTGCCAGACCTGGAATCGAACCAAGATTCACAGCTTCAAAGGCTGCTGTCCTACCATTAGACGATCTGGCAATAGATAAAATATAACACAAAGAAAGAGGGAATTCAATTTTTATTTAAAAATATACAAAAAGTAAAAGCCCTGACCGAAGTCGGAGCTTTTACAGCGTTGCGATACGAATACCACAACAGTACTAATATAACATAAATGAAAATAAAACGCAAGTCTTTTGAAATTATTTTCAGAAAAAAGATAATTTGTCAAATTTTTTATATTCTGCCACAAAAAAATATTTTTACTAGTTGATTTTGTTTTTAACTTTAGGCTATAATTGAAAAAACGTTTACTAAGTTTTTAGTTTCTTTTATTAAAATAATTAATTTAAAAAACACAAAGATATGACATTCATAAATGAAAATCCTATTAGAACTCCTGTAAATAATACTGAAAAAATTTTCTCTCTAAGAGATGTGCCAAAGAATGTCATAGAGAAAGCTAATACTAAATTAGAATCTTTAACTAAAAACGAAAAAGCTAAATTAGAATCTTATGGAAGTTACGGAAAAATAATACAAATGATGAGTAAAGCCTCTATTTATCGAATGGATTTTGCCCCAGCTAGAGCTTAACATGTTGTGGATAAAAAATAGGAGCTTTTCTAATGCGTGATATTATAAATATATAAAAAGTATATAAAAGTATGGATAATGAAATGATCAATGAGAATCGCGATTTGAACGTCGAGATCAAAAATATCTTATACAAATCCAATCTTTCTTTTGACGAGACAAGAGCTTTTTTCGATGGTCTACAATATTTGCCAGACGAAGATAAGACTCAATTTATAGAAATTCTTTCTGAAGAGCCAGAATTGATTTATCCTCTTTATATCAATTTTAAAGCTAAGCTAAAAGCTTTAGAAGCTGAAGATCCAGAAAAAGAATGGGAACAAATTGTGGAAGACGAGCTTGCACAATTGGACGAATATTTAGACAAAAAAGGAGGGAAAAACGATAATTAATTTATGGCTAGTGTCGCAAGAATCTTATTAATTATAGGAGGAATAAATTGGGGTCTGGTAGGCCTTGGTTATTTTTTGGATAAAAAATTAAATTTTATAGATTTGTTTTCTGCTTATTATATCGATTTGCCAGCTATAATTTATTGTGTAATGGGAGCTGCAGGCATTTGGTTAATTTTTAAAAGATAATATGGTATCTCTTAGTGATCTTCCGCAACCAGCAAAAAATATTGCTAGAATAGTTTTCCTTATTATAGTTATTGCTATTTTTGTGGCTATTTTCCAATTTGGAAAAGAATATTTGATTTCCAAAGGATATTTGTCATCAACTAATATTCCCAGAAAAGCTTTTATTCAAGATTTAAAATTTGATTACAAAATAATTAGAGTAGTAGACGGCGACACTTTGGAAATAAAAAGGTTGGACGGTAAAGCTGTTGAAGATGTTGAGAAAGTGATGAAGGTGAGATTAATAGGCATCAATTCTCCAGAATCAGTGGATCCTAGAAGGCCTGTAGAATGTTTTGGTAAGGAAGCTAGTGCTTACATGAAAAATGTCGCAGAGGGGAGAGTGGCAGCTTTAGAATTTGATTTTACTCAAAATAAATTTGATGACTATGGAAGACTTTTAGCTTACATTTTTGTAAAAGATTCTGGTTTGGCAGATAATAATGTTCGCTTCTTAAATGAAGAGATGATTAAAGAAGGTTATGCTTATGAATATACTTATAACTATCCTTACAAATATCAAGCTCAATTTAAGTTGTTAGAAAACACCGCTAGAATAAATTATGTCGGTCTTTGGTCTACCAATACTTGTAGTGGCTTAAAAACACCAGTAGGCTCGCCAGCGAATTAATTTTTACTGCCGTTTTTCGATGCTATAATTATTTTATATGAAAAACTTTTTTGCTTTGATGTGGAGAAAAGGCTGGAAATTTATTTTAATTTTAATAATTATTTGGCTAATTTATTTTTTAATCACTTTCTTTTATCCTAAAGCTTTTGATTTTGTTAGAAATAAACAAATAGAAAATTCTCAAACTTCCGAGTCTTCAAATTTGGAAACAAAACCTCCTTTAAGATTAAGAATCTACAACACTCTTTTCAATAATCCCGTTTTAAAAGGTTTGACTGGATTCAACAACGCTAGCGGTACTGAAATCTCTGCAAAAAATAAAGAGCCTTATATTTGGGGATCTGAAGCTGGTTCTACGCAAAGAAATAAAAACTTTTTAAAAGCCGAAGACCTATATGTTTTTCCAAATACCAAAGTTAATGCCGTAGCTCAAAATTTTCGTTTTGACGACGTTTTGGTTAAAGAAAATAGTGAAAATATTTTAAAAGACGGTACAATTATTACTGGAGAAATCAATACTCATTATCTTTCTACTCCATTTTTTACAATTGATATTTATGATGCAGAAGGTGCTTTTTTATACGCGATTTCAGCTAGTGGAAGAATTTTAGAAGATAATGAAAATCTTATAGCCTTTTCAGCTACCAATATAGCTTCCTATAATTTCTCACAATACAAAGGGGAGGGTTTTTTAGTAATTTGGACAGACAATTTAGATGTAGAAAGTGTTTTAATTAGCCAAATAACTATTGAATAATTTTAAGAAAGATTTTCCTCTTAGTCTTCGTCTTGCTCTTTTTGAGATTCGTAAAAATTTCTTGGAGGGTTAGCATTATATTCTTCTGCTTTTACTTTAGCTTTATATTCTTGTTTAATTTCTTCTCTTAAATTACTTAGCTCTTTATAAGAAGCTTTTTTATTTATTTTATTAAAATAAGTCTTAGCTAAAACTTCAGCTGAAAAAGCTACCCACCAATCCCAATCATCTTTTCTTAAATAATGTTCATAATAATTTGAATTTCTTTGTTCGGTAATAAAAGATTCGTCCATCATTTCTTTTAATTCTTCTAAGATTTTCAGTTTTTCTTCTTTAAGGTTTTCTTTGTTTTCTCTTCTTTTTTCTTTTTCAAATTCCTCCCAGTCTTTTATCATTTGCCATTCTCTTTTTAAAGCTTCTTCTTCTTTAATTTCGTGTTCTTTGGCAAAATATTTTTCCAAAGTTTCCCGAAGTTCATCTTTTAATTCAGTTCTAGCTTTAGGCAATTCAGAATCTACTATTTCTTCAATAGAAAAATGAGAAGGATATTTCTCTACTATTTTCTCAGGGTTTATTTTAGGTCTTGACGCTCTAAAACCTTCTAACATAAATTATTTAACTAATTCGTCTATAGCTTCTTTTACCAAAGCTCCATCAGCAGAATCTCCAAGTTCTTTTAGCATTAAGCCAACGAATTGTCCTTTTTTAGAAGAATCAATTGGATCAGTAGCCAATTTAGCAGAAACCTTTGCTAAGATTTCTTCTTTAGACATTTGAGTTGGTAAGAATTCTTCAATGATTTTAGCTTCAGCCAATTCTCCTTCAGCCAATTCTGGTCTTCCAGCGGTAGTAAATTGTTCAATGGCGTCTTTTCTTTTCTTTAATTCTCTTTTTAAAACCTTCAAAACTTCAGCGTCTTCTAAAGTGTCGGTAGGGAGTTTTTGCATATAAACGAGTTCGTTGGTAAGAGCGGCCGAAAGCATACGAAGCACTCCTAATCTTTCCATCTTTTTATCCATCATGGCTTGTTTAAGTTCAGCTTTAATTTTTTCTTGCATATTTTTATTTTCTAGTTATTTTTAAGTTTTATTTTTAAATTATATCACAAAAATAAGATTTTATTTGCTTTATTTAGACAGCTTTCTTTATGATATAATCTCTAAATATGGATACTTTGACTATTTTTTTATTTTCTTTTGTGGTGGTTTTATTATTGGCTTTAGTGATAGTCTTTTTTCTTTTAAATAAAAAATTAAAAGAGAAAGACAGTAGGGGAGAAATGTTAGTTTTGGCAGAGACTATGAAAGCTTTAAAAGAAGATATAAAGACAGATATTCGCGAAACTCGTCGTGAACTTGATCAAAAAATCTCTTTTGGGCAAAAAGAAAGTAATGAAAATGTAAAATATCAATTTGAGGCTTCTCAAAAATTGATTAAAGATATAAATGAGCATTTAGGAAAGGTTAGTGAAAGTAACAAACAAGTAGTCAGTATGACTGAGCAACTTTCTAATTTGGAAAAAGTTTTAACCAATCAAAAACAAAGAGGAAATTGGGGAGAGGGATCTCTACAATTAATTCTTTCAAATTTTTTACCAACAGGAGTTTATCAAATGCAATATTATTACAAAAATGGAGAGGTGGTAGATGCGGTAATCTTTATTAAAGATAAAATCTTGCCAATCGATTCCAAATTTTCTATAGACAATTACACTCGCTCTTTGGATGCTCAAAATGAAGAAGATAAAAAATACTTTGGTGAAGAATTTAAAAAAGACATTAAAAAAAGAGTTGATGAGACTTCTAAATATGTAGACGAGATAAAGGAAAACACTTTGCCATTTGCTTTTATGTTTTTACCTAGTGAATCAATTTACTATGATTTAAATGCTGGAGACAATGGAAATTTGAAAGTCAACACCCAAAAACTTTTAGATTATGCTCAATCTAAAAAAGTGATTTTTGTTTCTCCTACTTCTATTTTGGCTTATTTGCATTTAGTGATTTCTGGCATTAAAGACGGCAAGATTGAAGAAAACGCTAGAGAAATTAAAAAAAAAGTGGAAGAGTTGGGTAAACATATGCAAAAATATGAAGAGTATGTGCAAAAGCTTGGCAATTCTTTAAATACTACAGTTAACCATTACAACGCTTCCTATAAAGAGCTTAAAAAAATAGATAAAGACGTTTACAAAATTACAGACGGTGCTAGTGATATGACTATAGAGCCAACGCTTTTAGATAAGGTAAATCTTGAAGAGGAATAGGTTTTTTATTTGCAAAAATAAGGATTTTGTGATAATATTTCTTTATTAAAAAATCTAAGATTTTATTAAAATTATTGAAATTTATGACCAATTTTGCAGTTATTCAAACAGGAGGAAAACAGTATAAAGTTTCCGAAGGATTAAAACTAAAAATAGAAAAAATTATTGGAGACTATAAAGTAGGCGACAAGCTTTCTTTTGAAAATGTACTTCTTGTGGTCAATGGAGACGATGTAAAAGTTGGAACTCCTTTTGTTCCTGGAGTGAAAGTGGAGGCAGAAATCACAGATATTGCTAGATACAAAACTGTAGAAGTCGTAAAATATAAAGCAAAAGCTAATTATCACAAGAAAAACGGACATAGACAACCATATTTTGAAGTTAAAGTATTAGCTATCTAATTCAAAACTAAACATTAAACAAAATAAAAACCTGAAATATTTCAGGTTTTTATTTTTATTAACCTCGATGTTCAAAAGCTTCTTTAAAAGTATTTTTGTCTACATATTCAATATCTAAACCAGAAGACAAACCTCTAGCCAAAGTAGAAATTTTTACCTTTTCTATACCGACAATTTGAGAAAGAGTTTTTCTTAAATAGTTAATAGTATTTTCTCCTTCATCGGTAGCTGGTAAAGCAAAAATAATCTCTTCAATTTTTTCTTCTTTTTGTAAACTGGTATGAATCAGATTTACAAGCTCGCGAATATTTATGACTTCACTTGGTTTTTCTGTTAAAAAAGGAAGTAAATTTCCTAAAACAAAATATTTTCCACTGTAAAACTTTGTTTTTTCTATGGCGTCAATGTCTAATTCTTTGACGACTATCATTAAAGATCTTTCATCTCTCATTTTGTTGGCGCAGATTTCGCAAAGTTTAGATTCTTTTTGATTTATATTTTTACTAAAGACTCTTAAACATTTTTCACAAATATTAGCTGAATCTTTTAAAGCTTCAATATTTTTTGCTAACTCTTGTTTATAATTATTTTTTTCTCGCATTAGAAAATAGACAAAGCGAGCAGCTTGTTTGGGGCCAATACCAGGAAATTTAAGGAATAATTCTTGTAGTTTTTCAGAAGGATTCATAAAGTTTTTTATTTTAACTCAAATTTTTCTAGAAGTCATCTGGTGTCTCTACGCTAGGCATTTCAAAATCTCCAAATTCATTTTTATCAATAGACAAGAAAGAAGTCTTTTTATTATCAAAGTAAAGCTCAGCTTTGCCGGTAGGACCATTTCTATGTTTTTCAATTAAGATTTCTACAATGTTTTTCTTATCAGAATTTTCATCGTGCTTATCTTCTCTGTGAATAAACATCACCACGTCAGCATCTTGTTCAATAGATCCGGAATCACGCAAGTCTGAGAGGCGTGGACGTCCACCACGAGCCTCTACAGCACGAGAAAGCTGAGAAAGGGCAACTACGGGCACATCAAACTCTTTAGCTATACCTTTTAAAGAGCGAGAGATTTCGGTGACTTGATTTACCATACTGTCATAGCTTTTAGATGTGCCCATTAATTGCAAATAGTCTACTATTACCAAACCCACTTGTTTTTCGTGATTTATTTTTCGTAGAACTGAGCGCATATTCATGGCCGTGTTGGCTGGCTTGTCATCAATAAAAATTGGAGCTTGCATAAGTTTATGCATACCTTCTTGCAATCTTTCAATTTCTTCTTCCATATTTAGTTTGCCAGTACGAAGTTTCCAGCCATCTACTTGAGCTTCAGCTGAAAGCATTCTGTCTACTAGTTGTTGTTTACTCATTTCTAGAGAAAAGATAACGGTGGGGACATTGTATTTTACAGCAGCATTTCTAGCCAAGTCTAAAGCTAGTGAGGTTTTACCGACAGAAGGGCGAGCTGCTAAAATAATTAAGTCTGATTTTTGAAAACCAGAAAGTTTATTATCTAAATCTCTAAATCCAGTTGGTACTCCACGAACTTCATTTTGATTTTCAGCTAAGTGGATAAAACGAGAAATAGTTTCTTCTCCCAGATCTTTCATAGCCACCACATCACTTTTATTATTGGTTTTGGAAGTAATGTCAAAAATTTTTCTTTCAGCTTCTTCTAAAACATTTTCCAACTCTTCTTCCTCTCTAAAAGCCATCTCTCCAATGTATCCACTAGCCACAATTAATTTTCTTAAAATAGATTTCTTTTTGACAATATCTGCATAGTAAACAATATTGGCTGCAGAACCAACCAAACCAAGTAGGCTGGATAAATAATCGGTGCCTCCAATTTGTTCTAATTCTTTTTTCTCTCTTAATTTAGCTGAAACAGTCAAAAGATCAATCGGCTCTTTACGGCTAATCAAATCAGTTACAGTTTCAAAAATAATTTTATGTTTTTCAGAATAAAAATCATGTCTTTCTATAAGATGAGCAATTTCAAAAAAAGAATCTGGTACCAAAAGCAAAGACCCTAGTAAAGCTTTTTCAGTTTCTAAATCTTGTGGTGGAACACGAAGAGAAGAAAGCTCATCAAAAGGTGAAAGAATGTTTTTGTCTTGAAAATTTTTTTTAGAGAAATCATTTCTTTCTCTTTTTTGATTTTCTTTGTCGTTTTGACGGGCTAAATCTTTTGAAGTTAACATAGTTTTAGAAATGATATTTAAGGTCTTTTAATGTTATAAATCATAACAAAAAGTAAAGTATATTTATAATTTAAAAACCTGTTGAAAACGGGGATTAGGTGGAAAACTAAAAAATAAGCTTTAAAATGAGTCTTTTAAACCTTATTTTTCTCTCGAGAGAGGTTAAGCCCTAAATATTTATCAAAATAAAGAATTAAGGTGTGTTTTTCTGTGTCGAGAATACTTTTATCATTAATTAAGGACCACATTTTAGCTAAAGCCATAGAAGTATTTAAATCGTCATTCATAGCTTCTTCAAATTTTTCTTTATAGTTATTAGCCTCGAAAGTTAACTCTTCTAAGCTAACTCTTTTTTGTCCATTTTCAACAATAGTTTTAAATTTCTTTAACAACTTTTGATAAGCATTGTTTGCGGCTTCTAGAGACTCCCAAGAGAATTTTAATTCTTTTCTATAATGAGTCATCAAAAGTAAATAACGATAAGAAAGGGGAGAGAAATTTTTTTCTTTAAGATTTTCTAATCTTAAAAAGTCTCCACTACTTTTGCTCATTTTTTCTTTATCAGCATTTAAAAAATTGACATGCATCCAATAATTTACAAATCTCTGCCCATCTTCTAAAGAAGATTCGCTTTGAGCAATTTCATTTGTGTGATGAACTGGAATCAAATCGACTCCTCCAGTATGAATATCTATGTGTGGTCCAAGTACCGCGCGACTCATAGAGCTACATTCAATATGCCAACCAGGAAAACCGACTCCCCAAGGTGAATCCCATTCCATTTGTCTTTTTTTATCTTTAGGAGAAAATTTCCAAAGAGCAAAATCTGTTTTATTTCTTTTTTCATTATTTTCGTCAACAATTCTTTTACCCTTTTGCAATCCTTCAATATCAATATTTGCTAGCTCTGTATATCTTTCAAATTTACTAGTATCAAAATACAAGCCATCTGAAGTTTTGTAGGTATAATTTTTCTCTTCTAAAAGTTTTACCATTTCAATTTGTTCTTTTATATAATCTGTAGCTTTGGTCCAAATAAATTTTTCTCTATCAATGTTTAAATCCAAAAGGTCTGCAAAAAAAGCTTTAGTGTAAAATTCGGCTACCTCCCAAACGCTTTTTCCTTCCCTGAGAGATCCTTTTTCCATTTTATCTTCTCCTTCATCATCGTCTGAGACCAAATGTCCCACATCAGTGATATTGATTTGATGCTTCACGGTATAACCATTTTGGCGTAAAGTATTATTCAAAATATCCGCAAAGACAAAAGCCCTCAAATTTCCAATATGAGCATAATGATAAACTGTGGGACCACAAGAATAGACTAAAATTTTGCTTTTAGAGAGCGGTAAAAACAACTCTTTTTCTCTTTTTAAAGTGTTATAAAAATATAATTTTGCCATAGATTTTTTAATTTTAGCACATTTTAACTCGCATATTAATCACTCTAAGAATATGGTATACTCTTAAGGTAAAAATATGCCTAACTTTTTTCAAAAGAATTTTAAAAATTCCAACCTTAAATATATATTTTTAGTAGTTATTTCTATCTTTTTCTTTGGATTTGGATACTTATTTGGAGATTTGACCAACAAAAATGTCTTCAGTAAAGCTGCAGCTTCAGACTCTCCAATTATGATTCCTTCAGTTTTGAGCGAAGTCAAATATTATTTAACCAATTATTTTGTTTCCTCTAAAGCTACTTCCACTTTACCGACCGACGAAGATTTGGCTTATGGCATGCTTAAGGGTTATGTGAATGCTTATGGAGACCCTTATACTCAATTTTTTGATCCAGAAGAATCTAAACAATTCGAAGAGGATGTCAAAGGTAGCTTTGGTGGTATAGGTGCAGTGATTGGCTATAAAGATCAAATACCGGCTGTTATTTCGGTAATGAAAGATAATCCCGCTGAAAAAGCTGGAGTTCGAGATGGGGATTTGATTATTTCTGTAGATGGTACTTTTGTGCAAGGTATGTCTGTCGATGAGATTGTGCGCTTGGTGCGTGGAGAGGTAGGCACGACTGTGACTTTGGGAGTACTTCATAAAGATGAAACTAAAACTAGCGAAATTGCTATTACCAGAGGAGAAATTCATACTCCAATTTTAGACACAGAAATTATTAATGATGTCTTTGTGATTCATTTTTATTCTTTTACCGAAACTTCTTCTGTTAAATTTAGTCAAGCCATGATAGAATTTTTGAATTCTGGTAAGAATAAATTAATTATTGACTTACGAGGTAATGGTGGAGGATATTTGGAAAGTGCTATAGATATCGCTTCTTTCTTTTTACCGTCAGATAAATTGATTGTGATAGAAAAGAGCGGTAAAGGTTTACCAGAAAAAGCTACTTATTCTAAAGGTTTTAATTATTTTGCTAATAAAAATCTAAAAGTTGCTGTCTTAATTAATGAAGGCTCAGCTTCCGCTTCAGAAATTGTGGCTGGAGCTTTGAAAGATCACAAGGTGGCCACAATTATTGGTGAAAAATCTTTTGGTAAAGGTAGTGTGCAACAATTAATTAAGCTTTCTGATGGTTCAGATTTAAAGTTTACTGTGGCTAAATGGTACACTCCAAACGGAGTAAATATTTCTGAAAGTGGTATTGTTCCAGATATACTGGCTACCAGTTCTTCTAAAGTTTTACTTGATGAAGCTGGAGATCCAATTGATGAGCAATTAAATAAAGCTGTAAAAATTATTAGAAATTTAAAATAGTTTAAATAGTTTTGAGATTTGTCTTATGAAAGTTATTTTTATACAAAATGTAGCCAAACAAGGAAGAGTAGGTGAAATCAAAGAAGTGGCGGATGGTTTTGCGGTCAATGTTTTAATTCCTAAAAAGCAGGCTGTGATAGCTACTCCAGGAGCTATTAAAAAACTAGAAGCTGAAAAGAAAAATAAAAAAATTAAACAAGAGCTTGATAAAAATCTTTTCCATCAAGCTTTGAATGATTTGCAAAAGATTTTAGATGAAAAAACAAATGGTATTTTAGAAATACTTGGGCACAAAAATGATGGCAAAGGAAATCTTTTTTCTCAAGTGAAAGAAGTAGATATTGCTGAAGCTATTTTCTCTTTAATAGGCATCTCTTTAAATCCTAGTCAAATAATTTTACCTAAAGAACCGATTAAGAAAATAGGGGAATACGAAATAGAAATTAAAGAAAAAGATTTAAAAAAGAAAATTAAAATCGCTATAAAATAAAAATAAATAAATCAAAACAAATCCCGCTTTCGCGGGATTTATATTTTATAAAACGCTGACTACTTTTTTCTTGATTGTAGTATTGTCAAATTTGGTTTGTCTTTTTTCAGTAAAAGTAACTTTACCTTCTTTAAGAGCAAAAAGAGTATGATCTTTTCCTATACCGACATTTTTGCCAGCGAGGTATTTTGTACCTCTTTGTCTTACAAGAATGTTTCCAGGAATAACAGCTTCTCCAGAACCTTTTTTAAGGCCTAAATACTTTGGATTACTGTCTCTCAGGTTTTTCGCTGTTCCAGCGGCCTTACGTTGTGCCATAGATTTAGTATATAATTAATTAATATTATGGGTGAAAGTATATCAAAAACTTGGAAAAAAATCAATGTTGAGTTAAAAGGAAAGCCATTTTTATCCATTATTCTAACTCTTATTTTATGTATTAGTTATTTAAGCTATAAGATATTAACCTATCCTAAGCTTTTTTCCGCTAAAGCTTTTGATTATCAAGCTTCCAATATCTCAGCTGAAACTCTCAAAAAAGCTAATTCTATTCGCTATATCTATGCTAGTCGCAGAGGCAGTAAATATTATTTTTACAATTGTAAATCTAGTATTAAAGAGACTAATAAAATCTATTTTGATTCAGAAGCCGCCGCCCAAAAAGCTGGCTACACTTTAGCTAAAACTTGTCAGTAGCTAGATTTTTTGTGATATAATATTCCTATAAATATAAAATTATGGCAAAAGGTGATTTTAGAGAAAGAAAAGAAAAAAAGAAACCAAAAAAATGTGGGTGTATGGGAAAGTGTAAGTGTAAAAAAGAAATTTAATCTATATCTTACTAGTTTAAAATAAAAAACATCTCGGGAACGAGGTGTTTTTTATTTTTATAATCTGAAAAATAAAGGTTTCGAGATGTTGAGAAAAATGGTATAATTCGCATAATTATATATGGACTATCTTAGCGAAATAAAAAAGTATTATAAAGACTCAAATAGTAGCGAAATGAGCTACAGAACACCTTTTCAGAATTTTCTCGAATCTATTTTTAAAAAAGAAGATAAATATTTAATCCAACACGACCAGAAAGCAATTTCTGGAAATAAGCCAGATTTTATAATTCTTAAAAACAACATTCCTATTTTGTATATAGAAGTTAAAAAAGTAGGGGAAGATTTAGATAAAATAGAGAAATCAAATCAAGCTGATAGGTATTTTGGATATGATAATCTAATAATAAGTGATTATGTGAATTTTCGTTTTTATAGATATGGTAAAAGATACGAAGAAGAAATATCTTTAGGTGATATAAATAAAAGTGCAAAAAATATTATATCAAACAACAAAGAAGAAATTCTTGTAAAGACAATTTTAGATTTTACAAATTCTCACAAAGAAGAAATAAAATCAGGAAAACATTTAGCTGAAATAATGGGGGGAAAAGCTCTTCGTATTAGAGAAAATGTTTCTTATATGCTCTCATCTCAAAATGAAAAGTTTGATGAAATTTCTAAAATAAAAGAAGTTGTCAGAGAAAATCTTATAAATAATATAGCAGATGATGATTTTGCGGATATGTATGCCCAGACTCTTGTTTATGGGCTTTTTGCTTCTAGATATAATGACAAAACAAAAGATACTTTTTCTAGACATGAAGCGATTGATTTAGCTCCTAAAACAAATCCATTCCTTAAGAGATTTTTTGGACATATTGCAGGAGAATCTTTCCCAGACAGGCTTCGTTTTATAGTGGATGAAATTTGTGAAGTTTTTACTCACGCTGATGTTCATAAGTTACTTACCGATTTTTATGGAAAAGAAAAGGAAAACAAAGACCCTGTTATTCATTTTTATGAAGATTTTTTGAAAGAATATGACAGTAAGAAAAAAATGGATATGGGTGTTTTCTATACTCCCAAGCCAGTCGTGGGTTTTATAATTCGTGGAGTAGATTATTTACTAAAAGAAAACTTTAATCTGATAGATGGTATTTCAAGCAAAGAAAAAATAAAAATTAAGAAGAATGTTGTTGATAGCAAAACTGGTAAAGAGAAAATAGAAGAAAAAGAGTATCATAAGGTTCAAATTTTAGATATAGCCACAGGAACAGGGACATTTTTAAATGAAACCATTTTTCATATCTATAATCACTTTAAAGAAAAGGGGCAGCTAGGTGGATGGCAGAGTTATGTTAGAGAGCATCTACTCCCTCGACTTCATGGTTTTGAGATAATGATGGCAAGTTATACTATTGCTCATTTGAAGCTTGGAATGACAATAGAAGAGCAAGGCATAGATACAGATAAATTAAATGAAAGATTAGGTATCTATTTAACAAATACCTTAGAAGAAACAAAGGATTATTCTAATCAAGGTACATTGTTTGGATTCATGGATTCTATTGCTGAAGAATCAAAAAATGCTTCTAGAGTTAAAAAAGAATATCCGATAATGTGTGTTGTGGGGAATCCGCCGTACTCTGGGGAATCAATGAATAAAGAATATACTGAAAATGATGTTTATAAAGTAGAGATTGGAGGGAAAGAAAAGCTAAAAGAAAGAAATAGCAAATGGATAAATGATGACTATGTTAAGTTTATTCGTTTTGCTGAAAGTCTAATAGAAAAAAATGGAGAGGGTATAGTTGGGATGATTACCGCTCATGGATACATAGATAATCCAACTTTTCGTGGTATGCGTTGGCATCTCCGAAATACATTTGATAAGATCTACATTTTAGATTTGCATGGTAACTCTCGTAAAAAAGAAACTACACCAAGTGGAGATAAAGATGAAAATGTTTTTGATATTATGACAGGAGTTTCTATTATTTTTGGAGTTAAAGAAAAAAATGAAAATAAAAAAGAATTAGCAACTATTTTCAAAGCTGACTTTTATGGTAAAAGGGAAGAAAAGTTTGAAAAGTTAAATAATTCAAATATTGAAAATATAAAATGGATCAAACTTCCAGAAAACTCTGATATCTGGGTTTTAGAAGGAGAAGGGAAAGAAGAATATATGAAAGGATTTTCTGTTTCTGAAATTTTTCCAGTAAACAGTGTTGGAATTGCATCTTTCAGAGATGATATAGCAATTTCATTTATAAAAGAAGATTTAGAAAAAACGATCAACGATTTTTCTCAACTTTCAGAGCTAGAATTAAAAAATAAATATCATATTCCTCCTGATACAAGTGATTGGAAGTTACATCTTGCTAAAAAAGATATAATGGAAAATTTATCTTTAGATTCTATACAACCAATTTCTCGTAGACCATTTGATACACAATGGATAATTTATAGTAAAAAATCAAAAGGATTTTTAGCTCGTCCAAGATATGATGTTATGAAATATTTATTAAATAAGAATAATATTGTTTTATTAACGCCAAAACAATTAGCTGTAAATAATTTTGATCATGTTTTAGTTTCAAAAGGTTTGATAGATATGAATTGTTTAACAAATAGAACAAAAGAAGCTGGTTATGTTTTTCCACTTTATATTTACGAGAATAATCAAAAAATTCCAAATATAAACAAAGAAATTTGGAATAAAATAAATGAAAAAGTTGGAGAAACTACACCAGAAAATATTTTGGATTATATTTACGCTGTATTACATAGTCCAAGTTATAGAGAGAAATATAAGGAATTTTTGAAGATTGATTTTCCTAGAGTTCCATATTCAGAAGATAAAAATAAATTCTTTGAATTAGTAAAGATTGGAGAAAAGTTAAGAGGTCTGCATTTGATGACAGATAAATCTGTAAATGATTTTATAACAACTTTTGAATATCCAGGAGATAATATCGTAGAGAAAGTCAAGTTTGAAGGACACCTAAAAGCTCATGAGAAAATTTCTGGGCAACCAGTAAATACAAAAGACAGAGATAACATAGGTGATGTGTGGATTAATGATGACCAGTGTTTTGGTGAGGTTCCAGAAACGGCTTGGAATTTTTATATAGGAGGATATCAACCAGCTCAGAAATACTTGAAAGACAGAAAGGGAAGAAATCTAACAAGTGATGAAATAGAACATTATCAGAAGATTATTAAAATCTTAGACGAAACAAATAAAATAATGAAGAACATAGAGTTGTAAGATATATGGAATATTTCTTAATGTATATTTTAGATAACACATTTTTTGGGGCCCTGCTAGCTGGCACAATTTTAGCTTCTTTTGCTTTATTTCAATATAAGAAGCAGAAGCAGATAGATAATAAGAATGCATATTCTCTAAAGATTAGAGATGCAGCTTCCGATTTGTATTCAGAAATAGTCGATAATTGTAACACATTAATCAACATTTTAGAAGATGAAAAAACTAGAGACCCATATAGCACACTTAACTCAGATCTTTCGCAAAATCTTTTTTGGTTACAGGTTAAAAAATCTGGAGAAAAAGAACAAGAATTCAGTTCTAAAAAGAATTCCTTTTTATTTCTTCTAAAGATGCATTATGTAGATATCAATAAAGAATTCCCGTATAGAGAATTAGAGGAAAGTCTTTCGTCTTTTTCTGGTTATATTGGTCTTATCAATATACACACAGCTACTCATTTTATAGGTGCTCAGGAATGCAAAGATGCAGCATCAGAAATAAAAAAACTTCGTGATTATTGTCTAGAAGAAATAGAAAAAATTTACAAAGGGTTTAGATTTTAAATAGTGTGTCTTTTCTGTAAAATGCTATAATTAGCCCATGAAAACTCAAAATAATCTATCAAACTCAACTTTTGAAACCCGCTATAAAAACCTAAATGAAAAGCAAAAAGAAGCTGTAGATACGATTGATGGTCCGGTTTTAGTAGTGGCTGGACCAGGGAGTGGAAAGACAGAACTTCTCTCACTTCGTGCAGCAAATATTTTGAAAGAGACTCAGGCAACTCCTGGAAATATATTACTCCTCACGTTTACTGAAAATGGAGCTAAAAATATGCGTGAGAGAATAGTCTCTCTAATTGGTGAAGCTGGATATAGGATAGCGATTTATACTTTCCACGCTTTCGCGAGCGACATTATGAATAAATATGCCGAATTCTTTTTTGATGGAGCAAATTTTAAACCAGCCACTGAAGTGGAAAAGATAAATATTATTGAAAAAATTCTAGAGGCACTTCCAAGAGAAAATCCTCTAACCAGTCTTCATCCTGAAAAAGGCTATGCCTATCTCTATGATATTATTGCCCTCATCTCTGCTCTCAAAAAAGGAAATCTCACCGGTGAAGAATTTAAAGAAAAAATTAAAAGAAATGAGAGTGAATATAAAGAGATAAATGAAAAAGTCGGCGAATACTTTTTAGAGATCGCGGGTAAAAGAAAATTTGAATTACTTCGCGATGTATATTTACAGATTTATAATGAATTAAATTTAATGGGGCAAAATGACAACAATGTAGCTAAGTTTTTGGTGGATATTTTATCTTTAGAGATAAAGCACGCTGAAGAAGTTGGTAAAGGGAACAATTTAACCAAATGGAAAGACCAATATTTTACCAAAAGCGAAGATGGCAGATTTATTTTAAAAGATAGCCGCGAAGAAAAGATCAAGAAATGGATGGCTGTTGAAGATGTTTATGAGAAATACAACGCCAAAATGTATGAGGCTGGGCTATACGACTTTGACGATATGATTTTTAAAGTTGGGCGCGAGCTTGAGAAAAATGAGGGACTAAGAAATGAGCTAGAAGAAAGATTCCAATATATTATGATTGACGAATTCCAAGACACTTCGGACTCACAGTTTAATTTAGTTTTAAATCTAACTAAAAGTCTGGTAAATGAGGGAAGACCAAATGTTTTGGCTGTTGGAGACGATGATCAGGCTATTTTCAAATTTCAAGGAGCTGAATTGGACAATATTACTAAATTTATAAAAAGTTACAAAGAAGTTAAACTTGTCACCTTAGATAAAAACTATCGCTCTACTCAAAATATTTTGGATGAAGCGAGAAAGCTTATTACAAAAATTGGAGACAGACTAGAAACTAGGTACCCAGAAATAAATAAAGAAATCAAAGCGGAAAATGAAAAATTAATCAAGGCTCACAAAGGAGAAATCGTAGAGAAAAATTTTGACAATATTCACAGCGAGTTTAATTTTGTAGCTAAAGAGATAGAATCTTTAATTAAAAAAGGAGTAAATCCAGAGGAAATAAGCGTCATCTCACGAACCCATAAAAATTTGAAAAACTTAGCTTCTATTTTTAATGAATACAAAATCCCTTATAGCTATGAAAAAGAAGAGAACGTTTTTGATAAAGAACCGATTAGAGAAATAATTACTTTGGTAGAATTTGCGGAAAGTGGACTTGAAAATATTAAAGAGGAATTGCTTCCAGAAATTTTGTCTTATAAATTCTGGGGTCTAGATAGAATAGAGGTTTGGAAAATAGGGGAGGTGGTCAGACAGGGAGAGATTAGTTTAGGAGAGTTTGGAGAGAGAGTTTATATTAAACCATCTTGGCTTAAAGTAATGTTGGAAAGTCAGAATGAAAAAGTAAAAGGTATTGCAAAATTTTTAATAGAACTAGTTAGCGATGCAAAATCTTTACCACTCCTTCACTTGATAGATAAAATAGTCGGTACTCGTGAATGGGAAGTGAATCGTGAATACGACGATGGGGAAGAGGGAGAAAAAGAAATTAATTTTATTTCTCCATTTAAAGGATATTATTTTGGAAAGGAAAATTTTGATCACAATAAACCAGAATACCTAGACTTCCTTTTTGCGCTTCGCACATTTATTGGTTCTCTTCGCGAATACAAAGGTGGTGATACCCTGTATGCTAGAGATTTGAAAGATTTTGTAGCTATTTATGAAAATAATAAAAACTTAACCCTTTCTACCATTTCTCCTTTTGCGACTAGTGAAAAAGCGGTAGTACTTCAGACGGCCCATAAAAGTAAAGGACTTGAATATGAATATATTTTTATTTTAAATAGTGATGAAAATGAGTGGAATGGTAGAAAGGGTGTAAATAAAATTGGACTTCCAATCAATTTGCCACTCTTGCCGTCAGATGATGATATTTCGGACAGGGTGAGACTTTATTATGTGGCTATGACTAGAGCTAAACATACTCTTTATATCACTAATAATAAAGAAAAGTTTTCTATGCTTTTAACGGAAAAAGAAGAGAAAGAGAAAAACGAAATAGATGACGACTTGATTAAGACTTTATATCCGGTAGAGAAAAAGATATTTTTGGAAGATGAAAAAGCCCTTTTAAAAAGAGTTTTAGAGGATTATAAAATGCCGGTTACTCATATTATAAATTTCTTAAATATTGGAAAAATTGGTCCAGAGAAATTCTTGGAGCAAAATCTACTTCGTTTTCCACAAGCTATGAGTCCGTCTAGTGTCTATGGGACAGCCATGCATGAGGCTATTCAAAACTACTATCTTTATAAAAAGAAATATGAAAAGAATCCAGATCTTGACAGAGTAATCTCTTTTTTTAAGAACGCTTTAAATAGAGGAGCTCTTTCAAAGATAGAATACGAAAAATATTATAATTCCGGAGTGAAAAATCTGGAAATATTTATTCAGAATTTAGAGAAACAAAAAGAGTTGGGACAGATTGAAGTGGAAGTAAACTTTGCTAACGAAGGAGTGCAGATAAAAGATGTGCCAGCAACTGGAAAGATAGATAAATTAGTCTTGAATGGAAACTCTGCTGTAGTCACTGATTTTAAGACGGGAAAAAGTTTTAGAGATTGGAATGATGGAGATAGCAATTATGACAAAATAAAATTGCATTTCTTTGAATATCAGCTGGCTTTTTATGCTCTACTTCTACGAAATTCCAGAACCTATGAAAGGGTTAATTTTGAAAAAGGAATTATAGAGTTTGTAGAAGCTGATTCAAAAAATAAAGTAAATATTTTGGAAATAAAAGATGGTGAGGAATTTGAGGTTATCATAGATAGGGTAGAGTCTTTGGTCAACGCTATTTACAAAAAGATACTCGATTTAGATTTCCCAGATACCGCAAGATATAAACTGAAAAAAGATAGAGCGGAAGAAAAGGATGAAGTCACTCTGAGAGATATTATTCAATTTGAAGATGATTTATTAAGTGGTAATATATAATTATGGCTGATAAATATAATGCAGTTTGGCTCTCCCATTCATCTTTTAACGACTTTTTAAGTTGTCCTAAAGCTTATTATCTTAAAAATGTCTATAAAGATCCTAAAAGTAGAAATAAAATCTCTCTAATTTCTCCACACACCTCTCTTGGCTCAGCCGTTCATTTAACTATTGAAACTCTTTTAGATTTTCCTTCAGAAAAGAGGGCAGAAAAACTAAATACTTTAGAAAAAGACTATGAAAAAATTTGGCAAGCTAATTTTCAAGGGAAAAGAGGTGGATTTTTGAGCGAAGAGGAAGAAAAAGATTTTTTTGAAAGAGGCTTAGCGATGATTAAAAATATCAAAGAAAATCCAAATTTTTTATTAAATAAAATTATAAAAAGAGAAAGTTATTATAAGGGAGATATTTTACCAAACTTTTTTATTGATGACGAAGAAGAAATTTTGCTTTGTGGAGTACCAGACTGGGTAGAATATTTAGACGATGACACTTTGCACGTGATAGATTTTAAAACTGGAAAAAATGAAGAAAGAGAAGATAGTTCTCAATTACCAATTTATGTTTTACTTTTAGAAAATTTACAAAAAAGAAAAGTCTCTCGGGCTAGCTATTGGTATTTGTCCAAAGATAAGAAAGCACAAGAAAAAGAAATCAACAGAGAAGAGATTGAAGACCTTAAAAATAAAATTGTTAAAACCGGAAAAGATATTAAAGATTTAAAAAATGAAGCCTTAAAAAAAGACTGGCGAGAAGTCTTTTTTTGTGGAAGAGGGGAGGAGGGTTGTATACATTGTAAAGATTATGAGAAAATAGTTTCTGGTGAAGCAGAATATGTCGGTAAAGATATTTACAATAAAGATGGTTATATTTTGAATTAACTTAGTTTTTAATTTGTAAACGAAGAAGCTTGAGAGAATCGTAATCTATTTTTATTTTTAAATCTTTATTTAATTTATCAAACTTAGTCTTTAGTCCAGAGTCTTCTGCTAAAACTTTTTTAATAGCTTTTAATTGAATATTAGTATATTTTTTCTCAATTTCTTTCCAAATATATTTCAAATCTTTTTCTTCTATTTCTCTCCCTTCAAATAATTCTTCAATATGACTAATAATAGTATTGGTTTTTAATTTTCTCTTTTTAGCAATTTCTTTTGGCGAAAGTTTTTCTTTGAGAAAGTCTAAAGTCACTAAAGTGGTTTTAGTTTTTACAGGTTTTTCAAAAGTTTCTTTTTCTAGTTCGTGAGGAACTAAATCCCCATCAGAAGCCAAGATGAAATCTTCTTGTAATCTTTTGAGTTTATTTTCCATTTCTTTACTAGAAAAATATTTTTCTAAAGCTTGACTAGCTTTCTCGGATCTAGCTCGAAAAACTTTATCTTGCTTTGTAACCCCAGGATTAATTTTTAAAGCTTTATCATGAATACCCAGAAGGCAAATATTTTCAAATTTTCTTACTCTAGATAAGGCTACGTAACCCATGCCTGTACCAAAAGCTTTAGAAAGGTCAATTTCAGCAGCGTCTAAAGTCATACCTTGAGATTTGTGCACTGTAATAGCCCAAGCGTAACGAAGAGGCAATTGTGAAATTTCAGCTAAGATTTTGCCGTCATCATTTACATATTGCCAATTTTCTCGAGAGACCGAAATCTTTTTTCCATCAAAAGTTTTAACTATAGGCATATTGGAAACATCAAAGTCTATAATTTCTCCCAAAGTTCCATTTTGATATTCGCGATTTTTATCATTTTTTACAAAAATAACTTTAGCTCCTTTTTTGAGATTAATACTTTCTGGAGCCAGACAGTTAGCTTTCAAAATTTCTACAAAGTTTTTCTTTCCGTTGCAAATCACTTCATAAGAAAATTCTGGAGAGTCAATTTTTAAATCACAATATTTTTCTAAATTAATAGTATCTACATCAATATTATGAGTGTAAAGTTTTAAAGTTTCAGTTTTTGTTTGAGAAGAAAGGTTTTTGTTTAATTTTTGAAGAATTTTATTTGTGTCTCTTTCAAAACGAATATCGTTTAAAATTTTTGTTAAAGTTTCACCTTCTTTTTGGCGATAATTTTCTTCTAAATAACAAATTATCGGATTTAATTCTTTCCAAGCTAGAGAGTTATAAGCAAATTCCTGATCTTCGTCCGGATAATCTTCCATCTTTCCATATCTTTTAACCACTGGTGGAAGCTGAAAAAAATCTCCACAGAAAACTATTTGTATTCCACCAAAAGGTAAATCATTTTTTCTAAAAGTTTTAAAAAGAGTATTAATCATATCAAGACGATTGGCGTGAAGCATGGAAATTTCGTCAATAATTAAAACTTTAACATTTGCATAACGTTTATAAAGTTTTTCATTTTGTTCAAGTTTATCTAAAGTATATTTATCTAATTTTTCATAGACACCAATTCCGCTCCAAGAATGAATAGTTTGTCCTCCAATATGAGTGGCTGCGATACCAGTAGAAGCTGTAATAGCTGGAGGAATAGAATGAGACTTTAAATATTCAATATATTTATTTAAAACAAAAGTTTTACCAGTGCCGGCAGCCCCAGTCAAAAATACCGAATGTCCCATTTTCATTATATCCAAAGCTTCTTTTTGAGTCATAAATTATTCTAAGTATAACAAATTTCTTTCTTTTTAAGTTGTGTAAAATATGTTATTTTGTATAAATGATTTTTAATCTATTTAATTCTAAAAAAAATCTTAAAAAAGAAGAGGATTTCTCTTTTGGTTTAACCAAAAAGCTAGTAAAAAGCATTTCTAAAGACAAAAAAGAGCCAAAATGGATGCTTAAAAAGCGTTTAGAGGCTTTTGCTGTCTATAAAAGTACTCCTTTACCAAATTGGGGACCAAGTTTAAAAGATTTAAATCTAAATGAAATTGTCTATTATGTGCCAAGTAATTTGAAAGAGCAAAGTAGTTGGGAGAAAGTTCCTAAAGAAATTGCTGAAACTTTCGAAAAATTGGGTATTCCAAAAGCTGAGAAAGAATATTTAGGAGGAGTGGGAGCTCAATACGATTCCGGAGTGATTTATCATTCTATAAAAGAGTCTCTTAAAAAACAGGGAGTGATTTTTGAAAACTTAGATACCGCTCTCAAGCTTTATCCTGATTTAGTGAAAAAATATTTTATGAATGATTGTATAAAAATAAATGAGCATAAATTTGCTTCTTTGCATGCGGCTTGCTTTAGTGGTGGAACATTTATTTACGTACCTAAAGGAGTAGAAGTTCGTATGCCACTTCAATCTTATTTTCGAATGAATAAAGAAAAGGGTGGACAATTTGAGCACACTATTATTGTGGCAGATGAAAATAGTTATGTAGAATATATTGAAGGGTGTTCTGCGCCAAGATATTCTTTTTCAGCTCTTCATGCTGGTGGAGTAGAAATTTTTGTTGGTAAAGGAGCTAAAGTAAAATATTCTAGCATTGAGAATTGGAGTAAAAATGTTTACAATTTGAATACTAAAAAAGCCTTAGTTTTTGAAAGGGGAGAAATAGAATGGCTAAATGGAAATACAGGATCTTCGACTACCATGCTTTACCCATCCTCTATTTTACTTGGAGAATATGCGCGAAGTGAAAGTTTGGGTATAGCTATGGCCGGCAAAGGACAACATCAAGATGTAGGAAGTAAAGTCGTACATGTTGCTCCAAATACTTATTCTGTCATTAAATCAAAATCTATAGCTAAAAACGGAGGAGTTTCAAATTATAGAGGTTTTGTGGAAATTGGTAAAAAAGCCAAAAATTCTAAAGTTGTAGTAAATTGTGACACCTTAATATTAGATGAAAATTCTAAAGCTCTCGCTGTGCCAGTCAATAAAGTTTCCAATCAAGATGTAGAAATTTCTCACGAAGCTAAAGTAGGTCAACTCTCTCTTAAAGAAATTTTTTATACCAATCTTCACGGTTTTGATGAATATGGAGCGCAAAGATTAATTATTGGTGGATTTGCCAATGAAGTTATTAAAAAACTTCCCTTAGAATACGCGATAGAGTTAAACAAATTAATTGACTTAGAAATAGAAGGAATGTAAATATATGGAAAAAGTAAAATACGGATTAAAAATTTATACAGATTTTAAAAAGAGTGAAATACAAGAAAAGACTCGAATCATTAATATAGACGAGGCTAAACATTTTGAGATTAAAGAAGAGAATTTTGAAAATGATTTTCTTTCACACACTATTATAAATTTAAATGTGGCAGAAGCCAGTGTGAAATTTATTGGCAGATATAGAGCGGAAAAATCTTTATGTGATATTTCTTGTGTGATTAATCATAAAGCCGATTACACCAAATCCGAAATCGATATCAAAGGTATTGCAGAAGTAGAAGGAAAAATAATTTCTCGTTCCAATATTTTTGTAGATAAAGATATAAAAGGTGTAGAAGGAGAAGAAAAAGTAAAATTTATTTTTGTAGTTAAAGAAGCTGGAGAGGCAGGGGAGATAGATGCTATTCCAAATCTAGATATCAATAGTCATGATGTAAAAGTCTCGCATGCTCTTTCTATCTCAAAAATAAAAGAAACTGATATTTGGTACGCCAATCTTCATTCTTTTAGCGAAAAAGAATCCGAAGTCTTTTTTAGGGAAAACTTTTTAAATTAAAACAATATTTAGTTATTGTCAAGGCTAAAAAGGCTTTATTTTGTGATATTATTTAAGAATTATCAGGTTTTTATTATTTTTTTAGAAGACTATGTTAGATATTAAATTTATTAGAGAAAATCCAGAGCTTATTAAAATGGCAGCTCAAAAAAAACATTCTGATTTTAATGTTGACGAATTAATAGAATTAGACAAAAAAAGAGTTGAATTTTCTCAAAAAATAGAAGAGTTTCGAGCTAAACAAAATGCTGTTTCAGAAGAAATTCCAAAACTTTCCGGAGAAGAAAAACAGCGTAAAATCGCAGAAATGAGTCTTGTAAAAGAAGAAATGAAAAAGCTAGATCCTAAACTAACTGAGATTAGTGAAAAATGGAAAGAGTTAATGTTGAAAGTACCAAATGTTCCAGATATGACTGTGCCAGATGGTAATTCTGATGCTGACAATCAAGAAGTAAAAGTTTGGGGAGAGAAAACAAAATTTGATTTTGAACCAAAAGATCATATTGAGATTATGGAAAATCTAAAAATGGTAGATTTTGAAAGAGGGTCTAAGGTACACGGTTTTAGAGGATATTTTTTAACCGGCGAAGGAGTTAGACTTTCTTTTGCAATTTGGAATTATGCTTTAGATTTTTTTAGCAAAAGAGGCTACAACCCTGTGATTCCTCCAGTAATTGTTCGTAAAGAAAACCTTTATGGTACTGGACATCTTCCTGGAGACGCTGATGACTATTATGTGACTCAAGATGATGACGCTTTAGCTGGTACAGCCGAAGTGCCACTTATGGGATTTCATCGTGACGAGATTTTAGATATAAAAAGTCTTCCTATCAAATATCTTGGCTTTTCTCCTTGTTTTAGAAGAGAAGCAGGTAGCTATTCCAAAGATGTGAAAGGATTGATTAGGGTGCATGAATTTTATAAATTTGAACAATTTATACTTTGTGAAGCTAACCATGAGGAGTCTGTAAAGTATCATGAAGAATTAAATAGGAATACCGAAGAGTTTATTGAATCTTTAAAAATTCCATATCATACTGTTATTAATTGTGGCGGAGATTTGGGACAAGGTCAAGTTAAGAAGTATGATGTTGAGCTTTGGGTGCCAAAAGAAGAAAAATACAGAGAGATTTCTAGCGCTTCTTATTTTCACGATTTTCAAGCTAGAAGATCAAATGTAAAATATAGAGATGAAGAAGGTAAGGTTCGTTATGTACACTCTTTAAATTGTACAGCTATTCCTACCCCAAGAATTTTAGTTTCTTTAGTAGAAAATTATCAAAATGCAGACGGAAGTATTACTATTCCAGAAATTCTTGTTCCTTATATGCAAGATAAAAAAATAATTACTCACTCTTAAAAAGATGGCGAAAAAGAAGAGAAGAAAATTTAAAAAAGGATTTAAGGCTTTACTTTGGTTAATAATTTTGCTTTTAATAGCTGGAGGATTATTTTATTTGGATAATAAAAAAATAATTAGTTTTCAAAATATTTGGACGGAAACCAGCAATAAAGTTTTGAAAATAAAAGATTATTTAGAGAAAAAAGAAAAATCTACTGAGACCATCGAAAATTCTCTTACCGATATTTTTGAAAAAGATAAGATAAACAAAGAAGAATATATTAGGATTTTTAGAACTCGTTTGCCAAGCAAAAATCTAAATTTTGCCTCTTCTAGCGAACCCTCTTTAAATGGAGACATAAAAATCTTTTTACAGGGCACCAGAGAAGAAATGGGATATTTATACGTCAATATTAATAATGATCCAGAATATGTTTGGATTACTTTTGTTTCAGCTGTAGACGCTGAGCCTTTAAAAACAGATTTGAAAAAGAAATTAAAATATTTAGATTATTTGGATTTGAGATTTTCTAATAAAGTTTTTTATAGATTCCATAAAGAAAATGAAATTATACCTACCGTTAACACAAACACAAACATAGAAGTGCCGACAGAGATTGCTACCTCTACCACAGAAACAAATTAACAAAGTATGAAAAATGATTTTATTCAAGAGCTGAAAGAGAAAATCAAAAAAGGAAAACCTTTAACCGCTTTAGCTCCTATGGCTGATGTGACAGATGAAGTTTTCAGAGAAATGATAGTTAAATATTCTAAACCTTCAGGTCCGGATATTTTTTGGACAGAATTTGTTTCAGCTGACGGATTAAATAGCGTTGGTAAGAAAAATTTGATGCGTGATTTAGTTTTTAACAAAAAAGAATCTCCGATACTGGCTCAAATTTTTAGTTCTAAAAAAGAGAATATTTTAGAAGCTATAAAATTAGTTTACAAACTTGGTTTTAATGGGGTAGATTTAAATATGGGGTGTCCAGATAGAAGCGTAGAAAAACAACTTTCTGGTTCAGCTATGATGAAATATCCAAAGCTCTCTCGAGAAATTGTTGAGGCTTCCAGAAAATTAGTTGACGAAATAAATAAAAAAGATAAAACTAGACACTTTAGTTTTTCTGTAAAAACTAGACTGGGCTACAACAAAATAGAATATGAAAAATGGTTTCCAAATATTTTAGATTTTGAACCAGATATTTTTTCTGTACATTTGAGAACTAGAAAAGAATTGAGCTTAGTAGAGGCTCACTGGGAAATAAGTTTTGAAGTTGTAGATTTTATTAAAAAATATTGCAAAGAAAATAATCTAAAGACTCCTATTATATTTTTAAATGGAGATATTAAGAGCCCGCTACAAGTCAAAGAAAAAATTAAACTTTCCACTTGCGATGGAATAATGGTTGGCAGGGGAGTCTTTGGCACACCTTGGTTTTTTAATGAGAAAGAATTTAAAAAAAGAGAAGAGCAAAATTTAGATAGTAAAAAAGGGAAAGAGAACATTTTATATAGATTAGAAATTTTAAAAGAACATACCAAACTTTTTGAGAAAAAATTAAACGATTTCAAAAGTTTCAACTTAATGAAAAAGCATTATAAAGCTTATGTAAATGGTTTTGATGGAGCTAAAGAGTTGAGAGTAGCTTTGATGGAAGCTAAAGATTATAAAGAGGTAAAAAAGATTGTAGATAATTTTATAAAGAATAGACTAAAATAGATTTATATTCTTGTCAAATTTTAAAAAACAAGCATTTTATAATATACTTTTAATATGAAAGATGAAAAAACGACCCAAAAAGACGAAAACGTCCGTCATTTAGCTTTATATAGAAAATATCGTCCTCAGGAATTTAAAGAGGTCTTAGGGCAAGATCTGGCCATTCAGGTGCTAGAAACTGCCATTGAGCAAGACAAAATCTACCACGCTTACATTTTTGCTGGAGATCGTGGTACTGGTAAAACCACTGTGGCCAGGATTTTTGCGAAAAATATTGGTTGTTCCCAAGATGATATTTTTGAGCTAGATGCAGCCAGCAACAATAAAGTAGAAGATATTCGTCTCATTATTGATGCTACTCAAGCTTCAACTTTTGGCTCCAGATATAAAGTTTACATCTTAGACGAAGCTCACATGCTTTCTAGATCAGCTTTTAATGCACTCCTAAAAACTTTAGAAGAGCCACCAAGTCATGTGATTTTTATTTTGGCTACTACGGATAAATATAAAATTCCAGACACCATCATTTCTCGTTGTCAGGAAATCAATTTTGCTTCACCAGATATTAAAAGTTTAGAAAAACTAATTACTTCAGTTAGCAAAAAAGAAGGTATTGAAGTTGACTCTGGGGCTAAAAAGAAAATCGCTGAAGAAGGCCGTGGATCATTTAGGGACACTTTAAGCGTTTTAGAGAAAATTTTAAACACCTTAAATAAAAAAGAAATTTCTCTTGAAGATGTAAAAGAGATTTTTGGTACAGTGGAAGACGATGAAATCTTTAATGTCTTAGAAGCTATTACTGAAAAGAATGTTTACAAGCTTTTAACTTCTCTAAATAATTTAAAACTTGAAACCAGTCAAATAGTAGACAGAGTTTATGTGGAAATAGTAAAAATGTTTGAACTAGCTCTTTTTATGAGATATTTGACCCTAGAGGAAGCTAAAGAAATTTTTATGGGACAAGAAGGGGAAAAGCTTATCAAAAAAACCAAAGCTTTAGCCGAGAAACATCCAAAAGTTATTTCTTCTGGTAATTTGTATAGTTTGTTAGAAATAGAGAAAGAATTAAATCAGAATTCAAATCTTAAGAAGAGTATATTAAAAACTGGTTTGATTAGAATATTAGAGAATGTAGAATAACTAAATCTGAAGGCTAAATCAGGTTTAAGATAGATTAAGTCTTTATATTAATAAACAAAGCTTTTCTTGTTTTTTATATGTATAGTGTCGTAAAAGAGAGATTGTGCGACACTGTATAAATTAAAACATCCTAAACCCTTTTTCTTATTAAAGCACTTTTGTCAAGATTCAAGATTTTTAATATAAACAAAACACACGGTGTCGAACCGTGTGTTTTGCTAGTCACCCAGACTATTAATATTTTGTAGATTCAATTTCTTGAATCTGTAGGAGAGACAGAAATGTGGGATTTTTCTATCTCCCCTATTAAAAAGTATAGCAAGATATCAAAGAGCGAAAAGATTTACAAAATTAAAAATTATTGTATTATTTTTTACCAAAAACTTCTAATTCTATTCCTGTAGTAAACTTTACAATCGAAACTACACCTTTCCAGAAACGTTCAAAGATTTCTGGCAAATTGACGCTTTTAAAAATATAGAAGAAATCAAATTTTCCTTTCTCATGATTTCCTTTAGTCAAAGTAGCGCAGATAGCCGAATAGCCCAACAAGAAAGCTATAAAACAATAAATTATAAGTCTTAATAAATATATTTCTACCACCATATAAAGAAATTTCTTTTAACAGTCAAAAAGAAACCTAGGACTATACCGAGGATGAATAGGAGAATAAATAAAAGTAATAAGTCGTTTAAAGCCATTCTGATTAACATGGTTTTATACTACAATATTCAAAAAAAGATTGCAATTCTTTAAAAATTTACTAAAGCTTTCAAAGCATTATCAATTCTAAGCAGAGATTCTTCCTTACCTAAAATATTTAATAAAGATTTTGGATCTGGAGATTTATCTTTGCCTGATAGAACGTAACGTAATGGCCAAAGTATGTCTCCTTTACCTTTTTCTTCGGCTAATTTGTATATTTCTTCCCAGCACTCTTCTATTTCTTTTGATTCAGTAAGAATGTTTTTAATTAGATTTAAATTGATTACAGCATTATCTTTATCTGACTTTTTCCAAATTATCTCTGAAGGATTATTATAAACTGGAGCGTTAAGGTAAAAATCTAATTCTCCATCCTCTTTCATTTTTTTCAATTCTCCATAATAGCTAAGTCTGTCTACTAAAACCGGTCTTAATTTTTCTAACATAACAGAAGTATATTTTTCAGATTCTGGTAAATATTTTTTAAGATATTCTAATTGTTCTGCTTCAGATTGAAGTTTGATATATTCCTTATTAAACCAATTTAGTTTTTCAATATTAAAAACCGCTCCACCTTTTTGTACCCTTTCTATATCAAATTTTGAAATAAGCTCTTCCAAAGAATAAATCTCTCTTTCTCCACCCGGATTCCAGCCTAAAAAAGCTAAGAAATTTATAAAAGCTTCTTTTAGGTAACCGTTGTTTTTATAATGTTCCACAGAAACTATTTCTCCGTGTTTTCTTTTAGAGAGTTTTTCTTTGGTTTCTGAAAGAATTAGTGGTATATGAGCATAAGTAGCTCTCTCTCTTTCTCCAATAGCTTCCCAAATCAAAATTTGACGTGGAGTGTTAGCTAAATGTTCTTCCCCACGAATAATATGAGTTACATTCATGAGAATATCATCTACAACATTGGAAAGATGAAAGACTGGTTCGTCTAAACTTTTAGCAATAACAAAGTCTCCAAGATCTGTAGTGTCTACTGAAACTTCTCCTCGGATAAGATCAGTGAAAGTGATAGTTTTATTTGGATTTTTAAAACGAATCACTTCGTCTCTTTGACCTTCTTCCAAAACTTCTTCTTTAGAAAAATAAGCGTGACCGTTCTCAATTAATTTTTCTAAATATTTTCTATGAATAGGAAAATTGTCGGACTGCTTTTTTGTCTCATCAAATTTTAAATCTAACCACTCAAAAGCTCTCAAAATACCTTCTGTAAACTCTTCTTTATTTCTTTCTAAATCAGTGTCTTCTATTCTTAAAAGAATTTTACCTCCTTTTTGTTTAGTGTAAAGATAATTAAAAAGTGCAGATCTAGCTCCGCCAATATGAAGGAATCCTGTGGGACTAGGAGCAAAACGAGTTATTATATTATTGGTTTTTGACATAAAAAGCTTTATTTACAAAGGAAATATAACACAGAATCCCCTGTTTTTACTATTGACAATTCTTAATAATTGTGTGATATACCTATTTTTACAATCTCTTCAGCTATTGTCTCTGCGGCTCCGGCTTTAAAATTTTCAACATTATTAAGCTGTAATTTTAAATATTTTTCTTTATTTTCTAGAATATTTTCTATAGTGTTTGATAGAATATTTCTTTTCAAATTAATCTCTTCGATAACTACAGAACATCCAGCTTTTTCAAAAATATAAGCATTATTCATTTGATGATTATTGTTGCTATTGGTAATAGGAATAATTATTGACGGAATACCCCAAGCAGACAATTCGAAAAGAGTTGAACCTGCTCTGGTAATACAAAGATCAGCTGACTCGTAATATTTAGAAAGCTGACCAAAAGGAAAGTAAAAGTAATTTTGTCTATTTGGATTATTTTTTAACAAGACTTCGCTAGCGATTTCTACTGCTTTTAAATTGTTATCCCCCACTTGATGAATCACATTATATTTTTCTAACAATTCTGGTAAAATTTCTAAAACTGTATTGTTTATAATTTCACTTCCTTGCGAGCCACCGATTACTAAAATATTTTTTCTTTGATTTTCACTATGAATGATTTCATTTTTTGTATCTAAAAGTTTTTTTTCAATTTGAGCTTTCGTAGGCAAATATTCTTGCATAATAGGTTGTCCGGTATAAGCAGTCTTTTTAAGATTAAAATATTTGGCGGCATCAACATAACTAACGGCAACTCTTTTCGCTAATTTAGATGCTAGAATATTACTTCTACCTGAAGCTGAGTCACTTTCGTGAACAATAATAGGAATAAATAAAAATTTAGCTGCAAAAACCACAGGCATACTAGCATAACCGCCTTTAGCAAAAACTACATCTGGATAAATTTTAAAAAGATGATATAGGGCTACAAAAAAACCAAAAATAGATTTTAAGGGATCTAGAAAATTTTTCAAAGAAAAATAAAGCCTTAATTTCCCAGCAGGAATTTTTACAAATTTTATTTTTTTCCTTTCCAGTAATTGCTTATCATATTCTTTATCTGACAAGAAAAAAATCTCAGCGTCAATAATTTTTTGAGCCTGAGCTTCTTTTTCTACCTTTTCAGCTACAGCTATTAAAGGGTAAAAATGTCCTCCTCCCGCTCCTGTTAAAACAACTCTCATAATCTTTTATTTGTTAATTTATATTAATATAATTATATCTTATATGTCCTGAAAAGAAAACTATATCTCTACTCTGTGACGAGAAATATTTAACAAAACTCCTAGCTCAAACATTAAAAATGTGAGAGAAGTTCCCCCTTTTGAAACCAAAGGAAGTGGAATACCCGTTAAAGGAGTGATGCCAATAGATGAACTAATATTTAAAGCCATTTGGAAAAAGAAAGTCGAAATTATGCCTATAATTAATAATTTTCCAAAACTATCAGTGACTCTTTTGGAAATAAAGATACCTCTCATAATAATAGAAAAAAAGAGACTTAATAGAATGATTGATCCGACAAAACCAAGCTCTTCAGCATAAACCGCAAATACTGAGTCTGAAATTTGTTCTGGTAAATAATTGAATTTTTGTATAGATTGTCCTACCCCTCTACCAAATAGACCGCCAGAACCTACAGCTATCAAAGACTGATTTAAATGATAGCCAGAACCTAAAACTTCTCTTTCTGGTTGTATAAAAGTTAAAACCCTTTCTTTCATATAAGGTCTGACTTGAATTAAAACCAAAAAAGTTAAAATTCCGGCAACTATTAAAATCAACACATCTCTCATTTTTGCTCCACCTACAAAGTACACAATAAAAGCCGGAATTAAAACAACTAAAAATGTTCCAAAATCTGGTTGAACCAAAAGTACCAAACCCACTATAAATACAAAAGTTAAAAAGGGTAAAAGTCCAAATTTTATTTTGTTAAATTGTTTAGAATATTTGCTACAGTAGGCAGCGATTAAAATTACGCTAGCAAATTTCAATGATTCACTAGGTTGAATCGAGATATTAAAAATATGAATCCAACGATTAGACCCATTATAAGCGAATCCTAAATTTGGGATAAAAACGCTTAAGGTAAACAAAACAGCCAAAATAAATAAAATGATAGAATATTTTTTATAATATTTATAATCTATTTTAGAACCTATAAAGAGTGCCAAAAATCCAAAAATAAAAACATAAAACATCTGGGATTTTACGACAGAAAAAAATTTTAATTCGTTACTAGGAAGTATACCTAGAGCTGCTGACAAGAAAATTAATATACCAACAACAATCAAAACTATGATTAAAATCAAAAAAACTTTATCTACTTTCAATTTACTATTTTTAAAATTCTGAAAAACTTTTGCCATAAATTAGGATATGATATATATAGCAATACCAAGTAAAGCGAAAATTGCTCCAAAAATCCAATATCTCATCACCACTTTTTCTTTACTCCAACCAAGATACACAAAAGTGTTGTGAATTGGTGTAACGGGAAAGATTTTCTTTTTCCTGAATTTTTTAGATAATAATTGCAAAATGGTGGTTATTTCGGTAATCACAAAAGGCATAGCAATAATTAAAAGCAAAAATACAGCATCAGTCATTACAGCAATTAAGCCAAGCAATATGGACAAAGGCATATAACCTACTTCTGAAAGATAAAATCTAGCTGGAGGTATATTAAACCAAAGAAAAGCCAAAATTCCTCCAACTACCACAAAACAAAGAGTAGCAATGTCTATTTGGTTATTGATAAGAGCTATCACGCCATAAGCTGAATATAAAATAGCGAAAAGCCCACCAGAAAGGCCATCTAATCCATCTATGTTTGAAGCTCCGTACATTCCTAAAAAGACCAAAATGAATAGTAGTATTATATATTTACCAAAATAAATCTCCCCCAAAAACGGAATCGTGAGAGTTGTAAAATCAAGTTTTAAGAAAAACCAAAGCCCAGCTACTATGGCAAAAGCTATAACAAATATTAAACGAATCTTGAGAGGCATACCCACTTCTCCTTTTTTTTTCACTTCTAAGACTCCAACTGAAGCCAAATCGTCTAAAAGTCCTATTAAGGCTGCCAAGATAAAAATGATTATTGGAAGCCAGGTTTGATTTCTAGAAATAAAATTTAGTTTTTCAAAAATGTTAAAATGAAAAAAATCTGGCAAGATTGCGTAAAGTAAAATACAAAATAATACAGAAAAAACAATAATCAGCCCTCCCATTCGAGGAGTTTCTCTTTTTCCATCATTCAAAATGGAGGCAGTAATGGTAGCTTGATTACCATCAATAGTTTTGGCTACATTTTTCTTTTTCCAAAGCTTTTTTTTGTAAAGAAAATTCGACAAAATCGGAGTAATTAAAATTCCAAAGAAAAAGGCCGTAATACTAGGCCAAAGTATTTTAAAAATAGAAAGAGATGAGAAGGCAAGTTCTAAATTTTGCCCACTAATTGGTCCAGGCATATGTTTTTATTGTTTTATTAAATAATAAAAACATTATATCACTATTTTATCTTTGCAAAACCTTGACAATTTTTGATTATTTTCTAGAATCAATTACAGTTTGATACAACTTATCTACATCCGTAAACCGATCTTCTATTGTAGAACTTAAAACTACAATCACAATTGGACGATTCACATCATAATCAAACATTATAGCTAAATTTCCTCCAGCTAAATCAGTAAAGCCTGTTTTGGAAGCTAAAAGACCAACTGACTGACTAGCATAAATATTTGTATTAGGAATTTTATACAAATTTCTATAATCAGAATAGATGTCCACCTGAGAATCTATGGTGTATGACATAATGTCTGGAATTAATTCATAACTTTTAGCAAAAAATCTTGCATATTCTGCCGCTGTTCCTACTCCGCCAAGCACTTCGCCATAGTCTAAGCCGGAAGCAGAATTAAAACGAAAATTTTTAAAACCTAAACTTTTTACATAATCATTCATTTTTGAAACAAAAGTAGAATTTGAGGTGCTCACAGTAGAAGCAATTATGTCCATAGAAGAATTAGAAGAAATGGCTAAGCCATATTTCAAAAGAGCGTCCATCTTCCAAATTTGTCCTTCAGCCATACCTAAGTCTAACTTTTCATCTTCTCTCATTAAATCGCTTTTGATTGTAATATTGGTGTCTCTGTCTTTTAAATTTACAGCTGTGGCTGCAGTGACAACTTTTGTAAGAGAAGCTAAAGGTAAAATCGTATTAGGATTTTTAGAATATAAAATCTCATCATTTCGAACATCATAGACCACATAACTTTTTGCCACAATATTCTCAGAAAGACTTTTTGTTTCAATTTTTTGAGAGCTGTGTCTATTGTTAAGCTCATTTATATTTTGATCAAACAATTCTTTTTTTGATTTGTTAATCAAGTTTGCATATTTATTATTAATCTCTAAAGGATTTTTTCCTAAAAACTGAGGCAAAGTATCTAAAGATACCACCAATAAAATTGCAGCTATTACAGTGGTCACAGCTAATTTTTGCAGACTTTTTTGTTTTATCAAATCTCCCGTTTGCTTCATAATTTTATTATTTTAAATTTGAAGAAGTTTCTTCTTTTTCTGTTTCCAAAACTTCTTTTAATCTCTCTGAAAAATCAGTTTTTATCTTCTCATATTCTGGTAAATCTTCTATTTTTGTTAGACCTAACATTTGCAAGGCTTCAGTAGAAAGAGTATATTTTTCACCTTCTCTTTTTAAAAGTCCCCGCACTGAAAGAGAGCGAATACTTTGAGAAGATTGTATTCCTCGAATAAAAGATATTTCAGATTTTGTAGAAGATCCTAAATAGGCGCAAATTGTTAAGACCTGTAAAGAAGCTGGAGTCAATTCTCCTTCCAACTCATCAGCACGAATCTTTTTGGCGATTTCATTTAAATCACTATTTACTGCGATAGAATATTCAGATTTATTTTCGTTTTTAGATTCATTTTTTATAATAACTAAGCCAATTTTAGAAAGAGAAATTTCTAAATCTTTTATAGCTTCTAAAATAATTTCTTCAGGCAATTCTTCATCGCCTAGAAAAGTTTTTAATTTTTGTATGTTTATGGGCTCATTATATAAAAAAAGAATCGCTGAAATCTTTTTTGTTAAATCGTAATTTGGCATAAAAAAATTATAGCATACTATATTTTACTAATGTTTATATCATTAAATCCTTGTCCTTGTTCAGCGTGCAAGACTCCATTTTTAATAAGCTCAAGCATAGCTAAAAATGAGACTATAAAAGCAGATTTTTTTTCTTCTAAAGTCTTAGTTTCTCCAGAAAGAGAGTTGGAAAAATCTTTGAAAGATAAGCTGAAACTACTTTTCACTCTCTCTAAAAGTTTCTCTATAACATCTTCTATTTTTAAAACTTGACGAACAGCCACTTGTTTCAATCTTTCTTTTTTAGGTATTTTTAAGAGTGAAGCTATAGCTATAGAATGAAGCAAAACCGTATCAACTCTTTTATCCCAAACAAAAACATTTTCTTTATTTTCAAATTTAGAAACATTGTGTAGTCCATTTTTTCCAAAAATTTTATTAACATTTTTGCCAGCCTCTAAAACTAGTTTATATAATTCAAGTTTTTTTTCTAAATTAGAAACAGACTCCTGCTCTTCTGAAGAATAAGAAATTGTAGGAAAAAGAGATTTGGCTTTGATTAACATCAAAGTAGAAGCTACAGAAATAAATTGAGAGATATCTACAATATCTTTTTGCCCTCTGTCCCCCATTTCTTTGATATAAGTAATATACTCATCAGTAACCTGACTTAAAGAGAATTCATTAATAGAAAGTTTTCTTTGTTCAATCAGCTCTAGCAGTTTAGAATATGGCCCAGAAAATCTTTCCAGGGTTACGCTAAATCTTTCTGTCATAATATTACATCAATTATATCACGCTTAAAAATCCAAGCCTGTTTCCTTTCTAACTTTTTTCAACATGAGACTTGCTTTTTTGTTAGCTCTTTTAGAGCCAGATTTTAAAACTGAAAGCATTTCTTTTTTTCCTTTAGGAGTATTCAAATAATAATTATATTTCTTTTTCATTTCAGAAAAATAAGAAAGAATGGTCTTTAAAAGTTCTTCTTTGGCCTCTTTATAGCCGTAAGGATTTTTATCGCTATTTAAAAATTTCTGTCTTAGCGCCTCATCTTCTTTTTTGTTTAAGAAGATCTTATGAATCTTATAAATTAAAACCTCATCTGGATTTTTCTTTTCATTTGGAGCTTTGCTGTCAGTTTTGATGTTCATAACTTTCTTTTTTATTTCCTCATCTGAAGCAAACATTGCTATAGCATTGCCTTTACTTTTGCTCATTTTTTCTCCATCAATACCAGGAATAACTTCCAACTCTTTTACAGAATAAGCTTTGGGAGATTTAAAAGTGTTTGTATTATAAGCTCTGTTATATTTGCCAGCAATTTCTCTAGTCATTTCCAAATGCTGTTCTTGATCTTTTCCAACAGGAACAATATCTGCCCCATAAATCAAAATGTCTGCTGCCATTAAAACTGGATAATTTAAGAGACCAATATTCACATCTTTTTTCTCATTAGCTTTATCTCTTTCTTTGTCTTTAAATGCGTGAGCTAAAAATAGCATAGGAAGAGGTGTGACAGTATCCAATATCCAAGTCAATTCTGTAACCAAAGGCACATCGCTTTGTTTAAAAATGGCGACCTCCTTCTTATTAAAACCACAAGCTAAATACGCAGCAGCCGTTTCTAAGATTTTATTATTTCTTTCTTTTTTGTCTATCAAAGTTGTCATAGAATGATAATCTGCCAAAAAGATATAAGACTCGTAATTTCCAGAATTCACTAACTCCACCATTTGTTTGATGGCTCCAAAATAATTCCCAAGATGAAGCTCTCCGCTAGTTTGCACTCCCGACAATAACACTTTTTGTTTTTTCATAATTTTTACAATACTAATCTTCTGTAGTAGTGGTAGCTGTTTCAGAATCAGAAACTGTTGATACAATTTCTGCAGTTGTACTAGCATTTAATAAAGATTGGACTTTTTCTGTATTTAAGAGTGTTGCCCTTAATTCTTGAACACTTTCATCGTCAGGTAAAATTTGACTCAAAATATCAACCAATTCATAAGCTTTATCATATTCTTTCGCAATTGTATAAGTGATAGCTAAATAGTACGCGGCAGGCACGCTATTTGAATCCAAAGTCAAAGCGGAAACAAAAGCTGTGTAAGCTTGATTGAGTTCATCTTGTGTGAGCTCTCCTTTATTTAAAATTAAAATACCATATTGCAAATAAGCTTCAACATTTTGAGAATCAGACTGAATAGCTTTAGTTGCATATTCTAAAGCTAGTTCTTGATTATTGTTTTGTGCAGCCAATTGAGAGAAAAGATTATAAGCTTCAGAATAGTTAGATTTTGTATTTAATGATTGCTGAATGGCTTCTAGAGTACTTGTGGAGTTTTGATTATATGAATATTCTAAATTGGCTAAAGTTAAATAAAGAGAAGGATTTTTTGGATACAAAGAAATAGCTGTCGTATATAATTCTTTAGCTTTTTGATAATTTGAATCTTTATTTTGTTTGTCAAGATTCATTAAATAAACGTAAACCGAGCCAGAAGAAAGATAGTTGTTAAAATCTTGTGAGTCTATTTTTATAGCTTTTTCAGCAAAACTTACAGCATTATTAATTGAAGCTATAACTTCTTCTTGTAAAAGAGCTTTATCGGTAGAAGTTGAATTTGATATTACTCCAGCCTTAAATAGATAAAACTGTGACAACAGCCTATAACCTCCATCATTTCTTTGTACAAGATTGGTGCTTTTAGTTAAATCTTTTTCCATTTGAACAATGTCTCCATTATTTCTATAATTAATTAAAGCGTTATTTGTGATATAAACAGCTCTAATTCTATTAATGGATAAAATTGTACCAAATAAAAGCAATAAAAAGGCTATTAAGGTTATTAGATTATAAGGTTTTGAAACTTCATATCTTTTCCACTGATAAAATGTCCCCAAAACTAAAGCCAGAGCCAGAGCAAAAACAAAAGTAGCGATATTTATATTAGCAAAAAAGATCATTAAGAAAACAGAAAAGATAAATAATGTAGCTGTGGCTAGAAGATAAAATAGCTCTTCTTGATTAAATTCAAGATCTTCGCCGTCTTCATTTTTAAATTTTATTCTTTTGACTCCTTTAAAAACTTTAACTGTTGGTAAAATCAAAATTGCTAAAATAAATAATAATCCTATTACTCCAAAGGTCACAGCTAAAGTTGTTATTGCTGAAAAAGAAGAAGAAAATTCTACACTCCAATAAGAAGAATCTATAACAGATTGAGGTTTTTCTTGTTGCCAAACTTTATAAAAATTTGCTGGACCAGATCCAAAAATCCTGCCCTTTATTAATTCAGACTTAATTAAGCCTAAACTCAAATTTATATTTGGTTTAATAAAACCATAATTAATGCCAGAAACTTGGTTTGCAAAAGTAGAATAAGCTTGATTTAATTTTGAAGTTGGACCTGAAGAAAAAATAAACATCAAAGAAAAAAGGAAAGAGATAAGAAAGACATAAAAAGTGGCTGTTTTAAAAATCTTTACTTTTTTGGATTTTTTAGTAAATAGAAGAATAAATAAAGAGGAAAAAGCTAAGGCGTACCAAATGTCAGGAATAAGAATGAAAGATATTAATACTAAATGAAGTAAAATCAGTATTAAAGAAAATGTTCTTTGAGCTTTGGTTGAAGCTATTGTTTCAAAATAGATTAGAGCTAAAATCACAATAACAGCAGAAGCGGTGGCGACAATATCCCAATTTTCAATAAAAAAGATAAGCTTACCAGCAAGATTGAACACTTCAAATTTTGCCAAAATTAAAGCTAGTATAGACGGCAAAGTGACTAGCAAGCTTCCTAAAGTCAAAACTCCCCAGGTCAACCTTTTAAAATGTTTGGTATAAGAAGCAACTATTAGGACCAGACAAAAAAGTGCAAAATAAGTTAAACCACTTTGTAAATAAACGTATTTACCAAAAAAGGAATCAAAAAAATCAGCTGTCAAAAAACTGATAAGAAGAATTAAAATAGGAAAAACAAATAATAAAATCTTTGCTATTTTATTTTCTGGTAACAGAATTTCTTTTTTCTTAAAAATCAAAATCGAATACAGAGCTACAGCTAAAGTTGTAATTATCAAAAGAGTAGTATTCCTTACCATTTCAGGAGAAATTAAAGAAGTTGAAGAGGAAAATTTGTAAAAAATGGAAAAAATCAAACCCAGAAAACTCAATAAAAAACTCAAAAACAATAAAACCCTATTCCACGATATTTTTTTTGTCATAATAAAATCAATAATCTATAATAAACAAGCTTTTAATAGATTTAATTATATCACACTCTAGACACCCTATATTAGAATTATATCTTTAAATATCTTCTGATTGCTAAAAGTGAAGAAAAGGTAGCTAAAAGCAAACTTATAATTAAAAGTAGTAAAAATAACACAAAGAAATTTTGTAGATAATATTGAAAAATATCTAAACCACTAAAAAAGTCTATAGTATTTTTAGCTAAATAAAAAGTAGTAGGAAAGAAGAAAATCATGGCTAACAAAGAAGAAATTACAGCATAAATACTTGACTCCACCAAAAACGGCCCTCGAATATGCATGTTAGAAGCTCCTACAAGCTTCATAACAGCTATTTCTTCTTTATAAATGAAAATAGAAAGTCTTATGGTGTTAAATATAATAAGTGAACTAATAACAAGGAATAAAAGAGTTATCCAATATCCAATTGAATTAAATAAGCGAATCATGTTATTTAATCTGTCGATAGTAGGTTTTAATTCAAAATAGTTAATTTTATCTATAGCCGAATAAGATTCACCCAAAAAATCTGACTCTGAGCTTAAGGTGTTAGAAATATAATCGTAGCTATTTGTATCTTTCGCAAAGACGGTAAGCATAGCTCCAAAAGGATTGGTGTCCAATTCCGCTAAAGCTTGAAGAGTTACAGGATCATTAGAATGTTTTTCTTGAAAATCTGTCAAAGATTGCTCTGCCGTCACTAATTCTATGCTCTGAACCTCTGGCAAAGTTTTAATCTTGTTTTTTATATCTAAAATTTGAGAATCTTCAGCGTCGAGTTTAAAATAAATTTTTATATCAACTTTATTTCTTACTTGATTTAAGGAATAATCAAAAATTCCTCTAAAGAAAAAAAAGACTCCAATAATTATAAGAGTTGTAGTGAGTATGCCAATAGAAGAAAGAGAAACTGTTTTGTTTCTTAAAAAACTAACAAATCCTGATTTTAAAACTCTTTTAGTTGATATAATTTTCTTTTTCATATTTTTAAAAATTAATATTAAAATTAAATTGCATATTTTCCAATTCTTTCATCTTTCAAAATTCTGCCATCTTGCATAGTCACCACCCTCTTTTTTAAGTGATCAATTACTCCTTTATTGTGGGTGGTTAAAATTACAGTTGTACCTAAGTCATTAATCTTTTTTAAAACCTGAATAATATCGTAAGTGTTTACTGGATCAAGATTTCCTGTTGGTTCATCAGCTATCAAAATTTCTGGACGATTAACCAAAGCTCTAGCTATGACCACTCTTTGTTTTTCACCACCAGAAAGTTGATCTGGGAAATGAAAAATTTTATTACGCAAATCTACCAAATCTAAAACATTTGGCACATCTCGAGCAATCTCTTCGTCAGTCTTTCCAGAAGCTTCCATAGCAAAAGCGATATTTTCAAAAACAGTTTTATTTTTTAAAAGTCTGTAATCCTGAAAAACCACACCGATTTTTCTCCTAAAATCAGTTAAATCTTTTCCTTTTAATTTATTAACCTGACTGGAATGAAAAGACACTCTACCATAAGTTGGTTTCTCTTCAGCCAAAATCATTTTTATTAGAGTAGTTTTACCTGCTCCAGAATGACCAACAATTGATACGAGTTCTCCTTTATCAATTGTTAAATTGATATCATCCAAGGCAACGAATCCTCCAGGATATTCTTTTCTTAAATTCTCAAAATAGAGCATAAAAAATAGCGTTCTAGCTTAACTTTAATATTCTAACACATTTTTCTCTTTGCAAACATATTTATTAACAACAGAAAGATTCTATTAACTTAAATCCCTTTCAGCATCTATAAACTCATCCAATTTTCCTTTTTCTAAAACCTCTTCCAAATTACTAGTCTCCACTCCTGTTCTTAAGTCTTTAATTAATTTATATGGATGTAAAACATAATTTCTAATCTGATTCCCCCACTCTATTTCGACAGTTTTAGAAATTTGTCTCCCTTCTAGCTCAGCTTTCTTTTTCTCTTCTTCTCTAGTAAACAATTTTGCAAAAAGCAAACTCAAAGCTTTTTCCTTATTTTTCTCCTGACTTCTTTCAGAAGAAATGTGAGCTGAAATATTTGTGGGCCTATGCACAACCCTGACGGCAGTTTCTCTTTTATTTACATTTTGCCCTCCAGGTCCTGAAGCTTTAGAAGTCTCAATTTCAATGTCTTCTTCATTTACACTTTCTTTAAACTTGTTAAATTCTAATTTTGGCAAAATAGGTAAAACTTCTACCATAGCAAAACTAGTGTGTCTTTTTCCATTGGCGTTAAAAGGAGAGATGCGAACAAGTCTATGCACTCCAGATTCATTTTTTAATTTGCCATAAACATTTCTTCCTTTGATTTCAAGAGAAAGATTTCTAAAACCTCCATGGTCATTTTGATTTTCGTGTAATTTTAAATAATTCCAACCATTATTTTCAAAATATTTTGAATACATATGAAATAACATTCTTGCCCAATCTTCACTATCGTCTCCACCAGCTCCAGCTAAAATATTCATGGTGGCACCACCAACATCAAGAGTGTCACCCCCTTCTAATTCAAGTTTTAGGCTCTTTATTTTTTGTATAATTTCTTGAGCTTGAATTTTATCATTCCAAAAATCTACACTATTCATCTGTATTTCTAATTCCTCTATTTCTTTTTGAATATTTTCTTTATCGAGATCCATATTTAATAAGAGTATATTAGAAAATCTCTACATTTTTAAGACTTGACATATAGTATAGATATATCGTATTATTAAAATTAGAAGTTCTTGCAAATAACAAACAATTTTAAATACAAACACTTAAAATCGAAAAAGATGGAAACAATGACACCCGAGTATGCTGCCATAATCTTTATGGTTATACTTATCTTAGGTTTTTTTACTTTTACCGCTTACTCAAAAAATAAGCTCCCTTTACCAAAAAGAACGGTAAAGAGAAGAAAAGAAAAACTGCAGAGATTAGAGACCTTATTCCTGGGAAAGAAGCTATTTTTAGATCTCACAACTGAAGATCTAAAACTGGTGGATGAAAATTTTATGCCTGTAGATTTGGAGGATACGTATGCAGATCCTAGGATTCGACAACTCTCGTCAATCTTACCAAAAAAATTTTTACCTCTCGTTGTAATAAAAATTTGGATATCAGGCAGAGATTACGGATTACAGTATTCAGATTTAACAGAAGAAGCTTTTGAATTTGAAATTTTGTATTGTGGAGATTTGCATATTATCGCAAAATCTCCAACATTAGGAGAAATTTATCTACCAAAACGAAAATATTTTGAGTTTAAGGAAGATAAAAAAATCAAAATAAAGTTCAATTCAATTTTGGACTGTTATGGCTACAGGACTATAATTCCTGAAATTGTCTAAAAACATAAAGCCGGCATGAAAATGTCGGCTTTTCTTTTATATTAGATTAGGCTCCACCAACTCCTCCGCCTCCGCCCCCTCCACCAGAATAACCTCCGCCCGAAGAGCCTCCACTGGAGCCAGAACTATCTACGACTGATTGGGCCAAAGATGAAGATATGTCGCTCATCATTTCTGAAAAAAGTACAGCTGAAAATGAAGTTCCAACACTCCAATCTGGGGCAGTTTGATTAAGGTCATACAAATTTCCTAGTTCTTTAATCCATTTTCTCTCCTGCTTGAAAAGGATAGCGTAGGGTAACAATTTTTCATAAAGTTTTAATTTGGTTCCCGCATCACTAGATACATCACCAATTTTTTCGACCGCTTCTGGAGTTTGCATCATTTCTAATCTAGTTTTTTCAGCTACACTGATATTCTTTTTAAGACCCTTTAAATAAAGTTCTAATTGAGAAAAACTATCTGTAGTCCTATATTTTGAAGTGTATAAAGAATTGAAATTATTATAAAAGAAATCTAGAATTTTATTTCTTGTTTGTCTTTTCTTCCAAAAAGGATTTAATTCATACAAATCTGTAGTCGTCAAAGCTTGCTGTCTAATTTTTTCTTGTAGAGAATTAAAAATGCCCGGATCCAATCTTTTTTCAAAATCTTCTAGCGTTGCCGATGTTCCTATATTATATTCTTCTCCAAAAATGATTTTAGCTAGAGACTTCTCTTCTTCTTTTAAATCATCAAAACTTTTGACAATTTCAAATCTATACTTTGATTCTTTTAAAAGTGATCCTTTTTCTGTCTGATAGATCAAAATATACTTTCTGACCGCCCATTCAATTATCTGAGCAACTATTTTATTCCCAGAATCAAAATTAAAATTATTACCATACACAACAGAAGTCATTAAGAGTGAATAATTTTTAGGTGGTAAATATTCTGGGATAATTGGCAAATCCTTATATTTTGAATCTGAAATAAATATCTTATATTTATCTTTTTTGGAATGTAAAAACATATCTAAAATCCGAATAGCAAATAAGATCATTAAGAAGATCAAGAAAGAACCCAGGATTGTCTCTTCAGAGGATTCGTTCGGTGGAATATCCACAAAAGTACCTTTTTCAAACCCAATCGCTATAGTTAGTCCATTTTTTGGTGGAAGATTTTGAGAAGTAACAGTGAATCCGTCTACACTACAAGGAATATTATTACTATCTTTCCCCGAATAACAAAAAAGTGATGTTCTAATAGACTCATTTAAACTTTCATCTATATGCAACCTAACAACAGGATTTGAAATTGGAACTAAAGACTCGACCCCAATAGCATCCCAATAAAATTCATCTTTGTCTGTATCGGCATAATATCTTGTCACATCTTGTTGTGTAAAAGTGATTATATAAGTATTTTCCCCATGAAGATATTCTTCTCCGGCTATGCGAAGAAGAGAATCGTTTACCCAATTATATTCTCTCGGTATATTATTTTCATCTGTAACAGATACCAATTTTAGATTAGTGTTATGGCCATTATAATTCTTCACGAAATTCCTAGTTATACCTCTGTTCTGATCAAAATCTGGAAAAACAGCAGTTATCTTTTCTGTAGTAGTTATTTTTGAGTGATTTTCAGCGTCTCTACTTAAATAAATATCCACCTCATAATTTGAAATAGTAAAATTATTTAAATTAGTTTGTGCAAAAAGAGAATGTGAAGAAAAAAAGAAAACAACAAAAATGCTACACAATAATATATTTTTCTTCATAGACTTTTTTTATATAAATATTATAACAAATATTTTGAGCCGTCTCCGAGGATCGAACTCGGGACCTTGTCGTTACGAGTGACATGCTCTACCAACTGAGCTAAGACGGCACAGGCTTAAAAGTATTATAACAAATCGGAGCCAATAGTCAGGATCGAACTGACGACCTCATCCTTACCATGGATGTGCTCTACCAACTGAGCTATATTGGCATATTTCTTGCAAAATTATTATAGCAAAAAATATATTAATCTTCAATTGAAAATATTTTTGATGGTGAAGTGTGTCCAGAAATCAATCTAACATTTTTCTTTTGTAATTCTTTTTTTAAAATTTCTAAAACTTTCTCATTGGCCCAACCATTTCTAGCTTCTTCTTTTACAGATACTAGATATTCGTCTTCTTTTTTTGACTTTTCAAAAGATTCTCTTTTTTGTTCAGTTTTTACTCTTACTTTTATATACATATTATTTTTTTAAGTTTTTTTCCTTTCTCCAATTTTCTATATTTTGATGATGTCCAGAAAGTAAAACTTTAGGCACTTTATATTTTTTTATTTTTCCTGTTTTTCTGTCTCCAATCAGTTTTTCGTAAATTTCTGGACGAGCATAAATTTCACTGCTAGCAACTCTATTTTCTTCCAAACTCTCATTATCGTGAAGCACTTGAGGAATTTGTCTAGAAATAGCGTCTACCATAATCATGGTAGGAATTTCTCCGCCAGTTAAAACAAAATCTCCTACTGAAATATTTTCTATTTTTGAGCTTAAAATTACGCCCTTCTCTTTCCAATCTTTTTTCTTTTGAAGTAAAATATCTTTAATGACTTTATTTACTCTAGCATCCACCCCTTCGTATCTTCCACAAATAAAAATTAAATAATTATATTTTTGAGAATATTCTTTAGCTAATTTATTGGTAAAAATTTTTGCGTTTGGCACAAAATTTACAACTAAAATATTTTTCTTTAAAACTTTTTTATCTTTCTCTATTTCTTTTAAGACTTTTTCAAAAGTATTTATTATTGGCTCTACCCATAAAGCCATTCCAGGACCGCCTCCATAGACTTTTCCATCTGTGCGCCCGTGTTTATCTTTAGTAAAATCTCTTAACTGAAAAGATTTAACAGTAATGATTTTATTTTTTTGCGCTCTCCCCAAAATCGACTGATTAGTATAAAAATCAATAGATTCCGGAAAAAGACTTATGGCGAAATATTTCATAGTTTTGAAGCTATAATATTAAAAACTTCTTTATTTTCAATCTATTTTAACAGAAATTTAAGCTATAAAACACTTGACAGATGTCTGCTATTATGCTATATTTAATCTAGTTAAAAATTGTACATAAAAAATTTAAAAATAATTAATCATGGAAATAAGAATGAGTACGAAAGAGAGAAAACTCCTTTTTAGGACAATCTGTGCACTTGTGGCAATATTTGCCCTTGTGGGAATTCAAAATGTTGACCGAATTTTTGACACATTCCCGGCAGGCGTCGTATTTCACGCCATCCTAGGAGGAGTGCTATTATCAATCCTGGTGATATCTGTCCTGGGTCTAATTAAGGGAAAGATTGAGAAATTAGGGAAAAAAGGAGCTTTGACATTTATCGTCGGAGGATTATCTTTAGGGATAGTTCTTGGAGCAATTTGTTTTGCTTTCAAATTGACTCCTATGCCGGAAGAGTTTAGATTCATCCTGCCATTTTTTATTACCCTATTCTTGGGAATAGTGGTAGGAATATTAGCCGAAATGAATTATTGAATTACTATTGAATATTAATTATTTTAAAAAAACAAAAACCGCTTATTAAAGCGGTTTTATTTTTTGTTTTGATTAAATATTTTTGATTCCGTCCATCACTGCGTCCACATCATCAAGTCTAGATCTTCCTTCTCCTGATTGTGAGCCAAGCATTTCTGCAGGTTCATTGATTTTCAGATTAACTCTAGCATTGTTTTTCATTCCGACGACTCGGAGAAGAGTGCGGATAGCTTTGGCAGTTGCTCCTTGACGACCAATAATTTTACCCATATCATCCTTTCCTACGTCCACAGTGATGAGGACTCCCATTTCATCAACTTTTCTATCTATCTTTACATCGTTTGGATTATCTACCAAGCTCTTTACAATATATTCTACAAACTCTGAATCTTTAACCATATATTTTATTTTCAATTATTTTTCTAAACAAAACTTAATAACAAATTTATTATAGCACACAAAAAAATCGTTTTTTTAGTATTTTAACAACTAAAAAACTATTTTTTCTTTAATTCTTTTTTTGGTTTAGTGACTGATTTTTTAGGCAAAACATTTTTCTTTTTACCTTCAATTAAGTTTTGTTCTACAAGAAAGTTGTAAACTGTCGGAGTAACTTGAGCTCCTACACCTATCCAGTATTTAACTCTATCTGTTTTAAATTCTTTTTGTCCACTTTTGACATTATAGAATCCCAAATCCTCAATATATTTATGAGTTTTTGGTTTATAAGTTTGAGGAGTGACAATCAATTTAAAATGAGGATCATTCTTCCTTCCAAGTCTTTGTAATCTGATTTTTAGCATAATAAATTCGAATTAATTTTTATCTCGATAATATATCACATTTTTGTAAAAAAGAAAAGCACCTTAAGGGCGCTCGAGAGAACTAAAAAAATTATTCTCTTATTAATTCGTAGTCGATTTGTTTAAGATCTAAATTGGTATTTTTCACTCTAATTTTTATTCTATCTCCAACCCTAAATTGTTCTCCGCTATTTTCTCCAAAAATCCTAGATTTTTTCTCATCGTAAATATAAAAATCGTCACCCAAATCTCGTAACCTTATCATACCTTCCGATTTACTTTTAGACTCTTCCACATAAATTCCCCATTGAGAGACTCCAGAGACAATGCCGTCAAAAACTTGACCAAGTCTATAGCTCATATATTCTACCTGCTTGTATTTTATACTTCCCCTCTCAGCTTCTTGAGCTTCTTTTTCTCTTTTACTTGCTAATTCACACATTCTGTCAAAATATATTTTTTCTTCTGTTTTTGGAAAATCTTTTTTCAAAACTCTTGTTAAAATCCTGTGCAACATAATGTCGGGATATCTTCTAATCGGAGAAGTGAAATGAGAATAAAACTCAAAGGCTAAACCATAATGTCCAACATTTTGAGTTGAGTAAACTGCTTTTTGCATAGAGCGAGCAATATGAAGAGACAACAAATCTTTTTCAGCTTCCCTTTTTTCTCTTTTTAATTTTTCCATTAATTTGTTTAATTCGGAAGACGGAATTAAACCGTCTATAAATCTGACTTTTTCACCAATAGAACGAATAAACAAATCCAACTCATGCATTTTTTCAGCATCTGGAACATCGTGTATTCTATAAATAGAAATAATTGGTGCATTATTTTTCACCTGTTCGTCATAAACAAATTTTGAAACTCTTCTGTTGGCTAAAAGCATAAACTCTTCAATCAATTGATTGGCTTCCGTTAATTCTTTAGTATAAACATCTATTGGCACACCATTTTCATCTAATTTAAATTTTACTTCTTCTGAATCTATAACCAAGGCCCCATTTTCAACCTTTTCTTTATCTAATTTTTTAGCAATTTCATTTAAAATGAATAATTCTTCATGGTAGGGAGCTTTTTCATTTTGAATACTTTCTAAAGCTTCTTCGTAAGTAAATCTTTTATCAGATTTAATAATTCCTCTACCAAACCATTCGTTTTTTATTTTAGCCTCTTTGTCCATTTCAAAAACTGCGCTCATAACCAATCTTTCTTCGCCCTCTACAAGAGAACATAAATCATTAGACAAGACTTCTGGGAGCATTGGTATTGTTCTGTCTACCAAATATACACTAGTTTCTCTGAAAATAGCTTCTTCGTTCATTTTGGTATCTTCTTTTAAATAATGAGAAACATCGGCGATATGAATACCAATTTCATAATTTCCGTTTTCAAGCTTTTTAAAACTGATAGCATCATCAAAATCTTTCGCATCAGCTGGATCTATAGTCACGGTTAGAATCTCCCGAAAATCTCTTCGTCCATTAATTCCATCACTATTTATGCGCTTATCTTCTTCAGTAATACCTTTTTGGTGAAGAGCTTCAGCTTCCCTTTCGACTTCTGGACTTGGTTCACTAGCAAAACCTCTTTCTAAAGCAAAAGCTAACATTTCAGCATCATTTTCTCCTGGTTTTCCTAAAACTTTTACCACTCTGGCAAAAGGAGACCTTTTTGGATCGTCCCATTTTGTAATTTCAGCTACCACCTTATCACCAACTTGAGCGTCCAAAATATCTTCTTGATGAATAATAAAATCAATGTAAGTCTTCTTATCGTCTGGCACTAAAAAATAGATGCCATTTTCTTCTTCCAATCTGCCAGCGTGAGCATATTTAGCTCTTTCCAAAATCTCTAAAACTTTTCCATAAAAAATATCTTCATTGCTTTTTTCTTTTTTTCTTTTTCCAAGCACTTCTACTTCCACCATATCTCCATGCAAAGCACAGTTTAAATGTTCGTGATCAACAAAAACAGATTCATTTTCAGTAAAAGCTTCATCTATTTTCTCATGGTGCTCCTGTAGACGAATATAACCATCACCTTTACTATTTAGGGTGATTCTGCCGTGTATCAACTTTCGAATAGACATAAATTTCAAAATTAGTATAACATATAACTATTTCAATATTCTTACTTCCCCCATCTCTTCCTTAATAAATCCATTAATTTCTAAACTCATGAGAGCTACCAAAGAATCTGTATAAGTTGTCCCAAACTCTTCTTCTATTTCTCTCAAGAGAATATCTTTTTCAATATTTCCAGCATGTATAATTTTTTGTAAAAGATTTCTTTCGTTTTTACTAAGCTCTTTTAAGATTTTTTGCAACTTTTCTTCAGCGTTTTTATCATGAAAATTTAAATCTAAAATTCTTTGTTGATTATCACTAATACGTAGCATCTCCAAAATATCAAATTCGCTTAAAACCGGAGTCGCTCCATCTTGAATTAATCTATTGGACCCCAAAGAAGCTTCAGCAAAAATATTGTTTGGAATTATTCCTACATTTTTTCCATATTCCATAGCCAAGCGAGCAGTGATTAAAGTTCCACTTTTTTCTCCAGCTTCCACAATTAAAACCGCGTCTGAGATTGCCGCCATAATTCTATTGCGTGAAGGGAAAAAATAAATTTGGCTTTTCTTATCTTCTTCATACTCAGAAATCATCAAACTATTTCTTTTTAAAATCTCTTCAGCCAATTTTAAATTGTTTGCTGGATAAAGAATTTTAGAAGAGAGCCCAGATCCTGGAATAGAAATAGTAGGAAAATCATTTTGCAAAGCAAATTTGTGAGACCAAGAATCTATACCTGTAGCCAAACCAGAAACTATAATTATTTTTTGTCCAGCTAAATATTTCAAAAGATAATCTAAAGCTTCTTTGCCATAATTGGTATTTTTACGACTACCTACAATAGTTAAGATTTTATACTCTTCTCCATTAAAAGTTTTTTGTAAAAAATTATTTAAAACTTCCTTATTCTTAAATTTAAAATAAAGCTCTTTGGGGGTATCGCGAATTTCAAGTAGTGGTGAAAGGAGAGGATATTTATGAAAATCTTTTTTCTCAATTTTAAAAGAAGGAAACTCATCAAAAGAAACTCTCTCCTCTTCTATCTCTTGATTTTCTTCTTCTAAATTTTTGGCTACCATAACTTATTTTAATTTTATCATATTAAATTTTTCAAATAAAAAAACTTCATACAAAAATTAAAATTTAAAGTATGCTAATTAGCAAGATAATTTTTAAATTCAATTTTGTATGAAGTTTTAAACTTTTATCGATAATAAGGACCACCGGAAAAATGAAATTGTCTTCCATTTATGACATATACCTCATCAGGAGTGATTGTTGATAAATTGGCGTCACTTCTCATAGCATCAGTCACATATCCTGTATACACGCTTCTATCATAACTGTCGTACAATTTACCCCTATAAGCAAAAATAAACGCAAAGCAATACATTTCCGGAACCCGATTTCCATATCTATCAAAAACTATAAAGATATTCTCACTCCCAACAAGTTGAGTACCATGAAAAGTATGTCCAACAAATAAATATCTAGCTATTTCCTGAGGATGATATCCAGCTAAAATTAAATGTGGCACAAATGCAATATCTGTATTTCTGATAAAATCATCATAATTTTTTCTGGGTGGAGCTTCCACTTCTCGAGTCTCTCTCGGAGTCTCTCTTTGAGTCTCTCTTGGAGTCTCTTCTGGAATCTCTCTTACAATCTTCTTTTCTGGAGAAGGTTTAGGTTTCTTCCGTTTTTTCTCTAAAGTATAAATCTCTCCATTGGCACCTCGAATCTCATAAGTCTCTCTCTTGTCAGCTTCTACCTCACCCTCTCTACTGACAGTATTAGTGTTAGTAGTGGTATTAGTACTAGTATTGGCATTAGCGTTGGTATTAGTATTAGCGCTAGTATTAGTGTTAGTACTAGTATTGGTATTGGTATTGGTATTAGCCCTGGTATTAGTATTAGAATTCTTCACAGAAGAATTCTTTACACCAACAGCTTCGGAGAGAGCATCCCCTATTCTATTCTTTAGAGTTTCTACTTTAGTTGGTTCGGGGCTTGGAAAATATTCTGTTTTAATTTTTACAGCTCCATATCCAGCTCCAGTACCAATTACCAAACAAAACATGAGATTCCAAAAAGAAAACTTTTTTGCCATAGGAAAGAAATAGGTCATAAAGCTCACAAGCAAATCCTCTTTCCAAGTCTTGATCTCATGTGTACGCATCAGACGGGTGTCGATGTGTATCACCTTGCTATCTCTACGATATTCTGGGGGAATATAAATTTTTCCCCAAAATCCTAAAAAAGGATAAAAATATGTCCCAGACTCCAAAGTCTTAATCTCTTTATTCAGAAGCCTTAAAACTAAAACTCTTTCTTCATTAAATGGTACTGAGACCATAGAACTTAAGAAAAAAGCTGTAGCTAAAAAAATCTGAACAACATAACTTTCTGGTGCAAATCTCATGTCCTTGTATACAAGGAAAGCATAGATTCCGGCCCAGATCATGACTATCCACAAAATTGAAGATAGTGATTTGAAAATTGCTTTTTCCATCTTTATTGTTTTTAGTGTTTTTAATGAGCTATTTAGATATATATTGATTTTGAAAATTAAAAAGAGCCTAATAAGACTCTTTTTAACCCAAAAATAATACACTTAACTAAAATTAAAATACTACATTCCTAAACAAAAATCAAGGATTAAATATGTGGACCCTAGCGGATTCGAACCGCTCACCTCCGGAGTGCAAAACCGGCGCTCTA
>ENA-UOOK01000497-UOOK01000497.1-fermentation-metagenome-genome-assembly--contig:-NODE-497-length-51923-cov-10.028650_pt1 | contig 51923 bp, 50 predicted proteins | sample MGYA00245777_ERZ724023 | MGnify/ENA primary metagenome ERZ724023 (study PRJEB28704, sample SAMN03018312) | fermentation metagenome | biome: anthropogenic terrestrial biome; feature: soil; material...
TAAAAGGATGCCACAGCAAAATGTTAGTAGACTGATACGACCATATAGATAGACCCTTGAGAGAATTATCAAGTCCCTTCATTTTGCAAGACAGACTTTTATTGTGTAGTCAAAAGTTGATTAGAAGATGAATCTAAAGACTAAATGTTAATACAATTCACAATTAAAGAAAAGTGAAAAAACAGGCGGGCAAAGCCCGCCAAACAATTATGCATTGTGCATCGTGCATCGTGAATTATTCCAATATATTCATTTCCCTGCCAACTTTTTCAAATGCTTTTACAGCTTCGTCTAATTGGTCCTTTGTATGTTCTGCCGTAACCATACATCTTACTCTCCCCGTACCCTTTGGTACCGTTGGAAATACGATGCCTGAAACGAAAACACCATTATCAAAAAGCTTTCTGCTAAATTCCATAGTCTTAGACTCTTCACCTATGATTACAGGAGTTATCGGAGTTTCACTATGTCCTGTATTGAAACCTAATTTACCCAGCTTTTCTTTAAAATATTTTGCATTATCCCATAACCTATCGGTGTATTCAGTGCTTTCCATCAGCATAGTTATAGCTTCAATTATAGCTCCTGTTGCAGCCGGTGGCAATGAAGTTGAGAACAATACCGGTCTTGCTCTGTGGTTTAACCATTCATACATTGTTTTTGAGCCTGCCACATATCCTCCAACTACCCCTATTGCCTTAGATAATGTACCTATTGAAAAATCAACTCTTCCATGCAAGCCAAAGTGATCAACGGTTCCTCTTCCGCTCTCTCCCAATACACCTGAGCCATGTGCGTCATCAACATATGTCATTGCCTCATATTTTTCAGCTAATTCTACAATTTCCGGTAATTTGGCAATATCTCCGTCCATACTAAATACACCATCTGTAATAATCAAGATGTTTTTATATTTCTTTCTGCTTTCCTTTAAAATAGCTTCCAAGCTGTCCATATCCGAATGTTTATAAATTCCTTTATTTGCCTTGGAAAGTCTGGAGCCATCAATAATAGATGCATGATTTAATTCATCGGATATTATAATATCGCCTGCCTCTGTGATAGCTTGAATTGTACCGGCATTACAGTTAAATCCCGATTGATAAACAAATGCCGCTTCTTCTCTTTTAAATTCAGCCAAGATAGTCTCTAAATCCTCTAGAAGTTTATAATTACCAATAATAGTTCTAACTGCTCCTGCCCCTACCCCATAATCCTCAATAGCCTTAATAGAAGCTTGTTTAAGCCTGGGATGGTTTGCAAAGCCAAGATAGTTGTTAGATGATAAATTGATTACCTTTTTGCCGTCTAGTATAACCTCTGATTGGCTTGGAGTTTCAAGTACAGGCAATTTCCTATACACACCCTGTTCTTTTAGCTCCTCAATTTTTTCCTTTAAAAAGGTTAACTCATGCACATTTGACATATTCTTACCTCCCTGTTATTTTAAAAATATTGATTGTCCACCAATGAAATTAAAGATTTCGATTGGATCATCCGGAACCAATATATCAAGGTGGAAAACATTTATCTTCTTATAGTATAACATAATCTTCCTATCCATCATCAGACTTATATAAAAAATTATTAATAGCATATTTTACATAAGCATCAAAAAATGGATTTTCTTCTTTTATTACTTCATATATTATTTCAATGTTTCCCTCATCTTTCATATTGCCAAGTGCAATTAAAGCATTCCTTTTTAATACATTTTTGCCTCTCCAGCTGCCTGCCATGTCTCCATATTTTTCTTTGAACTCTCTGTTTGACATTTTCATTAATTCCTCAATATCAACATATCCCTTTGTAATATTTGGTATAAACTCACTGTGTCGAGAATATCTAATATGTTTGTTTTTAGGGCAAATTTTTTGACAAGCATCACACCCATATATCATTATACCCATTTTTTTCATAAGTCCATAGTCTATATTATTTTTAGTTTGAGTCAAATAAGATATACATTTCCTAGCATTTAATCTATAAGGAGATTCCAAAGCACCGGCAGGGCAAGCACGCAAACATAAATCGCAGTCTCCGCACTCTTCATCTATTGCTGTGTCAAATGAGTTAAATTTTATATCAGTTAAAATATACCCTAAGAATATGAAGGAACCATATTTATCATTTATTATATTTGTATTCTTGCCATAATATCCTATGCCCGCTTTATAAGCAAGCTCCCTTTCTACCAATGGACCGGTATCTACAAAATATTTATATTCAAAGTCAATTTCTTTTTTTATTTCCTTTATCAGTTCCTCAATTTTTAGTTTTAATACTCTATGATAATCAATTCCCCATGATGATTTTGAGAGAAAGCCTTTGATCTTATAGTTACATTTTTGAGTATAATCAACATTATATGATAAGCCTATTACGATTATAGAATTACAATTTGGCATTGTTAATTTAGGATTTATCCTCTTTTCTAAATCCTTCTCTTCAAATTCGGTGGCAATTGAATTGTCTTTCCTACGTGTTAAATAATCATCTATTCTCATTAAAGGTTCTGCATCCGTAAAACCTATAATATCAATATTCAATTTTTCTGATTTCATTTTTATAAATTCTTTAATATCCATATGAACCAACCCTTCAAAGCTCTACCACAGCAAAACTCTTCAATCTTAGTTCTTCACTCTTCACTTTTATTTAATCGCGAAACTGCTGAACTGTGAATTGTGAATTCTCTTATAAATTATAGCATATAATTGTAACCTTTTTGTACTATTTGAATAGGCAAACTTATGTTATAATAAATGCAGCTGTTGTAATAAAACTTTTACAGTTTTATTTTTATGCATTTATTGAAACGGTGTGTAGCAATTCGATTGGCGAATTGCACTTATGTTATAATAAATGCAGCTAAGAAAATAAAAGGAAGTAGAAAATGTTTAATCTAAAGAAAAAGTCTTTTAAAAAATTTGATTTTTTATTGCTGTTTTCAGTTATTGCTTTGTGTATTTACGGTTTAATAATGATAAAATCAGCTACATTAAGTTTTGAATCGTCAAAACAAGTTAAAACGCAGGCAATTTCCACTATATTGGGATTATTTGTTATACTTATATTGATTCTTTTAGATTATGAAGTCCTATCTAAATTGTATATTCCTATATATGTAGTATGCAATTTATTATTGATTGTAGTTCTTTTTAAAGGTGTCGGGGATGAACAATGGGGTGCAAGATCTTGGCTATATATAGGTAAGTTCGGGTTTCAACCTGCAGAGTTTGTTAAAGTAGGTCTCATCATATCTTTAGCAAAATTTATAGACATTAATAAGGAAAGAATTAATGAGCCTTTTACTTTACTAAAGGTTTTAGCATTTGCATTTTTGCCGGTATTACTTATCCTTAAACAACCTGATGCGGGAACTGCAATAGTTTTTGTATTTTTTATTGCAATTATGCTTTTTGCAGCTGATGTGAAATGGAAATATATCGGCATGGCAATTATTGCAGGGGTTGCCAGTTTACCTATATTGTGGTTTAAGCTGGATGAGTTTCAGCGAAATAGAATATTTAACTTTCTTGACCCCGAGAGAGATATGTCCAATACAGGATATCAAGCAATGCAAGGTAAAATTGCAATCGGAAGCGGGAAGGTCTTTGGAAGAGGACTATTTCAAGGGGTATACACTCAATACAATTATATTCCGGAGAAGCAGACAGATTTTATTTTTGCTGTAATCGGAGAAGAGCTAGGTTTTTTGGGAGGAATAGTTCTCATATTATTGTACCTTATAATGCTTCAAAGAATGATTAAAATTGCAAAAAATAGTACAGACACCTTTGGCTCATGTATGTGTATAGGTATTGTTGCAATGTTTTTATTTCATATATGGGAGAATATCGGCATGACCATAGGACTGATGCCCATTACAGGTATACCTTTACCTTTCCTAAGCTATGGGGGTACATTTCAACTGGTAAACATGATATGCATAGGAATAGTTTTGAGCGTGGGACTCCACAGAGAAGGATTAACCTTTGATAAGTGAAAATACAAGGGAACTTATACTATATGAAATAGCCTAGTTCCCTTATATAACCTTATTTCATTGTATCTTGAATAACTCTTAATGTATTCTTATATGCAAGCTTTTCTAACAAATCATCACTCCAGCCGTCCCTCTTAAGAGCAGCGAAGAGCAGCGGCATCTTATCAACACTATCTATTTCAAGCGTTCCGCTTACACCGTCGAAATCGGTCCCGATAGCCAAAATATCATCTCCACCTTTATTTCTTATATAATTAAGATGCTTGACTAACAATTCTATAGAGCTGTATCTTACCTTAGGGTTTTCATTTAAGAATGTTGGTGAAAAATTAATTCCGGTAATCCCACCTTTTTCTGCAAGAACTTTAATCATTTCATCTGTCAAATTTCTCTTATGAGGGGAAAGGGTTCTGGAATTTGAATGGGATGCAACAAATGGCTTCTTGCTCATCTCTGCCACATCATAAAATCCACCGTCGGATAAGTGAGATACATCGATTATCATTCCAAGTTCATTCATATATTCTATTGCTTCTTTGCCAAACTTTTTAAGTCCAGAATTCATAGTAGTCGGATCATCAGAATTAGGAAATCCGAAACAATTCTCAAAGTTCCACGTCAAAGTTATCAGCCTTATCCCCAGATCATAATACTTATTTAGCTTCTCAAAACTCCCTTCAACACTTCTTCCATCTTCAATAGTAAGTAATGCAGACATTTTTCCCATTGAATCATTTTTTACAATATCCTCATAATTATACGCCATTGAGATAATCTCTTCATTTTCCTCTACTGATCTTTTTAAAGTATTTACACAATTTTTAATATAGATATCGTCCTCAACATATTCTTTATGTTCTTTCTCAAACATTTCTTTCTGTAACAAAAATACTGCAAAAAATTGCGCCATGGTATTTCCTTTTTTCATTCTGTTAAAATCTATGCTTGCAATGGAATTAGACTTAAGTGTCTGACTTCCTGTGGGATCAGGCACATTCATCAATGTATCGCAATGCATATCAATATACTTCATATTATCCTCCCCTTTATTTAATTATATTCTTCCGCTTACATGATAATTATATTATATCGAAGCTTATTCAATTACACCAGTACTTTATATCGAACAATTCCTCACTATCTTTTAAAAAGCAGAGATCTTTCGTTCCACTCATGATGAAACCAATGTTAATAATTATTATACTAAATTTTTTATATGTCATAATAATGACATATTTATAAACTAAACTATAGATAAGTTAATGAGAAAGATATTAACTAAGAATAATTATTTTATAGGAGGAAAGAAAATGAAATTTAAAAAATTGCTATTAGTAGCTATTATGATAACTAGCATGGTGGCTGTAACAGCATGCGGAGGAAATACTGATGGTGAACAACCCGGAGATAATCCTGAAAACCCACCAGTTACTGATGAAACATTAAGTCCCGATGTAGATGAACCTGAGGACAATTCAGAACTTAATGAACCTGAAAACCCTGATGAAGCTACAGATCCTACGGGAGATGTAAATTCCGATGAAAATGCAGAACCTAATGAAGAAACAGTTACTCCATAAGATAAATACTTATACTGCAACTTCTACTTCATACTTCCCCTCTTTTTTATTTTAGATAGATTAGAAAAAGCATGCTTAATTTATTAGTATGCTTTTTCCCATTTAAAATCATTTTTATATTACATAACTATCTCTACACGTAAACCCATTTCTTCGTCATTATTAATGCTTAAGCTTCCATTGTGAGCCTCTACTATGTTTTTACTAATTGTAAGACCTAAACCGGCGCCGGAAGTCCTCTTCCTGCTACGGTCAACTTTATAAAATCTTTCAAATACATACGGAAGGTGTTCTTCCTCAATACCGGGTCCGGAATCAACTATTGTAAGGACAAAGTTTTTATCCAATGATTTTTCCAAGCATACCTGAAGCTTCCCATTGTAAGGCATATGCCTTATGGCATTATCCAATATATTTATAAGCATCTGTCTAAAACGCTCTTGATCAACATCTGCAGTAATTGAAGAATCTAACATTTTCTCCACTACAATTTTCTTCTCCTTAAGTTGGAAATCCATTTGAAGAAATACATCATCTATCAAATCACCTATATTGTTTGTAGTTAGATTCAATTTGACAAGCTTTTTCTCAAAAGATGAAAGAACAATCAACTCTTCCACCATCTTTCCCAACCTCTTTGATTCATCAATTGCAATTTTTATAAAACTTTCTACCTGATTCTCCGGAACTACTCCATCCAATATTCCCTGCATGAAATTTTGAATGGTAGTTAAAGGTGTTTTTAACTCATGTGATACATTTGCTATTGAGTCCTTACGGAGCTCCTCTAACTCTTGAATCTTATCTGCCATGTGATTTAATGAGTGTCCCAACTCTGCTATCTCATCATTACCTTTAATAGTAATCGATTCTGAAAAGTCCCCTTTTGATATATTATTGGCTATCTTGCTCATGTGAATCAACGGAATAGTAAATTTTCGAGATACAAAAACGATTATCAATGTCATAGGTATACTTATGGCTATAAATATTAACAATATGGACTTGTTGACCTTAGAAGTGACCAATTCCACATTTACCACAGGGCTATAGATTAAGACTTCTCCCATTAATTTCCCATTAAACCTCAAGGGTACAGATACGGTCATCATCTGAACATCCCGTTCTTCCTCCTCTATTTCAAAGTATGCAATGAAGTAGTCCTTTTCTACCTCTTGATCTACACTTCCGGAACGATTTGAGCTAATTGGTTTTCTCCCGAAACCTTCTATACTCCCCATCTCTTGGTCTTCAACAATTAATGATATTCCTAACTTGTCCTCATTTTGAATCATGTTTAGGGTATTGGTAAAATATTCGGTGGAAATTTTATCTTCCAACAACATAGAAAACAATCTATATACCTGAAATGCTTTTTGCTCAAGAAATTCCTTTCTCTGCCCGTAAATTTCTTGTTTTACTAAATGGCTAACCCCACCGGCTATTAATAGTAAACTTAGAATAGTGACCGCCATATATGTGAATAGGAACTTTTTAGTTATAGACTTAAACATCTTTCTCCACCTCAAATTTGTATCCAACTCCCCAGACAGTTTTTATTGCCCAGCTTTGCTTGGTTTTACTTTTTAGTCGTTTGCGTAATCGCTTGATATATACATCTATAACACGATCTTCCCCGTCAAAATCCAATCCCCATATACCTTCAATCAAATCGTCTCTGGTAAAGACCTGATTAGGATGCATCATCAAATGTTGAAGTAGCTGTAATTCTCTTCTGGGTATATTGACTATTTCTCCATTTAAATATGCAACAAAAGCATCAATATCAAATACCAAATTGTCATATTCTAATCTATTAGCTTCTCTGCTTTGTATCTCTTCATGGTCCAATTCTCGGCGACGTAGCGTTGCAAGAACCCGTGCAATTAGTTCATGTATTTCAAATGGCTTGGTTATATAATCATCTGCTCCCAAGTGTAAGCCTTTTATCTTCTCATCCAGACCTCCTTTGGCCGTAAGCATTATTATTGGTGTATAACTTATCTCTCTGATTTTTTTACATATCTCATACCCGTCTAACCCAGGCAGCAACAAATCCAATAACACCAGATCATATTTATTTTTTAAGAAACTTTCCCATGCCTCTAATCCATCACCAAAATCAGTTACTATAAAGCTTTCATTTTCTAAATAGAGTTTAACAATCCTACAAATATTTATATCATCTTCTACAAGGAGTATTCTTTTTTCGCTCATTAACTTCACCTTTTCTAATATCATATTCTTCCTTTATAATAACAAAATGAGTTAATTGTTACAAATTCCTATATTTTCCCTTAAACTCTCATGAAAAATCTACCTCTATATCATATTATCATATAGAAAGGTAGATTTCTCAAATTGTAAATATATTTTCTTAGCTTTATAACTTGCCTAATTCCTCTAAGTCTTTCCTTAAAACTTTTAGCACCTTTTCTCTTGCTCCTGTCAGCGGAAGCCTAACACCGCCTACATCTATACCGGTCATGTTCAATGCAGCTTTTACCGGAATGGGATTCGCTACAATAAATAAATCCTTAAATACATCCAATAATTTAAGATGTATATCTTTAGCTCTTTCAGTATCTTTAACAACGAAAGCGTCTATCATTTCCTTCATTTCCGGTCCAACTATATGAGAAGCAACGCTGACCACTCCATATGCGCCGACAGCCATTGCCGGCAGTGTCATGGAATCATCTCCGGAGTAAATAAGAAAATCATCCGGAACTCTTCTAATTATTTCTGCAAACTGAACTATATTTCCTCCCGCTTCCTTTAAAGCCACAATATTTTCTATCTCAGCAAGTTTTTCCACAGTTTCAGGCAACATGTTACAGCCTGTTCTTCCGGGAACATTATATAGCATTATAGGTAGATCTGTTTCTTCAGCTATAGCTTTGAAATGACAATATAACGAATCCTGATCAGGTTTATTATAGTATGGAGTTACTATCAGTAAACCATCAACTCCTATTTCTTTAGCCGCCTTTGCATTTTCTATTGTGGCTTTAGTGGAATTGGTACCAACACCTGCAATTATAGGCACACCCACATTTTCCTTAACTATCTTATATATATTCGCTTTCTCTTCCGATGTTAATGTAGGAGCTTCCCCTGTTGTTCCTGTCAGCACTAAAGCCGTATTGCCTTCATTTGTCAATTTCTTAGCCAATGAGACAACCTTATCATAATCGACATTTAATTTATCGTCAAATGGTGTAACCATTGCTGTTATTAATCTTCCCCAATTTATCATATACATACTCCTCTCTTAGAAATTCAACATAATTCATCATATGATTTTGAACACTAATTTGCTAACAAAGAATAGTCATATTGAATAGAATGAATTATCTAACTATTAATAAATTAAGGAGGAATTGATTTTGAGCACTTACAATATAGCAATAGTCGGCCCTATGGGTGCAGTAGGGCAGGAAGTGGCAAAAATTCTTATTGAGCGAAATTTCCCGATACAATCTATAAAACTATTGGGTACATCCGCAAACAAAGGTAGAAAAATTAATTTTAATGACAAAATAATATATACAAAAGAGGCTCGTGAAGGAGCTTTTGAAGGAGTTGATATTGCATTTTTCTGTGTTGAGGCTGAGATCAGTAAAATTCTCGCTCCTATCGCAATTAGTGAGGGAGCTGTAATAATAGATAATAGCAGTGCATGGAGAACTGAGCCTGATATTCCACTTATAGTTCCTGAGGTGAATTCCGAAAGTCTAAAAAATCATAAAGGTCTAATCGCAAACCCCAATTGCTCGACAATTCAAATGCTTGTACCACTAAAGCCTATTCATGATAAATATAAAATAAAAAGAATTGTTGTATCTACCTATCAAGCTGTTTCAGGTACCGGGAAAAATGCTATAGATGAATTAAATACACAAGCAAAAGCTTATGTGAATGAAAAAGAAATAGCAAATTTTGTATACCCTTATCAAATTCTATTCAACGCAATACCTCATATAGATTCATTTATCGAAAATGGATATACAAAAGAGGAAATGAAAATGGTAAATGAAGCAAATAAAATATTGGATAAAAATATCAAGGTAAATGCAACTACAGTAAGAATTCCCGTATTTAGAGGACATTCTGAATCAATAAATATTGAAACTGAACTTGCCTTTGAAATTGAGGATATAAAGAAACTGCTAAAATCCTCAAAAGGAATTGCAGTAATAGATGACCCTAAAGAATATCTATATCCCATGCCTTTGTATGCTACAGATACGGATGATGTTTATGTCGGTCGTATACGTAAGGATTTCACAGTTGATAATGGGCTGAACATGTGGGTAGTAGCTGATAACTTGAGAAAGGGCGCAGCTCTAAATGCAGTTCAAATCGCGGAAACTTTAATAGAACTCAAGCTATTATAGGAGGGCAATATGAGCATCGTAATACAAAAATTCGGAGGAACATCTCTTACAAATATAAATAGAAAAAGCAAATTTTTAAATCATATTAAAAAAGCAATATCAAAAGGTCATAGATTAGTAATAGTGCCATCTGCAATTGGCAGAAACGGTGATCCATACGCAACGGATACACTGATTAAACAATTAGAAAATATATGTGCTGAAATTGATCCTAGAAAGAGGGATTTAATTATGTCATGCGGAGAAACAATATCAGCAGCAATTCTCTCCCATCTATTGGAAGCAGAAGGATATCCAGCAGAGCCGCTTATGGGGTTTCAGGCAGGCATATTGACAGATGATAATTTCAATTCAAGCAAAATATTGGAAATAAATACTGATAGGATATTTAAGATTTTAAGTGAAAATAAAATCGCAGTTGTAGCAGGTTTTCAGGGAATAACAAGCAATATGGATATTACCACTCTCGGCAGAGGCGGAAGCGATATATCTGCAGTTGCCTTAGGAGGATTCTTAAAGGCAGACAGGGTTGACATATTCACTGACGTACCGGGTGTAGCTATGGAGGATCCACGAATTGTGCCAACTACAAAATATATAAAAGAGATCTCGTATGATGATATGTATAAAATGTCTTTAAACGGAGCTACAGTTATTCATCCTGAGGCAGTGAAATTAGGAAAAGAGTTTAAGATACCCATAAGAATACTGTCGAGCTTTGAAGAAAGTTGCGGAACACTTATATCTGATAATAAAGGCAGCAAGGAAATAGTCGATATCTAAAAAGATAATGAAGAAATTTAAAAACGGTGCAATGCACCGTTTTTCATTTACACCAACAATGGTTGAAACTGTTTACCTTTTAAAGCAGCTTCTATCGTCCCTTCTATTTTATCAAATTTTGCTATCACGGAATTAGGCTTATTTATTGCATCATCTTGACCAAAAGGTACAAAATATACATTCTTCATGTTTAACAACATCCCAATATTCTTAGCATTGGCACCAAGCCCGTCATTTGTTGCAATAGCTAATATTAATGGTCTTTGATTTCTTAGATGAGCCTTACATGCCATGGTCACCGATGTATCAGTTATGGCATTTGCCAATTTCGCAATAGTGTTTCCTGTACATGGTGCAACAACCAAAACATCAAGCTTTAATTTGGGCCCCACCGGCTCAGCTTCAACTATAGTCTTTATCAATTCCTTTTTTGTAATTTCCTCTAATCTATTTTTCCACTCCCAAGCTGTACCAAACCTTGTATCAAATGTATCTACTGCATGAGATATTATGGGATAAATGTCCCCACCCTTCTCAGCCAACTCATCAATAACGGGAAATACATTACTAAAATTACAAGACGAACCTGTAAGTGCAAAACCTATCTTCAAACCTTCAATTGACATTATTTATACCTCCAACTCCTCAATAATATTATAAATTGTATCCTTTATAACCTTTGCAGCTGTAATTGGCGCAACTTTTCCCGGAAGTCCCGATGCACTAATTGTATTTAGCTTGAGCTTTTCTGCCGAACTTTTATCAACCCCTCCGGGCTTAGACGCTAAGTCGATTATGACACAGTTCTTGTCTATATAATTGAGTAATTCCCCATTTAATATCATTTGAGGTATTGTATTGAAAATAACATCCATCTTTGATATATCTGACTGTAATGTACTAATATTAACCGATGTATAGTTATTATTTCTTATCCATGCCAAATCTCCATAATTTCTGGCTGCGGCATAAACGTTAGCGCCAATTCCATAGAGCGCTTTTGATAATGCTTTACCTATCCTGCCATATCCCAAAACCATGGCATTAGAACCATGTAATGTGATGCGCATTTCTTCCATCGCTATTTGGATTGCCCCTTCTGCCGTTGGTATTGCATTTAATACCTGCATCTCTTCTCGGGCAAAATAATCAGCCATTTTAATTTTTTTATCTATGGCCTTATCAATAATATTATCGTTTATTTTTCCTCCCATAAATAATTGAGACTTATTTAAAAGTTCCAGCACATCTTCAACCAATATTTCACCAGTGTAAAAAGGAGTATCTATTTTTTCGTTTGTATCTGAAAATGGTAAAGGTCCAATTACAAATTGTGCATCAGCTATTACATCTTCTAAACTCCGGTCTTCTTCCCTATATTGTCCAAGTTTATCAAAGCCAAAGAGCATTACTTCGTTTCCATCCGCCTTAAGTAAATCGGACAATACAGCACTTCTCATATCTCCACCCAAAATAGCAAATTTTCTACCCATATGGGACCCCCTTATTAGGAAATTTTCAAACTATTATATTCTATGTTTATATGGGTTAATAAGTGAAGAATCAATTCACAGAAATAAGACTACATTTTTTAATTAGGTACCTTGTAATATAAGGTAGCATGTGATATAGTATAGTAAAATATAAGGGGAGGGCTCTTATGAACATTCAATTTAAAAAAGGCGTACTTGAACTTTGTGTTCTTTCCTTACTTGATAGAAGAGACCACTATGGTTATGAACTTGTAGAAAAAATATCCAAATTCATAAACATATCCGAGGGGACCATATATCCCCTATTGAGGAAACTTAGAACAGAAGGATATGTATCAACTTATCTAGAGGAATCTCAAGAAGGTCCACCCAGAAAATACTATAAATTAACCGAGAAAGGCAAAGAGGTCTTTGAAGAACTAATGATTGAATGGGAAAGTTTTGTTGACGGAGTTAATAATATATTGAGGGGGGATTTAATGTGAATAGAAAAGAATTTATAGATAAATTGAAATTATATCTACAAGGAATGCCTGAGTCCGAAATTCAAGATATTTTATCAGACTATGAAGAACATTTCAATATTGGAATCTCTAAAGGAAAATCCGAAGAAGAAATTGCTAATGAGCTTGGAGAACCAAAAGATATTGCGGAAGGCTATAAGACAAATTATAGAAATGCCTATAATGATAGTCCCCCCACAATTAGCTACAATACCTCAAATGATACTTTAAGAAGGGCTTTAATCATAGTTTTGTTGATTGCATTCAATGTGATTATTGTTTTAGGCCCATATATAGCAGTGCTTGGAGTTCTAATTGCCATTTACGGTATAGGTATAGGCCTTGTATTTGCAGGGATAGGATTATTCTTTGGAATACCCCTGATGCCATTTAAGTTTTTTGGCCATATCCCCAATTTCCATTTACTAACTACACTATCCTTTGGTGTAGGGTTTGGAGCTTTAGGTGTTTTGATTATTATTTTAGCAGTTATTCTGACAAAATTTATTTATCGAATCAGCATTAAATATATAAAATGGAATATTGAATTGGTTAATAAATAGGAGGTTAAGAAAATGGATATCAAAAAACTTGTTCCCATATTGATAGGAGTAATATTGATTGCTTTCGGAATAGGGATTTATTCCCTTAGGTATTATGACAACATAAGTTTTAACAACTCTGCTAACGACGATTTTGTAAATATAAGGTCTGAGGATTCAAGTGTTAAAATCGGTAAAGATGGTATCGATGTAAAAGATGGTGATGACCATGTATCCATCGGTTGGAAAGGCATAAGTGTAAAAGATGGAGGCGATGAAGTCCAAATAGGATGGAATGGAATCAAAGTAAAAGACGACAAAAGCAATACAGATATAGATGGTAGTAACAGTTGGTTTGAATTCACTCCCAAAAATCTGAAAACTTATAATATAGATGAACAAAAGCATGAGAGTATTGATGGTATAGACTCGATTAAAATAAATTCGGGGTTTGTAGATATAATGGTAACCCAAGAGGACAGAGATGATATATGGATAAAATACCACGGCACAATAAAATCCAATATTGTGCCAAAGTTGGAAACTGAAAGAAATGGAAAAGTATTAAATATCAAGCTTATGTCCGATAAAAATAGCTATACCGTTTCAGAATCCAATGTAATTTTAGAAATTTCAGTTCCCGAAAGTTTTAATAAAGATTTTAGTATTTCTTCCTCATCCGCTGATATCTTTGTGAATGATATAGCAGGTCTTCATTTTGATTTGAACTCCGGATCAGGAGATATCAAGCTTAATAATCTCAGTGGAAAGAGTGCAAATATAATAACTTCATCAGGAGATTTGATTTTAGCCGAACTTAATTGTAACAGCAGTATTGACTCCTCCTCCGGAGATATAAAACTATATGCGGATAACTCTTCCAAGGATTTGAAGATAGCTACCAGCTCCGGGGACGTTGTAGTAGTGTTTGAAGATGGCGCTAACTATAGTGTCATGTGTACTGCATCATCAGGTGATGTGTTTACAGACAGGGATATTAGCATAAATAAGTACAAGGGTAATAGATATGAGTTTAAAGAAGGTACAGGAGATAATGAAATGAGAATAGACACATCATCAGGGGACATTTATTTTAAATAGTAAATCATTAAGGGACATAGTCAACTTTGACACTATGCCCCTTTAATTTTTATCACTTCTCCTGTTCTTTTTCCCTTTCCTCCAAGAAACATTTCCTGCACAATGGCTCATACTCCTTACTTGCTCCGATTACAACCCTTGCAGTCTCCTTTGTCTTTCGATGACTTACCCAAGCATCTGTACCGCATTTTACGCAAACAGCATGATGCTTATATAAATAATCTGCCAGAGGCATAAGTTCTTTTACTATTTCAAATGGATGCCCGGAAAAATCCATATCAAGCCCCGCTAATATAACAGTTATTCCATTTGCCAAAAATCCATTTATCCCTTCCAGGATCTTCTCTACATCTCCGTCTAAAAACTGCACTTCATCTATGCCGACTACATCCGGCTTATATTCATTTAAGTATTTTATGATTTCGTCTATATCCTTCACCGGAATAGCTTCTAAAATGGCCTTATCATGTGTGACTATCTCTGATGTAGTATGTCTGGTATCCAATATAGGTTTGAATGCCACCGTCTTATATCCTGCTATTTTAAATCGTTTAATATCATTTTCCAAATTAGATGTTTTCCCTGAAAACATAGATCCTGTGTGTATTATCAATTTTCCTTTGTATTGATGCAAATTAATTCCCCCCTAAAATTATTACCTATTTATTATAACATTATATTTAAACTTTAGACAAAGAAAATGAATTGATTTACTTTCAAATGCGCTCACAAAAGAGCCCATATAAGAATAATATAAATTATGAATCCTATTAGGGAGGTAGAACATGGACATAAAAAAGATTGTGGAACTTAAAGATATTAGTATGCTTTATCATACATTAACAGAAGAAACCTTAGCGATAAAAAAATTGGATTTGGATATATACACAGGTGAAATAGTCGGTATAGTAGGTCCCAGCGGTTGCGGTAAATCAACTTTATTGTCAATAATTTCAGGTTTAATAAAGCCCAGTAAAGGTATAGTAAAGGTTAATGGTGAGCCTGTCGAGGCTCCTTTAAAAAATATAGGTTACATGTTCCAAGAAGATCAATTATTTGACTGGAGAAATATATTAAATAATGTTGTCGTCGGATTGGAAATCCAAGGCAAATTGAACGATAAAACCCTACAGCAAGCCAAGGACATGATTGCTAATTACGGTTTAGGAGAGTTTATGGACTCCTATCCTTATCAGTTATCAGGAGGAATGAGACAAAGGGTTGCTCTAATAAGAACTCTAATATTAAGACCGGATCTATTGTTATTAGATGAACCATTCTCTGCTCTCGACTATCAAACCAGACTGGCAATAGCAGACGAAGTAGGTATAATCTTAAAAAAAGAGAAAAAAACTGCTGTAATGGTAACCCATGATATAGCTGAAGCCATTAGCCTTTCAGATAGAGTTGTTGTATTAAGCAATAGACCTGCTGTTATCAAAGATATCATCGATATTAAACTTACCTATAATGATATTGTAAGCCCTATGAAATCCAGAGAAGCTCCTGAATTTAGACATTACTTTAATAGAATTTGGAAGGAGTTGGATATACATGTCTAATAAGTATTCTAAAGAGCATGAAATTTTTGTTGATAAGATAAAAAGGGAAAAGAAAAGTATATTAATTACACAAATCAGCGTTTTGATTATTGGTCTGCTTTTATGGGAAATAGCTGCGCAATTTAAATGGATAGATACATTCCTTACCAGCAGCCCATCAGCAATTTGGAAGCTATTTTTAAATTACATGAAGAATGGGCAACTGATGAAACATGTCGGAATTTCTGTTTATGAAACTATTGCAGGATTTATCTTTGGTACCTTATTAGGAATAATCATTGCTATATTGCTATGGTGGTCTAATTTTTGGGCAAAGGTATTAGACCCTTATCTTGTTGTATTAAACAGTCTTCCAAAGACAGCCTTAGCCCCAATAATAATTATTTGGGTGGGTGCAGGATATAAGGGAATAATAGTTACAGCTATTTCAATTTCAATTGTCGTAACGATTATGAATATGTATGAGAGCTATAAATCAGTAGATGAAGATAAAATAAAACTATTACAAACCTTTGGAGCTACAAAATTTCAAGTTTTAAGAAAATTGATATTGCCAGCCTCTATTCCAAGTATGATTAGTACTCTAAAAATAAATATAGGTTTATCTTGGGTTGGCGTCATAGTCGGAGAATTTCTGGTATCAAGAGCCGGTATCGGATGGTTAATAGTATATGGCGGTCAGGTGTTTAAACTGGATATTGTTATGATGAGTATATTTATACTGGGACTAATATCTGCTGTAATGTATAAATTGATATCAATTTTAGAAGATAAGCTATTTAAATGGAGCAAATAAGGATAGAGGTGCCCCTCTATCCTCATCTTATTCTAAAGCAGTAATTTCTTTTTCTAATTTATATTTTAATATATAAATAAACCATGTTGCTAAAATTATTCCTTTCAAAATACTGGTTAAACTTAAACTCCACCATACCCCCAATAACCCCAGAGCTGTATAAGTTGATAATATAGCAGCAAGAGGTATTCTCAATATATTGAAACTAACCCCAATGATTGTAGGAGGTAATGTCCTTCCAAGACCATTGAAAGCTCCCGCAGTCCCAATCTCTATGCACATAAATAGTTGGGATACTCCCAATATCCTTAAATATCTTACTCCTTCCCATATTGCCACAGGATCATTTGGTGTAAAAATCGTAAATAAAGGTCTGGCTGCAAATATCAATAGTAGCGATGCAAAAAGTCCGATAGAACCCAGAATTTTCATTCCGATATTATAGCCTTCTTTTATTCTATCATATTTCTTAGCACCGTAGTTCTGTCCGGTAAAGGTAGATATTGCAGTGGAAAAGCCTTCAGAAGTATTCCATGATATGGATTCAATTTGAGAGCCTATGCTCTGCACTGCAACCGGTATAGCTCCAAATTTAGCAACTATTTTGGTCAATATCATGCTTATACTTGCATGTAATGCTGACTGCACAAATGGTGGAAATCCCAATTTTACTATATGTTTTATATATTTTAAATCCGGCTTAACCAACAACTTTACATGGGAGTATATAGTTCCATTTAGCTTACCTGCAATAATAAATATAATGGTGACAAAAAACTGAGCTAATATTGTAGCTAAAGCTGCACCTTTGATACCCATAGCAGGAATGGGACCAAATCCAAATATAAATACCGGGTCAAGTATGATATTTGATATTAACCCCAATGCATTTACTTTAAATGGAGTCACACTATTACCCGAACTATTTAGGGCTGTTGAAAATATTGGATTTAAAAAGTGAAACACAATGCCAATTGCTATTATTGTTAAATAGTCTATTGCCATTTGAACAACATTAGGATCATCTAAATTAAAAAATCCTATAAGACTGTGTCTAAAAGTAAAGAGTAAAATCGAATAAATCATTGCGATTAAAAAATCAAGCTGAAATCCATTTGAGATATATTTTTTTGCTTCATCCATATCATTCCTGCCTATCGATTGGGCTATACCTACTCCAACGCCTATTTGTGATATCATAACCAATGATGACCCGAGCCACATAAAAAACCCGGCGGTTCCAGATGCTGCAACGGCCTCCGTGCTTAACCTTCCTAGCCAAATTATATCTGTAAGATTATAAGCCATTTGAATAAAGGATGTCCCCATTATAGGCAATGCCAATTTTGTTAATGTTGGTGCAATTTTTCCTTCTAACAAATTAAGTTCTCTGCTCATTATAACTTCCTTTCATTTATGTAATTGTTAAGGGAACTGTAATATTAGCCCCCTAAAAAAATTATGCCAAATAAAATAATATGCCCAAAAAATGCATAACACTTGCTCCAAGCACAAAAAAATGCCATATTGCATGATTATACGGAATTTTAGCATCTCTGTAAAATATTGTTCCAAAAGAATACAATAGTCCTCCTGCTAATATCCAATAAAAGAATTTGATTGATGTTGCACTGATAATTTTTTTGATCGGAAAGATGCCAATCCAACCCATTGCTATATACAATATGACGGACAATGACTTATATTTATCAAATTTTCCAAAGGTAAATAATTTAAATATAACTCCCGCCAATGCAAGAATCCACATCATAACAATTAAAACTATTTTCAATTTCCCCGTTAAAGTTAACATCAAAACAGGAGTGTATGTTCCAGCAATAAATAGGAATATAGAAGAATGATCAAAAACTCTAAGTATTTTCTTTGCCTTTTCATTGGTAATACTATGATAGAGTGTCGAAGATAGAAACATAAGTATAATGCTAACACCATAGATGCTAAAAGAAATTATAGCAGCTATATCCTTTTTTTGTATAGATAATACAAGCAAAATTGTTAAAACAACTATCCCAAAGACAACGCCTATGCCATGAGTTATAGCATTCCACATTTCTTCTGATTTTGAGTATCGGTTTTCCATATACACACCAGCCTTTTATAATTCACAATTCTCAGTTCTCAGTTCACAATTCACAATTCTCAGTTCACAATTCACAACCTACACATCATTCTTGTTCTGTAAGTATCATAGGCCCATCTTTTGTAATTGCTATTGTATGTTCAAATTGCGTAGAAAGTTTGCCGTCAAATGTCCTTGCAGTCCAACCATTGTCATCTAATTTCACTCTATATGTCCCTGCATTCACCATAGGCTCTATTGTGATTACCATACCTTCCATAAGCCTAATGCCTCTCCCCGGTATTCCATAATGAAGAACCTGAGGGTCTTCATGCATTTCTCTGCCTATCCCATGACCTACAAAATCCCTCACTACTGAAAACCCATTTTTTTCAACATGAGTTTGGACAGCATGACCTATATCTCCCAGTCTATTTCCTATAATTGCCTGTTCTATCCCTAAATATAAAGATTCTTTGGTTACATCCATAAGCTTACTAGCCTCTTCAGATAATTCTCCAACACCATAACTCCATGCAGAATCAGCCAACCAACCGTCCAAATTCACCACCATATCTATGGTAACTATATCTCCGTTTTTTAACAAATCATCCCTAGGAAATCCATGACATACTTCGTCGTTTATAGACGCACATGTGGCATATTGATATCCATGATAACCTCTCTGTTCAGGATAGGCATTTCTTTCTGCCAAATACTGTTCAACAAATCCATCTATATCCTTTGTGGATATGCCGGGCTTGATTATCTTTGCTATTTCCTTATGTAAATTTGCCAATATAACCCCTGCTTTTTTCATTTTCATTATTTCTTCTTCACTCTTCAATATAATCATCGAATCATTCCTTTCTATAAGATAAATATCTATAAATTACTTTTTGAAATTCATCATTAGTATGTAAATTTTTAAAATCTTTATCCTTTACAATCCATTGAATTAAACTTGGACTCAATAGCAGCGCCCTTGTAATATCACAAATTGCTTTATCTTCGTTTCCTAAAATACTGTTACAACATGCCCTGTTATAATATAAGTCATGAGCGTCGGGATTATTTCTAATACCCTCCGTTAAAATTTTGATCGAACATTCATACATTTTATCTTCAATATAAATAGCAGACATATTTAAATATATATTTCCATATTGAGGATTAATACTTTTAGATTTATTATAATATTCTAGGGCTTTTTCATGATTTCCCAATCTTGTAAATACTACACCCATATTGAACAAAGCCTTATAAAAATCCGGATTAATCTCCAAGCTTTTGTTTATCATTTTAAAAGCCATATCATAATCCCCTAACTCCTCATATAGGGAACCTATGTTATTATAAGTTATATAGTCATTGGGTTCAATTTCTATTACTCTGTAATAATATTCCAATGCTTTTTTTCGATCCCCCATGTTATCAAAAATCGTAGCTATATTATAATATGCCCTCCAGTACCTGGGATTGATACATGCCACTTTCATATAATTTTCCAATGCTTCCTTATTATTTCCTAAGCTTTCTTCTATTAATCCCAGATTGTAATACGCCTCATAATTGTCATTGTCTATTTCTAGGATTTTGTTGTAAATTTCAATTGAATTTTCAATCATATCCAGCTCATCATAAATAACAGCTATATTAAATAAAAGGAGAATAGTATTTTCTCTTTCCCCTTTGTATGAAAGTGCTCTTTTATAAAATTCTATCGCTTTTAATTTGTCGTTTTTCAAATAAAAATTTTCGGCTAATAGCATATAGTTTTTTCTTTTATAGTCCCTCAATCTGTACACCTCATATATAGTTTACCACAATTAAAGAAAAAAAGTAGAGTTATTTCTCTACTTTTAATGCCCTAATTGAATTTAATATAGCTATAATCGAAACACCGACATCCGCAAAAACGGCCGCCCACATTGTAGCAATTCCAAAAGCTCCAAGGACTAGAACTATTAGTTTTATTGCTAATGCCAAGATAATATTCTGCGTCACAATTTTCTTAGTATTTTTTGCTATTTTAATTGCTGTAGCAATCTTACCTATTTCATCCGTCATAATGACTATATCCGAGGCTTCTATGGCTGCATCAGAGCCCAAAGCACCCATTGCAATACCAATGTCAGCCCTTGCCAGTACCGGAGCATCATTTACTCCATCCCCTACAAAAATAACCTTACTGTTAGTTTTTTTGCTCAATATATCCTCAAATGCATTTACCTTATCTTGCGGTAGTAGATCCCCGTACACCTTATCCAATCCTGCTAATTTGCCTACCTTCTCTGCTGTTTCTTGATTGTCTCCGGAAAGCATTATAGTTTCTTTTATTCCCAATTTTTTTAACCTTCCAATGTCTTCAGCGGTATTTTCCTTTAATTCATCTGAAACTATTATAGTCCCTATATGTTTATTTCCCTCTGATATATAAACAGTTGTTCCAATGGAATCTACTTCTTCAATTTCAACGCCATTTCCCACTAACAAATCCTTATTTCCTAACAGAATTGTATTGCCGTCTATTTTTGCTTCGATTCCCTTTCCGGAGATCTCCTTATAATCCTTTATATATTCTCTTTGTATTTCTTTGTCATAGGACTCAACTATTGACTTCCCAATAGGATGATTGGAAAATGCCTCACCATATGCAGCAAGTTCCAACACTTCTTCTTTTGAATAATCATCATAATTGAAAATTTTAGTAACTTTAAATGTACCTTTTGTAATAGTTCCCGTCTTGTCAAAAACTATTGTCTCCACATCATTCAAAGCTTCCAAGTAATTTCCGCCTTTTATTAAAATGCCCGATTTTGAAGCTCCTCCAATACCTCCAAAGAAACCTAACGGTATTGAAATAACCAATGCACAAGGGCATGAAATTACAAGAAATATAAATGCTCTATATGCCCAATCCCTTAAATCACCGAAAGCCAAAATTGGGGGTAAAATACCTATAATTAATGCTGAAAAAACAACAACCGGAGTATATATACTTGCAAATTTGGTGATAAAATTTTCAGTAGGTGCTTTTTTACCGGAAGCATTTTCTACTAAATCCAATATCTTAGATACAGTTGATTCACCAAATTCCTTTTCTACTTGAACCTTCAATAGTCCATGATTGTTAACTACCCCTGAAATGATATGATCCCCTTCTCTTATATTTCTCGGAACTGACTCTCCTGTAATATTTGATGTGTCTATGGTTGATTCTCCCTCTACAACTATGCCGTCTAAAGGTACTTTTTCACCTGGTTTTATAAGTATATAATCTCCAATAGCTACATCAGTTGGATTTACGACAGTTATTTCATCTTCGGCTATTAAATTGGCATAATCAGGTTTGATATCAAGAAGCGCAGTAATTGATTTTCTTGAATGATTGACTGCCATTCCCTGAAACATTTCTCCAACTTGATAAAATAGCATTACAGCTACTCCTTCAGGATATTCACCTATGATAAAAGCGCCAAAGGTTGCTAAAGTCATCAAGAAATTCTCATCAAATTGAATACCTGCTGCCACATTTTTTATAGCCCTAATAATTACATCATAGCCCACTATTAAATAACTCAATAGATATGTTATAAATCTTATATTACCTTCTAATTTTAATAAATTTGGTATTATAAATAATATAAGGCTTATCCCTATTCTAATGATATCCTTTTTATCTGCTTTGCCATGATCATGGTTGTGTTCGTGACTGTGAGCATGATTTGCATTAATATCCAGAACTTTAACTTCAGGCTCTACTTTTTTTACAAATTTTTTTATATTGCCTTTTATATCATCTTCATCATTATCATTTATAATATTAATTTTTAATTTTTTAGTAACAAAATCAAGTTGTGCGGAAGATACGCCTTCAATTTCATTTGAAAACTTTTCAATCTTTGCTGCACATCCTGCACAATTAAGTCCTTCCAATTCCAGCTCTATTACCTTCATAAAGTTGTCCCCTTTTTTCAATATTAACATATGAGCAATTGTTCATATGTTAATATTATTATATGTCTATTTATAATTTATGTCAATGAAAAAAGTTGCAAATTTTATGATATAACTGGAAATGAAAAGTCTTTTGGTGCTTATGTCATTCTGAGCGCTAGTGAAGAATCCCATAGTGTATTGTGCATTGAATTATAGATGATACTCACCTATATATTTATAATTTAATCCAGCTTTTTTAATATTTCCGTCTATCAATTTCCATTTATTTTTGATACCTTGGGTATTTGCTAGCGCTTCAAAATAATACATGATAATACCTGCATCTTCAAATAGGGGTTTTTCTCCATCCTTGTATGCAATCAGCAATTTAACTATCGGTCCATCTAATACAAATCTCCATGGCTGCAAATTTTTAGTCGATGGAGCAAACCTTGCATAGAAAAATAAATCTCCTAAACCTCTAGTCTCTAAGTCCTCCATATCTACTGACCTATCAAGTCCTTTTTCAAACACCAAATCTTCAACCCCGATTCTTTCACTAAAAGGATCTTGAACGAAAGGATTTTTAGGCTTTTCATATCCTATTGCTAATAAATGATTTACTATAACTATATCATCGCCAAGAATTTCTTTCTTTTTATTTTCATCCACTCCCAAGATGCTAACCCAGCATGTAGATATACCCATTTCATTCAATTTAGTTATTAATTTTTCAGCATAATATGCACTGTATATGATGGTTTTATCATCATCATTTTTAAGCTCTAACAAAATATAATGAGGGCTTTCAATCATCACCCCCGAATAGCCTCCCAATCCCTTCAATCCCCCATATAAGAGTTCTCCATTTTCATATAATCTAAATTTAATATTGCCTGATCCCTCTTCGTTTTCAAATTCCTTCAAATTCAAAGTTAATTCCTCTAATGTGTTGGGATCAATTTTCTTTTTCTTAAAATCTCTAACCGACTTCCTACTCTTCAAAAAATTTGCCATTATCATTTTTATGCCCCCTCCATTTAATTTTATGTTTAATCCAATTTATACATTTAGACTCATACTTCATCTTCTAATCAATGACCCTAAAGTTCTACCCTGGTAACTCTTACCTCTTACCTTTTACTTATTACCTATCCGGAGATCCTTCGCTTTACGCTCAAGGATGACACAGCAGTAATTATCCCGATAAGCTCAACCCTAGCAATTCTTTACTCTTAGTTCTTCACTTTTCTTTCAATTGTGAATTGTGAATCGTGAACTGTGAATTGAATTAAGTTGTGAACTGTAATATATTATTACCCTTTATTATAAGTAAATATAGGTTTTGTGTACAAAGAAATAAAAATTTATGATAGAATTATTAATGTATACAATTATAAGGGGTAATTATTTATATTTCTCCCATTACAAAGGAGCAATTATGGAACTAAGTTTAAATCAAGAAAAAGCAATTAATCATGTCAATGGGCCTGCTTTGGTACTGGCTGTACCCGGAGCAGGAAAAACAACAGTGATAATACATAGAACAATAAATCTAATTTCCAATCATCGGGTAAATCCCGATAAAATTCTATCCATTACATTTAGCAAATCTTCTGCTATGGATATGAAGAATAGGTTTGAAAAAATGTATCCGGGATTTAATAGGACAGGCATTAAATTTTCTACTATCCATTCCTTCTGTTATGGATTAATAAGAGAATATGCGTATATAAAAAAAACAGATTATAAATTAATCGAAGAAGAAAAAAATGCGTTTAATAAATATAATCTCCTTAAGAAGATATATTTAGAAATCAATAATGAGTATATAACGGAAGAAAAGCTTGAAATTCTAATAAGTGCTATAAGCTACATAAAAAATATGATGATAAATCCAAATGACTTTATCAATGCCAATAAAATTGAAATTGATAACTTTTTGAGAATTTATACTGTTTATGAAAATTATAAAAAAAGACATAATTTGTTGGATTTTGATGATATGTTGACTATTTCCTTGGAAATCCTTAATTCAAATAAATATTTGCTTGCGAAATATAGGGATAAATATAACTATATTCAACTGGATGAAGGTCAAGACACATCCAAGATACAGATGGAAATAATACGCCTCTTAGCAAGCCCTAAGGACAATCTCTTTATAGTAGCAGACGATGACCAATCCATATACGGCTTTAGAGGCGCCTATCCGCAAGGTCTATTTGATTTTAAAAAAGACTATCCCAAAGGTAACTTTTTTTATATGGAAAACAACTTTCGTTCTACAAAAAACATCGTTTCATTATCAAATAAATTTATTAAAAAAAATAAAACTAGATATAATAAAAACATTACTACTGAAAATAGCTATCTCGAACCTATCAATATTATAAAAGTTAATAATATTGATGAACAATATAAATATATACTTAAGGGATTGGAAGAAAATGGCCCAAATAGTACAGCTGTTCTTTTTAGAAATAATTTATCTGCCGTCGGTTTAATTGAAATCCTCGAAAAAAATAAGCTCCCCTTTAAAACTAGGGATACAAAGCTAAAGTTCTTTAATCACTGGCTGGTAAATGAAATCTTAAATCTGATGAAATTTGCCGAGGACACTTCTCGAATGGAGATATTTGAAAATTTATATTATAAAATAAAAGGATATATATCGAAAAAACAAATAAATTATGCAAAGACTTTGGACTCAAATGCTTGTGTATTCGATAGGATAATGGAATATCCGGGCATAAGTGAATTTTATAAAAAGAATTTAAGAGAATTGAAGTTGGACTTTAAAAGAATTACCAAATTAAAACCCTATGATGCTATTAAGTATATTGAAAGCATCTTAGAATATGGCGAATATCTAAAGGAAAATTCCAAAAAATACGGTATGACATATGATACCTTAAAAATGTATATTTTTTATTTAGAATTGATTGCAAAGTCGACTAACAGTCTCTCGGAATTTATCGGGAGATTAAATCATCTACAGTATTTATGCTCAAATTCTAATACAAACTCTGATTCTATTACCTTGTCAACTGTACATTCTGCAAAAGGATTAGAATTCGATAGAGTATATATGGTTGACTTAATAGAGGGTGAATTTCCAAACTTTAATCAAGATTCATCAGAGGATCTTGAGTCTTTAGAAGAAGAAAGAAGATTGTTTTATGTTGGAATGACAAGAGCGAAAAAATATCTAACCCTTATTACCTACAAAAATTTAGAAGAAAAACAGCTTGAACAATCCAGATTTTTAGATGAATTACAAGAATTAGATTAATTTATGATTAAAATCCTAAAAAGATGCAATACTATTAATGCAAAAAGTATTATATTTTTAGGAGGGTAGAAAATGGAAAAGCAAAGAAATAGGAACAATAACAACAATAACAACAATAACAAAAATGACAACAGGAAAAATGAAAACAACAGAAATGACAATAACAAAAATGACAACAGGAATCAAAAGAATAAAAGAAACGAAGAAAATGAAGAATAACTAAAATGGGAAAGGTCCTCAAATTGAGGACCTTTTCTATTTAATTACAAATTCTTCAATTCCTTCTGTATCTACTAAAAAGCCTTCTTCACTTTCCATCGCAAAATGACCAGATTCATAAGGCACGCCATTTACGGATATATACACTCTTTCCGAGTCATAAAATTTACCAAAGGTATTGACTATGCTTTTTAAAACTTCAGACTCTAAGGCAGTACCTTCTTTAGTATTCATTAACAATTCTTTCGAAAAATCAACTTTTACTGTCCACTTATTAGTTCTGTCAAAATGAATACTATTAATTTTTATATCCTTTGCCAGTGGTGCTATCAACTCATTTGAAGGTACATTTTTAAGTTTTTCTTCAAATAATTTCTCTATGCTTTGATTAGTATAAAAAAGAATTTTGTCTTCCAGATATACTGATCCGACATCCGAATATAATGGATAAAAAAATTGACTTACATGCTCTAAAGGTTTTGCTTCAATAGAGTTTAGAAGTGTTTCAATTTCATCTCCTTCAGAACCAAATATTCTAGCAACTAAACCTATATTTTTCACATAATACTCTTTTTCGATACCCCCGTCTTTATATTTCGTAACGGTCTCCAATGCTTTGAATTGCCCATAAGGTGTATCAATAGGTTTGTCTAAATTCGTTATTTCTTTAGTATCCCCATCCTCTGTTGACCACGAATTGCCTACAGCTATTGGCTCTTTAAGAATTATATTTTCTTTATCAGCCTTTACATTAAGCATGTTTTCAATATGATAAAATTCGCCTTCACTATAAACCTCAGATAACGCACCATCTTTGTATTCAACAATCTTTATTATATTTGTACCGGGATTCATAATTTTCAGCTGTGCTTTGTTGTCATCAATAAATTCTACAAACACCTTTTGCTCTGCATATTCGTTTCCAATACCTTCATATTCATAAATCTTGTTCTCATAAAAAGGATAATAATCTGTGGCCTTTACCCCTTCATCTAATGCTATAGCTTGGTCACTTGTATTAAGTGTATTATTCTTTTTAGCACCGGTAGAAGTCTGACATCCTCCTATAACCAAAATAAGTGTTAATAATGCAATAATATATAAATGTTTTTTCATATATAATCACCCCTTAAGGATTATTACCTGTATATATTTTTAATATACCTACTAATATTATAATACATTTTAAGGGATATATATTTACGAAACATTTACAAATTGAGTTTTTCCACTCTTATCTGTTCCTATTAACTATTATCTATCTTTTAAAACCGGAGATCCTTCGCTTTACGCTCAAGGATGACACCGCAGTAATTATTCTGATAAGCTCGACCACAGCAAAACTCTTAGTTCTTAACTCTTCACTTTTCTTTAACTGTGAATTAAATCACAATACCTCTACATTAGGGTCTAATTTATAGATTACATCTTTACGTTCTACAATGATAATTGCTCTTTCTGATAGCTTTTTATCTTCTCTTATGGACTCAAGCAACAATCTATTTGGATTTATTGCAATCGGATTTCCCATCATTCTTAGCATGGACAAATCTCCTGTGGTATCCCCATAAGCATAACTATTTTCCAAATCGACATCATATTTTTTAATTAGCTCCTTTATTACCCTTTTTTTGCTTTCAGAATCCCACATTTTGACAATCTCACCTGTAAATTTATTGTCTTCATCAACCAAATACAGCGTTCCCCTAAATTCTGTGGCCCCATATTTTTCAGCCATCTTAGACACTAAAAAGTCAGGGCTTCCGGAGATGAAAAATACCTTATGTCCTTGTTTTTTATGCCATTCAATCTGATTTCTGGAATATTTATAAACCATATCCCCATTTACATTGATGACATGATCAGCAATAAATTCAATATATAGTTTGTTTACTCCTTTAAGATTTTCTAAATAAACACCGGCTAATGTTTCCAGATATTGTTCAAAATCACCATGTCGCTTTTCCCATTCATCATACACCTTTTTTACTTTTGTATACCATATTTCAGGATCAATAACTTCAAAGTTAATTAATTTTATAAAATGTTCAATCATCAAGGAGTTTCTGAATATTGTACCGTCAATATCAAAAAACGCAGCTGTATTTTTCATATCCACCATCCACCCAATTCTTTTTTTATTATTATTACAGTATATGTATTACCCAGAATCAGGAGATCAATTCACTGTTTCAATTCACGATGTGTTCCTTTTTCACTTTATTAAAAACTCGGTAATTATAACCGCTGAATCAGCACGTGTGATGCTGATTTTTTCTTCATCATCTGTTTCTAGAATAAACAGCGAAAATCCATCAATATTTCTTCTCTTATCATCTATATTTATGACAAAATCATCCATAGAAAATACAGTCACTATTTCTGACTTTTTAAGAAGATATTTGTCTTCCTCTTTTAAAATCTGCATCTTTGCAATATTGCCACCTTTTATAATAAAATTGTAGTCTCTACAGTCAAGGGTATTCTTTGAAAATGTACTCCATGAACCATCAAAATATTCCACTTCATATTTGTTCAATTCTCTGTTATATAAGCCCTCATGATATACGCTTAGTTTTCCCTCTAAAGGTAAAATGTATCTTTGATAATTAGTAAAATCTGAAAACTTTGATTCAGTAGATGTAAATGTAGCTGACGAAATTCTCCACAAAAAATCTTTCTCAGAAAAAACCGCATCTTCCGGATATATTACTAATTGAGTTGTTTCTCCACCAGCCCATTTTGTAGTAACAAAATCTTCTTTATTAATAATCTTTTCTTTCATATTGAACACTTTCCTTCTAAATTTTAAAATCTTTCATCGCCTTGTTAAACTCTTCGATTTTCCACTCATCTTTTACTAGCGGAAGGTTTGCTTCTATGTTCATTAAACATCCATAACTCGCTAAAATCAGTGCCCTTGAAAAAGTATTTACGTCGAAATAACATAGAAGTAATACTTTCTCAGTAGTCTTCTAAAAGCGGGTCTTTAAGTTGTATGATTAATAATTTTTATTGTTCGTCTAACAATCTTTTTTCTAGTATTTGATCTATACTAAAGTTTTCTATTTGTAGGTAATATTCTGCTACATCAAGTAAAGACTTCATAGGAACAGTCCCGATAACTTCGCTTCCTACCACATTTACTCCATATCTTCTTGCTTCCATTTTTACCATTTCAAAAGCTTGGTAAACTGCTGATTTTTCATAGTTTACCAGATTCATTGAAACTTGGGTTTGATTTCTTTCTTCAAGTTTTAGTCCTATGGCTTTTACATATCTTAGTCCCCCACCAATATGTCTTATTTTCTTTGCAATTTTACTTGCTATTTCTACATCCGGGGTGTCTAGATTTATATTGAATGCTACCAATGGAACCCTTGCTCCTACTGCTGTAGCACCACCTTTTACATTCATCTCTTGAGGTCCAAAGTCTGGTTTCCATTCTTCTTTTTTTATTTTTTCAAAGAAACCTTCATATTGACCTTTTCTTACATCTGCAAGATTTCTTCTATCGGGAGTTGTTGCTGCATCTTCATATAGATATACTGGAATTCCCCAGCTTCCTATTTCAGCTCCTACTTCTTTTGCAACATCTACACATTCAGCTATTGTTACATTGGAAACAGGTGTAAATGGAATAACATCTGTTGCACCCATTCTAGGGTGAGCTCCTTCGTGTTTTGACATATCTATAAGTTCAGCAGCTTTTCTTGCAGAATTTATAGCAGCTTCTCTTACTTGCTCTGGGGAACCTATCATTGTAAGAACTGTTCTGTTGTGATCTTTATCTGATGAATAGTCTAAAATTGTAATACCTTCAATTTTTCTAACTTCATCAATAATTTGTTCTACTATTGCTTCATCTCTACCTTCACTAAAATTTGGTACACATTCCATTAATTTTTTCATAATTTCCTCCTAAATATATCTTTTTATTTCAAATTCTCAACAAAAGTCTTTATAAACCACACTGTTTGAGGTTGATAAATAATATCTACTAGAAATGCTCCAACTATTGGAACTATCATCATAGCTTTTCTACTCATACCATAACGGTCATTAACAGCAGTAAGATTTACAATCGCTGTAGGAGTTGCACCTAAGCCATGTCCTAAAAGACCTGCACACATAACAGCAGCATCGTAGTTCTTTCCAAGTATGCGGAATACAATGAAATATGAGAATAAAACTAAGAAAATAACTTGGCAAGCTAAAACTGCGAGCATTGGTCCTGCAAGATCAGCTAATTCCCACATTCTTAAAGTCATCATAGCTATGGATAAATAAAGTCCAAGAGTGACATCACCTATTCCTTCTACTAAAGGATAGTCAAACTTATACCAACGAGTCTTTTCATTGATATTACGTACAACAACTGCTACAAACATTGCTCCAACATAGGTTGGAAATTCCATATCTATTAACTTGCCTACCCAGCTTGAAACCATAGTTCCAAGAGCCATACATACTAAAATAGCAGTTACGTTTTTCATAATATCAAGTCCGCTTAAAGCTTCACCACTGGCAACATTTATTTCTGTTATACTTGTATCTAAATCCTGACTAGGATCTGGTTTTAAGTCATATTTTTCAATTAAACGCCTAGCAACGGGACCGCCAACCATTACAGATGAAATCAAACCGAAAGTTGCTGCTGCTGCTCCTACAAGCTGACCTGCAGGATATCCCATCCCTTCAAAAGTAAGACCATATGCAGCGCCTGCTCCATGTCCACCAATCATCGTAATAGCACTTGATAAAAGTCCATATGCCGGCTCTAAACCAGTTAACTTAGAAACAGCAATTCCTATACCATTTTGGAAAATAGAAACAACACCGGCCACTAACCAATAAACAATTAATAAAACTCCACCTTTTTTCAATAGGGCGATACTTGCACCAAGTCCAACTGTAGTAAAGAATGCTAACATAAAGAAAGATTGCAATGTTGTATCAAAAGTAAAAGAAAATGCCCCTGTGACATGCCCAGCCCATGTGACGAGCATAAATAGAAATCCACCTACTACAGGTGCTGGAATACAATATTTTTCTAAAAATCTGACCTTGCCCTTAATAAAATAACCTATGATTAGCAGTACTGCGGCCATAGCAGTAGTCATAACCATATCTGCATTGATGGTGAAAACATTTTCAATGATTTCAAAAGACATAAACTATACCTCCTATCATTATTTTCTAGGATTTTTGCTAAAGTTCCTCCTTCCATAAAACTCTCAGAGCATATTTTACAAAATCCTACAAAAACTATGAACAAATATATTGCATATCCCATGCCAACTATTGAAAATGTAAAGAATGGCTATATTACTGAATTTAGCATTCAATAGATACATCTTTTCCTGTAAATTTGCAAAAATTGCCCTGCATTTTTTGCATGCTGCATTTTTTGCAGGGTTAATTCAAATTATATTCCTTTATTTTGTATCTAAGTGCTCTTTCACTTATGCCAAGACTGTCAGCAGTCCATTTTCTATTCTGATTATTATTTTTTAGTGCAAATTCTATAACTTTTTTCTCTATTTCCTTCATATCTTCTGCCTCATAAATCTTAATATAGTTTTCAGAGTTAGAATTCTCAGAGTTCATCACCTTATTTGTATTGATATTAAGTAAATCAGATTCAATATATTCACCTGTACTTAAAAGAACCGCTCTTTGGATAATATTCTCCAGTTCTCTTATATTTCCCTCGAAGCTGTAATTTCTAAGTTGCTCGTAGGCTTTTTCAGTAATTCCCTTTATGTTTTTATTAAAAGAAATATTGTATTTTTCTATGAAATAGGGTACAAGTAGTTCCAAATCTTCCAACCTCTCTCTTAAGGGCGGAGCAATTAGATTTATGACATTGATTCTATAAAATAAGTCTTCCCGAAAATTGCCTTCTTCTACTTCCTTTTTTAAATTTCTATTGGTAGAGCATATTATTCGTACATCTACCTTATAAGTCTTGTCATCTCCTACAGACCTTACTTCCTTATCCTGTAGAAATCTAAGTAGCTTTGATTGCAGCCTTAAATCCATTTCACCTATTTCATCAAGAAGAAGGGTACCATTGTCGGCTCTTCTTATAATACCTATTTCGTCCTTATAAGCACCAGTAAAAGTCCCTTTTCTATATCCGAAAAGTTCACTTTCAAGAAGATCACCAGGCATAGCAGCACAGTTAATTGCTACAAAAGGCTTATCAGCACGATTACTTGAGGTATGAATTTTCTGAGCTATAAGCTCCTTACCCGTTCCACTTTCACCAGTGATTAATACCGTAGCATCAGTGTCTTTTATCTTATTTATGATATTAATTAACTCCTTTATAGGAGGTGATTCACCGATTAAATCTTTCTTTATATGACCCTCGAGGTTACTTATCTTTTGAGTCATTGTCAGCTTTTCATCTGCTTTATTTAATAAAAGCAACAGCTGATCATTTTCAATAGGTTTGGTAATAAAATAATATGCACCAGACTTTATAGCATCAATAGAGTTTTCTATTGTTGAATATGCTGTCATAATAATTATAATTGCATCCGGGTCTATACTAAGGAACTTTTTCATAAGGTCAAGTCCATTATCTTCCTTAAGCCTTAGGTCAAGAAGTATTAGTGATACTTTCTCCTTCTTAAATATATCGATAGCTTCAGTAGAATTGTCACTAGTATAAATTTCATAATAATCTTCAAGAAGGAATTTTAATGATCTTAGTATTTTAATTTCATCATCAATTATCAGTAGCTTGTTCTTCATAAGTTTCACCCTTTTTTACTTTTATGATAATAGACATACCTTTCATTTCACCATCACTTTCTGCAGAAATACTTCCTCCGTTTTCTTCAACCATCTGCTTTACTATAAACATTCCTACTCCATTTCCATTTACCTTTGTAGTATAAAATGGCTCAAAGATATATTGTATATCGTTATCATTCATTCCAAATCCATTATCCCTAAAATATAACACTATAAGTTCATCTTCTTCAACTGCGGTTATTTCGATAATTGGCTCTAATATATCCTTAAGAGCATCTTTACTGTTTAAAAGTATGTTCAAGACAATTTGTTTGAAATGATTGATATCAAATTCAATGTAAAAAGATTTGTCTACATTAATTACTAATTTAATATTTTTAATCTGTAACTTAAACAGTTTAATTGAATTCATTAATTCCTCATAAAGATTAAGTCTTTCTACAACAGGCTTTCTAGGTGAAGTATATTCGACAAATTCTTTGATAAGAGCATCAATTCTGTCGATTTCATCAGGTATATCTTCAGACGCTGCTATCATGAATTCTTTATTATCCAGTTTGTCCTTCATTTGTCCTGTATATATTTTAATTGATGTTAAAGGATTTCTAATTTCATGGGCCACTGAGGAGATTATTTTGTCCATAAACTGCAGTTTATCATAGTGCCTTAATTCGTTAATTAATGCTTTTTGCTCCTCTGTTTTTGTTTCTATAATTCTTTTTAATTTATTGTTGATACCCTGAATTACAAAAATAATAGCTAGCATAGATGCAGATGCAGCAAAAGTAAATTTCCAAAGAATTTCATACTCATTCCTTGTATTTTTTATAGGGGTTCCAAACCATTTTCTATACAATGAGTCATACATTCCATTTTTTTGAATTTCATTTAAGCCCTTATTTAATTTATACAACAATTCCTCATTGTCTTTGGCTACTGCCATCGCATATTTAGATTCGTTTAATGCTTCACCTACTATCTTCACCAGCTCGATAGAGTTTGTTTCTTTGCAGAGATAATTCACAGTTAATGTATTTCCAATTAGTGCATCTACATGTCCATCCAGTAATGATTTTAGTGCCTCACCTAATGAATCATATTGGATTATCTTTACATCTGCAATTTTATTAATATCATTGTATACAACGTCTTCTTTTTGCAATGCAACTGTTTTGCCTACTAAATCTCTGTTACTATTTATAGCTCTATTATCATTTAGTACAAATATTGACTGAGAGTTCATTAACATAGAGTCTGTAAATAAAAATCTACTTTTCCTCTCCTCTGACTCTTTCATTCCCTGGATAATATCAGTTTGTCCCTGCTGAACGGAATTGTAGGCGTCCTCCCATTTCATAGGAATAAATTCAAATTGTATTCCTGTTACCAAACTTATTGCCTTAAGCATGTCTACATTAAATCCTTTAAAAACACCATCAGAGTCAACATATTCATATGGTGGAAATTTATTGTCTCCAGCAACCCTATATGTTTCAGTTTCTGCAAATGACGGTATTGAGAAAAAATTTATGATAAGTAAAGTTAAAATAAGTTTAATGGTACTTCTCCTCATGATTATTTCCTTTCTTAGAGACAAACGAACCACTGAAATTCAGTATAGTTCTCTTATAATAACATTATAGCTGTTTTTTACTAAAATATAAAGGCAGAAAAAATCCAGCAGAAGCTTCAACTTTGCTGGATCCCTGTGTAGATATTAAGATTTTGATATTAACATTTATAACTTTCTACCATATAGTCATATACTACCTTAGACAATTTTGCAATTATATTAACTCCATGAGCATCTGTAGACAAATCTTTTGTATATATAGCTAAAATATATTTATATCCCTTAGGAAGCAAGAAGATTCCTACATCATGCTGTACTTTGAACAGTTCCCCCGTTTTATGAGCTACGACAATAGTTCCTTCTTTTATTGTATCAGAATCAATATCTGGATCATCAGGTTCTAGAGCCGGTATCAAATATGGCAATTTTAAATTTAATTGTTGTCTTTTCATGATACTGATTACTTGTTCTGATATGCTAGCAGAGCCTATTTCATTGTTTACTAATTGTTTTAAAAGATAACCCATTTCATTAGGAGTTGTAATATTATCTTTCCCAGCCTCCAAGGATTCCAAATCCATCATCTTTCTTTGTAGCTTGGTTTTTTTCAGATTTACACCTCTGCAAAAATTAGTTACTTCCTCAGGTCCACCAACTAAATCGATTAATTGATTTGTTGCTATATTATCACTCAAAACTATAGCTAATCTTGCCATATCCATTGGAGTAGGTCTGTATAAGTGATCCAATTCTTTTATGATACCTGCTCCTCCTACTCTGTTTGATTCTTCAACTTGTACTTGTGCACCTAAGTCAATTTCTCCTTTTTCCGCCTTAGTTAAAAGCAGTGACACTAAAGGGATTTTAATAGTACTAGCTGCAGAAAATTCCATATTCCCATTAATGTTGAATTGGTCTCCTGATTGAATATCCTCAAAATATAAACCTACAGTTCCATCTAATTCTGATAAAACAGAGTAAATATTTTTCTCCATTTCTCTCATTGACATTCTAATCACCCCCTACAATATAATTGCCAATATTACAATTAAAATAAGAATTGTAACTATGATTGAATATCCTAATTTTAACATTGATTTGACATCCTTAGACTGGGCAAGACCCATGGCTCCAAGCATATCTCCACCAGGATAAGCAAATGAAGTAATCTGACTTCCAACCAATAAAATTGCAGCCCATAGCCCCATGTTAATATTTAATTCAGAAACCATATTACCAAACAAACTATCCATTAACATTGCTTGTGCTACTGCAGCACCGTTTATTCCAAATATGCCAATCAAACTAGTTACAAGCGAGAATACTACTTGACCACTACTTACAATCAATGGTTGTAATAAATCAAATAATGCATTAAAAGCACCAGATTGTTCAACAAACATTAGGAAAGGTTCAAATAAAACAAACATTACAAACAACCATATTAATTTTGACATTCCCTCAAACATTGCTTCTGCAATTTCGCCAACCCTTAAACCACCTGCAATACCAGTTGCAACAGCTACAGTAACCATAATCAAAATTGCATATGAAGCGCCACTTTTTACAGCTACACCATATACTATAAGAGATAAAAAGACTAATAGAAATACAGTTGTTGCTCTCTTCGTCTCTGATGTTGCTACATAATCCTTTCCACTTTGACTTTCTTCTATATCGAATTTATATAGTCCAAAAGTTTTCTTTTGAATATGTCTTGCAATAAAGAATGTTACAACCCACATACATATTGAGACTGGAAGCCCAGCAAATAAAAGTACTTTTCCATAAGGTAATCCTGTTAACTCCATTAATGTAACCATTGGTGGACTAAAAGGTCCAAGAAATAGCCCTGTTTGTCCAGCTCCTTGGAAAATAACAGCAAGAGTACTGGGTGTAATCCCCATTGATGCTATCAACGGAATTACGATTGGTGCAATAATAGCATTTGCCCCAGCCATAGTTCCTAATAATGTTACCAATACAACTGAAGTAACCATAGTACCAACTATAGCTTTTTTCTCACTATTTATACCTATTTTGTCCATTAATATGTGTACTAGATTTTCAGCTACCCCAGTACGATTCAAAACCGATCCCAAGCCTGAACCCAATATGATTATAAAACCAATTAAAGCCAGGAAGGAACCCATTGCATCCGCTATAACAGAACCTAATTGAAGTATAGGCTGTTTAACTAAGATAGCCCCCAGAATAACACACAAAAATACGTTAACAACTGGATGTGTATCCTCTTTAAATGATAGTATTATATAAATGATAAGAGGTATCAAACCAACAATAGGTGGCAAATTAAATAATAATTCCTTTGTTTCCATTTAAAATTCACACTCCTATATTTTTTTATAACAATAGTAATTGTTCCCAACGGGTTACTTATTATTCACCTCCAATATTATTTCATTGTATCCTTGATTACTCTAAGTGTATTCTTGTATGCAAACTTTTCTATCAAATCATCGCTCCATCCATCTCTTTCCAGTGCTTCAAATAACATTGGCACTTTATCTACACTGTCAATTTCAAGATTTCCGGTTATTCCATCAAAATCAGTGCCCAGAGCTAAAATATCATCTCCACCTTTGTTCCTAATATAATTCATGTGTTTCACCATTAGCTCTATCCTGCTATCTCTTATTTTAGGGTCTACATTTAAAAATGTTGGTGAAAAATTAATCCCTGTTACCCCACCTTTTTGGGCAAGGATTTTGATCATATCATCAGTAAGATTTCTCCTATGTGGTGAAAGTACTCTTGCATTCGAGTGTGATGCTACAAATGGTTTCTTGCTTATTTTGGCAACATCATAGAAGCCCCCATCAGATAGATGGGATACATCAACAATCATTCCAAGTTCATTCATATATTCAACTGCCTCTTTACCAAAATCTTTAAGTCCTGCATTCATTATTGCTTGATCCTCAGAATTCGGATAACCAAAGCAGTTTTCAAAGTTCCATGTCAATGTTATAAGTCTTATACCCATTTCATAATAATTCTTTAACTTTTTAAAGCTTCCATCAACACTTCTTCCATCTTCAATAGTAATTACTGCTGACATCTTCCCTTCAGAATCATTTCTCTCTATATCTTCATAATTGTTAGCCATTGCTATAATGTCTTTGTTTTCTTCTACTTCACTTTTTAAAGCCTTGATACAATTATTAATATATATATCATCATCTACATACTCTCTATTAGATTCTGCAAACATTTCTTTTTGTAATAGAAATATTGCGAAAAATTGCGCCATGGTTTCTGCCTTTTTCATTCTCTCAAAATCAACACTTGCAATTGAGTTTGAAAACAACGTCTGTCTACCAGTTGAATCCGGAATCTTCATCAACGTATCACAATGCATATCAATATATTTCATAATATTTCTCTCCTTATTCTATTATTTTTCCTGTACCTTCTATTAATAATATTATATCCAAGTTTTTTCAATTGTACCATTGTTTCCTATTAATTGATAATTATTATACTAAATTTTCTATATGTCATAATAATGACATATTTATATCTTAAACTATAATTAAGTTAATGAGCAAAACATTAACTAAGAATATTTATTTTTAGGAGGAAATAGAAATGAAATTTAAAAAATCGTTATTAGTAGCTATTATGGTTGCTTGTATGGTTGCTGTAACAGCATGTGGAGGAAATCCTGAAGGTGAACAACCTGGAGGCAGTACTGAACCTCCAATCACTAACGAAACTTCAAATCCTGAAAACCCACCTGTTGATGATACAGTAGAACCAGAAACACCTGAGGAACCTGCTGAAACATTAGAACCTGAAGTACCTGAAGAACCTACTGATACAAATGAGGAAAAAGCAAACTAGAAAAATACTTATAAGCTATCATTAGTTATTTTACTTTGATAGTCCACACTTCCCCCTCTTACTTTATTTTAGATAGATTAGAAAAAGCATACTTGAATTGTCAGTATGCTTTTTCCTATTTAAATCTATATACTACATAACTATCTCTACTCGTAAGCCCTTTTCTTTATCATTTTTGATGCTTAAATCACCATTGTGAGCTTCTATAATATGTTTACTGATGGTAAGACCTAAACCAGCTCCGGAAGTCCTCTTTCTACTGCGATCAACTTTATAAAATCTTTCAAAAACATATGGAAGATCCTTTTCTTGAATACCTGGTCCCGAATCAATAATTACTAGTTTAAAATTCTTATCTAATGATTTTTCTAAACATACATCAATCTGTCCATTGTAAGGCATATGCCTTACAGCATTATCCAATATGTTAATCAACACCTGTCTAAAGCGTTCATGGTCAACATCTGCAGTAATAGAAGAATCTAACATTTTATTAACTACAATTTCCTTCTCTCTTAATTGGAAATCCATTTGAAGAAATACATCATCTACTAAATCTTTTATATTATTTGTAGTTAGATTCAACTTGACAAGCTTTTTCTCAAAAGAGGAAAGTTCAATTAGCTCTTCCACCATTTTTCCCATCCTCTTTGATTCATCAATTGCTATTTTTATAAAACTTTCTACCTGATTCTCCGGTACAACTCCATCCAATATTCCTTGCATGAAGTTTTGAATAGTAGTTAATGGAGTTTTTAGCTCATGTGATAAATTAGCAATTGAGTCCTTACGAAGCTCCTCTAAATTTTGAATCTTATTTGACATATCATTTAATGAACGTCCGAGTTCTGATATCTCATCCTTTCCTCTAATAGTAATAGACTCTGAAAAATCTCCTTTTGATATATTGTTAGCTACTTTACTCATATGAATTAATGGTGCAGTAAACCTTTGAGATATTAAAATGATTACCAAAGCCATAGGTACACTTATGGCTATAAATATTAAAAATATAGATTTGTTAACTTTGGAAGTAATTAATTCCACATTTGCCACAGGACTATAGATTAAAACTTCCCCCATTAATTCATCGTCAAACTTTAGTGGAACAGAAACCGTCATCATCTGAACATCTCGTTGCTGTTCTTCTGTTTCGAAGTATGCGATAAAATAGTCCTTTTCTATCATCTCATTGATGGGTCCGGAACGATTTGACCTTATCGGCTTTCTACCAAAACCTTCTATACTCCCCATCTCCTGGTCATTGATAATTAGTGATATTCCTAGATTTTCCTCATTCTGAATCATATCTAGAGTACTGGTAAAATATTCAGTAGAAATTTTATCTTCTAATAGCATAGAAAACAATCTATAAACCTGGAATGCTTTTTGTTCAAGAAATTCCTTTCTCTGACCATAAATTTCTTGTTTTACAAAATAACTAACACCTCCAGCTACTAATAGTAAGCTGATAATAGTGATCGCCATATATGCACAGAGGAATTTTTTTGATATAGATTTAAACATTTTTATCCACCTCAAATTTGTATCCAATTCCCCAGACAGTTTTTATTGCCCATCTTTGCTTAGTTTTGGTTTTCAGTCGTTTGCGTAAACGCTTGATATATACATCTATAACACGATCTTCACCATCAAAGTCCAATCCCCATATACCTTCTATCAAATCATCTCTTGTAAATACTTGATTAGGATGCATCATCAAATGTTGAAGAAGCTGCAATTCTCTTCTCGGTATATTGATCAATTCCCCATTTAAATATATGACAAAAGCATCAATATCAAATACCAAATTATCATATTCTATTCGATTAACTTCTTTGTTTTCTATCTCTTCATGATCCAATTCTCTACGACGCAGCGTTGCTTGGATTCGTGCAATTAGTTCATGGATTTCAAACGGTTTAGTTATATAATCATCAGCTCCTAAATGCAGACCCTTTATCTTCTCTTCTAAACTACCTTTTGCCGTAAGCATAATTACAGGTGTATAGCTTGTCTCCCTAATTTTTTTACATATCTCATATCCGTCCAATCCAGGCAACAATAAATCCAACAATACAAGATCATATTTATTCTTTAAAAAACTCTCCCAGGCTTCTGTTCCATCCTCAAAGCTAGAGACAACAAAGCCTTCGTTTTCTAAATACAGTTTTACAATTCTACAAATATTTACATCATCTTCTACAAGTAGTATCCTTTTTTCGTTCATAACTACACCTTTTCTAATGTTGTATCCTTTCTTTATAATAACAAAATGAGTTAATTGTTACAAATTCCTAAATTTTACATATCAACTTTATCTATCATGTTATCATTATGTTCAATTTAAATCTTATCAGAAGGTAATTAATTTTACAATTATATATTAACTACAACAGTCATTCAAAATGCGTGCAAAGAATCTTGTATTTATTTTTCATTGTGATATACTAAAAAACGATAGAAAGTCGTCCAATTTAATACTAGGGGGCCGGGGCTTGACCTGGCTGAGATTAAGACTAGTGTCTTTGACCTTTTGAACCTGTTGGGTAATGCCATCGTAGGGAGTTTAGTGTTTATTTTAGTCGCTCATCGATGGATGGGCGATTTTTTATTTAAAAAAATAAAGGAGGACTGGTCTAATGAATCAACATTGGAAGCTTAAAGATGTAATTTTAATGGCAGTACTTGGAACAGTATTTGCCGCAGTGTATTTGGCTATATTCTATGCTGGCCTTGCATTGCAAACCGCTCTTACACCCGCTGGATTAGCACCTTTTGGATTTGAAATTATCTATGGAGTCTGGTTCATGGCTGCAACAATTGCTGCTTATATTATCAGAAAACCTGGGGCGGCACTTACTACAGAAATACTTGCATCCGCTGTAGAATTACTAATGGGAAACTCAGGAGGTGTAATACTGCTATTTACAGGACTAATACAAGGTCTTGGGTGTGAGCTAGGATTCGCAGTTTTCAAATATAAAAGATACGACTTATTCTCAATGACGGTATCAGGTATAGTTGCATCAACATTTATCTTTATATTTGAACTATTTTACCTGCAGTATTACCTGCTAGCTCCTATTTTACTAATAAGTCAAATACTTGTGCGTTTTATCAGTGCATTTGTATTTTCCGGTTTAATTAGCAAAATATCTAGTGATGGTCTTGCGAAAACCGGCGTATTAAAAAATTATCCTGTTGGTGTCAAATATTCTGAAACTGAAGTTCTAGAAGATTAAGGAGGAAAGATGATGAATACTATAAAAATTGTTTTAGATTGGTTTCCAAACACAAACCATACTGGGTTTTATATTGCGTTAGAAAAAGGTTATTTTAAGGAAGCTGGTTTGGATGTTCAAATTTCAGGAGATGTACATGGAGTACTGGACACTCACGATGCCGATATAGTACTTGGCCCACAAATCTCAATCTTAGAAAAAATATCTGAAGGTGTTGAATTGACATCAATTGCAACAATAACACAACGTTGCGATTCAGGTATTGTGTCCCTAAAGGAAAGTGGTATTACTTCACCAAAGAAACTCGAAGGCAAGCGTCTAACCCACTGGGAACCCGCATGGTTTCATGCTGTAGTTGGAGAAGCAGTAAGAATAGATGGAGGAGACTATAGTAAAATTGATTTAGTACAGATGGATGTAGGCGATATTGTATCAACTCTAGGCAATACCGCAGATGCAACCTGGGTATATGAAAATTGGGAGAACCAAGAATTAATTGAAGCAGGTAAAGAAATCAATTATTTTGCACTAGCAGATGTTGATCCGCTATTCGACTTCTGTGCGCCATGCCTTGCAGCAACCCGTCAAATAATCAAGGAACGTCCAGATGATATTAAAAACTTCTTAGATTGTTTAGATCGTGCATATATAGAGGTGGCTCATAATCCAGAGGAATCCATACTATTTGTTAAAGAACATATGCCTAAAGTATCAGATGAACTTTTAATTCGCAGTCAAAAACATCTTGCTAAAATATTATTGGATAAAACAGGTCATTGGGGATATATTGCTCCTGAGCGTTGGAATCCTATGGCAGATTTTTTAGTTATGCAAGGTATCTGTCATAAGAGAGGTAAAACAGAATATACCAATGAATTCTTACCTACACCTTTAAAGGATGAGTAAGATTGAATTCAAAGATGTTACCTTTAGCTATAGTCAAAGTGGTAAGAATACTATAGTAAACAATATGTCCTGTTCCTTTGACTCCAATATGCTTACAATAGTAACAGGAAAGTCTGGCTGCGGGAAAAGTACAGTTCTATATTTAGCTGCTGGTATTTATCCTCAATATTCAGGAGTACTTCATAGTGGGACAGTTCTAATTGATGGTAAAGAGTCAAGCACATTATCACCAGAAAAGCGCTGCAGTATTGTAGGAATGATGTTTCAAAATCCAGACCTTCAATTCTGCATGGACACTGTAGAAAATGAAATACTATTTTGTCTTGGCAATATCGGCATTCCCCGTGAGAAAATGAAGGAGATTATCAATTATGCATTAAATTTCTGCGACATAGCACATTTAAGAAACCGTCGTCTTCAATCTTTATCGGGTGGAGAAAAACAAAAGGCAATGCTATCGTGTTTAATTGCTCTTAATCCGCAGTGGCTACTCCTAGATGAGCCATTTGCTAATGTTGATGAAAAGTCAGCTAAGGAATTAGTTCAAAAAATTCATAAGCTGCATAAAAAGGGTGTTGGAATACTTGTTGTGGACCATCGTCTTGACTATTGGCTGCAAATAGCAGATGAAATTCGACTTATGAATAGGGAAAATGGTATAGTACAGACAAACTACATACCAGAAGATATATCAGATAAAATGATGATAAAAATTGAAAATACAAAAAATATAGAAAAAAATGAAACAATTCTTCAGCTTAATAATCTAACAGTATCACGTAATGAAAATACTATACTTAATAAAGTGAATTTTGAATTTGAGCGCAATAAAATTTACTTTATTATCGGAGAAAGCGGCAGTGGAAAAAGTACACTTTTTGGTACAATTAGTGGATTGTATAAATACGAAGGCGATATCCTTCTAAAGGGAAAGAATATTAAAAAGAGAAAAAATTATAAAGCAGGTATGATTGGTTTTGTTACTCAAAGCCCACAAGACCAATTTGTATCAAATACAGTACTAGAGGAAATCGAGCTGGGACTTAAAATACGTTCATCCAATAAAGATGTTCAAAAAGAAGCAGAATCAATTCTAAGAGAAATTGATTTGTGGAAATACAGAAACTTTTCACCTTATATGCTTAGCCAAGGACAACAGCGAAGACTTGGAGTCGCATCGCTGCTTGCCTACGACTGTGAAATTTTAATCTGTGATGAACCAACATATGCTCAGGATTCTGACAATACGGTATCTATTATGAATGCTTTAATAAATAAAGCCAAGGAACGTGGCATGACTCTGATTATTTCAACCCACGATTTAAAACTTGCAAAATACTATGCAGAGGTAATCATTGAACTAAAGGAGGGAAAGTTGTATGAATACTCTAAATCCAGTATTTAAATTGTTAGGTATTTTGATTCCTACATTTCTTCTAGCGGCTTTTCATAATCCTATACTCAATATTATAGTATTTGTTATTTGTATAATACTAATGCTACTATCGAAAGTATCGTTCAAACGATTGTTTCTGCTTATGTTACCTATCCTGCTTGTAGCAGTTGGAATGTTCTTTACTGGTTACCACTTTCAGGTTCAAGAAGGTGCGCCAGTTAATCCAGATAGTTTGGACTTAACAAATAATGCTATATGGAATGGCATGATTTTTTCAAGCAGAGTGCTTGCCTATGCTGGTTTAGGTTTTCTATTTGTACTGACTACCAATAAAATGGAACTGATCCGCTCCTTTCAGCAACAGCTTCATTTACCACCTATATTCGCATATGGACTATTGGCTGCATGGAATATCTTCCCTAATATTATGGAAGAATACAAAAAAACACGGGCGGCATTTAGAGCCAGAGGTGTAAATACTTTTGCCATTTCACCAGCACTGCTAAAACCTATGCTAGTAAAAGCAGTACTTTGGTCAGAGGCTCTGGCTATAGCCATGGAGTCTAAAGGATTTAATTCTAATGCCAAAAGAACTGAGTATTATGTCATGAAAACTACCCTTAAAGACTTAATTTTTCCTGTAACTACCACTATCGGATTACTATTTATACAAAATCTAATACTAAGACATATTAATTTAATACTATAAAATAAGGGCTATGCACTAGAATATAAATTATCCTAGTGGACAGCCCTTGTTATTAAATCTTTTCTAATTCCTCTAAATCTTTTCTGATAACATCTCTTACTTTTTCCCTTGCTTCAGTCAATGGAAGTCTTAGACCTCCGACATTTATACCTATCATGTTGAGTGTAGCCTTTACAGGTATCGGATTTGCTATAATAAATAAATTCTTAAATACATTTAGCAACTTTAGATGTATCTCCTTTGCTCTTTCATTATCATTTGCAACAAAGGCATCTATCATTTCCTTCATTTCCGGACCAACTACGTGCGAAGCAACACTGACTACACCATACGCACCGACAGACATTGCTGGAAGTACCATGGAATCATCACCAGAATAAACAAGAAAATCTTTTGGTACCCTCCTGATTATCTCTGAAAATTGTACTATATTTCCTCCTGCCTCCTTTAAGGCAACAATGTTTTCTATCTTGGAAAGTTTTTCTACTGTTTCAGGTAATATATTGCACCCTGTCCTTCCGGGAACATTATATAGCATTATAGGCAGATCCACTTCTTTAGCTATTTCCTTGAAATGACAGTATAGAGAATCCTGATCTGGTTTATTGTAATATGGAGCTACTATTAATAGACCATCTACTCCTGCTTCCTTAGCTGATTTAGCATTTTCTATTGTGGCTTTAGTTGAATTTGTTCCCACACCTGCCACTATAGGTACATCCACATTTGCCTTTACTATCTTATACATATTAATTTTTTCTTCTGATGTTAATGTAGGAGCTTCCCCTGTTGTTCCCGTTAGCACCAAAGCAGTATTTCCTTCTTCAACCAATTTCTTTGCCAATAATACCGCTGCTTCATAATCAACATTTGACTCCTCATCAAATGGTGTTACCATTGCTGTCATTAACCTTCCCCAATTAATCATTTACAAACCCCTTTCATAATTTCATCGTAATCCATCTTATGATTTTAATTATTAATTTGCTAACAAATAATATTACTTCCGAATAGAATGAATTATCTAACTATTACATTTTAAGGAGGAGTTGATTTTGGAAACTTATAATATAGCCATAGTAGGTCCTATGGGTGCAGTTGGTCATGAGGTTGCAAAAATACTTATTGACCGAAATTTCCCAATAAAATCTGTAAAACTATTGGGAACCGCTACAAACAAAGGTAGGAAGGTTAAATTTGATGATAAGATAATTTATACAGAGGAAGCTTGTGAAGGTGCTTTTAAGGGTGTCGATATTGCATTCTTTTGTGTTGAAGCTGAGATTAGTAAAATACTTGCCCCTGTAGCAATTAGCGAAGGAGCAGTAATTATAGATAATAGCAGTGCATGGAGAATGGAGTCTGATGTTCCACTTATAGTTCCTGAGGTAAATCCTGAAAATCTAAGGAATCACAAACATTTAATTGCAAATCCAAATTGTTCAACTATTCAAATGCTTGTTCCATTGAAGCCTATTCATGATAAATATAAAATAAAAAGAATAGTAGTCTCCACTTATCAAGCAGTCTCAGGTACTGGGAAAAATGCTATAGATGAATTGAATGCACAGACAAAAGCTTATATAAACGAAAAAGAAATAACAAATTCTGTTTATCCTTATCAAATTCTATTTAATGCTCTACCCCATATCGATTCATTTATAGAAAATGGATATACCAAAGAAGAAATGAAAATGGTCAATGAAACAAATAAAATATTGGATAGAAATATTAAGGTAAGTGCAACTACAGTAAGAATTCCTGTTTTTAGAGGTCATTCTGAATCAGTAAATATAGAAACTGAGCTGCCCTTCGAAATCGAAGATATAAAGAAATTGCTCAAATCCTCAAAAGGCATTGTAGTAATAGATTCTCCTAAGGAAAACTTATATCCGATGCCTTTGTATACTGTAGATACGGATGACGTGTATGTCGGACGTATTCGTAGAGATTTCACCATTGATAATGGATTAAACATGTGGGTTGTCGCCGACAATCTAAGAAAAGGTGCAGCTCTAAATGCAGTACAAATTGCTGAAACCTTAATAGAACTCAATCTATTATAGGAGGAGCAATATGGGCATTATAGTACAAAAATTCGGTGGAACATCACTTAAAAATATTAGTAAAGAAAGTGAATTTTTAAAGCATATAAAGAAAGAAGTATCAGAAGGTAATAATCTAGTGATAGTAGTGTCTGCTATGGGTAGAAATGGTGACCCCTATGCAACTGATACACTGATTAAACAATTAGAAAAAATATATAAAAAAATTGATCCAAGGAAAAAAGATTTGATAATGTCCTGCGGTGAAACTATATCTGCAGCTATAGTATCGCATCTTTTAGAATCGGAAGGACTTCCTGCAGAACCGCTCACAGGTTTTCAAGCAGGTATATTGACGGATGAAAATTTCAATTCGGGTAAGATATTGGGAATAAACACAACTAAAATATTTAAGATTTTAAATAAAAATAAAATCGTTGTTGTGGCAGGTTTTCAGGGAATGACAAGCAATATGGATATTACTACACTTGGAAGAGGCGGAAGTGACACCTCTGCAGTCGCTCTAGGAGGATTCCTTAAAGCTGATAGAGTGGATATTTTCACAGATGTAACTGGTATAGCCATAACTGATCCACGAATTATCCCAAATGTAAAATATATAGAAAAAATATCCTATGATGATATGTATAAACTAGCTTCAAATGGTGCTACTGTTATTCATCCTAATGCAGTAGAATTAGGAAGGGAATTTAAGATTCCAATTAGAGTTTTATCAACCTTCGAAAACAATTCTGGAACTCTAATCTCAAATTATGGAAATAATAAAGAAAAAATAATTGGAATTGGAATAAAAAAACATGATGAAGATGAAGCAATATCCATTATCTTCAATCCCGAATACAGAGATGTTATAATGGTAAAACTTGATGAATTTATATCTGAAGAAAGAGAAAAGATTCTTTCTATTAATCATTCTGAATACAAGGTGACACTATTAGTTAAAGATGAAGAAAAAACCTATATTGTACAAAAATTATATGACTTTCTCATTGAAAGTCAGCTACGTTAGCTAAATCATAGATTTAGACTGTGCGTCATAAAAAAACGGTGCTAATGCACCGTTTTTACTTATATCAACAATGGTTGAATTTGCTTTCCTTTTATTGAAACTTCGATTGTCTCCTCTATCTTATCAAATTTAGCTATTAAAGAATTAGGTTTATTTATTGCGTCATCCTGACCAAATGGCACAAAATATATATTCTTCATATTTAACAACAGGCCAATATTCTTTGCATTGGCACCAAGTCCGTCATTGGTTGCAACAGCTAATACCAATGGTCTTTGATTTCTAAGGTGAGCTTTACAAGCCATGGTTACCGATGTATCTGTTATGCCATTTGCTAATTTTGCTATAGTGTTTCCTGTACATGGAGCAACAACCAAAGCATCAAGTTTTAATTTTGGTCCCACTGGTTCGGCCTCTACTATTGTCCTTATTAATTCCTTACCCGTTATCTCTCTGAATTTGTTTTTCCAATCATCCGCTGTACCAAATCTTGTGTCAAATGTATCTACTGCATCAGATATTATAGGATAAATATCTGCGCCTTTCTTAACCAAACCCTCTATAATAGGAAATACATTGCTAAAATTACAAGAAGAGCCTGTTATAGCAAAACCTATCTTTAAACCTTCAACTGACATATCTATACCTCCCATTCGTCAATAATATTGTAAATTGTATCCTTTATGACCTTAGCGGCTGTAGTTGGTGCAACCTTACCAGGCAGTCCCAACGCACTAATAGTCTTTAGATTAAGTTCTTCTGCAGCAGTTTTATCCACTCCACCTGGCTTAGATGCCAGATCGATTATGATACATTTTTTATCTACAAATTTGAGTGTTTCCTTATCTAATATCATCTGAGGTATAGTATTGAATATAACATCCATCTTTGGAAGATACGATTTCAAATCTTTCAGTTGAACAGGTGAATAATTGCTATTTCTTATCCATGCTAAGTCTTCATATTTTCTGGCTTCAACATACACGTTGGCACCTATTCCATAAAGTATTTTTGATAAAGCCTTACCTATTCTACCATATCCGAGAACTATAGCTTTAGATTCATGTAATGTGATGCTCATTTCTTCCATTGCTGTTTGAATTGCACCTTCTGCTGTCGGTATTGCATTAAGCACTTGCATCTCTTCTCTGGCAAAATAATCAACTATTTTAACTTCTTGATCAGATGCCTTATCAATTATCCTACTATTTATTTTTCCTCCCATAAATAATTGAGATTCATTCAAATATTTTAGAACTTCCTCAATCATTATTTCTTCCGTGAAAAAAGGAGCATGTATTTTCTCATTGTCATCCGAAAATGGTAACGGCCCAATTACAAATTTTGCCTTAGTTATTACATCCTTTATGCTAGAATTTTTTCCCTTGTGTTGCTTCAATTTATCAAAACCGTAAAGCATTACTTCATTTCCATCTGACTTGATCAAATCTGCCAGTACAGCACTTCTCATATCCCCACCTAAAATAGTGAATACGCTACTCATGTGACTCCCCCTTGCCTAAAATTTTCAAACTATTATATTCTATGTCTATATGGAATAATAAGTGAAAATATGAGTTGATACAATAAAAAAAGGTCTACAAACCTAGAAAATAAGTTTGTAGACTTAACCTTTACTAATAAAAATTTTTGATCTTATAGTCCAAAATGTGCATTTAATAATTCTACTGTCTTACCTGCAACATCCCCTGTTAAACAAGCGCATCTTTCTTTTCTTTCCGGATCATCCATTGAATATCCTGATACCTCCATAAACTTACCTACTGAATCCATACAGTTTACTGTTGGTGCTTGTGAAGTATCCAATTTGATATCTGGTTGATATATTGGTAATGCAGTACTTGTATACCATTTGAACAATTCTTGAGTAATTTCATGAGCATCATCAGGTTCACAAACAAGTCCAATAGCAGCAACAGCTCCACCTAGTGCACCACATAAGCTACCAACACCATAGCCTGTACCACCAACTCTGAACATATTTATTGGAATTTGGTTGAAAGGATATCCTGTATTATCAGCTAATGCACCAATTATTGCATCTGCAGCTCCTCTACAGCAGTTTCCTATATTGTAATATCCAGCATGTCCTCTTTCTACTGTTGTTGCAAAATCCAATTTTTGATATGGATATGGGTATGGAGCAGCATCTTTACTTGCTTCCATATATGTATAATTTATTACTTCTTTTGAAGGTAGTTCTGCATTAGCATTTGAACTTGTACACCCAGTAAGAAATGTAGGAATAGTAGTTGCCAAAGCGACTCCAGCTATTGACTTTCCCGTGATCTTTAGTATTTCTTTTCTCGAATATAGTTTTTGGTTTTCCAATACTATCTCTCCCTTATAATTATTTTATTTTTAACAACAATCCATCAAATAATTAATCGTAAAAATATGTAATAATCAACTAAATTTTATCTAAGTCCATATTTATTATATAGTTACTATCACATCATGTCAAATATTTAACGTTATTTTTTTATCATATAGGATAAACTGAAATCAACCAGAAATGTTAAAGCCCTCTGCTTAAAAGAGGGCTTATGTATTTCTACATCTTATATTTTTTCTTCTACTTGCATTTTCCCTGGTGTCCACCATTTACGTGATAAAGCTACTACCGTCAATATAATAAAAACTGCCCACATCATTAATGTTGTATACCATGCCCATTTACGACCAAAACTAATCAACAACGGAGGTAATACTTGCAATGCGATTAATATAGGTCTATTTAGCAAATCCGTAATTCCCGTATCTTCTAGGCCTCTTGACTTTTGATCTGGATCTACAACTCTGTTCAATAATACTCCTGTTGCTATAACTCCGTTAGCACGGCCATAATTCATTATACCTCTTTCAAACCAGTCTCTAGACGAAGCATATTTGCTAACCCAAAGTAACCAAGCTATATTTAGTATTAGCCCAAGTACAAACGTTATTAATAATGGTCCAAAATTTGCTGCCACAACATCTAATCTTAATGCAGCTATGGCAGATATTGTTAAAAAATCTGTTGAAGATCCACTTATCCTTTGAATTGTATGTCTATCAACATACTCAATTGCTCCTGACTTTGTCAGTACAAATTGTACTATATAACCAAATACCAATGCCAAAACAAATACTGGTATTGATAACCAGTCTACCCAGCTTTCAATTAATTGTGAAGACCATCGTCCAAGATATGCAGCTATCAGTACAATTGCTAGATGGAATACCAAAGGATCCAATGACATATTAGAAATTGTTATCTTACTGCCTGATTTTTGCTTTTCTTTCGGAATCAATCCAGTTCTAATTTCATTAGGTAGTTCTTCAGGCGATTCAACATAATTTGTATAGCCTTTACGAGTCCCCCAATTTATAAGAATCATTCCAAATACAATACCACCAACTAATCCAACAGTTGCTGAAACATTTCCCAAATCTAAAAATTCCGGATAACCGTAATTCTTAAATGCATCTCCAACTGCAGCAGCAGTGCCATGTCCTCCATAAAATCCTGTCGCCAATGCTAAACCAAATCCGTCATGTAAATTCGGCCAAATCTTATTTAAAAGTCCTAAAGCTAATAACATACCTAGAGCATATTGAAGAACAGCTATACCAGTATTTTGATAAAAAAATCCCCCTACACCTTTCATATCTTCTTTAGTAATTGATTTATCCCCTATAGGTGTACACGCAAAAATTACTGCTATTAGTACACTTGAATACGACCCTAATTGGGTTGAAAAAGGTAAAATATTCAGTCCACTCGGACCTAATGCTAATCCTATAAATCCACCTATCAGAGATGCCGGCATCAAAAGCTTTTGAAATATTTTTACTTTTGCTCTTAAAAGTTGCCCAACTAACATTAATGCCCCCAATAATGCAGTATCCGTTAGAAGGTTCCATAAATTGAAATCCATAATATCCCCCTTCCTTTTACTTGGATGTTGCTCCATGATAAAACTATGATACCTACATAATGTTTAAGCTTTTCTCTATCTGCATCACCCCTATTAATAATATTTCTTTGTTTAAAGTCTCTCCTTCACATTCTTAGT
>ENA-UOOK01000498-UOOK01000498.1-fermentation-metagenome-genome-assembly--contig:-NODE-498-length-51918-cov-14.936159_pt1 | contig 51918 bp, 51 predicted proteins | sample MGYA00245777_ERZ724023 | MGnify/ENA primary metagenome ERZ724023 (study PRJEB28704, sample SAMN03018312) | fermentation metagenome | biome: anthropogenic terrestrial biome; feature: soil; material...
TCAAGGTAGCCAAGATATTATCCAACGATATGCTGCAAGCCTACCTGATGCAGGAAATCACAAGTCTGGAAAGCGACTTACATTATCCATCTTCGTCTTTTCCGAAGGTCAAACTAACATGGAAGGGAACCAAAACGGAACTGATGGAACAACTCTATTCGTGGGACAGCGAAAACATCTTCGGCGATATCCCGCTTACCCAGGTCTCCGATTATATCCAAAACGTATTCAACATCCAACTGGATAAAAACCTGTCAAGAGCATTCAGCGACATGAAAATACGCACCCAACCTACTCCGTTCTTAGATAAGTTAAAAGACGGGCTACTCAGGCGTATGGGGCGGAAAAAGTGAATACCGAAGTCGGTATCCTCCCGTATTTTCCCAATTATTGCCGTATTTTCACCCTTTTTCGGCATAGAATCCCGTTTTTTTGCCTTTACCCTGCCGGATACCGAGTATTCGCCCATTTTCCCGTTTTATTTTTGTAAATAACAGGTCTGTAAGCAGTTGAAAATTAGTTAGCCGAAAAATACTTCAAAAAAAGTCGTGCCGACTTCGTTATCAGCCATTCATAAACATGCGACCTTTGCATTATCAATAAAAAACAGCGGCAATGGGTATGAATGACGATCTGAAAGACTGGATGCAAATATGGTTTGAACGCCTTATAACACGTCTCGACCGGATAGAACGGCATCTGGAAAAAATGGCGATAAAAGAAAAGTTGCTGGAGGGCGAACGCCTGCTGGACAACCAGGACGTTTGCCAACTGCTCAATGTGAGCAAGCGGACACTCCAACGTTACCGCTCGTCGGGCGAATTATCCTATCAAATGCTTTATCACAAAACATTCTATAAAGAGAGCGATGTGGAAGCCTTTATCAAGGCTAATTTCCAGAAAGGGGAAATACCGGATGATGCCCCTGAAGATACCGGGGGTAATCCCGAATAATACAGATGGCTGTCAAAATCTACCTGTTTTTTCTTTTTTCTTAAACTATTTGATTTGTTCTGACAGAAGCCCGCACCGTCGTGATTGACAGGGGCGGGCTTCGCTTTTATGGGGTAGAAAAAAGACCGCCGGGAATTTCGACGGTCTTAAAGTTATATTTTGAAGCCTTTTCTTTCAGGTACTCCATGAGAGGGACGGGCGATAATAAGCCTGTCACTCATGACCTCTTTTGCCGCCCGTAACTCTTCCGATACCTGGAACGGTTTTGCGTCTTCTTTCGGAACGCCGTTCATGATCCCGGCGCTCTGTTCTATCGGTTTCAGGGATTCTTCCAGTTTACGCTCCATAACGACCATTTCCGTTTTCAGTTCCTTCAACTCGTCCTCTTTCTTCCAGAGGCTTTCCACTACCGTTTTGAGCACGGGAACGTCTTTCATCAGCTTCTCGTTGTCCGTTTTATATTTCTCCAGCAGGGCGGGCATGGTGTCGAGGGCGTTCAGGAAGTTGGCCGCCGCCAGCTTCGGGTCTGTAGCCATATGCCCGTGGTTGTAGTTATACAGAATTTCGCCCTCGCCTTTGATAAAGAAGCGGTTCTGTACCAAATCGAAGCCGTCCTTGACGGTGGTTTCCGACTTTACCAGCAGGGTAAAGCCGTAGAGCGATCCGATGGGTTCCGACAGGCCGTGCGTCCGCGCTTTGTCGGCAATCTCGTTCAGCTTCTTGCCGACGGAAACGGGGTCGGTCGCCGCAAAGCCGTCTAACCTGACCGGATTAAGGCGCGTCCCGTCCGGTGCAGTCTGCACACGGGCGTTGAACGCTTCCATATCTTTGGATATGCGGGTGATAAACCCGTTGTTGGCTTCGACCGATTTCATGATTTCCTCCAGCTTCCAGCGGGTAGAAGATTTTCCCCGCACGAACGCCTGCCGTTCACTTTCGAGGGATGCAATTTTTTTCTCCAACCTCGCCTTCTCTAACAATTCCGTATTGCCGGAAAGAATTGCCACGTATTCGGAAAAATTCATGCCGCTTTTCTCATCCATACTCCCTTCGTCAATGGTGCGGCTACCCATATTATTGGTCTTTAGCTGGTTGATAAAAAGCTGCTTGTTGTGCAACAATCCGAATTTATACGCATCCAGCGACTTTTCCACGGCATAAATCACCACATCTACCTTGTTATCTGCATGAAGTTTAGCCACTTCGTTACCCTTGCGGATCGCCCTCCCATCGCGCTGCTCCAGATCAGACGGCCTCCACGGTGCGTCCAAATGATGCACTGCCACACAGCGTTTTTGGGCGTTTACGCCTGTGCCCAGCATCTCGGTCGAGCCGAACAACACGCGGATTTTACCCTCGTTCATGTCCTTAATCATCGCTTTGCGGGATTTCTCCGTTGCGGCTTCCTGTATAAACCGTATTTCAGACGGAAGGATGCCGTATTGTGTAACAAGCTTGTTTTTGATCTCGCTGTACGGGTTCCATATATCGGGTTTGTAGGTTCCCAGATCCGAAAAGACAAACTGCGTCCCTTTCTGCGCGGAGTACGTTTTGTAGTAACCGGCAATCACGGCGGCGCAATGGCTGGCTTTATTGTCGATATGGTCGCCGTACTTCTGCGGGTCGATCAGGCGCATGTCGAGGCTCATTTTACGGGCGTAATCCGTGGCGATGAGCATCTTTGCCTTTTCCTCGCTTTCGGAAAGCGGTTTGCGTCCCAAAACAGTGGCATCGCCCGTTTTGGCGAACACCATGAGTTTTTGAATAAAATCCTGCTGGTCGGGCGTGGGCGGAATATTGTGCAGAATTTCGTTCTTCTCCGGGCGGTCGATGCCGATGTCCTTTGCAGTACGGAAGTCCGTAATTTCAGAGTAAAAAGCAGCCAACTCCGGCACTTTGATAAAGTAGCGGAACCTTTCTTTCTGCACGATCTGGTTGGTAACGGAAAATTCATAGTCTTTGGTTTTCTTGGCAAAGATCGCCGCCCATGCGTCGAAGGTATTGATGCCTTGCCGCTCCAGTTCCTGCGGCCGCAGGTATTTAAAGAGCAGGTACAATTCGGTGAGCGAGTTGGAAATGGTCGTACCCGAAAGGAAGGTCGCTCCCAGGTCTTTGCCCGTCCTGTCCTGAATGGTACGCAGGGCGAACAGCATGTTTAACGCCCGCTGGCTCCCTTCGGAGTTTCCCAGCCCTGCCACACGGTCGTGCCGGGTGGTAAAAGTAAGGTTTTTGAATTTGTGCGATTCGTCCACAAACAGGTGGTCGATACCCATACGCCTGAAATCCACCGCATCGTCCTTGCGGTTTTCGATCTGGTGGGTAATCCCTTTCAGGCGGGCTTCCAGGTTGGCCTGCCGTTTCTGGCAGCCTTTAAGCATCCAGTTGGAAACTTCTTTTCCCTGGTTACGCAATACCTCTAAATTCTCTTCGACGCTATCCAGTTCTTTTTGCAGGATGTCGCGCTGTATTTCCGGCGACTGCGGGATCATGCCGAACTGTTCATGGGTGAGGATCACCGCATCCCAGTTGTTATTTTTCATCTCGTTGAAGATACGGGCGCGTTTGGCGGGGGTAAAATCTTCCTTGCCCGGATAAAGCACTTTTGCATCGGGATAGGCGGTGCAGAAGGTCTGCGCTATCTCGTGCACGTTGGCTTTCAGGGCGATGATCATCGGTTTGTTGGCCAGTCCCAGCCGCTTCATTTCCATTGCTCCGCAGCACATTATCAGCGTTTTACCTGCCCCGACCTCGTGGTCGCAGATCCCGCCGCCGTTGGTTTTAAGCATCCAGACGGCATCCTTCTGGCTCTTATACAGGTCGTCTATACCCAACGCTTTCAGGTCAAGTCCCGGAAAGACCTGGAGGCCGCCGTCGTACTCCGGCCGCACGAAACAGTTGAACGTGCGGTTATAGAGGTCTGCCAGCCTGTCCTTAAATTCCGGGGATTGTTCGCGCAGCCAGTCGGAAAAGCCGTTGCGCATCTCGTCGATTTTGCTGTTTGCCAGTTGGATCGCCGGGCCGTCGGGGATTTTTACCTCGCGGTCGCCCATTTTGACCGTTTTGGTGATGTCGGGCGTGGTATCGTGCAGGGCATGGCGCATCAGGGCGACCCCGTCGAACAGGCGGTTTTCGCTCCTGACGGCGAATTGTTCCCATATCTTGGCTGCCTTTTCCGGGGCATAGATGCTGAACTCGTCGCGGCTGGAGGCATAGTTTACCTTTACGTCCGTCTCAAAGAGGTATGAGGCGTAAGCGCCATAGATGCCGGTAGGAATCCACCGCTCCCCGAAGTTAAAATCCAGGTCGTCGAAAGCGATAGGTTTGGGTGTTGCTTCGCGCAAGGCGGTCAGCGATTCACCGGCTGCCTCATGGCCGGGATGGCGGTCGATAAACTTTTGTACCTCGTCCGCTTTGGATATGACGTTACCGGCGATGAACTTGTCGGCTATCTCGTAACCGCCCACCAGCGGGTTGAAATATACTTTCCCTTTAAGTTCCGTCAAGAGGCTTTCTTCTGTGCCTCCCGTCAGGGAGGCCATATACTCCAGATGAACAGCACCGTGTTTATTGAGCGAAGCGGCCAGCGCGTCGTGGGCGTTGTCGGCATGGGTAATCTCGCGGGTATTGAACGCCACCGGACGCTCAAAAATATCCGCCTTTACCGCCTTACCCTCGCGGTAACGCTCCAGCGAGAGGATTTCCCGCCCTCCGGCGTCCATCTTGATCAGGTCGAGGTTTTTCGCATCGTTCAGGTTGCCGAACCTTTCCGTAAAATCATCGTACAGGCGGTTGAGCATCCGGCGCAGGGCGGTATTTTCCCGCAACGTGTCGGCTTCGTTCAGGTAGAGGTGGTGGTAAGTATCGCGGATTTCGATATAGAGCGATGCCCTTTTTTGTTGTTGGGATGTCAGTTCCAGCGGATGGAACATGGGACGAAAACCTTCTGTATCTCGCAGGTAGCCGATACGGTTGTCCGTGTTTGTTACCAGCGATCCTTCCTTATAATGTTTCGGCAGTCCCTGCTCCGGCACGGCAAAAGGGACGGGCTTCGTACGTTCTTCCCGTTCCTGTTCTTCTCGCAGTCTTTCAAGTTGCTCTTCTTTGCGGGCGTCAGCGATGGGATAAACAGGCGGCTCCTGTTTTGCCTGCTGCTCTTTCCGGCGTGCTTCCAGTATCAGTTCCTCCCGCCATTCCAATGGCTCTTGCTGTTTTTCTTCCTGCTTGCGGGTTTTGGGTTGGGGTATCTCCATCCTGCGACGGGAACGGTTGGAACGTCTGGGCCTGGTTTGGGTACGTTCCTCCGCCGACAATCCGAACAAATCATAGAGCGATATGAGCGGTTGGTTATTGATGCTGTATGCAGGTTCCACCGCTTTCGCTTCCGCCGTCGGCTCCTGCGATTGTGCCGGTGGCGGAACCGGATCAGGGAAATCAAAGCGAAGGGCGGTTTGTTGTACCTCCGGTTGAACAGGTTTCTCCGGTATTTTCGGCGTTCGTTCTTCCCGCCGGTAATCTTCCGGCCGAGCTTGCATAAACAACTCCCGGTCTTTCTCCCGGCTTTGTTCCGGTAATTCATCCATTTCCTGCCAGTCCTGCGCCGCCGGCCTGTAACCGGAACTTTGAGCGGCAGACTGCTCCACCTGCGAAGTGTGTTGCCGATACAACTCCATGTCCAAATGCTGCAAGAAGTCCTCGCGGAGCATCCCGCGTACTCCGGCGGCAATAGCCCCCACACCACCGGAGTGGGTAAACTCCATTGCGGGTTTGCCGTAAGGGTCGGTTCCGACTTTTACTTGATCATGGATTACGCGGTCGAAGTCCCGGAAGAGATTATTAATCGAAATACCATTGGAGAGCTTGCGGGTTTCGATAAAATCACGCTGCCTTTGGGAAACCGTACCGGCCGCTGTTTTCTTTTGCAGGATGATCAGGTCGCTGCCTACCTCTGTTCCTGCATGGTCGGTAAACAGGTTGTTCGGGAAGCGGACGGCGGAAACAGGTTCGCACCGCTCCATCAGCCATTCGCGTACGGGGCGGTTGGCTTCGGAGTTCAACACCCCCTGTGAAGTAATAAACGTCACTAATCCACCCTCGCGGACGCAATCGACGCCTTTCATAAAGAAATAGTTGTGGATCGTACCGCTTGCCAACTTGTGCGCCGGGTCTTTGGAATAGAGGTAAGCCGGATCGAAAACGGCCACATCGCCGAACGGGATATTACTGGCTGCCGCATCGAAATAACCGTTGTAGCGGGCTTCTATGTTTTCAAAACCCTCTACCCGTACTTTTTCGCTTGGGTTCAGATGTGAAAGGACTTTTCCCGTCAGCAGATCCTTTTCAAATTGTGTTGCCTCACAACCCGGAGCCATTAGCTTGACGGACTGCGAAAAGATGCCCGTTCCGGCGGAAGGGTCGAGCAGGCGCAGCGGCTCGACACCGTTTTCCTTCAATGCCGCCGCCAGCGCGTCCACCACTTTGGGCGGGGTATAAAAGGCGGACAACACGGAGTTCTTCAGGGAGCTGACATAGCGGTTGTATTCGGCTGTATCTTTTGATTCACTACGCAATAATTCATGCAACTCTGTAACCAGCGGGAACAGTTCGCTGTCGGTTTTCGTCCATTGTTGCACGTCTTCCGGTTTGCCGGCGGGGTTCAACACGGCTTTGATTCCCCCGAAACCGCACCAGGCTTCCAATATTTCCCGTTCGGCAGGCGTTGCCTGCCGTCCTTCTTTATCGAGGTAGAACGCCAAACGTATCGCCTCGATATTGTCCCGAAGGCGGGCTTTCTTATTGAATGCCATCTTCGAGCAGTGTTTGGATCGCGCCCGTCAGCTCCGTGTAGAGTAAGTTGTACTCCTGACTACCGGCGAAATCATCCGACAATGTGTATTTCTTAAAGACAACGGTAAGGCGGGGCAATAATTCCATTGCTACCGCCTTTGCCATTTCGGGGTCTATCTCGTGAGTAAACTCGTTCCACAGGATATTTACAATAGTGCGGTACGGGGAGAAATGCAATCCGGCATAAAGGGTTTGGGAGGCTGCTTCCCCGGCTTCGTCATGCGATCCGCCCGATTTGATACTGTCGCTGTACACCTGTGCTGCCGCATCGCCCCGCGAGGCGATAAACTGCCTGTCGGCGGCTTTGTCGGGGTGCGAATCCCGCAGATAAGATAACAGGGAGAGCCGGAACCAGGATAGTTCCACGGCTGTGGAGGTATGTGATGCTTTCATCTTTTTTAATTTTTTTTAGTGGTGAATAAAAATGGGAGGGAAAGGAAAAGCGTCCGAAGCTTTGCCCCGGACGCCACCACTAAAAAAATCCGATGTCAAGCAATTATCCCTAATTAACAAGTCATAGATTCTTTCAGTGGCAAAGGTAAGGAATTTACTTCGGCTTACCTTTTTTCCAATTGCCCTTTTTGTTTTCGGGGAATTTGAACACAGTCTTATACTCCGCATCGAACACAACGGCAGCCTCAAACGTATTACCCGTCTTGCTGCTTACGAAGCCTTTAATCATGGGCGTTGCACCATTTGTCAGAAGCGAGGTAAGCTGCGTATCGGTCAGCTCTTTTTTGGCAATGCCGCGGAATACCGTCAGCCTGCAATGCCCGTTATTGCATTTGGCAACCTTCGGGTAAAACACGACCTGCCCTTTCCTGCATTTGGGGCAGGGACAGCCGGGACGATTGTCGTTCTGTTCAAAAGTGATTTCCAACAGTTCAGCGGTAATCTGTGAAGCATATACTTCTATCGAACGATGAAAAGTAACAGCATCCATCTCTCCGGAGCCGATCTTGTTCAGGGCAAGCTCCCAGGCTCCGGTCATGGCGACATCGGCAATCTTTTTGTCTTTGACAGCCAGATAAACGACTAATCCCTTGTTGGTGGGAACGAGCGACTTCTTTTCGCGTACAATATATTCCCTTGCAAAGAGGGTTTCAATGATGGCGGAGCGGGTGGCAGGCGTACCGATACCGGCATCCTTCATCGCCTCACGTTCTTCTTCATTTTCGCATTTCTTACCGGCGCTCTCCATTGCCGAAAGCAACGAGGCTTCGGTATGTAACGGGCGGGGCTTGGTTTGCTTTTCCAATACTTCCGTGTCCGGGACGGAAAGTATATCGCCTCCGGCGAGCGCGGGCAGGGTGATTATATCCTCGTCCTGCGTTTCTTCATCGGTGGCGTTGAACACAGACCGCCAGCCGGGAAGTAGCGTGACGCTGCCCTTTGCAGTAAAGTGTACGCCGCCCGCGTCCAGCGAAACGGTGGTGTTCTCTTTGATGCAATGATTGGAAAAAGCCTCCAGCATACGCCCCGCCACCATATTGTAGATGGTACGTTCATCCCCGGTCAATCCGTCCGCGGGATCTCCGGTGATGATCAGGGCATGGTGGTCGGTTACTTTCTTGTCGTTCACGCAGCGGGTATTTAAGGCTATGCTTTCCATTCCCGACGCATAATTCCCGAAACGGGGATGGTTTTTCAAGGTGGCGATCAGGTGCGGTATTTCCTCCAGCACGTCGGAGGAGATATAGCGGGAGCCGGTGCGGGGATAGGATATTTTCTTGCCCTCATATAACGTCTGGGCGATGTTCAATGTCTTTTCCGCCGAAAAGCCGTGCTTGCTGTTGGCCTCTTTCTGCAAGGTGGTGAGGTCGTAAAGCAAAGGCGGTTCCTGTTTTACCTCTTTCTTTTCGACACCCGCAACACGGACAGTTCCGGTTGCTTTCACCTGTTGCAGCGCTTCATCGGCTGCGGGACGGCTGTCGTACTTGTCCGCCGATAAAACGGCAAACAATGTTGCGTCTTTTTCCGTATGCAGTTTCAGGCGGAAGTACGTTTGCGGTTTGAAATCCTTGTTCTCCAGATAGCGGCTGCATATCATCGCCAGCGTCGGGGTCTGGACGCGCCCTAAAGACCATACGCCGCGTCCTGCGGCAATGCTCAACGCCTGGCTTGCATTAATTCCTACGATGTAATCAGCCTGACTGCGGGCTTTGGCAGACAAATAGAGGTTGTCGTAATCGCTACCGGGTTTGAGGTTTTGGAAGCCTTCTTTGATGGCTTTATCGGTCAGCGAGCTGATCCACAACCTTTGGCAGGGCTTATTACATTGCAGGTAAGAGTATATATAGCGGTGAATTAATTCGCCCTCCCGTCCCGCGTCGGTGCAAACGACAATGCCGTCGGCTTTGGAGAACAACTCTTTGATGACGTTAAGCTGCTTCATCACGCCGGGATCATTCTTATACTCTTTCCCCTCTTTTATCTGGCGGGGAACCAGCGTAAACTCCTGCGGGAGTATGGGCAGGTTTTCGCGCTGAAAACTTGTAATCCCGTAGGCTTCGGGCATTGCCAGCCCGACCAGGTGGCCGAATGCCCAGGTAACAGCCCAGCCGTTACCTTCCATATAGCCGTCTTTTTTATGGGTTGCGCCGAGTATGGCGGCTATACTTTTAGCCACACTCGGTTTTTCTGCTATACAAACTTGCATATACTGATTTTTTTTGAATAAATCCGGCTACACCCGGCATAGCTCAAACGAGTTTGGCTCTGCCCTCATTTGCACGGATTTTGTGGTTGAAAAAGATGTTTACAACTTATGCCCCGTTCTTTTCTTAGGCTTGGCCGGGGACTGGCGTTGCTCCTGTTGTTGCTTTTCCTCTTTCTTAGCCGCCTGTTTTTCGGTCGGCTGCGCTTGCCCTTTCTTTAGCGGATCGGTCGATTGCTTGGTCGCCTCGTTGGTTTTGCCCTCGTTGTTGACGGCAACCTGTGTCTTGAAGCCCTCGGCGGGTTGCGCCTGCTTTTTGGCCTGCGCCTCTTTCCATTGGTCGGGTGGCAGGCTGGTGTGACGGATGCGCCCGGCATCCTGATCGGGCCATACCCATGCGTTGTACTTCTGCCCTTTTTTGTCGGTGGCTTCGGTCTGCTGCGCTCCCTGTTCCTGTTTGGCCAGTTTGGTCTGGTCGATCAGGCCCTCCACAAAGACCGGCTTATTGTTCAGCAGTTCTTTGAACTGTTCGCGGCTCAATTCGACGCCGCCCTGCACGGGGCGTATCCACACATTGTCCACCTTGCGTGGTTTGAGTGGCTGGTTATTGTGCTGTTCCGCTTTGGCTGCGCGTTCCTGTTGACGCTGCTGCCGCTGTTCGGGGGTAAACAGGAAGTCGAAATTTTTATTCACGGCGTTGTACTGGACGATGCGTGTAATCTTTCCGCCGGGTTCTTCACCGGGGCGTTGCTTCTTGTCCATGTTTTCGACCAGCACTCCCTGCCCGTTTTTTAATCCTTCCTGTTGTTTTTCAGAAAGTTCAACGCCTTTCAGCATTTTCGGGATCTGGATTTCGGAGAGCGGGACAGCCTCGATGCGGTTCGTGATTTTATCCAGCGAAACAAGCGCAGGTACTTTCTCGCCGCCGGGTGTCATTTCCAACTCAAAGGCACGTCCGCCGTGGCCGGTGGTCGTGAGTTGCTTTTGCTCGTCGGGGGTAAACAGGACACCCATAAACGGCTTTTCAAAATCGGGCTTCTCCTGGAAGGGATGCGTCTGGATTTTGATTGTCCCGTCGGCTTGCTGTTCAAACGACAGGCGGGCTTTGGCCTGCAACTCCTTGCCGTCGATTTCCATGCGCACCTCAATCAGTCCGGGCGACTTGTGCCCGTAGGACATGGCTTTGAGCGCATCCTGCAACGACTGGCCGGAAAGTCCGAGCTTGTCGGCTTCTTTCCAGTCGAGTTTGTTCAGGTCGAGCGGCTGGTACCTGCCCTGCGCCTGTTCCTGCATCTTTCCCTCCGGTGTTACGCGGTACGGATCGAGTACCTTGTCGGCAGGGTCGATCTTGATGATTTTGTCGAAAAACGCCGCTATCTTATCGACGGCATTGGCGCTCACGGCGTAAATACCCGTATGGAACGGGTTTTTAAGTTGTTCGGAAAACTTCTTGAAGAAATTTTCCAGCGCATTGCCGCGCGTGTCGATTTTGAGAAAGTCGCCTGCATTCTCTTTCGTGGGATCGACGGTTTTCAGCTTGCCATCCTTACCTTCTCCCGCAATGGCTTTCAGTTTACCGTCTTCGCCCTGTGTCAAAAGGACTTTCGGGTCTTCCGCCGCTTGTTTTGCGGCAAAGTCTTTCGAATTGACTTCATACTTTTTCAGTAATTCCTTGCCTTCGGGGTTGTGTGGAAGGGATAACACTTCTTCCAGACCTTCCTTTAGTTTCTCAAACTTCCCATAATGCACCTGGAAAAGTTGAAAATCTTTCGGGTTGCCCGCCTTCCGGTTGAAGTCGGACATGATGCCTGCCAGCTCATTCCTGTTGTTGCGGTCGAACATCAGGAAACGGGAGGCGTTTTCCGCTTTGGCTTCCACCGTTTCCAACTTCCCGTTTTTTCCAATACCCGCGACAGCTTTCAGTTCATCGCTGCCTTTTTCTTTGACCAATAAAATGTTTTGGTCTTTCAATTTACTTTCGTCCATAAAAAAGATTTTTTAATTTCGCATCACTATTAATGCGGAACGAAGGTATGTGTAAACGGCTGGAAAACAGGTGTGTTTTTGGTTACTGGCAGCTTATGGCGCCGATTTGGACGTATGTGGCGTTGAAGTCGAAAAATACGGCAAATTATTTGCCGCCGGACAGCGGGCAAATGCCTGAATATGGTTATATTTGCATGATAAAATCGGGTTTTAATCGGATACAGATATGAATTGCTATGAACATCCCATTCAGCCTGCGGTAGCGCAATGCCCCGATTGCGGCAAAGGACTGTGCGCCCAATGCGCTTCCGTCTATTCTATCCCTATATGTAGCAGATGCAACAGGAAGCGAATCAATGCGGAAAAAGGCAGGATTGTCAAAGAAATATTCCTCACGTTCGGTTTAGGAATTTTGCTTGGCGTACTGTTTACCCGGTGGACGGATGCCGGACATTCCTATCCATTTGTACATTACGTACTATCGTATGTGATATTTTCTTATATTTTTTCGGGGATTGTCCCCGGCTGGAAAACATTGACAAGCATCACTCCGCGGGTTTTCCTGTTCCTGCCGATCATCGGCTGGCTGCTCTATTTTATGATAAAACTGTGCTTGTCTCTTTGCGTCGGGCTTGTTATGTTGCCGGTAAGAACAGTCCGGAATATATTGCGGTTGATTGCCTTACAGAAAATAAAAGCGTGACCCGATGAAAGAACTCGAATTGCAGAAAGCCTTTATGCTCATTGAGCCGGGGCCGGTAACGATGATAACCACTTCCCACGAAGGGAAGCATAACATAATGACCATATCCTGGACAATGGTCATGGATTTTACGCCGAGGTTCGCGCTATGTACCGGATCGTGGAACTACTCATACGAGGCGCTGGTGGAAAGCGGGGAGTGTGTTATAGGGATTGCCACTGCCGATCTCGTGGACACGATCCTTGACGTGGGAACTACAACGGGCAGGGAGACGGACAAATTCGCCCGGTTTGGCCTAACGCCGCTTCCAGCCTCTCAGATCAGCGCCCCGCTGATTAAGGAATGTTATGTGAACATAGAGTGCCGCGTGGCGGATCATATTAAACAGCATGATATTTTCGTACTGGACGGGGTTAAGGCGTGGATAAACGAAAGCCATAAGGATAAACGCATATTGCACGCCCGTGGCGATGGTACGTTTATCGCCGACGGCGAAATATTCGAACGCAGGAAGAGAATGGGTGACAAACTTCCGCCCGGAGTATGATGGATGATATGATTTTCTGGAAAAACATAATCCTGCACCGGGAATTTTGACGGGCGCAGAATTTTTCTCTTCGTATAACTGATATACAATTGGTTATGCTTTTGCGCCGTTGTTGTTATTCCTGCTTCGGCAACAGGTGGCAAAGGTTTTCATCGTTGCGAATCCGATCCAACTCATCGGCGACAATCTGTTTGGTTTCGACTTTGATACGGTTGTAATTTTCCTGTATCTTTTCTTTCATGCGATCCATTCCGGTATCATCGACAAAGTTGGAGATAACGGGAATTTTCATATACGACTTGGTTTTGGCGGCCACCCGCTCGTCATCGACAACAATTTCCGCATGGAATATTTTTTGTTCTATCCGCTCATCGAAGTTGTCCGCTACGGCTTCCACGAACAGCCCCTGCGTCAGATTGGAAATTTTCGATGTAGGTACGAAGTTGCATTTTGGTGGATATTTGAATAGACAATTGTAAATGTTACTCTCTAATGATTATTTTTATTGAAACTGCAAATATAGACAAATAATGTCTATATTTGCAGTTCTAAAACAAGTGTAAATGCAAATGGAGCGCAGCAGTAAATATTCGGTAAAGGAATGGATAGAAGACCTTCAAAAAAAAGGTAGAATTACATTCCGGCTTTCAGATGCTATTGAAGCCTTTCCCCTATTACAGGCAGATACAGTAAAGAGAAGTCTTACACGTTTGACAAAAAAAAGGAAAATCTGTTCCGCGTGGAATGGTTTTTATGTTATTGTTTCGATAGAATATCAGGACAAAGGGATAGTTCCCGTTATCTTCTATATTGACCATTTGATGAAATTCTTAGGACGTGATTATTATATTTCGCTGCTTAATGCCGCCTCTTTTTATGGCGCCGCCCATCAACGTCCACAGGAATACACCATCGTTACTACACCGCCCTCTCTCAGAGCTTCACGTAAAGAAGGCGTAAAAATCAATTTCATCAACAAATCAACTATTCCGGAACAATTTACAGAGCGGCGGAAAACGCAAACGGGCTATGTGAAGATAGCTTCAGCAGAACTCACGGCAACCGATCTTGTCCAATATGAAAAAGAAATCGGCGGACTGAACAGAACAGCCACCGTACTGAACGAATTGGCGGAGAGCTTGAACTTTAAAGGAATTCGGCCTGCATTTTTTGAATATGTTCCTTTACCGGTTATTCAGCGTTTAGGCTATCTGCTTGACGTGGAATTAGGATTTACTTCTCTTGCGGATGACTTACTTTCGGAAATTGAGAAAAAAGGAAATTTCATCCGTAAGGTTCCTCTGAAATACAGAAACTCTACCAAAGGGTGTACTATAAACGAGAAATGGAAAATAATTATCAATGAATCAATAGAAATAGACGAATGATACCCGAATATGCCGTAAAAGAATGGGGAAATATCGTTCCGTGGAACAGTCCCGAATTGGTGGAGCAGGACTTAGTAATCTGCCGGGCTTTGGTGGAAATATTCAATGACGAATTTCTTTCCTCCCGTTTGGCTTTCCGCGGCGGTACAGCTCTGCACAAGCTATACCTGTCTCCACAGCCCAGATACAGTGAAGATATAGACCTTGTACAAATCCGATCAGAACCGATAAAACCAACCATCGAAAAACTAAGGGAGGCATTATCTTTCTTGGGAAAGCCCGTTGTCAAACAAAAGGCAAACAACAATACGCTAATTTTCCGGTTCGATTCGGAAATACTTCCTGTCGTACCAATCCGCTTAAAAATTGAAATAAATTGCAGGGAGCATTTCAATGTTTTAGGGTTGACGAAAGCCAATTTTAATATTGACAACCAGTGGTTTTCAGGTCAATGTTCCGTTACAACATACAGGTTGGATGAGTTGCTCGGAACCAAGTTGAGAGCATTGTATCAGCGACGGAAGGGTCGTGATTTGTTTGATTTGCATAAAGCGCTGGTAACCGGAGGGGTAGGTGTCGATGATTTAATACGGTGCTATCGTTCATATATGGATTTTGTCGTTGATAAACCTCCTACGAAAAAAGAATTCTTAATGAATATGGAGCAAAAGATATTGGATGACGAGTTTTTGGGAGACACCAATATGCTTTTAAGACCGGATGAAAAATACGATCCACAGACTGCCTATCAGTTGGTAAGAGAGGCTTTAATAGAGAAACTTTGATTGTTTTTGTAATAAAACGAATAAAGAGGGACTTTAATAGCACATCTACCACAACAGAAAACAGAAAAAGGTTTGATTTCGGGCAAACTCTTAAAAACAGGTTTGTTATTCCTGCTGTTGCAGCAAATGCGCCAATGCCAAATTATTCTTAATTTGCTGAAAATCGGAATATTATAAAACCCAGAATTTAAGTTAAGATGTATATTTTTGAATATCGGTATGTCAGATTATATTTTATTTTCTTACGTTTTTCTCCTCTTCCCACAAGAAATGCAGCAAGAGAAACGGATGTTTTTTGCATAAAAACTATGGAAGGTCATGTATTGCAAAAGGCATTACAGCCACCTTGGCCCTATTAGCGGCACTCAATGTCGGCGTTGAAATAAACAGCCTGTTTTTTGCCCTACTCATGGCAACATAAAAAACACGATGGTCTTCGTTGTTATCCAAATTAGGTGAAAATAAAAAACTCAAATCTGCTTCTTTATCAACAACTAACATCACATTGTCAAATTCATCTCCTTTTGATTTATGAATAGTCCGGTGCAAACTATTATCTTCAATAATATTTACACAAACCGCTAATTGTTTATAGGTATTATTCATGTAGAAATCTTGGATTCCTCCAGCTCGAAGTGCTGATACTGCCTTAATGTTTGTACTTACAAAGGCGTGAAAATCAAGTAAACTACCATTACTATACTCGTAATATCTGCTAACTAATAATGTCAAATGCTTTAAAGCCTCTTTCCTTGCAGTATCCTTATTTGATAATATTTTTTCAAATTCTTTTAAAGCCTCTTTAAAACGATTATGCATAGCATATTCTGTGGCTTTTATACATGCAGAAACTAACGATTGCCTTTCTTTATTTGAATCCTTCTCTGATAATGATTTGAACAAATTATTTGTAGGAACATTGACATCCATTTCTTTTTTTATGGCATTGGAAGTAATATTCTTATATGAGAGCGAATGAATGATATCGGAAGAACATAGTTCTTTGCCTTTGTTGAGAGCGGATTTTGTATTACCGACTATAATATGAGGAATTTCACCATTCATATCATTAACCTTGTTTTGCATAAATCCCGGTCGAATCAAATTAAGACAGTCTATAATTTGATTGGTACTTCTACGGTTATCCAACATCTGATAGTCTGTCATTCCATCTAAGCGGAAGGCCTCAAATTGACTGGCATCTGCTCCTTGAAACCCATATATAGATTGAGCTTTATCCCCAATAATTCCTACCCTTGTTTCGACTTGTCCAATCATTTTCAAAATTCGAACTTGGATGGGATTTGAATCTTGAAATTCATCAATATAAAAGTAAGGGAACTTTGCTCTTAAAATGGTTAATATGAATGGGTATCTCACTAATAATTGATAGCTGAAAAACAAAACGTCATCATGATGCAAGATTCCTCTTTTCCAATACTCTTTTTTCAGGCTTATCAAATCCGTTTCTAATAAATCCAAACATCTTTTGTTCAGATATCGCCGATTAGCCTCATTAGAATAAGCATATTTTCTATCGCAGGAAATAACCAAATTATCAGTTGAATTAAAGGTAAAAGATACTTTTGATAACCAATTGGTTAAAGCAGCAATATTATCTTCAAGTCTTGTCAATTGATTAACTGTGTATGGATGTGACAATGAACTTGCCTTAGGATGATTTGTAACCCAATTAATAATTCGCCCTCTGCTTATGGTTACTTCGTCGTGTCCATCTATTCTATTGACATTAAGTTCGTAGTCATCTGCAATAAATTTGACGTAAGGTTTTACAATATGTTTATATAGAAAACTATGAATAGTAGTTACTTCCACTCTATCGGAAGACGAACCAAGCCTTGTTAATATCGTTTCAACTGCGATATTGGTGTAAGTAATGCAAGCAACTTTTCTCGTCTTATATAGCCTGGATGATGTATATAAAACATTTTTTATATGATTTATTAGCCAGTGTGTTTTTCCTGCACCGGGGCCTGCAGACACTCTAAAATGCTGCTCTATCGGAATTAAATCGTCAGATGTTATTGAAGTAGCCATTCTATTGCATCTTTTATGTATTGTGGAACATTAAAAGTTTTTCTTTCATTTTCGGGTAACAGAAGATTTTCTTCCAAGATATTACATAACTCTAACGCATTTTCACCCTTACCAACTGAATTTAAATATCGAGAAGCCACCAATGCTTTTTTCTTTTCGTCTTCGTCCCACGAAGAAGCCTCTAAAGATTGTGCTATTCTATCGTTTTCAGCACTTGTTCTTAATTTATTCAAAGCATCGGAATAGTTCTTTGTCATTAATTCCTTTATTTCTTCTTGGTTCTTCATGGAATCTGTGACAAGTATATCCAACGTAGGATTGTGCAAAATTAAATCATATTCAAAAGTCTTGCTCTTCAACTTGTCCTGACTAAAAAAGTGAATGGTAGTATTAGCATTAAATGCATTGATAATATCTTCGGCATTTTCAGCATACTCATAATTTGCAACTTCACTACAATACTCATAAGGATAGCATTTTTCAAAATGTTGACCGCCATTCCGTTTTTTTCTACTGGGGTCTCTATCCGTCAAACAGACTATCTTTTTAGGTATAGCGTATGGGCTGAAAGTGTCAAATAACTTTGTAAAGTGACTGAAATATCTCCCTCCAACGTTAATCACGGCAACATGATTATCTTCCAAAGAATGTCCGATATACTTTGCCATTGTTGCCAAAAGCAATTCTTCTGCAATACCTTCTACTAAAATCACTTTTTGTGCAAAAAGCATATCCGATTTGGTGGCATCTAAAAATCGCTGAACATACGCTTTTGACTTTTTGTCTTCATCAGTCTCACTGAAAACTTTACCCGGATATCCTACCGACAAAATATCATTTTCATTGTGCAGACAAATTATTTCATCCAAAGTAACAGCCGATGTAATTTGCGTTGAATGGGTAGTTACAAATACTTGTCGAACCTTCTTTTTTTCATCCCTATTCTTTTTTAAGAATTTCAGGAACTTATACTGCATTGCAGGATGAAGGTGTGCTTCGGGTTCTTCAATTGCTAAAATCGGGAATACCTTAGCATTACTTCCTAAATAATTTCCATCAGAATTAACTTGCATTTTTGCCAAAAGCAAGGACATAAAAATAAGATTATTGTATCCTAAGCCATTATGAGTTGCAGGAATCGTTATCCCTGTTTCATATTCAATGATTAATTTCAGTGCGGAAAATAATTCCACATCTGACAAACTTCCGTCAAAGTCCGGATTTGCATGATTGAACGAAGCCCCTGTTTGTTTTGCATAGTCAAGTATCTGTCCCTTGCCTTCCCTCATTCTATCTTGCAATGTTTGAAGTAGTGCATCTGCATTTGTAGAAAAGGCTTCCTTCAATGTTTTTATTTCTGCAAATTTGGTTTCTGTACTTTTGGTTGCATCATTCTTGATATTATAATCCATAAAAAAGTCTAATACCTCTCTCAAAAGCGTATTACGTCCGGAAAACATATCACGTTCAACATCTCGAATAGCATCTAAAAATTGAAAATCGAATTTTTGTAATGATTCGCTGTCCGCCTGCACTTGCAATGTGGGGTCGCCACCCCAGATTCTTGAAGTGTAGAGCCGTAAGAAATCGTGTTGGACGACCTTCCATGCTTTCTTTGTATTATCCACTTCGGATAAAGCATCTATATACTTTTGCCTTTCGTTTTCAGGCAAGAAAAACTCATACGTAAGCAAGGCTTCGTATGGTGATGCGAGCTTTATCAAATAATTTCCAACAGTAACCAAGTCATCTGAATTGGGGTCTTCATCTTTGCTTTGAGAAATTGTGAGGTTAATAGATACTTTGGGCGGATTAGCCTTTAGTTCTTCAATTGTAGTATGCTTATTGAAGTCATGTACATCCAGTCGTTTTGAACTTTGTGTATCAATGGCTAAAGATATTGCCTTCAATACATTGCTTTTCCCTGCATTGTTATGGCCAATGATAACATTTATTCCATCATTGAACAGTATTTCTTTTTCTTTGAAATTCCGAAATCCTTTGATTTTTATTTTTGATATATACATGATTGTATGTTTTGATTAATACTTTAGCCAAATAAAACGCCTTCGGTTGGGTAAAAATAATCCATCCGAACATTATTTATTTGTTTGTCTTTAATCCCGATATTTTTAAGAGCTTGCCGATGTTTCGAAATATGTTTTTCATTATGATATGAAACAGTCCATTTTGCCTTTGAATTATCAACACTCTTAAATATTTTTTTTAAATATGGGATATCAACATCTTCAAGAGAGTGACCTAAAATTATTACCTCGTCAATATTTTTCATCTTCGTGAAGAACGCTTTATTTTCTTTGATGATATCACTTGTCGGCTTATATGTATCAGTAAAATATGAGTTTATAATATTATACCCTTCAGTTACTCGAACATCCTCTCCGCCCAGTTCTTCCAAAAATTCATTATATACTTCTTCTTCTGATTCTCGTCGGATTTTTTCTAAATCAGGTTTGTTATTAGGCTTTTTGTAATCATGCCCCAAGATTAAATCTGAATCAGAATTTATTGCCTTACCATGAATATGCTTAATATTGGCATTTTTTATTTGATATAGCTTTTCCAAAGTTGAAGTGTAATTGAATGAAAAAAACAGAGATTTTTTCTCTAAATCAAGCATCTGATTCTTTTTATGTTGAATCTCAATCTGAAGTACCCAATCAACAAAATTTTGTTTTAATCCGCTTGTTAGTGGCTCTATAATTCTATTTATTTCATACTGGTAATCATGATGATTGGCGTCACTCCAATCATCAGCTCCATAACTAACTAAATAGTTTGAAGCATGGTCTAATATCTGGTCTTCATCTAAAAGAGCAAGATTTTTTTCAAAATCCCACCAAAAATCTTTTACATTTCCCAAATATGTATCAACCACATTATAAACATCAGGGTCATTCTCTTCTAAAAAGTCTTTAAAGTTGAAATAACTGGATTGAATACCATGATGTAAATCAAAACCGTTACCTATAACATACAGTTTCGTGTAGCATTGTTTTTTCTTTTTCTTTGATTTTCTTCTTTTTGCACGTAATCTTTTCTTGTGCTTTACCCATTGTTGTTGCCTATCCTGCTTCATATCGCTATTTACATTATTGGTTAGCAATAACTTTAAGATTTATTCCGGCAACTTCTTTCAGATAGTTTTCGGTTACTCCTAATAAAGTCAGGATTTCGTTGGTTGCCGTTGCTTTAGAAAATCCCGGCTGAACTATATATATTTCATACTCCATAGGAATTTCCTTTTTAGCAATTGACAAGAGTTTTTTCAAATCGTCAGATGAACCAACTTCTAATCGGCTACATGTTTGACCATTCCGATTTTTAGTTTCTCGCCTAAGCAAATGGTTGATAAATTCTGTCCCTTCTTTATGCTTCCAATGAACTGATTTTTGGGCTTGTCCACAGACTTCATATAGATTCTTCACTTGTTCGGTTACTTTTCCGTCAATGGCAAATTTCAAATGATATAAGCCTACACTAAGTTTATCAGGATGAAGTTTCAAGGTAACAACATCTGCAATCTCACCGGAATAATCATCGTCATATATAATGTCGTAATTATCTTTTTTAAGTTCTTCAATAACTTTATACTGTATAGAATCTGTTATTTTGGGATTTACGTGTTGCGATTCTTTTTCCAATGAAACCCCTTGCCAATTCCAAACAAGTATATTGTCTTTGGGATAGACATTAATAATCTGTTTTAATTGGACGTATTCGTTTCCTGTCAAGGCAGAACCATCGGCAAACCAAATTGTCGGAATATATTTTTCAAAAAATTGGACTCCCGTGTAGGTCTTACTCCCATTGGAAACTTCAACCTTCTCTTTGCTTATTTGAACAATACTGAAATCGGCATAAGGCTCATCTGTCGTAGTATTTTCAAATAATTTTAGCTCAAAATCTGCTTTTTTATGGTCGGTAATTATCGAAAACAATAGTTTGCCATTTTCAAACGGACTTGTCAAGCTAATGTCGGTATTGGCTACTGTTGTATTGGAACCGCCAATTGAAAACCTAAAATGGTTCTCATGACTCATGTAAACGTCTTCGTCCCAATCAATGCAAACCGGATAAACATCTGGTACGATTGAAATGGTCTCTGGAATCAAGGTCTCTTTCAAGATTTGATTAGAATCAATATCTTTATTTATTAATTTATCTCCTATTTCAAGACACCATTGTTTGAAATCCTTTAAGTCTCCCTTTTTTATCACATTCCAGATGCGTCCCTTATACGAAGCTCCTATATTAACTGGTTCGCCTTCTTCAAACCCTGAACCCACAACAAATGCTTTTTCGCCTTTTTGCTTTTCAGCAAGACTCAAAGCCTCCGCGACATCCGACCCAACGTGCATTCTAAATCGAATATCTTTACCAATAAAGTATTTAAGCCCGACGTTTCTCAACTTGGTTCTGTTTATATTATAAAAGGTTTTGAATACGTCAATGCCTTTTATTATTTCAGGCTTCTTTGCTTCACCACCTCCAATAATTGCTTCTGCAAGTTCTTTATACAGACTTCCATTATCAGAACTATTTATGAAAAGAAGATTGTTTTTTGTATCCCAAAAAACAACAATCATATCCCAGACAACTTCTTGAATGTCCTTATGATTTACCCATTCAACATTTCCCCTTCTTGCTGTTATAATTACAAGTATCTTTTCTTCTTTATTAATGTCATGGAATTGATACTCCAAATCGTCGAATCCGGGGATTCCCTTGCTGAAATTGCTTGGGAACCACCCATCGGTTTTATTTTTATAAACAACAACACTAAACTTAGGTCGAATATTGCTAAATGGAATATTTGAGTTACTTATGTTCTCAAAGCCATCCATAAGATTTTTATATTCTTCCTCATCATTAATCCGCCCGAAACTTGTATCGGAAAGGATTTGATTCCAATTCGCACCATCAGCATACAATTCTTCCAGTTCCGCACGAACATCCAAATCTGCAATGTTGGCTACAAACGAAGCATGTCCGAGTTTTTCGTCGTACTTAGTACGGGTGAAACGTCCTGCAAATTGTAATGTGATAGGAAGGCTTTTTCGGATATCGTGAAAAGCCGCTATCTTTAGTTCTGGTAGGTCAAACCCTTCGCCAAGCATATCAACACAAACAATAATTTTTGCTTCCTTTTGGGTGATTTTTCTATACGTTTCTTTATAATCAGGGCAATTGGAATATATAATAACAGGGGTTAAATCCACATGCTTTTTATATAATTCAAAAATCTTTTCTGCCCGTTCTTTTGTCGCACAACGAGCCATTAATATATGATTATGGGTTTTCAAATCTTCTCTTAAACGTTGAACCGCAACTTCTTCTATTTTTTCATCGGCTTTATCCGAATCATATTCCCGAATCGGGATAAAATCTATTTTAGTGAAGTACCCCTGTTCTTGGGCGTATTTAAGTGGAAAGTTATATATTATCTTACCATCCAATCTTTGTCCGTCATTTCGGAAGGGTGTTGCCGTAAATTGAACTACTTTTTCCGCAGGGAACTTACTTTTAAATTGATTCCAAGAAGGGGCTTTTACGTGATGCGCCTCGTCAATAAATATATTTGAACATGCTGATACTACAATATCTTGTTCGTTATCTGAACATCCAATAAGAATGTGCATAGTTGTTATTACTACATTGCACTTTTCAATAAATTCTTTAAGTTCTTCAGGTGAATTAAATTTCTCATTAATAATACCTACTATTGGGTATAATGATTCCTTCCCAATTACTCCGAATTTTTTGAGCAATCCAAAAGTTTCAAATTTTTCAAAAAGTTGGATTCGTAACGAATTGGAAGGAACGGTTACCAATAATCTCTTACATTGATTGGCTACTAATGCAGATAGCATTGTTTCAGTCTTCCCTGTTCCTGTTGGAAGAACAATAGTTGCTGTATCTAAAGGAAGTTGTAAATGGCCAAGAATCATGTGCAAAGCACCTAATTGCGGCGACCTTAATCCGTTAATTTCCGCTGCTCTATTTTCTTCTTTGAAAAAGAAATCATCTTTCCATGATGAAATAACTTCTTCTATTGTGTATTCCTTTTGTAAAGGATGTTTTAACCATCCTTTTACAGTAATTGTCTTCGCTATTAGTCGTTCAGGTCTTGGTCTGACGTTGGTAAGAAGGACGTATTCTACATCATTAGGATAAGAATCTGAATTACAAGTTAAGCAATATTTAATCCCTTCAAAATCTATGGTAACAGAGCTCCTATCATTCGCAACAATGTTGATAGGTAAATCCATTTCCGGGGCAATTAGCTGTTTGATTTTATTCTTACAACCTATTTGCTGAAAAACTATGCGCTCTAATTTGGGCAGCTTAATTGTATTCATATCTTCTATTTTTAAATTTCTTTTTTCCTTATTGTTGAAACAAGCAAGTCCTTCACATCAACTTTCAAGGCATTGGCAATTTTCACCAACGTTTCAAGCGAAGGTTGTGATTCGTTAGTGCACCAACGGGAAACAGTCGCTTCATTCTTCTCCAACGTTTCCGCCAACCATTTTCCGGTTTTATTCTGCTCCACAAGTACGACTTTTAACCTATTTATCTGTTTCATCAGTCAAATTTTTGATGTATTTTGCAAATGTATTGATTTAAGTCGAATTAATAATGCAAATTCTCTTTTAGTTATCAACATCTTAAATAATTGGCAATAAAAAACCGAGGAGGAAACTCGGCTCAAAATATATTGCTTTTCTATTCTTCCTGCTTTGGCAGCAAATGGCGCAGGTTTTCATCGTTGCGAATCCGCTCCAATTCGTCGGCGACAATTTGCTTGGCTTCGGCTTTGATACGGTCGTAATTCTCCTTAATCATTTCCTTCATACGATCAACGCCTTGGTCATCGACAAAGTTGCTAATGACAGGAATTTTGCGGTACGCCTTTGTTTCAGCGGCTACCCGCTCGTTATCGACAACAATTTCCGCATGGAATATTTTCTGTTCGATGCGCTCATCGAAGTTATCTGCCACGGCTCCCACGAACATCCCTTGCGTCAGATTGGAAATTTTCGACGGGGGTATCAGGCTGTCCATTTGGGTATTTATCGAAGTGGATTTGTCATTGCGGTTAATCGTCATGGATTGCCGTTTCTGCAACACTTTTCCAAAACGATCTGAAAGGGTCTTAGCCGTATCGCCGACAACTTGCCCGGAAAAGATATTACCGACCGTATTCATCACGACTGCGGCCTCTTTGTCTCCGTAGTCGCGTTTCAACTGCGAAAAGTCCTGAAAACCGAGCAATACGGCAACCTTGTTGCTCCGGGCGGTGGCTATCAGGTTATCCAGCCCTTTGAAGTAAATAGTCGGCAACTCGTCAATCACAACCGAACTTTTTAGTTGGCCTTTTTTGTTAATGAGTTTCACGATACGGGAATTATACAATCCCAAAGCCGCACCGTATATATTTTGCCGGTCGGGATTATTCCCGACTACTAAAATCTTTGGGTCGTCCGGGTTATTGATGTCTAACGTAAATTCGTCACCACTCATTACCCAATAAAGTTGTGGGCTTATCATACGGGAGAGCGGGATTTTAGCCGATGCAATCTGTCCCATCAACTGATCAGCGGCTCCACCGAGCCATGCATCCATAAACGGCGACAAATAGTTTTCCAATTCGGGATAAGAGGTCAAAATCGGGAAAATATCTTCATAACGCTTGTTCAAAAACTCTATCGCATGAGGGAACGTACAGTATTTCCCATTCTGATAGATGCGCAAGTACCATATAATAGCGGCAAACAGGATAATGGGTGATTCTACAAAAAAGTCGCCTTGTTTCTGCACCCACGTTTTATTGAGGTTCAGCATAATCGTATAGGCCGATTCGTAGGCGTCCGATATATCATCCATGAATGAAGGATTAATCGGATTGCAGCGGTGCGAACGGGACGGGTCGTCGAAATTAATCACGTAGAACGTCGGGACTTTGGCGTAACCCTCGCGGTTATTCAGCAGGTGGTTATAGGCAATCATGGAGAGGTCAGGAAATTTGAAGTCGTACACATACATCGAAAATCCCTTTTCAATCTGTTGTTTGATGAATTGGTTTACCACGGCGTAGGACTTACCGGAACCGGGAGTGCCTAACACTATCGCTGCTCTAAACGGATTGACTACATTTATCCAGCCCTTCCACATTTTCTTTTTGTACCAAAAGCGGGTAGGCAGGTTTACCGAATATTCGTTTACCATTAACTTTGTTTCCTGCATAAAACTCTCGTTCTCCGTATTAAATACATCGTCCATAAGATTGCTTTTCAGCAGGCGTGACATCCATATACCCGCCATGAGCAGTAAGATATAACCGATGGTCATCGTAAAAATATAGAATCCGGCGTTGGCTTCCAGCGGGAACGACAAAACCAGCAGCCACCAATTCAGGAAGAAGAAAACAAACCCGGAAATCAGGCAGATATAGATTTTATTCCAGGTTATTTTCTCGTCTTTTACGCCCTTTGTCCCTAAGCAGGACAGGGCAAGGAAAACGACGGCAAAAATTTTAGTCCACAGGATTGAGGTAAACAATCCGGCAGTGCGGTTGAAATTGAGCAGGATTTTATCGATGACCTCGATATGGATGCCCCACTCTTTAATTGCGCCGTAACAGAACCAATAGATGTTTATCACGACGAACAGGATACTTAACGCCCGCATAAAGTCCATGACTTTTGCCAAGCCTCTCAAATCATCTTCTTGCTGCATAATCAATTTGTTTTTAATGTATTGAAATGCAAAAGTAAGAAGACAAAAACGCCCCGAAACTATGTTTTCAGGGCGTGGTAGCTTGTGGCCTCGATTTGGTAGCTTGTGGCGTTAAGATTGATAATCAAGGCATAAGTTAAAGTGGAAGTTTCATAAAAGTTGATCATAAGCCATTTTAAAATCGTATCTTTGCGGACGAAATAAATCGGGTCGCAATGCGACCCGAAATACATGCCGTATATGAAAGAAATAATATCATCGAACTTTTATAATGATGTAAAAAACATTATCATCAATGCCCGGAACAAGGTATATCATTATGCTAACAGCACAATGATATACGCTTATTGGGATATAGGGGAACGTATCATAATAGAAGAACAAGGAGGCAAAGAGCGTGCAGATTATGGAAAGAAAATACTGCATGAACTTTCCCTAAAACTCACAGAAGATTTCGGCTCAGGATATGATGAGCGAAATTTACGCAGAATGAGGCAATTCTATCAAACTTTTCCTATTCGGGACGCACTGCGACCCGAATTGACATGGACGCATTATCGTTCCTTACTAATGGTTGAAAATGAAAAAGCTCGCCAGTATTATTTGAAAGAATCCGTTGAGCAGAATTGGGGAACCCGTGCACTCGACCGGCAAATATCATCGCTTACTTATGAGCGTATCCTTTCTTCGCAAAACAAAATGGAAGTAAAAAAACACGAAGATGATATTGCACGGCAAGATGTATTAATGCCACAGGATATTATCAAAGACCCTTATGTGCTAGAGTTTCTTGATTTACCCGCCAATACCGGTTTCTATGAAAAGGATTTGGAAAAAGCTTTGATTGACAACCTGCAAAAATTCATCCTTGAACTTGGGAGAGGCTTTGCTTTTATTGCCCGGCAACAAAGGATTTCCACCGAAACATCCAACTTTTTCATCGACCTTACCTTTTATAATTACCTCCTGAAATGTTTCGTTATTATTGACCTGAAAATCGGGAAGCTGACACATCAGGACATCGGGCAAATGGATATGTATGTCAGGATGTTCGACGATTTAAAGCGTGGTGAGGGCGATAATCCGACAATAGGACTAATACTATGTACCGAAAAAGACGAGACGGTTGTCAGGTATTCAATACTTGCCGAAAACCGGCATATGTTTGCATCCAAATATAAACTCTACCTGCCTACGGAGGAGGAACTTATCAAAGAACTGGAAGCGGAACGCAGGCAGATTGAAATGATGCAAAAAGATAAATAATACGGTTGAACATTCCTTATTGATTTTAATTTATGAAACAAAAGGCCGCTAACAAACCGGAAGTTGTTCATTTTCAGGAAAATGAATGGGGATTTGTTTTTCCTCCTTCTATTGATAACGAGCAAATATACAATCAATACTGGGAAGGTGTTCAATTGTTAGACTATGATGATTTGGCAGTGGAGCAAATTTTTAAAGCGGTTATTAAAAAGTGTCCTTATCATATTGATGCCTATAATCATTTGAATATTGCATTCAAAAATCAGAAAAAACCTTATGAAAGCTTCCTGACGGCAGAAAAAGCATATCTTATTGGTAAATCATGTTTACCAAAAGAATTTAAGCCTTCTAAACACAAACTACATTGGAGTAACCTGGATAATCGCCCGTTCTTACGGTCTTGTCATATTTTAGGAATGGAATATCAAGACAGAAAACAATACGAGGAAGCGATACAACTCTATTCCGAGATACTTGGTTATAATGAAGATGATCATCAAGGTGTAAGATATTTGTTATTGGAGTGTCTTTTCGCACTGAAAGACTATAAAACCGCTTTACAATTATTGAAAAAGCATAAAGATGATTGGGGAATTGAGTTTGTTTACGGGAGACTGCTGCTTACAATAATAAATAATGAGAAAGAGCGGTTGGAATCTCTTTTAGCAGATGCAGTAAAACGAAATAAGTTTGTTCCCGAAGAAATTACAAAGAGTAAACACATTGCTCCACCTCCTTTTAGGATTCCCGGAGAACCATATTTTGATGCCGGCATACCTATGGGTTCCATTCAAGAGGCATATGAATATTGGAAAAACAATAAGTCTTTGTTAACTGACAAACGAGTTAAAGCATTTTTCAATTCCATAAAGTAAAATCCGAAGAATCTCACCCCGATAGCTAATCACGGAGTGTCTGGGCAAGTCTGTGTTTACAGAAATTCAATCTATACCTGCCGCCCGTATCTCCTTTTTTTCTTCTTCCGCTTTTTGGGTAGTTGCTGCTCATTACTGTACTGATCTGGCTCCGGTGTCAGCACCGAAAGCAAACTGCCGACAGACGAATCATCTCCACCGTACCCTTTAGCCGTGGCCGGTTGTTTGTTCTCTGGCTCATGCTGCACGGACGGACGCAACACCTCTCTCACAGGTGCGGACGGAACAGGTTTTATATCTTCTTGGGGATTTTCGCCTGTCAAAAAATCGGCGAACCGTGCGCCGAGGGCATTGGCAGAAAACTCCTTACCCAGGGCTGAACCATTCAGCACAGTACGGCTGTTGTGGTCGATAAATGTTACCCCGAACAGGCGTCCTCCGTTACCATAACGCAGCACCAGGTCGATACCTTCTTCCCGCAGATTGGCTCGGAACTCGCCACCGTTGCGGGAAGTCATCAGGGACGCCGAAACGAGTGCCTTTGTCTTTGCCGCCTGTCCTCCGACTTTGAGTTCTTCCGCAGATTTTTTCATCGACTGCTCCAACGCCTCAATACCATAGGATTTACCGAACAAGGAAGATTTGAGCGGCTTGCCGGTACGGTTGCCTTCGGCGTCCAACGCCAAATATACCAGTCCCGTGTACTTATGTCCCTGATTGTCCCCCTCCACTTTCTCCACCCCGATATTATACAGCGACAACAACGCCCGGTACTCGCCGAGCGATTTGAATTGGTACATGGTCGCCAATGGTTTAATGACGTTGGCGACTTGTTTTTTCAGGTCGCTGCGCGAAACGTCCACCGGAGAAAGCTGCCACGCCTCTCCCTGTTTCTTGTCTTTCGGATGAAACCCGTATTTCTGCTCTAGGTCGTCTGTAATCTTTTTGCTTTTCTCATAATTATTCTTGTCGCTGATTAGCGAACCGTCGCTGCGAACACGGGTGGAAACGATATGTAGGTGCTGGCGGTCTATGTCCTCGTGTTTGAATATCATATAGGGCTGACTGCCGAATCCGAGACGCTTCATGTATTCCCGCCCGATGTCTGCCAGTTGGTCATCGCTTATCTTATCTTCCGGGTGCGGGTTCAGGGAAATATGGATAATACCGCGCGTGGTAGTTACCTGTGGAGGCACGGCTCGTTCAAAATCTCGCATGCAATCTCCCACGGAAAACTGCCCGTCGGCAGGAACAAAGACACGGTTTGTTTCCAAAATCTTACCCAGACCGGCATCTATTTTCACCTGGTTGTAGGCCAATGCGCCGTACAAATTATTCCCGATATGTATATCCGCAACCATTTTTTTGAGGATTATTCAGACAGGTATTCTTCCTTAAACCGTTCGCACAACTGTAACACTTCGTGCCCGATTTTCGACAATTCAATCGTTTCCTGTTCCAGTTTATAAAGCATCGCCAACGCTTTTTTCTCCCCGAAAGTGGTATGAAGTTGCTTTACCACCTGGTTGTAATTAACACCGACGGAACGGATTTGCCCGTACAAAGCGGACAACTTCATCACAAAATCAAGCGCCGAACTGTCCGTTTTTATCACACGCAATGCCTCTCCGAAAATACGGGCAAGGATAAAACGAGCTTTTGAGCGGATGCCCGATTGCTCGTACATGGTAAGGAACTTGGCGTACTCGGCATCGGTAAAACGTACCATCAGGCAGTTTTCCGCCGGGTCATTCTTGGGCGGCCTTCCGCCTTTTCCCCGTTTACGGGTTTCTTTACTCTCATTCATAACACGGATTTTTAAATGGTTCATAAATCCGTCACGGCGGGTGCAGCCTCGCCCAAAACTACCGACTTCGGAGGTAGTTTCCCCCCTGGAAGGGCAAGGGTTTTCCAGTTACGGAAAACGTTTCGCGTTACGCGAAACATACCTTGCTATTTGCCCGGACGCAAATGTTTTTTGCCCGCAACGGGCAAAGTTTTACCCCGACATGGAAGGGTAAAAGTTTGCACTTGGAGGGGCAGCTTTGGGGTGTCATAGAAACTTAACGAGCGACCCCAACTCCGACCGTAACGTTATCGGATGCAAAGTTACGGGTATATGTAACCCGCTGTATGTCATCGGCCGACGCCACTCGGTGCCACAAGCTGCCACCTCCCGGAAACATGGTGATTAACTCAAAAAGAAGGTTTTCCTTTGCTGCTGAAAACAATTTTGAATAGATAAATAAACGAAGATTTAAAAAGGTACTTATTCCGAAAATCAAAAGAATAAAAAGACGGACGGATGAACAACAAGATAAAAGGATATGAGGATATGGGATTATCCGGATATAGCGATAACACGGTAGTACGGTAAAAAATCAAAATAGCAATAAAAAGATATTTAAATATTTATCCTTTTAATTTTTTATTCAAACAACGCTGTATATCAATAAGTAACATTTTAGAAATCCGCAAAAGTAAAAAAGTAAACAGGCGGATAGACAAATAAATAATTAAATACCCGATTGTATAATTAAAACAATGTTCAAATGAAAGAAAATCCTGTTTATGTGGCCTTTGCCACACAGAAAGGGGGAGCAGGCAAAACCACCCTGACCGTATTGGTCGCAAGCTACCTGCACTATGTAAAAGGCTACAATGTGGCTGTAATCGACTGCGATTTTCCGCAGCACTCTATTGCCGGGATGCGGGAACGCGACCTGGGTTTGGCTACGGAAGACGAACACTACAAAGGTATGGCCTATGAACAATTTACCAGGTTGGGCAAAAAAGCCTATCCCATTATCGGCAGTAGCCCGGAGGAAGCCCTTGCCGACGCCGACCACCTTGTCCCGCAAGGTAACTATGATTTTATCTTCTTCGACCTGCCCGGCACGGTCAATAACAAGGGGGTGCTAAGTACCCTGTTGAACATGGACTACATCATAGCCCCCATTGCTGCCGACCGGGTAGTCATGGAAAGTACGCTGGACTACCTTATCGCCTTGCGTGACCAGGTGAAGGCTGTGGGTAAAACCCACATCAAGGGGACTTATCTGCTGTGGAATATGGTTGACGGCCGCGAAAAATCAGAGCTGTACGACGTTTATGAGGCAGTTATCAGGGAATTGGAATTTGTTATCCTTCAAACCTTTGTCCCGGATAGCAAGCGTTTCCGTAAAGAACAGAACATCGCCCACAAAGCCCTGTTCCGCTCTACGTTGTTCCCGGCGGATAAGTCGCTGGTAAAAGGCAGCAATATAGACACACTTGTCGATGAACTGTTGGGAATCTTAAAATAACAGGTTATGGCAAGGGAAAAGATTGAAGCGGACGAAACATCTTTCGTCGAACAGATAAGTAACCGGGAAAGGCCGCTGAAAGCCTCCATACCGCAGGAAGAACAGCCGGAAACGGCAAACATGCCTGTGCAGGAGGAACCGGAACCGATAAAGGAAGCACCCCGTGAGGAACCCAAGCGGAAACGGGGCAAAGCGCAGGATTATAAATCACTTTTCATCAGGGAGGTTACCGGTGGCAAGTCCCGTGTGAACAAAGTGGTATATATCCGGAAGGAACACCACGACCGCATCCTGAAAGTTGTGCAGATAATAGGCAAAAACGAGGTTTCCCTGTTCAGTTTCCTCGATAATGTGCTGGAACATCATTTCTCAACCTATCAGGGAGAACTTAATGAATTGTATGAGAACAGCATTGACAAAAGTTTCTAATCAACCAATAAAAACAAAGAAAATGAAAAAGATAATCATATTCGGACACGGTAAAGTTGATCCGAAAGGAGAAAGCAATCGGAGTAAAAACAAGGTGCAGGAATACGAAACCCTGTTTTTCAAAGACGTTGCTATCAAGACACGAAGCGGGAAAGCGGTCTATATCCGCAAGGAGTACCACGACCGTATCCTCAAAATCGTCCGGGTAATCGGTGAAAATGAGTTTTCCCTGTTTGCTTATTTGGATGCCATACTCGAACATCATTTTTCCACCTATCAGGACGAAATTACCGAACTGTACCGTAAGAAAAACACGAACGTATTTTAATCACTAAAAAATCAAAACATAATGGAAACAAAAGAATCCTGTACACAGGGTAATGCAGCACAAGAAGCGCCTGCCCCCAAATATACGCCGGATCAACTGGCAACTCTATATCCCGAGATCTTCCTGAAGCGGAATGAATTAAAAAACAGGCAATCGGTCTATGTCAGTAAGGATGTCCACACCGCCATTACCAGGCTCGTCCATGTATTTGCTTTGGACGGGGTAGAGATCAGTGTCGGTGGTTTCATTGATAATATCCTTGCCAATCACATGGATATTTTCAGAGAGCATTTAACCTCGCTTCAAAAGAAACTTTTAGAAGAGTTGCGATAGCCATGATACGGATATTCATTATAGCCATCGTGGTGTACATGGTCTTTCTTGCCTGCTACCTCGTGTGGGAATGGTCGGTAAAGCGCCGCCGGAATGCAGCGAAAAAAGCCGCCTTCAACCCATTTAAATCGCTCCCGAAAGAGGACGTTATCGGGAAGAGCGGCTTCGACCTGCGCCACTCGCTGCCACAAGCTACCACGCTGATTAAAAGCGGGAAACGGGAAGAAAATACAGCTATATTTGCCGGCGTAAACGCGAAAAAGGAAACCCAAAACACTCCGGCAGCGATCCCTCCCTCCGAACTGGATCGGGTCTTTTCCTCCAATGTTGAAGCGGACAATTCCGGTGAGATTGATTTAGTAATCGACGACAAGCCGGAGGGGGAAGAATCCGACAACTACGAGGATCAGGTAGATACCGAAGAAAGCGGGGAAGCGGGGGGATTGTCCGGGGTAAATGTAGCGAGCGGATTGTACTTCGATGATTTATCGGGTATGGTGAAAACGGTGGAAAACCCCGATGAGGCCAGTCCCGAAGAAAAGGAAGAAGCCGGGCGGGTGATCACCGAGATACGCAACACGGATATGTTTGAACAGGTCGTATCCGGTGAACCGGAAAAGAAGACAACCGCCGGCAAACTGATGGATGACTATTTCGCCGCGTACCACCGCCGCAAGCGGGAAGCCGGTGAAACAACGGATGAACCAAACGTGAAAGCACCCAAAGATTTTGATGTACGCGCTTTCGCATAGTATATAACAATTAAAACAAGGAGGCATGAAAGAAAGAGATTATGGTTAGCTACGCGCCGGCCACCACTGAAAAAATTCGAGAAATAAAGTAATTATTTATTCCAGGCGGTGTGCGGGGGACTAATCCCACTCCCGTCCCGCCACTTAAACAAATTAACAATGACAAAGAAAAAGATTCTTCTGTCGGCAGCCTTTATCCTGGCTGCCGCATCAGCCTTCGCACAAGGCAACGGTGTCGGCGGTATTACCGATGCTACCAATATGGTAACATCCTATTTCGATCCCGGCACGAAATTGATTTATGCCATCGGAGCCGTTGTCGGCTTGATTGGCGGTATCAAAGTTTATAACAAGTTCTCTTCCGGCGACCCCGATACGTCGAAAACCGCCGCCTCGTGGTTCGGGGCGTGTATCTTCCTGATTGTCGCCGCCACCATCCTGCGTTCCTTCTTCCTTTAGTCCCCATAGCAGTAATGATTATGGAATACAATGTCAATAAAGGAATCGGGAAAAGCGTCGAGTTCAACGGGTTGAAATCGCAATACCTGTTCATTTTCGCGGGTGGGCTACTGGCCGTTTTCATAGTCTTTGTCATCATGTATATGATCGGCATTGACCAGTGGTTCTGCATCGGCTTCGGCATTGTCGCCGCCTCCGTGCTGGTATGGCTGACGTTCAACCTGAATGCGAAATACGGGGAACACGGGTTGATGAAACTGCTGGCCAAACGGCAGCATCCACGTTTCCTGATCAACCGTAGAAACTCCCGCCGCTTGTTCCGCCGTCAAAAAAGAAAGGAGGCAGCCCATGCGTAATATCATGAAAGCAGCCACCATCGAAAGCAAGTTTCCGTTGCTTTCGGTGGAACACGGCTGCATCATGAGTAAGGATGCGGATATCACGGTAGCGTTCCGGGTGGACTTGCCGGAACTCTTTACGGTAACATCGCCGGAATATGAAGCGATACACTCCGCATGGAGTAAGGCGATCAAGGTGCTGCCGGATTACTCGGTTATCCAAAAACAGGACTGGTTTACAAAAGAGAACTACAAGCCGGAAACGGACGGGGAAGACATGAGTTTCCTGTCCCGGTCTTTTGAAAGGCATTTTAACGAACGCCCTTACCTGAACCATACCTGTTTCCTCTACCTGACAAAGACAACTAAAGAGCGGATGCGCATGCAAAGCAACTTTTCCAGTCTTTGCCGGGGAAACATCATCCCGAAGGAAGTCAATAAGGACACGGCGGTAAAATTCATAGAGGCGGTCGGACAATTCGAGCGCATCGTAAACGACAGCGGGTTTGTCCGCCTCACGCGCCTTATTTCGGACGAGATAACGGGAACGCCGGAGAGTGCAGGGCTTATCGAAAAATACTTTGCCCTGTCGCTCGACGATACGACCTGCCTGGAGGATATGGAACTCGGAGCGGACGGCCTTCGTGTGGGCGATAAGCATATTTGCCTGCACACGGTGTCGGACGTGGAGGACTTGCCCGGAACGGTTGGGACGGATATGCGTTATGAACGGCTTTCAACGGATAGAAGCGATTGCCGGTTGAGTTTCGCCGCACCCGTCGGACTACTCTTGTCCGCAGACCATGTATATAACCAGTACATCTTTTTGGACGACAGCGCCGAGAACCTACGGAAATTCGAGAAATCAGCCCGCAACATGCAGTCCCTGTCCCGCTATTCGCGCGGAAACCAAATCAATAAGGAGTGGGTCGATAAATACCTGAATGAAGCGCATAGTTTCGGGCTTACGTCCGTTAGGGCGCATTTCAACGTGATGGCGTGGAGCGACGATGCGGAAGAACTCAAGCATATCCGTAACGACGTGGGTAGCCAGTTGGCGCTTATGGAGTGCAAGCCCCGCCACAACACGGTGGATGCGGCAACGCTCTGGTGGGCGGCCATGCCGGGTAATGCAGGCGACTTTCCGAGTGAGGAAAGTTTTTACACGTTCATCGAACCCGCCCTGTGCTTCTTTACCCAGGAAACGAATTATAAATCTTCGCCTTCCCCTTTCGGGATCAAGATGTGCGACCGTGTAAGCGGAAAGCCCCTGCACGTCGATATATCCGACCTCCCGATGAAAAAAGGGATCACGACGAACCGGAATAAATTCGTGCTGGGACCTTCCGGCAGTGGAAAATCTTTTTTTATGAACCACCTCGTAAGGCAGTACTGGGAGCAGGGCACGCACGTCGTCCTTGTCGATACGGGTAACAGCTATCAGGGTCTATGTGAAATGATCCGCCGGAAAACCAAGGGGCAGGACGGGATTTACTTTACGTACACGGAAGAAAACCCGATATCCTTCAATCCTTTTTTCACCGAAGATTACGTGTTCGACGTGGAAAAGAAGGACAGCCTCAAAACCTTGCTGCTGACCCTGTGGAAGTCCGAAGAGGACAAGATTACGAAAACCGAATCCGGGGAACTCGGCAGCGCGGTAGCGGCCTATATCCAAAAGATCCAGGACGACCGGACGATCACGCCCTGCTTCAATACTTTCTACGAGTATATGCGGGACGATTACCGCCGGGAACTGGATGCAAGGGAGATCAGGGTCAGCCGGGAAGATTTCAATATCGACAACATGCTGACTACCCTTCGCCAGTACTACCGGGGCGGGCGTTTCGACTTCCTTTTGAACTCGGCGGAGAACATCGACCTGCTCACGAAAAGTTTTATCGTGTTCGAGATTGACGCGATAAAGGAGAACCGCGAACTTTTCCCGGTGGTGACGATTATCATCATGGAGGCTTTTATCAACAAGCTCAGGCGGTTAAAGGGTGTCCGGAAACAACTGATCGTGGAAGAAGCATGGAAAGCCTTGTCCTCGGCAAACATGGCGGCCTATATGCAATATATGTATAAAACCGTCCGTAAATACTTCGGGGAGGCAATCGTCGTTACGCAGGAAGTGGATGATATTATTTCCTCGCCTATTGTCAAGGAAGCCATCATCAATAATTCCGACTGCAAAATCCTGTTAGACCAGCGAAAATTTATGAACCGCTTTGATGTGATCCAGTCGCTTCTCGGATTGACCGAAAAAGAGAAGGGGCAGATTCTGTCTATCAACATGGCGAATCATCCCAGCCGCAAATATAAAGAAGTATGGTTCGGGCTGGGCGGTGTGCAGTCGGCGGTGTATGCCACCGAAGTGAGCGGCGAAGAATACCTGGCCTACACGACGGAAGAATCGGAGAAGCTCGAAGTGTTCCAAAAAACGGAAGAACTCGGCGGCAACTATGAACTGGCGATTAAACAACTTGCCGAAAGCAAACGCCAAAAACAGTAAGTATTCACCGGGGTGCAAACCCCATAACCACTAAAAAAATCATGTTTAGTAAAAGTATAAGTAATGAAAAATTAGGTCAGATTACACTTCATCTCTCCGGGATTACAGACATCCTGATGGAATTGTTCGTCCCGGAAGATCAAAAGGCGAAAGCGTTCGAACCAATTCTGGATGAGGATTTGGAACCCTTAGTAATCCAACCCCTTGAAACGGGTGTGACTTTCGAAGAATTGTCGCGTCAAGCGGCAACCGAAGACTACGGCATAACAGAACGTCTTCAAAGGGAACAGGCTTTAAGCCGCTTGTGTGGCCGGTGGACACCGGGTAACAACCGGTGCGGTGTCGAGATTTCCCGCCGGGGGGAACACTTTATCCTGACTTACCTCAAACGTAACGGCTGCGCGACAGATGAACGCTATGTACTGATATGGCTCGACGGGGATATTCTCTATTACGGTCATGAAGACAGGATTACCGTCTTGGCGTATAATACGGGGAACGATACATTAATGCTTTCACCGGGTGCGGATTATACCCGTATGCCGGAAGAAAAGAGGTAAGGAGGTACGCCATGTTCAGGACTGGTAACGGAACCGACCCCCAAGCCGTGATGTGGCTGGACTTTCCCCTGCGGGATATCACGGGACGTTGGGTAAGCCCGGAAGGTGCGCCGGCAGTGCGCATATTCCGCAACGGCGCCCGCAAAAACGGCGGCCTTTGGCTGGAGTTTACATACAACAACCCGCAGGCGGTTTATTCGCGTCCGGTAAAGGATGTGTTCGGCACCCGCTACTTCGACCTGTACGGGCGTGTGGGAATAGCGTACGACGGGGAGCGGGACATGCTCCTGCTCTCCCTGTATGGCGGATATAGCCGGGCGGATGAGGAACGGGCTACAAACTGAATGGCTGTTCCCGCTACGGATGACAAGAAAAATAAGTATTCAAAATCAAAAAAAAATTAAAGATGAAAAAAATGTTTGTATGCCTTACGGCAATAACGCTTTGCTGCACCTTCCAGGTGCGGGCGCAATGGGCGGTGATCGATCCGTCGAACCTTGTACAGAATATCCTGACGGTTTCCAAAACCGCCACCACAGCGACCAATGTAATCAACTCCTTCAAGGAAATGCAGAAGATTTACGACCAGGGCAAGGAATACTATGACGGGCTTAAATCGGTGCACAACCTGATAAAAGACGCGAGGAAAGTCAAGGAAACGGTGGAAATCGTCAGCGAAATATCGCAGATATACGCTACCAGTTACAACAAAATGCTGATGGACAAAAATTTCACCCTTGCGGAACTGGAAGCCATCGGTGAAGGTTACGCCATATTGTTGAAGGAAAGCGGTAACCTGCTATCGGATATAAAGAATATCGTTTCGGCTTCCAACGGCCTTTCCATGAGCGATGCCGAGCGTATGGACGTCATCGACAGAATCCATACGAAGATGGTCGAGTACCGCAACCTGACCAGATACTATTCCAAAAAGAGCATATCCGTATCTTATATACGGAGCCGGGAAAAGGGCGATATGGAAAGGGTGCGGGCGTTGTACGGTGATCCATCCGAAAGATATTGGTAGCCATGATGTTGCTTGCAATAGATTTCGACAACCTGCATCAGGTTCTACGCAACCTGTATCAGGAAATGCTGCCTCTTTGCGGCGACATGACCGGTGTCGCCAAGGGGATAGCCGGGTTGGGCGCCCTGTTCTACGTGGCGTACCGTGTATGGCAGGCGTTGGGACGGGCGGAGCCTCTCGACGTGTTCCCCCTGCTGCGGCCTTTCGCCATCGGCCTGTGCATTATGTTCTTCCCCACCATTGTGCTGGGGACGATCAACGCCGTCATGTCGCCCATCGTCACGGGAACGCATACCATACTGGAAAGCCAGGTCGCGGATGTGCAGGATTTGCAGAAACAAAAAGACCGGTTGGAATACGATGCACGGCTGCGGGAAGGGAAAGCATGGCTGGTCGATGATGAGGTGTACGACCAGAAAATGAAAGAGTTGGGAATCTTGGATGCGACGGAGAAACTCGGCTTGTGGATGGAACGCAAGTTTTACGACATGAAAATGTGGTTCCGGCAGTTGATCCGGGATTTTTTCGAGTTGCTGTTTAACGCCGCCGCATTGACGATAGATACCCTGCGCACTTTCTTTCTGGTGGTACTCTCGATATTGGGGCCGCTCTCGTTCGCCCTGTCCGTCTACGACGGCTTCCAATCCACGCTGACAAGCTGGATATCCCGGTATATCAGTATATACCTGTGGTTGCCTGTGGCCGACCTGTTCTCGGCGGTACTCTCCAAAATCCAGGAACTCATGTTGAAAACGGATATCACCTTGTTGCAAGACCCGTCCTATGTACCGGACGGCTCGAACGGGGTATATATCGTTTTCCTCATCATCGGGATCATCGGGTATTTCAGTATCCCGACGGTGGCAGGCTGGATTATCCAGGCCGGTGGCGGGGGCAGTTTTAACCGCAACGTAAATACAGCCGCCGCGAAGGGAGCCGCCTTAGCGGGAGGCGTCGCCGGATCAGCCGCCGGAAACGTGGCAGGCCGTTTACTTGGCAAGTAAGCGGCGAGCCGCCGCCGGCAATTAATCAAATAAATCATTCAATAAAATGGAATTTAAGTCATTAAAAAATATCGAAACGAGTTTTAAGCAGATACGTTTCTTCGGCATTGTGTTTTTGGTGGTTTGCGCCGGCATAACCGGTTATTCGGTTTGGTCGTCGTACAATTTCGCCGAAGCGCAACGGCAAAAGATCTATGTCCTCGACGGGGGCAAGTCGCTTATGCTGGCCTTGTCCCAAGACCTTTCTCAGAACCGTCCGGTGGAAGCCCGCGAGCATATCAGGCGGTTCCACGAACTGTTCTTTACGCTCTCACCCGATAAGGCCGCCATCGAATCCAATATCAACCGCGCACTTTTCTTAGTGGATAAGAGCGCCTACAAGCATTATTCGGACATGGCGGAGAAGGGGTATTATAACCGCATAATCAGCGGGAATATCAACCAGACTATTGCGGTTGACAGCGTGGCGCTCGACCTCAACACGTATCCGTACACGGCCGTAACCTATGCCCGGCAAATGATTATCCGGGCGTCGAACATCACCGAACGGAGCCTCGTCACGCGCTGTAACCTGATTAATTCGGTGCGCTCTGACAACAACCCGCACGGGTTCATCATGGAAAGGTTTGAAATCATCGAAAACCGCGACTTGCGGGTATTGGAAAGGTAGGTGTGTCATGATAAAGAAAATCTTTCATACAATCAACGGATGGCTGGAAGACGGCCTGCGCGGGCTGTTGGGGCGTTTAACGCCCGGCCGCCGCGTGATCCTCGTGCTGGCGATGCTCTTTGCATTCGGCGGGTTGTCCATCTACATGACTGTCTCGTCGATTTACAACTTCGGCAAAAAGAGCGGCGCCCAACTCGAAATCAAGCGCATTGAAACCTTGCGGCTCCAACAGGAGCAATCCCGCAGGGATAGTATTAACCGATTAAACAATTTTCACAATGGAACAGGAGAATTTGAATAAAGGGACGCCGCCGGAAACGGCAACGCCCGAAGTACAACAACCCGCGCCAGATATGAAGCCGGAAGCGAAGAAAGAGCCTGGGAAGCCGGCTCCCAAAAAGGAGTTGACCCCGGCGCAGATGCAAAAACGGAAGAAAATGCTCGTCATGCCGCTGTTCTTCCTGATTTTCGGCGCAGCCATGTGGCTGATCTTAGCCCCGTCCGGCAAGGACAAGGAGAAGGAAGCGCAGCAAGCGGGGCTGAACGTAGAACTGCCGATGCCCAAAGACGGCGGGCTGGTGTCCGACAAGCGCGACGCCTACCAACGGGAAGCCATGCAGCAGAAGGAGCAGGAACGGCTGCGCTCGTTGCAGGATTTTTCCTACCGGCTTTCCGAAGCGGAGGAAGAAGAACGGCAATGGGGAACGGATAATTACGAAGAGCCATCCCGTTTTACGGGTAGCAATCCTTCACGCCGTACTTCCGCTATCCAGTCCTCGACGGCTGCCTATCAGGACATCAACAGGCAGTTGGGCACATGGTACGACCAGCCCGCTACCGAGGTGGACGAACAGTCGCAGCTTGCAATGGAATGGCGCATACAGGAACTGGAACGCAAACTGGAGGAAGCCGGGGAAAGTAAGCGCATGGAGGACGAACAGCTTGCCATGATAGAAAAGTCGTACAAGCTGGCAGCGAAATATTCTCCACATGCGGCGGTAACCGCAGGGCAACCGGCATTGGAAACGGATGCCACGGGAGAAACCGCCGCCTCCGGGTCTTCCACGGCGCAGGCCGGACAATCCGGCAAGGTGGTCGCCCAACCCGTAAAGCAGGTGCGGCAGAATGTAGTTTCACTTTTATCTGCCCCGATGAGCAATGACGAGTTTGTAGGACAATACAACAAGCCGCGTAACATGGGCTTTTTGACCGCCGCCGGGAACGAAGGCGTCCGGGATAAAAACAGCATCCGCGCCTGCGTCTACCAGACCGTCACGCTGACCAACGGTAAGGAGCTGCAAATACGGCTGTTGGAGGCGATGCTGGCGGGGAATATCCTGATCCCTGCGAACACGGTCGTCACCGGAACGTGCCGGATCGGGGGCGAACGGATGGAGGTAACAATAAACAGCATCCAGTATGACGGAAATATTATTCCCGTGGAAATATCGGTCTATGATACCGACGGCCAGCGCGGGATATCCGTGCCCGGTTCGGATGAGGTAAAAGCGGCCAGGGAAGTCGCCGCGACGCTGGCGAACTCTGCCGGAACGGGCATTATGATTTCCGACAATGCGGGGTCGCAGTTGGCTGCCGATATGGGAAAGGGGCTGATACAGGGAGCATCACAGTATGTAAGTAAGAAAATGAGCGTGGTGAAAGTAACGCTCAAAGCGAATTACCGCCTATTGCTACTCCCTAAAACGCAATAATAAAAACAAATCAAACCACTAAAAAAATCTTTTTGTCAAACAATTTTAAATGAATTAGCAATGAAACAGTTTTTTGTCATGCTCGCCTTCGCGGTGAGCGTATTTACTACCCATGCGCAGGAAAACAACAGCGGAACGGCTCTGCCGTCCAATCCCTCGACGGGGGACTATTACCAGGGTTATACACGCCCGTTGACCTTTAACCGGATGATCCCGCCGTATGCGTTGGAAGTAACTTTCAGTAAAACGGTGCATGTCATCTTTCCGTCTGCTATCCGGTATGTGGACTTAGGTTCCGCCGACCTGCTGGCTGCCAAAGCCGACGGTACGGAGAATGTGTTGCGGGTAAAAGCCGCCCTGCGGGATTTCAGTCGGGAAAGTAACCTGTCCGTAATCACGGAAGACGGGAGTTACTACAGCTTTAATGTAAAATATGCGGATGAGCCGGTAAAACTTTCCGTCGAAATGACCGACTTCCTCCACGACGGTGAGGCTGTCAACCGCCCGAACAATGCCCTGCAAATCTATTTGCAGGAATTGGGGCAGGAATCGCCGTTACTGGTGCGCCTGATCATGCAGTCGGTTTACAAAAACAATGACCGGGAGATCAAGCATATCGGCTCCAAGCGCTTCGGCATACAGCATACGTTAAAGGGCATTTATACCCACAACGGGCTGCTGTATTTCCACCTCCAGTTGAAAAATTCATCCAATGTCCCTTTTAATGTGGATTTTATTACGTTCAAAATCGTGGACAAACAAGTAGCGAAGCGCACCGCCATTCAGGAACAGGTGATCTGGCCGCTCCGCGCCTATAACAACCTTATGCTGGTTAACGGCAGGCATACCGAACGGATGATTTTCGCACTGCCGAAATTTACCATTCCCGACGATAAAATGCTGGTGGTGGAACTGAACGAACAGAACGGCGGACGGCATCAACGGTTTACCGTGGATAATGCCGATCTGGTACGGGCAAGGGTGATTAACGAACTTAAAGTGAAATAGCCATGAAGCGAATAATATTTATACTTACGTTGGTCTTATGCTTCGCCCTTCCGGGCGGGGCATACGCCCAGCGTTGTTTGCCCGGTATGCGGGGCATACAGGTAACAGGCGGCATGGCGGACGGTTTTTATTCTTCCCCTACCCGCAACGAAACGGGCTATTACTTCGGGGCTGCGATGGCGACCTACACGAAAAACTGTAATAAGTGGGTGTTCGGCGGGGAGTACCTTGCACGGTACTATCCTTATAAGGACAGCCGCCTGCCGGTGGCGCAATTTACCGCCGAAGGCGGCTATTTCCTGAATATCCTGTCCGATCCGTCAAAAACCTTTTTCCTTTCGCTGGGCGGCTCGGCGGTGGCGGGTTACGAAACGGTGAATTGGGGCGACAAGCTGCTGTTCGACGGCTCGACGCTCGAAAACCGCGACCGCTTTGTGTATGGCGGGGCAATCACTTTGGAAATGGAAACCTACCTGACCGACCGTGTTGTGTTGCTGCTCACCGGGCGCGAACGCATCCTGTCCGGTTCCGATATGACAAAGTTCCACACACAGTTTGGAATCGGATTACGGTTTATGATTGATTAGGGATGAAAACAAGCGACGAGTGGTACACGCCTGCGGAGATTATACAATCGTTGGGCGAATTTGATTTAGACCCTGCATCTTCCGAGGAAGCCTACCGGCAGAACCGTTCGGCGAAACAGTTCTATACCGTAGAGGAAGACGGTTTAAATAAAGATTGGCACGGCAGGGTATGGCTCAATCCGCCGTATTCCAATCCGCTGATACAACAGTTCCTGGTCAGGATGGCCGAACACAATAACGGCATCGCTTTGGTTTTTGCCAAAGTCGAAGCCAAATGGTTCCACGATATTGTGCTCCGGCACGCTACGGCGATCAAGTTCCTGTATGACCGGGTACGGTTCTTCAGACCGGACGGCACGCAAGGCTTACAGCCGAGGAACGGCTCCATGCTGGTTGCATACGGAACGGAAAACGCCCGGATACTCTCAAACAATACCCTTAAAGGGAAATTTCTTTATTTATAAACAATGAAAAATATAATTCACAATGAAAAAATTCTTAGCATATTTCCATAATACAGGATGCGCCTCGGCAATTTCAAGCAAGCTTAATTGCACCCGGCTTTTACTGTATTTTTTATACACGCTATTGCTCGGTGCAATAGTCTGTGCCTGTAGCAACGATTTGGATGTTCGTCAGGCTTACGCATTTGATCTGGTTACTATGCCGGTTCCTAAAAAGGTCAAAAAAGGGGAAACCGTTGAAATCCGCTGTACATTAGTCAGGGAGGGCAACTACCGGGATGTAAAGTTTTTCATCCGTATGTTCCAGACGGACGGGGAGGGTGAACTGAAAACGGATGAAGGGACGGTATTCGAGCCGAACGACCTGTACCCGCTGACAAAATCCGTATTCCGCCTTTACTATACCTCTTTTTCGGAAGAGCAAAGCGTATTCACGGTTTACATAGAAGATTCGTTCGGGCAGGTTATTGAAAGGACTTTTTCCTTTCAGGATGATCCGGCAGAAGATACGGGGCAAGCAACAGGCTTCAAAGAGTATATGAAAGCTGTATTTTCCCTGCAATGCAAGATGCTGGCAGGTGGAAGTTCATTATTATAATAACATGGTGTATGCAAAGAACGCCCGGAATTTAATTCGGGCGTTTCTACCATCTAAGATGTTTCATATATTCATATCGGTTAATAAAAAATCCGCCTGTAAGCGGATTTTTTATTCCGTATCAACGAAAGTTATATTATTGTTGTCCTGTTCTTTTCCCATCGCCGCCCGTTTCTTTGCTTTCTCCTTTTTCTTCTTCTCCTTCCGGGCTTTATCATCCGCGATGATGTCTTTCAAGGAGCGGATAACGGCAGGTTCTTCACGCTTAAACCGTTTGAAGTATATTTCTTCAATGAATTGCGGCAACGGCGCTTTCCATATTTCCTGCTTGTGGTTGTCGATCTTGCCCAGCTTGTCGGGATTTAAGCCTAATTGTCGCGCCATTTCGACGTGTTTGTCGGACAGTTTGTATTTCTTTTGAGCGACTACCCATTTCTCTATTTTTACTGCCATGCCATACCGATATTATTTCAGTACAAAGATATCTATTTGCCTGAAAATGAAACGCAATAATATTGAAAAGATACTGATAAATAAAACAAAAAGTTGTCTTTACGTATCAGACAACTTTTTCCCATTTTCCAATCTGTATGATCGGCTCATTTTGAAAGTTCAATCGACTTTTTACGAAATTCCTTCAATGCCTTCTCAATGGCCAGGGATGCTTTACGGGCGCGGGTTCCCGCTGCCTTATTTCCGTTTTCGACCTGCAAAGCTGCATCTTTTGTAAATTCTGCGAATAGCCGGTTCAAATTGTCTGTTAGCTGTTTCATATCTTTATTTTAAATATTTCGTCGCAAAGATAAAGAAATAGAACAGTTGTTCAGTGATTTCTGGGGTATATTTTATCCGCTTGTACTCCTGAAACACCAAGACAGACAGAGAAAATTATCATTCGTAATATTGCGAATAATAAAACTATTCGTATATTTGCGAACTATAAATATTGATTATGTCAAAGAAAGAATTAGCAGACCAACAGGAGCAACTTGCACGCTTTGCCAAAGCGTTGGGGCATCCCATCCGTATCGCCATCTTGGAAATGCTGGCAACCCGGTCATGTTGTTATCACGGAGATATGTCGGAGATACTGCCGATTGCCAAAAGCACCTTGTCGCAGCATTTGAACGAACTCAAAGATGCAGGATTGATTCAGGGTACGATTACCTTACCCACCGTAAAATATTGCATCCATCAGGAGAACTGGAACAAGGCGAAAGGGTTGTTCGCGGACTTCTTCACCCAATTACAGAAGACAGAGGATATTTGCTGATATCAGAAAGTGCCGGAAAAACTGTGCCGGTATTTTTTTTGAATAGATGTTCGTTGTTCTACGAAATACGAATTGTAAATATACATACAACAAAAAAATAACTGAAATGAAAATTTTGATCCTTTGTACGGGTAACAGTTGCCGCAGCCAGATGGCACACGGTTTTTTACAATCGTTCGATCCCGGATTATCGGTTTATTCCGCAGGAACAAAAGCAAGCGGGAAGGTGAATCCCAAAGCGATAGAAGTCATGCAGGAGGCAGGGGTGGATATTTCGCACCATACATCCGATAGCGTTGACCACTATATCGACGATAAATGGGATTATGTGATTACCGTTTGCGGCGGTGCCAATGAAAGCTGCCCGACGTTTTCCGGCAAGGTAAAGAACCGCTTGCATATCGGCTTCGATGATCCGTCGGAAGCTACGGGAACGCCCGAATTTATACAATCGGAGTATATCCGGATAAGGGATGAAATCAAAAAAGCATTTTATAATTTCTACCAGCACCACATACTTTTTAATCAATTGGATGAAAGTTCAGACTATGTTATTATCTGTCATTGTGGAAAGATAACGTTGGGGAATATAAGAAATACGGTTAAAGCGAATTGTACCGATATCAAATCGGTAAGAAATTACTTGAACAAACATAATACGGGAAAATGTAAAGAATTATCCCCGAACGGGGTATGTTGCCATGAAAGATTTGAAAAAGTTATCGGTCTTTTAACAAATAACATATTGAGGAATGAGTGAAAAGAAACTTAACTTTTTAGACAAAAACTTAACCCTTTGGATATTCCTTGCTATGGCTGTCGGTGTGGGGCTGGGTTATTTCATCCCGTCATTCAGCGGCTATATAGATTCCATGTCAAGCGGGACAACAAACATTCCTTTGGCTATCGGCCTTATCCTGATGATGTACCCGCCATTGGCGAAAGTAGACTACAAACAACTGCCCAAGGTTTTTTCCAATGTAAAAATACTGACCGTATCACTCATCCTGAACTGGATTATCGGGCCTGTCCTGATGTTCTTACTGGCAATCCTCTTCCTGCACGATTATCCCGAATATATGGTGGGAGTTATTCTGATCGGTCTTGCCAGATGTATCGCAATGGTGCTTGTCTGGAACGATCTGGCGGAAGGGAATACGGAGTATGGCGCAGGATTGGTAGCCCTGAACAGCATCTTTCAGGTATTCTTTTACAGTTTCTATGCCTGGATATTCGTTACGAAGTTGCCTCCGCTATTCGGTTTTGAAGGGGCAATCGTGGATATTTCCATCGGTACGATTGCCCAAACGGTTGCCATCTATCTGGGCATCCCTTTCCTGATGGGTATCCTTAGCCGCTTGATACTCGTAAAGATAAAAGGGGAACAATGGTACAGGGAAAAGTTCATTCCTGCCATATCGCCTGTTACCCTTATCGCCTTATTGTTTACGATTGTGCTGATGTTCAGCCTGAAAGGGGAACTGATCGTACAAATACCGCTGGATGTGGTGAGGATTGCCATCCCGTTATTGGTCTATTTCGTGGTGATGTTCCTCCTTAGTTTTTTTGCAGGCAGGCTTATCGGTGCATCTTACGATAAGAATGCTTCGGTTGCTTTTACCGCCACAGGCAATAATTTTGAGCTGGCGATTGCGGTTGCCATAGGCGTTTTCGGTTTACACAGCGGACAAGCCTTTGCCGGCGTCGTCGGCCCGCTTGTCGAGGTGCCGGTGCTTATCCTGCTGGTGAATATTGCTTTTCGGTTAAGGAGAAAATATTATATCCGGGAAACGGATTAATGGTTATAATTTGAATCATATATCTTTAGCTTAGTAAGATCTTCCGGCTTTTTGTTTCTTTTTCTCCCGCTTCGTCCTGATGCTCATGGAAAAAGAAACGGGCGGTTTCCCGCCCGCCCTTATCATGCAGGAACATACCAACTGTCCCTGTAATCTTTGCCGATCAAGCTGAATACTCCTGATAATCCGCTGTTTCGGGCAAACTGTTTGGCTTGTGATATCGAAGGAAATTCGCCCAATTTCCTGAATCCGATGAATAGTATATACATTGTATCGGGTATTACGGGCGGATTGCTCCGCCCTGATTAGTGTTTTACAGAATATCTTTGGCTTTCCGCCCGTCCGAAACAGTGAGTTTTCCATCCCTGTCCCGCAGCCAGTACAGGAAAAAAACAACGGTGTCAACGGAGATTGCATGAAAACCGTTGAACAGGTTCAGTAAGGCAAGCGGTTCTTTTTCTTTGGCTTGCATGGCTTCTTCACTTGTCGCATAGGCGTTCTCCCCTTTGCCGAAACGCAGGGAGTTATTGACGGTATATTCCGTTTCATTGTTTGATTTCAACTTCCGGTATATGAATTGCACCAAATCCCTGAAGTCGTGTATCAGGTCGAACGGGTGCAGGGCTTCCAGTTCCTCTTTCAGTTGGGTATGGATCTCCCTTAGCATCGGTTCTATGGCAAACCACTTGGTGCGGTTTCGGATGCGTTTACAGGTGGCGGGGTCATGCACAAAATTCAGGAACAGGTAACTGTCGCTTAACGTGCAATAGCAGTCATAACAGAATTGGGTATGATACTCCGTGTCGCTCTTTTTTACCGACTTGTTTATGATTATCCTGATTTGGCTGTCCTCCAACAAATAGATGCGGATGCTCCATCGGTCGGTTTCAAAGCCTGATTGATAATGCCTGTTGCCGTTTACCCTGTTCAGGGTGTATTTTTTACTCTTGTATGTGATTACTATGCTGTTGGTTTTCATATCCATGAAATTAAAAGTTGTTATTTAAAAGCCTGTCTTCAATGTCATCGTACAGGTCATTGAACCTGTCCTGGTATTCTTCGTAAAATGAGCCGTTGTCGTCGCACATGTCCTCACAGGATTTGCCGTATTCTGTCTCCAGTGCGATGTCTGCCAGTTCGCAAATGATTTCCATTTGCAGGCTGTTGGCATCGTCAGCGGAAAGTTCAATTACTCCCGTTCTATATTGCCAATATTGGTACATATTATCCCTGTCCGATTGGGCAAGTTTTTTCCAGAACATGCGGAAATGATAGCCCGATGCCGTATCGCTGTTCATGCCCGAAAACAGTTCCTTTGTTTCGGTGGTCGAGTTCTCCCACCATTGGTTGGCTGTTACATTATCCGTCAGGTTGCTTTTATGTCTTGTTACCGTCTTATTTTCTTTTGTTTTCATATTGTTTTCTGTTTTAATGTTTTATGCTGTTAATCTTTGTTCTATGAGGGGAATATTTTGATTGACAAGGTGTACAATCCTGTTGTGGTATTTGGTGTTCCTGTTGCATACGCCCCTCGATTGGATGACCTTTAGCTGGGAAAGGGATACTTCTATGGTTTCAATCCTTTTCCCGTCTATACAGGCGGAAAGTATCAACGAATCCACCTTTGAATGGTAACCGCTGACACAATGATGCATCAACCTTCCCTCCAGTAGTACCTCTGCCACGCTTTCAAGTACACGGATACTGATAATCCCATCGGAGAATACAAGCCCAAAAAACTTCTCTTTGGCTTGCCTGTATTCGGCTTCTTTTTCCAATTGCTTTTCGAGTTCCAACCGTGCATCGGCTTTTGCTTTTTTGACTACATAGCGGTCGTGTTCCGCTTTCAGGTCTGTGGGGCATACATATTTGGCGTTGTGCAGGTCTTTCCCGAAGAACCGTAACAGGTCGATATAGTCGCACCAAAGCGTAGCATCTTTGATGGTGTAATTATTGCGGATGCAGATGCGGACGGATGCCCAATAATTGTCAATGTTCCTTTGCCAACCCATGTCCAACAACCTTTTTAACAACTTGGTTTGTCCTGTTTTCAGCAGGGTTTCGGCTCTGTTGTCGGTCAGCAGGGTACGGAACAGGTCTAAAGGTTTCTGCCCGTAAAACGCTTTTTTGTAGCCTGTCCTTTTCAGTTCGGGGATCAGTTTCTGACGGGGATAAATTTCGCCTGTTCCAATCCTGTCATAGACATTTAGACAAAACTTGTTGTTGCTGTTTTCGCTGCGCAGTTCCAGCGGTGTATGAAATATCCATGAATCAATATAGCATGTTCCCAATGTTTGCCGAAGCCGTGCGAATGTGCAGTATTTGCCATCAGGGGCGATCCACCGCTGCATCACTTCCGAATGGGAGTATTGGGGCAATGCACCTACTTTGGCAACACATTTCACCATGATTGTCCGCAATACCTGAAACCCTTCGCAAGCGGTTACAATGGTCATATAATAGCTTCCGCTGAATACCCGCTTTTTGGTGGTCTTTACCGCTAATTTTGTTTGGCAGTTCGGGCAGTTGCAGTCTGTCAGGGTGTCGACCAGATAGCCCGTTCCCTGCCACGAATGCCCGCATTTGGTACAGGTGATTGTCCCCTCGTCGGTTCTGCGCCCGATATGTTCAATGGCGTTGTCATATCCCCATTGAATCTGCTTTCTGGTGAGTTTCGGCAGTTTCTTGCTTGCTTCAACTACCCCTTGTTGGAATTTATTCTTTGCTTTCATCGGATCATACGTTAAAAATCAAATAAATTGGGTTGGGGGTTCAATGCCACTTTCTTGGCTTTCTTTACGGGTTGTGTCATTTTCTTATAGGCTTCGTCCTGTACCCGTTGTATGGCGTCTTTTCGTGCCTGTTCTTTTTCTTCGGCTGTGAGTTCCACAACATAGTTCACCACCACATGGGCGTTGATCGGCTTGCCTATTTCAATGTTGTCTTTCAGGTAATAATCGGCAGCCATTGAATAGATTTCTTCATCGGCAAAGCCGTTGCAACCGCTTTTCTGTACCGTATCCAAAATATAGGCAATACAGTTGTCGATGGTCTTTTCGGGCAGGGAGTAGCGGAAGGAGAAAAGTATATCCGATTCCGCACGTTGGTCTAAATATGCCTTTATGGTGTCTTTGAAATGATTTGTTGCTTTCATATTTTTGGAATTTATGGGGGCAGGGTTATTGCCCCCGTGTGAATAATCTCTTTATTAATTGAGGTTTACCAATTTGCGCAAATCCTGTTCTTTGCTCTTTTGAAAAATCCACCCTGCTTTTTTCTCCCCGTTGTGGGTCAATCGGGCATTGAAACGTCCGCCCAAAGCGGAAAGGGCATCTTTTATCGGTTTGGTATTCCCGAAAATGGCGATTGCCTTTTCCGAATAGTCCACGATGATAAAATCGCCCGTGATGGTTTTTTGTGCATCGCCTGTTACAGTTGCGGAAACGGCTTTGATATGGATATTGTCTTCGCTCCCTGCGGTATAGGCAAATTCCTCTACCGTGCGGTTGCGGTCGTACACGGGTACTTTTTCGATGATCCAGCCGTGATATTTGCTTTCGCCCAAATAATACCCTGCACCCATGCTGTATTTCTCCCTGTGTTCGTAATCCTCGTTATACTCCGCTAAATAGGCGGTTTCCTCAAAATTGGATGCGTGTTTGCGCATTTCGGAAAAGATGTCCCTTTTATGGGTGGAAAATCCCAAAATGACGGTGCGCTGTGTACTGCTTGCGAAATAATCGGTCATACTGTCGCTTTCGTCCTGTTTCAGCCGTGCCACGATAACCGCCTTAGCATTTTCGGGAAAGAGTTCGGCAAAGCGTTTGCGACCGACTTCTTTTACTTCTTCCACCCGTATGCGTTCCTTTTCGGCTTCGTCCGCTTCCGCTTTGGCTTTCGCCTGTGCTTCCTGTAGGAGGATGGCGACCTCGAAAGCGTCCATAAATTCGGGGTTTATATCGTCGTAATACCTGCCGATACCGAATTTTTGGGATAAGGGGGTAAGCATATCCGTCCTGTCCATGTCTTTTGTCCTGATATTGATCAGGTGGTACATGTACCCGATTCTTTCAATGTATTCCACTTTACAGACCACATAGCGGGATTCACTCATGGCGTAGCCGTAACCGATAACGACTTGGTTTTCTTTGACAACCTGTACTTCCGTATCTGTGGTTGTTCCTGCGAATAATGAATGATACTTTGTCATAGCTTTAATTTTTAACGGATTATAAAAAAGTCAGGAGAATGAAAAGGAAAGCGATTACAGCAAGCAACGCCACCAGACAGGAGAGGATGCCCCGAAGCAGGGGAAGGAGGAAATATACGCCCACCAAGACCCATAGAAAGCCTGTTCCCCACACGGAGAACCCTAAAACTACCAAAGCGATTTTTACCGCCAATTTTATGCTAATTGGAAGGTAGGAGGATCGATGTTTCATATTTTTTTCTGTTCGTATCATAATTTCTGACCTTTTTTTTATGCCGTATCGGAGCCGGTGAGGAGTGTTCGAGTTTCAGGAGCGTAAAAAAGGTAGTGTTTAGCCGTGCAAGGTTTTGGCGAATAAATACGCTCGCCCGGATAGATTAAGGAAGGGAAAGAGGAAGATTTTTCGACAAACCCGGAGGGCTTGACCTTGCCCCGGCGTGAAGAACACGGACATACCTTTGCACCTGAAATCGAACTCTCAATCAGGCTATCACGGCATATCATAAACGGGGAAGAAATTATTAAAAGATACGGGCAGGAAAAAACATCGCCCCCACGGTTCAATCCGGCATACGGGGGCAAATTCCATTGGCGGCGATCAGGACAAACGACGCCATGAAACTGCCAATATAGGACAAGCCATTGGCAGCCTAAAAAATTCACGTATCTTTCCTCTAAAAATCCCCATGACAACCCTTAATAATAACCCGTATACTCATTTA
>ENA-UOOK01000499-UOOK01000499.1-fermentation-metagenome-genome-assembly--contig:-NODE-499-length-51896-cov-5.782026_pt1 | contig 51896 bp, 52 predicted proteins | sample MGYA00245777_ERZ724023 | MGnify/ENA primary metagenome ERZ724023 (study PRJEB28704, sample SAMN03018312) | fermentation metagenome | biome: anthropogenic terrestrial biome; feature: soil; material...
CGTATATAATGGTTATTACGATAAATCCTATAAGAGCAATGACCCATCCATAATAAAACCTTGATGAGATCTTTTGCATCAACCAATCCCCTTTCCCTGAGCAGTCACAAATATATGACTGGATCATGCACTCCCTATCTACAATATTAAACCTCCCACGGAATATGTAACCGTAGAATTTTCCTTTACGCGCCAATCCTCGTTTTTAACGTAGTCGTTCACAACCTTCCTGTAATCCAGCAAGGTGTTCAGGGCATTTCTTGCCTTTTCATGCTGCTTGCGATACAGAATATAGGCTCTCGCCACCCTTGCGTATCCCGCCTGTATAAGCACAACTTCAACCGCGTCCTGAATCTGCTCCACTGTTATAATACCGTTATTAATCTCTGATTCGAATTCTGCCGTTGTTCTCAGTGCCAACAAATCCAGCACCGTATTGTCATAATTGACCGATTGTGCTTCAAAAGCACGCTGTATTGCACGGCGGATTTTGCCTATTTCAAAGTAAACCAAACGGCCGTCTCTTTTTTCAACCTGATAATTCATTATTGCTGACCTCCATTTTATTTTCTAAACCCTCAGCTGAATATACGGAGCTGTTTTTTTAAGCTTCCGCATAATTTCTTCCATCTCTCTAATAGAATAGGCTGAAAGGGCTATATTCTGATTCGTATAATCATACATTAGCTGTCCGTTCCTGAAAAATGACTGAAGGAACCAACGCTCCCCAGGGGGTGCTTCCTTGCTGATATATTCCGCCATCCGTATAAGCGCATACAGCGGATGCAATTCCCGCACGACAGTTGTTCTGAGCTCATAAGGAATATTGCGCTTTCTCAGGCAATTCAAACTTGTTTTCCAGTTATTTAAATAATCGTCTGTAATTGTTTGATTTCCGGAATTGCTTAATCCCACTGTTTCCACAAAATGCTCCTTACAGTTTTTATAATCCAACGCCACGTAATCCACCAAGCCGCAGCTGATTAATTCTACCAACCTATCCGGCAGCAATCCGTTGGTATCTAATTTCACCCTCAGTCCCAAGCCTTTGATTTTATACAGAAAGTCCTGTATATCAGGCTGCAGTAAGGGCTCGCCACCGCTGATTACGACGCCGTCCAATTGAAGCCTTCTTTTTTCAAGATAGCAAAGAAATGCATCGGCTGTTTTTTCTCCGTCATTATTAAGCTCTTCGGTATCTGCAAGAACAAGCTCCGGGTTATGGCAATAGGGGCATCTCAGCTGACATCCGCTTGTAAAACACATTGCAGCCACACTGCCGGGGTAATCCTGGAGCGTAAGCCTCATATAACCGCCTAATTGCATAACAACCTCCATGTATGTCTAAGGGAAAATAAAAAATCACACATTCCCTAAAAAAGTGCGATTGCGTGAACATTCGACATTTCTTTCCAGGTCCGGGAATTCAATGTGTATAATATGATTAAGGTAATCGGACTCAGAATTTTATTTCCATACCGTAGCGGCTCTGTGCAGGATTCCCACCTGCTTCCCCTTCGTCACATCAATAATATTTATATGTATACATGTTACCACAACATATAGTGCTTGTCAATTAAAATATCTACTATATACAGTGGAAACAACGTTTTATTTTTCCAAAAAAAATATTTTAATGAAATATTTTTACAGAGTAATTATATGTGTATTGTTTAAAATAATATAGATTTTAAATTTAAAATTATACTAATAAAAATACTCAGGAGGCAGACACAATGGAAAAAGATTATAAAATCGCTGATTTAAGAGGAAAAGACTGCGAATATTTCAAGCGTATAGAAGAGCAATTGAAAATGGAATTAGGCAAGGATATTGTACTTATTGCATATGAAAAGGATAATAAATAACCGGAATTCAGTCATACCTAACTTCAACCCTATGTACCATTATAGGATTGAAGTTTTTTTCTCCGCCATTTGTATTATTGCAGAATAAATTACGACTAAAATGTGTATATTAATTATTAAGGAATTCATTCCTAATATTTATTGACACAAATATTTATACGGAGTACAATCAATGTATAATTGGAGGTGAACATATGCAAAGAATCGATAGGACAGCTTATATGGAATGGCTGCTGCATCATAAGGATAAGCAGCTGATTAAGGTTGTTTCAGGAGTACGGCGCTGCGGCAAATCAACTTTGTTTGATATATATCGGGATTATCTGCGGCAAACCGGTGTTGAGGAAAAACAGATTATCTTCTTAAATTTTGAAGATGTGGAATATGAAGATTTATGTGATTATCGCATGTTGTACGATTATATTAAAGAAATATTGCTGCCCGATAAAATGAATTATATATTTTTGGATGAGGTGCAGCATGTTAAACAGTTTGAAAAAACAGTAAATACTCTGTTTTTAAAAGAAAATTGCGATGTGTATATCACCGGCTCCAATGCCTACTTCGTGTCCGGGGAGCTGGCAACCCGCCTTTCCGGCAGGTATGCGGAACTCAAAATGCTGCCCCTGTCTTTTGCGGAATTCTGTTCCGGTCTTAAGGAAGAAAGACAGACACTGACTAAGGTGGAAAAATTCAACTTATATTTGGAAATAAGCTCTTTTCCGTACATTCTGCGCTATGGTTACGGACCAAGGGAAGCAAAGGAATATCTTCGGGACATATACAACACAGTCTTGCTGAAGGATATCGTTGCAAGGTTAAATATATCTGATGTCAATACATTGGAAAACGTGACAAAATTTCTGCTCCATAACATAGGAAATCGCATCTCCCCCACAAAAATTGCCAATACACTTAAATCTCAGGGAAAGGGTGTAGACCAAAAAACCGCAGACCGTTATCTTCGCGGATTAACAGACAGTCTGATGATTTATGAAGCTGTGCGTTATAATATAAAAGGGAAACAGTTTCTTACTCAACAGAATAAATATTATGCTGTGGATGTAACGCTTCGGAACATTTTAGTACGGGGCAGGGACAGCGATATCGGGCATATTCTTGAAAATATAGTTTATCTTGAGCTGCTTAGGAGAGGATACGAAGTTTATGTGGGGCAGCTTGCCGGCGGCAGCGAAATAGATTTCGTTGCTTCAGATGCGCAGGGTATAGTTTATTATCAGGTTGCGGCAACGACCTTGGAAGAAGAAACATTGAAGAGAGAGCTTGCGCCCTTACGTAAAATTGAAGACAATTACCCCAAATACCTGCTTACACTTGACGAAGTGTTTGGAAACGGAGATTATGAAGGTATAAAAAAGAAAAATGTACTCGATTGGCTGTTGGAATAAATAACTTATGCATGTTGAAAATAAAATTTTAGATTTGCATAAAGCTTAAGTTAAATTAAATAACTTTTAGAAGTTACACCTTATAAAAACTATATTCCTATCTTGAATTAAACTTATACCTGTGATAATATGGATGAAACATGAAAGGAGGTCTTTTATTAATGATTAATCGAGAGTTATATATGAGCCGCATTCGTCCCTTTATCGGAAATGAGCTTATTAAGGTTTTGACCGGCATTCGCCGTAGTGGAAAGTCCGTCATGCTTGACTTGATTCGGCAGGAATTAGAGGCTTCCGGTATAAAGGAAAATCAATTTATTTCCATAAACTTTGAGAATATGAGCAACGCACACCTTTGTTTTGCTCAGACTCTGCACCGGGAGGTTACCAGACGGGTAAATGACATCCAAGGGAAGGCATACATGTTTTTTGACGAAATTCAGGAAGTTGACGGGTGGGAAAAGTGTATCAACTCTTTCCGGGTTGAATTTGACTGTGACATTTATATTACCGGATCAAACGCCAAGCTTCTTTCGGGTGAGCTTGCCACATACCTTGCAGGGAGATATGTGGAGTTTGTGATTTATCCCTTTTCCTTTGGAGAGTTCTCGGAATTGTATCGGACTGTTTTTCCCGGCGCAAATTCGCGGGAGATGTTTGCCAAGTACCTCACTGATGGCGGGATGCCCTATCTGAGCAACCTTCGCTATGTCGAACAGCCAAGCCGTCAGTATCTGCAAGACCTCTATAACTCCGTTGTACTGAAGGACATTGTAAAACGCAACAGCATCCGTGATGTGGATCTGTTGGAGCGTATCATCGCATACATTACGGCAAATGTGGGGACGACTTTCTCCGCTACGTCAATTTCAAAATATCTGAAAAGCGAGGGTCGCACGGTGGCTCCGGAAACAATTCTCAATTATATCAAGGCTTGCGAGGATGCCTTTCTATTTTATCGTGTTCGCAGGCAGGATTTGCAGGGCAAGAAAATTCTTACTGTCAACGAAAAATACTATATTGCCGACCATGGAATCAGAGAGGCTGTGTTCGGCGGGAATATGAAGGATATCAACCTTATTTTTGAAAACATTGTATATATGGAACTCCTGCGCCGGGGATACAAGGTCACCGTCGGAAAGGCAGGAGGGAAAGAGATTGATTTCATTGCTGAAAAGCAAACCCGGAAGTTCTATGTTCAAGTGGCATATCTGCTTGCCTCCGAGGAAACGATTCAGCGCGAATTCGGGGCATATGATGTCATCAAGGACAACTTTCCCAAGTATGTCGTGTCCTATGATGAATTCGACATGAGCAGGGACGGCTTGAAGCATATGAATATACGGGATTTCTTGTTGTCCGAGGAGTGGACTTAATTTACCGAATTTACCACAATCCTTGACTTAACCCAAAAATTATGTTAAAATAAAATTATATTTTACATTTGCATAATTTAAGAGAAATGGTATATTATAATGTCAGGAGGAATTAGGTACCATGTATTATGACAGAACTATAGAAAACACATTGAGAAATATAAGTGAAACATTCCCCGTGCTCTTGTTGACAGGTCCCAGGCAGGTGGGAAAAACCACCCTGCTTACTAAGATGGCAGAAGGAAACCGCAGGATTGTATCTTTGGATAATCCCTCTGTAAGGGCGCTGGCAAAAAAGGAACCTGGGCTATTTTTGCAGCGTTATGCTCCTCCTGTTATGATAGATGAGGTGCAGTATGCCCCGGAGTTGTTTGATTATATTAAGGTTTATGTGGATAAACACAAAAAAAACGGAGATTTTTGGCTGACGGGCTCTCAGACCTTTCATGTTATGAAAAACGTAACCGAATCCTTGGCGGGAAGAGCCGGGGTGGTCAGGCTGTTGGGATTAAGCAGCAGTGAAATTAACGGCAATCTTTTTCCACCTTTTGAGGTTGAACCCGATACCTTGGTTAAAAGGATGACGCAGGTTTCGCCAATGAGTATTATGCAGGTTTTTGAACGAATATTTAAGGGGTCTATGCCGAGATTGTACGAGTCTGAAAATATCAGAGCGGATGAATACTATGAGTCTTATCTTGAAACATACATAAGCCGTGACATTAAGGATTTGACGCAGGTAGGGGATGAATTGGCATTTTTAAATTTTATAGGAGTTGTGGCCGCAAGAACAGCTACGAATGTTAATTACGAGGTACTTGCCAACGAAGCGGGAATTTCCGCACCTACTGCAAAGCAATGGCTTTCTGTACTGGTTTCTTCCGGTCTTGCAGCTCTCATTCCGCCATTTTCAAACAATGCGCTGAAACGTGTCGTTAAGGCGCCCCGGATGTATTTTATGGACACGGGTCTTTGCTCGCATATAACACGCTGGAGCAGTCCCGAAGTCCTTGAAAGAGGTGCAATGAGCGGTCAATTTTTTGAAACATGGGTTGTTTCGGAAATTTACAAAAGCTTCATAAACAACGGAAAAAGACCGCCGCTGTATTTTTACCGGGACAGCAATAAAAAGGAGATAGACCTTATAATATACAAGGACGGCACGGTTAATCCCGTTGAAATAAAAAAAAGCGCTTCACCTCAGGGTTCGACGAGAAATTTTTCGGTATTAAAGCCTATAGAAAAGGAACCGGATGAAGAAGATATTTTCTCCGGTGCGGCACATCTTAAAACAACAATAGGCACGGGAGCCGTTATCTGCATGTCGCAGGATGTTATGCCCATAGACAAAAAGAACTGGTATATTCCTGCGTGGCTGATTTAAGACCCTTGACATACAATAAATGATACTGTTATAATGGTTGTACAACTAAATAGATTATAAAGAGGTGCCGAGAGTCTCGGATAATAGGGAATGTGTAAAACACAACAGCCCCCGCTACTGTAGAACGGACGATTTTTCCGACAAATCACTGAATTGTTAATTCGGGAAGATGGAGAATGAGGATGATGTTCAGTCAGGAAACCTGCCTTTTTATGTTCGGTGATTTTTCGGTGGGATTAATCAGCTTATACTAAAAATAAAGGCTGCCCACGGGCAGCTTATTTAATTGGGATACAGGCATATAATTGTGGGAGGAACTGATGATGACTTATGTGGAGAAATATTCCGGTATTCTTAACCGTATAGTTAAAAATATCGGGACCGTAATAATAGGCAAGAAGGAAACGGTGGAGCTTGTTGTTTTAACCATGGCAAGCGGAGGACATGTGCTTATAGAGGATATACCCGGTGTGGGTAAGACAAGCCTTGTTTCGGCACTGGCACGAAGCGTGGACTGCAAGTTTAAAAGAATACAATTTACTCCGGATATAGTTCCATCTGATATTACGGGGTTTTCCGTATACAATCAAAAAACCGGCGAATTTGAATTCAGACCCGGGGCGGCAATGAGTAATTTCGTGTTGGCTGATGAAATAAACAGGGCATCCGCAAAGGCTCAATCAAGCCTCCTTGAGGTTATGGAGGAAAAGCAGGTTACAGTGGATTTGAAAACATATAAGCTTGAAGAGCCCTTCATGGTTCTCGCAACCCAGAATCCAATCGAAAACCTTGGGACATACCAGCTTCCCGAGGCGCAGATAGACAGATTTCAGGTTAAGGTATCCCTGGGATATCCGAGCAGGGATGAAGAGGTACGCATAATATCCATGAAAAATGAAGAAAAAAAGGAATTGAAGCCCGTGGCGGATTCGGATAGTATTATGGAAATTAAGAAAGCTGTTGAAAATATTTTTGTAAGCGATGTGGTAAAAAGATATATTGTGGATATAGTCTATGCCAGCAGGAATCACAAGGATATATATATAGGCTCAAGCCCGAGAGGCTCCATAGCACTTCACAATATGGGACGTGCCTTGGCGCTGTACAATGGAAGGGAATATGTCATTCCCGACGATATAAAATATCTCGCCCCTCATGTGCTGCCACACAGGTTTATTTTAACTCACGAGGCAAAGATAAATAAAAAGTCGAGGGCGGACATTATGGGTGAAATTCTCAGAGAGGTTGTGGTTCCCGCAGGCAAGCAGCTCAGGGAGCAAAGGAAAAATGCTTGATAGAAAAAAGTTATTTTTAATTACCATGCTTCTGACGATTTTAGGACCTGCTTTTATTATCAAGTCTTCCATAAGCTATGTTCCCTTTGTTTTTATGGTGCTCTTGCTCTTGGTTTCCTACGGATACATACTGATTATTATCAAAAGCTTTAAAATATGCTTAGATAATAATTCCTCCGTAAAAGAGTTTGAAAGGCTTTCCGAGGACATTTATTCCATAGCAATAGAAAATAAAAGCGTCCTTGTTATGCCGAGGGTGTCCTTTACCGTATATTTAAGAAGTGACGACGGATATGCGGTAAATGATTACGAATATGATTTTATAATTAAGCCGAAAGAAAAAATAGATATCCTGCTTAATATTAAATTTCCCCATGTGGGCAGATTCAATGTATCAATATCCAAAATTAAATTTTACGGATTTATTGACTTGCTTTTTTTATATAAATCTGTTGTATGGAGCAGTGAGATTTTAGTTAAGCCAAAGCTGCACGGTATAGAAAACTATGAAATAAGCACGGCTAATCCCGTATTTTCCGTTGACTATAACGTGCCCCACAAGATAAAGGGAGGGGAGTTCAACGATGCGAGGGAATATATACCGGGAGACCCCATTAAAAATATACACTGGAAGCTTTCCGCCCATTCAAACTCGCTTATAACAAAGATTATAAATACCGATGCCGTAAACGGAATAAGCATCTATATGGATTTGCCGTATTTCAGCGGGGGAAATTACCATTATGCCGCAGATGTGTATGACTGCATAATTGAAAGCTCCTATGCCGGGTCACTGTATGCTTTGGACAGGGGATATGCCGTTAATTTTATTTTCTTTGATGGGGGCAGTCCCTCATACAGCAATATTAAAAGCTATGATGATTTATCAGAATTTGTTTATTTGTTTCCGGACGGGCAAATAAACAGCTCTCTGGAGCTTTTAATAGGTCAATATTCCAACTCGCACATTTCCTTTGACAATATGATAGTTCTTACGGACAAAATAAGCCCGGCTCTTGCAGACCTGCTTGCGGACTGCAGAATGCACGGGAAATATCCGCATTTGTTCCTGATACAGCCTGAAAGCAAGACGGATGCATTTGATAATTATGCATTGAGCCGATTGAAAAAAAGTGAAATCAGGTACAGCATCATAAGTGATTCCAAGGAATTTGCGTCCGCATTGGGGGGAATGAAATGATGAGTGCAAGCAATTTTTTCAGAAATATTTTATGCTTTATTATAGCCTTGTTGCTTTCCTTCACGGAGCTTCAGTTTTTTGAGGACACGGGTGTTTTTTCGGCGATATTCGCAATTGTACTGGTGGTTACCCTTCCCACAGTATATTTATATATTCTGCCTAAGCAGGATACCGTGCTGATCTTTTTATACAATATAATTCTTGTGTTCATACTTGATTTGCTTGGGCGAAATGTAAGCATAATGCTTTTTCTCGTATCGCTGTTTTGTGTATGCCTTTTGCTGTGTCAGGCTATTTTTACGGAGAATGCCAAGAGGTTCAATGCAGAGAAGGTGCCGTATTTAATATATGTGTTCATATTGGTGCTTGCAATGACCTTGGTTTCCGTGGGTACATATTTAATTTATGAATATATTTTAAAGCCTAATATGAATGACAAATTGGAGCTGTCTCTCATGTATGAGCAGGAGCCTGAGCAGAATTTTGAGGAGCCCCCTCCTGCAAATGAGGGAGGAGGCGGGCAAAGAAGGGAAATTGACTTTTTAAAGCTTTTTATTTACGCAATTGCTTTTGCCGCTTGTTTTATTGTGCTTTACATTATTTACAGGATGATGAAATATGATGTGTGGCTTGTTAAAACAAAGAAATCAGAAAACAATGAGCTTATCAGAAGGATATATGTGTATATCCTCGATTCCCTGAATTTGTACGGAATCGAAAAAGGCTTGGGAGAAACACCCTACGAGTATCTTGCCCAGTGCAGTAAAATAGATTTGCCTGTTTCCGAAACCGAAATGGAATTCCTTACGGAGGTTTTCGTTGAAACTTATTACGGAGAGAGGAAAGCGGCGGATAATGAGCGCAAAAGGTGCATCGAGTTCCTTGATTCTGTTTCGGCAAGTTTTAGAAATTCCTTGGGAATGAGAAGGTATTTATTTGAATATTTATTAAAGAAGAAGGTCGCAATATAAAGGACGCAGTCCGTGTCATTCTGAACCGAAGGTGAAGAATCTTGTACTTTAAAAGATGAGATCCGACTCTATGCTTAGGATGACATACTCAGTTATCTTTGAATAGTAAAAATAAACAATATGAAATTGAAGGGAGAAATAAATGAAGAATTTTAAAAAAGTATTATCTGTATTCGTTATAAGCATGATGATTATTACGAGTATTGTTGCTCCTGCATTTGGAGCGGCGGACGATGCTGCTCTTGACGCAGCGGTAAAGGATACCGCAGCCTACATGTACAGGAGGGTTTCGAATCCTCAGGTAGGCTCCATAGGCGGTGAATGGGCTGTCTTAGGTCTTGCCCGTTCCGGATATGATGTTCCGGAGGAGTATTATGAAAAATATTATGCTACTGTGGAAGCATATGTCAAATCCCTTGACGGCAATTTGCATGACAAGAAGTATACGGAGTATTCGAGGGTTATTGTGGCATTGTCCTCCATAGGCAAGGATGCAAGAGATGTTGGAGGATACGACTTAACCAAACCATTGGGAGATTATGACAAAACAATATGGCAGGGTATGAACGGACCCATATGGGCTCTTATAGCCCTTGACTCGGGAAATTATCCTATGTCTCAAAATCCTGACGCTAAAACTCAGGCTACCAGAGACATGTACATACAGCGAATACTTGAATGCCAGCTGGTTGACGGAGGATGGTCCTTATTCGGAGGAACCTCGTCAGCTGCCTCCGGTGACGGCATATCAGACCCGGATATAACCGGCATGGCATTACAAGCTTTGGCAAAATATCAGGACATACCGGAAGTTAAAAAAGCAACGGAAGAAGCTATTGCATGCATGTCCGAAATGCAGGATGACAAGGGGGGGTTCTCAAGCTGGGGAACACCGAATTCCGAAAGCAGCGTTCAAATGATTGTTGCTCTCTGCGAATTGGGAATTCCCTTGGATGATGTGAGGTTTGTCAAAAATGGAAATACGATTCTCGATAATATTCTGACTTTTTATAAAAAGGGAGAAGGATTCCTGCATACGGCAAACGGAAGCGGTTCAAATCAAATGGCTTCCGAGCAGGGATTTTATGCTGTCGTTGCGGCTCAGCGTGCACGTCAGGGAAAAAACAGCCTATACCGCATGGAGGATTCGCTGAAGATTACCGGAACGGTTGAGATCGCAGCACCGGGAAGCGGTTTGCCGGATAAGCACAAGGATGTATCTTACAGACCTATTATTTCGCCGGGGCGTACCTTTGACGATATAACCGGTGTTCAGGCACATAAAAACCAGCCTGCAATCGAATCTCTCGCGTCGAGGGGGATTATAAACGGAAAGACTGAAAACACCTTTGAGCCGGAAGCGACAATGACCCGTGCTGAGTTTGCCACGATTGTTGTCCAGAGCTTAGGGCTTGAACCTGCCGCAGCTGATAAATTTACGGATGTGGATTCTTCCGCATGGTATGCTCCCTTCGTAGGAACGGCGGGCAGCTATGGCATAGTAAACGGGGTATCCGAAACAACATTTAATCCGGGCGGAACAATTACGAGGCAGGAGGCGGCGGCAATGGTTTCAAGAGCCGCAAAGCTGTGCGGCGTGGATACAGATGTTGAAAGCGGTGCAGTGAAGGATATTTTGGCTCAGTTCACGGACTATGTAAAAACAGCGGAATGGGCAAGGGAATCACTTGCATTTTGCTACAATGAAAATATATTAGACCAAAAGGATTTGGATATCAGACCCAATGACAATATTTTAAGATCTGAAATCGCACAGATGCTGTTCAACATGCTTGGAGCGGCAAATCTGCTGTAATTCAGGAGGTAAGCAATGAAAATAACAAAGAACAAAATTATTGCTTTTGCGGTGATTTTAGCGGTTCTCGCGGCTTCGTTCTGGTACGGCGGAGGGGCTCCCGGATTGCAGGGCTGGAATGTGAGTCAGACGCCAAAAGGTGCGGCGGCTGATTCGGCGGCTGATAAGAATCCGGAGCCGGTCCTGCCCGACAATGCCGGGGACAAGGGGCATGAGGATAATCCCAAGGAACCGGCAGACGACAAAGCACCCGTTAATGAAGAGCCGGACGATAAAGATGATGAAATTGACAGTGAAAATAACGAAGCGGACAATGAAAAAAAAGAAGACGAAAATCAGGATGAGGAAGAAGAAAAGCCCGCAGACGGCATTGAATCCCGTCCGAGAGGCACCGAGGGAGGGCTTTCCGCTTCCGAAAAAATAGAGCTTGCCAAGGAAATGGCAGGAGGAGCATCCTCTCCCGGCATGGAAAAGGGCTCAAAGGACTACTCGCTGGAACAGGGAATGGTTATTGATGCCGCAACAGGCAAGGATAAATATCTGACCGATCCCGTTCCCGAGGGAAAGCCCGTGCCTGTTGAACCTCAGAACATTGAAATTTCCGACGTGGAATATACCTGCACCATTTCTGTACGCTGTGATACCATACTTGACAATATTGACTGGTTGGACAAGGAAAAGGTGGAGCTTGTTCCGGAGGACGGAGTGATTTTCCCAGCTGCGGAGGTTACCTTCTATGAGGGGGAAAGTGTGTTCAATGTTTTGCAGCGCGAAATGAAAAAGGCGAGGATACACATGGAATTTTCCAGTGTTCCCATGTATAATTCCGTCTACATTGAAGGAATAAACAATCTGTATGAATTCGACTGCGGAGAGCTTTCCGGGTGGATGTACAAGGTAAACAGCTGGTTTCCCAATTACGGCTGCTCAAGGTACCTGCTTAAGGACGGAGACGTTGTGGAATGGGTTTACACCTGTGACTTAGGTGTTGATGTGGGCGGCTTTTATGCCGTGGGAGAATAAAATGAACGATGCATTTTCCTCTTATCATCCCTTGGTTAACTTTTCTTACTTTGCCTTTGTATTTGCCTTTTCAATGATATTCATGCATCCGGTATGCTTGGGGATTTCATTAATATGCGCTTTTATATATTCCATATCTCTGAAGGGAAGGCGGGCTGCAAAGTTCAATTTTGTATTTCTGCTTCCCATGATGCTGATTACGGCTGTGATTAATCCTGCCTTCAATCATGAGGGCGTCACTATTTTGACATATCTTCACACGGGAAATCCTCTCACCCTCGAGTCCATTGCCTACGGAATCGCCGCTTCCGCCATGTTGGCGGCGGTGGTGTGCTGGTTTTCCTGCTATAATGAGGTTATGACTTCCGATAAATTTGTATATTTGTTCGGAAGGATAATACCCGCAATGTCCTTGGTGCTTTCCATGTCCCTCCGTTTCGTGCCTAAGTTTAAGGCTCGTATCAAGGAGGTGTCCCAGGCTCAAAGATGTATAGGCAGGGATGTTTCCAACGGAGGCGTCATTGAAAGGGCACGTCACGGCATAACAATTTTGTCTGTAATGATTACCTGGTCCTTGGAAAATGCCATTGAAACCGCAGACAGCATGAAAAGCAGAGGCTACGGATTGTCCGGACGGACGGCATTTTCGATTTACAGGATGGATGGAAGAGATAAAAAGGCATTGTGCGCAATATTTATTTTAGGTATATTTGTTTTAGGGGGAGGAATTTCGGGAGGCTTGAAATGGAGGTATTTTCCTACCATGAAGGGAAGAACCGGAGGAATTTTAAGCGCAGGCATATGGCTTGCCTACATGGGACTTTGTCTTGTCCCGGTAATTGTTGACAGAGCGGAGGAGCACCAATGGAAAGTTACTCAATCAAAAATTTAATGTTTTCATACCCTCAGCAGGAAAATCTTGCTCTCCGGGATATTTCCCTGAATATACCCAAGGGGCAGTTTGTTGTATTGTGCGGTCCCTCCGGCTGCGGAAAAACAACTCTTTTGAGACAGCTTAAAACTGTCCTTGCCCCCCACGGGGATAAGAGAGGCAGCATTTATTTTGAAGGAAGACTCCTTGAGGATATAGATCAGAGAGAGCAATCGGAGCGCATAGGTTTTGTCATGCAAAGCCCGGACAATCAGATTGTAACGGATAAAGTATGGCATGAACTTGCCTTCGGATTGGAAAGCTTGGGCTACGATACTCCCTCCATACGGCTTCGGGTTGCGGAAATGGCTTCATTTTTTGGAATACAGAGCTGGTTTTACAAAAATGTTTCGGAGCTTTCCGGAGGGCAGAAGCAGCTTCTTAACTTGGCTTCAATTATGGCAATGCAGCCCTCCGTCCTCATTCTCGACGAGCCTACAAGCCAGTTAGATCCCATAGCGGCTTCGGATTTTCTCGCTACGGTGGTGAAAATCAACAGGGAATTGGGAACTACGGTAATGTTGACGGAGCACCGCTTGGAGGAGGCAATGCCTTTGGGAGACAGGGTGCTTGTAATGGATGAAGGAAAAATCATTGCTGACGGTACCCCAAAGGATGTAGGTCAGATGCTCGACAGGGATAATCACAAAATGTTCATGGCAATGCCCGTTCCCATGCGTGTTTATGCAAAGGTCCCGAATAACTTGGATTGTCCCGTTACTGTGAGGGACGGCAGGGTGTGGTTGGACTCCTTTGTGTCGGAGCATGCGCTGAATCATGAAACAATGGAAAAAAACAAGGCGTACAGCCGTGATTTCAAAGGGGAAAAACCATCCGTGCAGCTTAAGGAAGCATGGTTTAGGTATGAAAGGGAGCTGCCGGATGTGGTTAAAGCTGCGTCCTTTTCCGCTTATCCCGGTGAACTTTTGGCTGTTTTGGGAGGAAACGGCACGGGAAAAACCACCACCCTATCCCTCCTGTCCGGTATAAACCGTCCCTACAGAGGAAAGGTTATTCTTAAGGGCAGGGATGTTTCGGATATATCAGAAAACGAGAAGTTTAACGGAATGCTTGGAGTAATGCCTCAAAATCCCCAGTCTCTTTTCGTGAAAAAAACAGTGGAATTGGATTTGTACGAAATGCTTAAAGGCAGAAAGCTGTCCGACGGGGAAAGACAAAAAAGAGTGCGCAGGGTAATTCGGCTATGTGCTCTTGAGAATCTTACGGACAGGCATCCCTATGATTTGTCCGGAGGAGAGCAGCAGCGTGCCGCATTGGCAAAGGTGCTTCTTTTGGAGCCGGAAATATTGCTTTTAGACGAGCCTACAAAGGGTATGGACGCAGAATTCAAGCATGAGTTTGCCGCAATTCTGAAAAGGCTGCTTTCAAAGGGTGTTACGGTTATCATGGTGAGCCACGATATTGAATTCTGTGCCAAATATGCCAGCCGGTGCGCCTTGTTCTTTGACGGAGGAATAGTTACGGAAGGCACTCCTGAGGAATTTTTTTCCGGAAACAGCTTTTACACCACGGCTGCAAACCGCATGGCAAGACACTTGCTGCCAAAAGCCATAACGGCGGAGGACGTTATATATGCATGCGGCGGCAATGTAACCCCCCTGCCGGAGGATGAGGACCGGGATGAAGAGCCGTGGGATTATGACGAAGCGGACGAAGAAAAGCCTGACAGTAAAGCTTTCTTCGGAGCCTTAAGAGCGTCAGCGGCGGTAATATCGCTGATTGTGCTTGTTGCGTCCGCCTATAAGCTTTTCCCCGCAATTTGGCAGTACGCATGGGCAGGATTTAAGGGAAATGCTGATTTAGCCGGGTTTAATTCTCCCGGCGAGCAGCGGCAATATATAATTTTAATTTTATTGTTTACTTTTTCAGCAACAGTATTTTTTATGTCCGTTTTTCAGAAAGGAAAAACTCCTCCCCGGTCTGTTATTCAGGTTCCCGTTAACAGGAGACGCCTTTCAAAAAGAACTGCCGCAGCCGCATTTTTAATACTCCTCCTTATTCCGCTGACAATTTTCATAGGAGTATTTTATTTAAAAGACCGCAAATATTATTTCATATCCCTCATGATTATTTTAGAAACAATGATTCCCTTTGTCATGATTTTTGAAGGGAGGAAGCCTCAGGCACGGGAGCTGGTTGTCATTGCCGTGCTTTGCGCCATCGGTGTGGCAGGAAGGGGAGCCTTTTTCATGCTTCCTCAGTTTAAGCCTGTTGCTGCCGTTGTAATAATTTCAGGGGTTGCATTGGGAGGGGAAAGCGGATTTCTCGTGGGTGCCGTGACCATGCTGGTGTCAAACATGTTTTTCGGTCAGGGTCCATTAACTCCCTGGCAGATGTTCGCAATGGGTATAATAGGTTTCTTGTCCGGAGTATTGTTTCGCAAGGGACTTCTAAGGAGAGACAGTATATCCCTTGCTGTATTCGGGGGAATTTCGGTATTTATCATTTACGGAATTATTATGAATACGGCTTCCGTGTTTACATTTCAGTACAAGGTCACCATGCAGGCTGTTTTCACGGCATTGGTCATGGGAGTGTCCTTTGACCTTATTCACGCTGCCGCAACGGTATTTTTTCTCCTGCTTGCAGGTGAACCCATGCTTGAAAAGCTTGACAGGATAAAAGTTAAATATGGACTGATGGAGGATTAATCACGCAAAAGCCAAGCAGTCCAAAACTTTTATCTGCCTATCGTTTAATATGTTGTGAATATATTGATATCTGCCGCAATATTCAAGCTCAAGCATAAGCATGTCCTCACATATTTCATATGCATCAGCTGCGGAGAAGCCTTGGGTTTTAAGCTTGTCTGTAAGCTGCTGTTCAAGAAACAAACGCATAAAAAGAATGTGTGATAATACTTCTATAATTTCTTTCCCCGAAAAATAATCAGTCAAAAACAACAAATCCTTCGGAAGTGCAATATCATAAAAAATCTCCTCAATATCATAAATTCTTTCATAATAATTCATAATATTTTCAAAAGATAATTTTGCATTTGTAATTAAGATATCCCTAACTTCCCCGTTTTCTTTGGAGTATATCGGTGCCGTTCCTGTTTTCTGGCGGATAAATACCACATGAAAATCATCTATTTTCAACACATTAATCCCAACATCTCTGTATGGAGTAAAAAACACTTCTTGCTTGATTAATTTGTCTATATCATGATTGGGAAACAATTTTATAAATCCTTTTATGTCCGATTTTGTGATGAAATGCTGCTGAAGGACATTTATTTTTTCAATATAACAGATATCGAGATCATTGAATATATGTATGGTATTTGTATTTTCAGAAAAATCAATGTCATTCAATGGTGAATCATTGAAATTGTAGCGAAGAGGAATTCCCCTCTGATCGGTCATTATTGTTACAATACCATTGCCCAATTCCGATAGTTCCTTTGGAACATTGGTTGAGACAATATATATTAAACTCAAATCGTTATTCTCTTTAAGAGAATAATAATTTGAGATAACCCCGGGATGAACATAGGAGGTTCCTCTAAGCAGTTTAAATGCATCAACTAAGATATCCTTTGTAATTTTCTCAGAATAATAAATGAAATACTTGCTTAAAAAGTGAAGAAAATCATTTCTGCCGTCAAATGCATAATAAGCACAAACAGCAAAAATAGCAATTACCGATGGTTGGGGCAGTGCTTTATAAGAAGCAAGATTTTCCAAAAATCTGCGCATGCTTGTCATATCGAATATTTTGTACAGAAGGAAGGTTTCTCCATACTTCTTCATTGGCAGCAATTCTATTAAATCATTCGGTAAATAGATATACTTGTCATCTTTTATCGCTTCAGCCAATTTACAAGCTTTTTCATAATTAACCTTTCCCTCGCGTCCTAAATTCAGAATAACCACTTGCCTCGATTTGCCGTTTTCATATATTGTCTTAGTTAACTGCAAATATGTTACTGGAATGCTGCCGCTGACACTTTTTGTTCTTTTAATCCACATAATAATCAACTCCCTTTTTTAAATTGCCACTACATATAAAAGTCCATAACAGAGTTATATATTTTCAGAATAATCAAAATTATAATAAGTCTATTTAAATTATAAAAATTCAATGCGGTAAATTGCCACTATACCGATGAAATCAACGTTATTCTGCTTATTGCTTTTATAAAAAGCCGTGTTATAATCACTACTATTATAATATTTTGACTATTATAATATTTTATTTATATTTTTACAACACAAGTTTTTATTTTAGGGAGAGATTAGATTTGGACATGAAAAGTAATTGGAAAAAGAACATCACAGGATATATCTGGCTTGCTGTTTTAGCAGCATATTTTTCAGGTATTTTCTCAAAGGCAGAAGGTTTTTTGAGCATCTTTAATTTTCAGACACTCATAGGTACATTTGGAACCATAGGCAGTGCAGGCAGAGCGGGAATTGTGGGAGAAGGCGGGTTCGGAGCCAGCGACGCTGTATTTCAGTCTGTAAATATGCTGCCTGCCATCATGGTCGTTTTAGCTATTCTTGGATTGGCTGAAAACTATGGCGGACTTTTAGCTGCACAAAAGCTGCTTGCACCTGTGTTAAAGATTTTGATGGGCGTTTCAGGGAAATCTACAGGTGTTATTATCACCAGCTGGCAAAGCAGTGACGCTTCGGCGGTAACCACAGCCGAACTTTACAACGGCAATCAAATTACCGGCAGGGAACGGGATATTTTAGCAATGTATTGTTTCGTTTCCGCAGCGACGATTGGAGTATACTACAGCAACGGAGCCATGCTTTTCCCGTATATAACGGTTGACGCAGGAGTCGGGTTGGCTGTCATCATGGTTATGAAGGTAATTGCCGCCAATTTGATGCGTCTTTATAATTTCATATTTGAAAAGGATCAGCCTGCCTTTGTAATCAAATCTCCGGCGGAACAGATGCAAAAATCATCAGAACAGATGCAGCAAAATAAAAGCGGAGGATTTATAAACACATTTCTCAGCGGCTGCCAGCGTGCATTGAAAATGTGGGCGCTAAACATTCTTCCGGGAACAGTTTTCGGATTTGTAATTATGCAAATCTTAACGGTAAGTGGGGCATTAAACGTATTATCCTTTATATTTACACCATTGATGAAACCTCTTGCATTGCCGGGTGAAGCTATCAGCGCATGGATTACTGCCTTTTTATCGCTTCCGGGCGGTTGTGCCGCTCTCCTTACGCTCCACGCTCAGGGACTGATAACCACAAGGCAGATAACCGTAATGCTTCCCATGCTGTTTTGTGTGGCTACTCAAATACCTTATATAGGCAGGGTGTTGACTGTGTCCAAGGTTAAGGAAAAAAAATATCCTGTAGTATTCCTCATCAGCATTATCGTTTCAATTTTCTCAGGTATCGTCATGAATATGATCATATAAATTTGGCATTTGGAGGTGAAAGCTTCATAATCGGTATTTACGGTATGATTGGATTAATAACTTTAATTTAATTTAAGAAAGGAGTATTTAGTAATGAAATCAGACATGAATCAAGTACAAAAAGTTTTAATGGATTGGTTTGAAAAAAATCAACAGGTAGTAATCGACACGAGCAAGAAGCTTTGGGATTTAGCGGAAATTCAATTTGATGAATATGAATCCGCCGCACTTCTTTCAAACTGGCTCGAATCTGAAGGCTTTGCCCTCGAACGAGGAGTGGCAAGCATGCCCACAGCTTTTGTTGCAACTTATTCAACAGGAGACAGCCCTGTTATCGGAATTATAGCCGAGTATGATGCTTTAAAAGGTCTTGGCTGTGAGCTTGCCGATACGCATATACCAACAGGTAAAAACGGACATGCATGCGGACACAACTTATTCGGAGCAGGCAGCACTTCTGCGGCAATTGCCATCAAAACCGCTATGAAGGAACTTGACATCAAGGGTACTATTAAGCTGTTTGGATGTCCTGCGGAAGAAGGGGGTTCAGCCAAGGTGTTCATGGTAAGAGACGGTATATTTGACGGATTGGACGCCATGCTGACATGGCATCCTGCAAATGCCACTATTTGCACAATGGCATCCTCATTGGCAATATATGGCGTAAAATATGCGTTCCACGGAAAGGCTTCCCATGCGGGAACAACACCGCATTTGGGCAGAAGCGCATTGGATGCAGCAATTTTAATGGATGTGGGAGTAAACTATCTTCGGGAGCATGTGACAACAAGCTGCCGCATACATTCGGTTATTACAAACGGCGGAATCGCACCTAATATAGTTCCGGCTGAAGCAGAAATTTTCTATTATCTGCGGGCTCCAAAGCGAAGTGAAGTAGATGACCTTTTCGAAAGAGTCACGGATATTGCCAAGGGTGCGGCTTTGATGACAGGCACCACGGTGGACTACAAGATTGTAAGTGCATCATCCAACAGCATTTCCAGCAAGGCACTTTCAGAGGTTGCTTACAAGAACCTTCATAAAGTCGGAGGTCCTAAATTTACGCCTGAGGAACATGCATTTGCGGCTAAGCTGAACGTTGATGTCAAGCTTCAGGAAAAGCTTGAAAATATGATGTTTATGTACCATATTTCCGATGAGCACTGCAAGGATGATCTTTACGAAGATATAGGAGGATCTATGCTTGAAGGCGTAACAGCTCCGTATTCCGGAGACGGGGGAGATGTAAGCTGGCAGGTTCCGGTTGCTTCATTCAATGTTGCATGCCAGACCATAGGAACAGGAAATCACAGCTGGCAGCAAACAGTATGCGCAGGCATGGGAATCGGTCAAAAAGGAATGCTTGTTGCGGCAAAATCCATATCCTTGACAGGTGTTGAACTCATGATTTCACCTGAGGTTCTTGCTGAAGCAAGAAAAGAGCATGAAGAAAAATTGAAGGACTATCCTTATACTTCACCGCTTCCTGAGGGTGCGACACCTTTCGATGAATACTAAAATAAATATCTAAAATAAAATTATACAAGGAGGTCGAATTAATGAATTTAAACGAAACAATGAAACTTGCAAATAGTTTGCCGGTGTGGATATGCTGCCTTACGCTTGTGTTCCTTGTTTTCTTCCAGGCATGGAAGTTTTGGAGCTTAGGAATGAAATACAAAAATGAATTCTCGATTTCTTCATCGGATATCAAGACATCTATGAGATCAGGCATTATCTCAACCCTTGGTCCGGCACTTTCGATTTTTGCCGTGGGGCTTGGCCTTATGGTTCAAATAGGTGCTCCGCTAACACTTTCACGCTTGAGTGTTATAGGAAACGCCATGTATGAAAGTTTTTCCGCACAGTTTGCGGCTTCCGCCATGGGGACTACCTTGGGTGCGGAAAACTTCACATTTGTCGTGTTTACCTGTTGTGTGTTTGTAATGAATTTAGGGGGAATGGCTATGCTTATGCTTCCTTTGATATTTGTTCGTCCCATATCTTATGCTACGCAGCGGACAACAAAACAAGGCGGTATGCTGGGAAGGGTTATCGGTATAAGTGCGGCATTGGCTTCCTTTGGTTATACCTCGTTAAATTATTTCAGCGGGTCTAAATATACATTATTGGGCGGTATTAATGCCAAATATACAGTTGCCGTGCTTGTGGGCGCAGGGGGCATGCTGTTCTTCTCCCTATTGGCAAAGAAAAAGAATATAACATGGATGAGAGAATGGTCCTTGGCATTTTCAATTCTTTCAGGCGCCATAGCTACAATGCTGATTTCTTAGAAGGAGAGTGAACCATGGAAAATAAAGTTGATAATACGACATATGAAAACGCTGCAAAAGCTTATTATAAATCAGTTCATTTTTGGGGACAATTTACCCTTGTTCTCGGTATAGTATTCAGTTCCATAGGAGCAATTTATCTTGGATTTATAAAAGGTTATTTTCCGGGCTGGACACCTATAATTACAGCATTTCTCTCGATTTTCGGAGTAATGGGTCATGTATTTTTAGACTTGCCAAGCCTTATAACAAATAATATTCTTATGGGACCTGCTGCGCAATATATGGCGTCTCTTTCAGGCAATGTGGCAAATATGCGTTTGCCAAGCGCATTGAGTGCAAAGGCATCTGTTGACTGCGGACCTGCGGGAGGTCCCAAGGAACACGTAATTGCTTCCATAGGAGTAATTGCTTCCACCATCGTCAATACAGGCTTTCTCGTAATTATGGTTATTGCAGGAACGTTCATTATTAAAATTCTTCCGGAGAATGTCCAGGCAATGTTAAATTATATTCTGCCTGCACTTTTTGGTGCTATATTTATTCAATTTGCACTTATGGACTGGAAAGCATCACTGGTTGCACTTGGTATATCTGTTTTGATGCTGACTGCATTTGCTTCCATAATTCCCACCAGTTATCATGCATTCTTAACAGTTGTAGTATGTATTTTAATTAATGTTTTATGGACAAGTATTAAGATAAAGAAAGAAGCGGCTGCAGACAAGAATACAGAAAGCTGATTTGAAGGAAAATAAAGGCTTTGAAAATTGACATCCTTAAATATCGTGGATGTCAATTTTTTTATGCAGTGAAAATTTCTTGAAACAGCCATATTCTTATGATATTATTAGTAAAGTCCACATGCTGTTTGAGGAGAAATTACAATGAATTTTAATATAAATTTAAATATAATAGCAGGTGTAATGCTTTTTATTATTTTAATAAGCATGCAGTTTACCCTTAATAAAATACTTTTGCTGTTAAAGGAAATAAAAGCTATTTTGCTAATAAGAAAGGATAAACAGTAACCTCTTAGGTACGAACAAGGTGAATAAAGAATAATTCTCGCTATTATAGCCATAATACTCTTAAAAGGAGGGTATTATGGCCGGAAAGAAAGTAAGGAAGAAAAAAGAACCCACACCCAACGATATTATGAAAATGGAAATTGCGGAAGAATTAGGTCTCATGGATAAGGTTGAAAGTCTCGGATGGGGAGGTCTCACCGCAAAGGAAACAGGGAGAATCGGCGGTCTGATGACGGCAAAGAAAAAGAAAAGGGAAAAATAAAATGCAGGGCTATAAGGAATTTTCTCAAATCTATGACTTGCTCATGGATATTGACTATGAAAAATGGACATCCTTTATAATTGATAAATTAAAGGGTAATAAAATATTGGAAGCCGCATGTGGCACAGGAGGCATAACAAAGCTTTTGGCGGAAAGAAATTACAAAGTTACCGCCTTTGACCTTTCGGAGGACATGCTTATGAGAGCCTACGAAAAGCTGAAACATAGTCCCATGGTTCGTTTGCTGAATCAAAACATGGTTGATTTTCAAATAAGTGATAAATTTGATGCTGCAATTTGCTGCTGTGACGGTGTAAATTACCTTAATGGGGAAGAAACAAAATTATTTTTTGAAAGAATATACGGTCATTTAGCCGAGGGCTCCAAATTTATCTTCGATATAAGCACCAACTATAAATATGAGAAAATGTTTAACGACACTTATGTTTATGATGACGGGGATATTTTTTATGTCTGGGAAAATGAATCTGACGGCAACGGAATTATAAATATTGAAATAAACTTCTTTATTAAGGATACAATAAATAAATACCACAGGATAACCGAGGTGCAAACTCAATATGTACACGGAACGGATGAAATATATAATTTGCTGAAAAATACGGGGTTTGAAAATATAGAAATATTTGATGATTATAATGAAGAAGCATACACGGAAAAATCCTTGAGAGCGGTTTTTACCGCAATCAAGCAACAGAAAGGATAAAACAATGGATTACATGATAAGAGCATTGGATAAGAAAAAAACCTTCAGACTTTTTATGGTAAGGTCGACAAATACGATTGAAGAAGCAAGACGGCACCACAACACAACTCCCACAGCCTCTGCGGCACTTGGCAGAACCCTTACGGCAGGGCTTATGATGGGCTTTATGATGAAAAATGAAAGAGACAGACTCACAATCAATATAAACGGCGGCGGTCCCATAGGCACAATTTTAACAGTTTCCGACAACTCGGGGCATGTTAAGGGATATGCGGATAATCCAAATGTGGATTTGGAATTGAAGGAAAACGGCAAATTAAACGTAGGAGGCGCCGTGGGTACTCAGGGGAAGCTGACTGTTATGATGGATATCGGAATGAAGGAGCCCTATGTGGGAAGCACCGACTTGGTAACGGGAGAAATAGGCGAGGATATCGCTATGTATTATTACCTGTCAGAGCAGCAAAATACCGCGGTTGCTTTAGGCGTTCTTGTGGATACAGATTACAGCATTAAATCCGCAGGGGGCTTCATGGTTCAGACACTGCCGTTTATTGAGGATGAAGACCTTGACAAGTTGGAAAATACTCTCGAAAACATTAAATCCGTATCGGATTATTTCGATAATGACAAGGATGTGGAGGAAGTAGCAAAGGAAATATTTTCCGATTTTGAAATAGAAATAACGGATAAAATCCCAGTTTCCTTCAGCTGCGACTGCTCGGAGGAAAGAATGGAGCAGGCGCTTATGACCATAGGCAAAAAAGATTTGAAGGAAATAATCGAGGAAGACGGCAAAATAGAAACAGTATGCCACTTCTGCAGCAAGAAATATATGTTTGAAGGGGAAAAGCTAAATAATATTTTAAAATATGCGGAAGGATAAATGCAGCTTAGAGGTTTTACGGGTCGACAAAAATAGTTGAACTTAACAATTTTGATTGCAATTTATAGTTTTGCATGTTAAAATATCATCAGTTGAACGTTATATTTTATAAAAAGCAACGGATATACCGATGCACAGGCGGAGGGTTAAATGAAGCGGATTAATATCAATGATGCCGTAGGGCAGGTTTTGTGCCACGATATCACTCAAATAATCAAAGGTGAAACAAAGGATGTTGTATTTAAAAAAGGACATGTAATTAAAAAAGAAGATATTCCCGTTTTCCTTTCCGTAGGCAAGGAGCACATTTATGTGTGGGAGAAACAGGAAGGCATACTTCATGAGAACGAAGCGGCTGAAATATTGTACGAAGCCTGTAAGAATGACTATATGAAGCCTACACCCGTGAAGGAAGGCAAAATCGAACTGATAGCCGATATAGACGGCTTGTTCAAGCTTGATACAAAAAGGCTGTATGAAATCAACAGCTTGGGGGAAATGATGATTGCAACAAGGCATGGAAACACTCCTGTCAAAAAGGGAGACAAGCTTGCGGGAACACGCATCATACCCTTGGTTATAGAAGAATATAAAATGGAAAAGGTTCGGGAAATCGGCGCAGGCAGACCCTTAATGGAGATTTTACCCTTCAGACAAAAAAAGGTGGGTATAGTCACTACGGGCAGCGAGGTTTTCCACGGGAGGATCAAGGATACCTTCGGACCTGTAATTATAGATAAATTCAGTGAATTTGACACGGAAATATTAGGTCAGACAATTGTGGATGATAAGAAGGAAGATATTGCACAGGCAGTATTGTCATATATAGGAAAGGGAGCGGATATTGTGGTTTGCACAGGAGGAATGAGTGTTGACCCTGATGACTGTACTCCGGGAGCCATAAAAAGCACCGGAGCGGAGATCGTAACATACGGAGCGCCTGTGCTTCCCGGAGCTATGCTTTTGTTGGCTTATTATGATTATAAGGGTAAAAAAATTCCCGTCTTGGGTTTGCCGGGCTGTGTAATGTATGCAAAACGCACTATTTTTGATTTGATTCTTCCGAGAATCATGGCGGATGAAAAAGTAAACAAATCGGATATAGATAAATTGGGACAGGGCGGATTATGCCTGAACTGCGACGTATGCACCTTTCCAAACTGCGGTTTCGGAAAAGGTAATTAAAATATTTATTTTTTTGGCATCGTTGTACTCGAAAAAATATAACGAAAAATCAAATTTAAGGAGAAGAAAAATGAAAAAGTTTATAAGTGTTTTACTGATTTTAAGCCTGGTTTTTTCCTTGGGGGCATGCAGCAAGCCTGCTGAGCAGGAAGCTCCAAAGGAGCCGGAAGGAACAATTATGCTTGCGGCAGCTGCAAGCTTGAAGAACTGTATGGATGAGGATCTTATCCCCATGTTTAAGAATCAATATTCCAAAATAACCGTCAACGCTACATATGACAGCTCGGGAAAGCTCCAGTCCCAGATAGAAGAAGGAGCATCGATTGATGTGTTTATGTCGGCTGCAATGAAGCAGATGAACGCTCTTGACGAAAAAGGCATGATTGCGGAAAATTCAATAGTTGAGCTTCTTGAAAACAAAATTGTTCTCATAGTTCCCGAAGGAAGCGACAAAGGCATAGAAAAGTTTGAGGATATAGTAAAGGCTGAAACAATTGCCATAGGTGATCCCGAAAGCGTGCCTGTAGGACAGTATTCAAAGGAAGCTTTGGAAAACTTGGGACTTTGGGAGCAGGTTCTGCCGCTTTCAAGCCTTGGAACTAATGTTACTGAGGTATTGAACTGGGTTGCCGAGGGAAGTGCAGACGCAGGAATCGTTTATGCAACAGACGCGGCAAGCAAGGATAATGTTAAGGTTGTTGCCGAGGCTCCGGAAGGAAGCGTTTCAAAGGTAATCTATCCTGTGGGCATTGTAAAGAATGCGGCAAATGAAGAAGCGGCAAAATTATTCGTTGAATTCCTTCAAAGTGATGAAGCTGCAGAGGTATTCGGAAAATACGGATTTACTGTAAATAAATAAATAACGGGAGTGCAAAATGGATCTTTCACCAATATTGATATCGATGAAAACTGCGTCTGCGACAATATTAATAACATTTTGTTTAGGACTTTTGGCGGCAAATTGGGTTGTAAAAATGAAGTCCGAAAAAGCAAAAATGGTCATAGATGGTGTGCTTACATTGCCTTTAGTATTGCCTCCCACCGTAATGGGCTTTTTCCTCTTGTTAATATTTGGTGTTAAAAGACCTCTTGGGAAATTTTTGCTGGATTTTTTCAGCGTCAAAATAGTATTTTCATGGACAGCCACTGTAATAGCGGCTGTCGTTATTTCATTCCCCCTCATGTATCGTTCTGCAAGAGGAGCTTTTGAACAGGTTGACCAAAATTATGTAATGGCGGGAAGAACCCTTGGCATGTCGGAAACAAAAATATTCTGGAGGATAATAATGCCCTTGGCTCTTCCCGGAATAGCCTCGGGAGGGATTCTGTCTTTTGCAAGAGGTCTCGGAGAATTCGGCGCAACGGCGATGATTGCGGGCAATATACAAAATGTCACAAGAACCCTGCCTCTTGCAATATATGCGGAGGTGGCTGCGGGAAATATGGACAAAGCCATGAAATATGTTATAATAGTATTGGTAATATCATTTATAGCAATTGTGCTGATGAATTATTTTACATTCAGGGGACAAAAATATTTGAGAAAAGGAAAATCAGATGAGCTTAAAGGTTGAAATAAAGAAAAGCTTCAAAGGATTCCATCTGAATGTTTCATTTGAAACAAACAATGAACACTTGGGGCTTTTGGGGGCATCGGGCAGCGGGAAAAGCATGACGCTGAAATGTATTGCCGGTGTCGTAACGCCCGATGAAGGAAGAATTGAGCTGAACGGAAGAGTTCTGTTTGATTCCGTGAAAAAAATCAATCTTAAGCCTCAAGACAGAAATATAGGGTTTTTATTTCAAAACTATGCTCTATTTCCCAATATGACGGTGGAGGAAAACATAGGAGCAGGTTTGAGGCTTTCTAAAAATGAAAAAAAGCCTGTTGTGGAGGATTTGCTTAAATCCTTCCATCTCAAGGGCTTGGAATATAAATATCCCAATCAGCTTTCGGGAGGGCAGCAGCAGAGGGTAGCATTGGCAAGAAGCATCGCCTGCAATCCCGAGGTGCTTCTTTTGGATGAGCCCTTTTCAGCATTGGACTCCCACCTCAAGACTCAGGTACAGGCTGAAATGGTTGAATTTTTAAGGATGTATGACAAAGAAGTTTTGATGGTTACACATTCCATTGACGAGGCATACAAGTTTTGCAAAAATCTTGTTGTAATCGATAAGGGAAAGTCCGTATTATTCGGAGATACAAGGGAAATATTCAAAGAACCGAAGTTGACTTCGGTAGCCAAACTCATAGGCTGTGGCAATATTTCAGGGTGCATTGTAAAATCGGATAATAAAATTTATGCAAGTGACTGGGACATTGAATTAACCCCCGGCAGAAAAGCAACAGATGCAAAATATATAGGTATTCGTTCAGATTCCTTTATGATTAACGGCTCCAAGGATGAGGCGAATACAATAGAATGTGAAGTAACGGAAATAATAGAAAGGGTATATGGCTACACAATTATTTTTCGCAGCAAAAACAGCAATTGCACTGCTAACATGTATTTTGACGTAAAAAAGGAAGACTGGGAAAACAGAGAGGATAAAACAAATTTATTTTTAAATGTATGCGAAGATTCCATATTGTTGTTAAATTAAAATATTGAGGAGATTCTTATGATAAAGACAGGAATACTGACAATAAGCGATAAGGGTTCGAGAAATGAAAGAGTTGACGGGACGGGACCGGCAATACAGAACGCCTTGGATGAAAATATTTATGCCGTTGAATATTACAAAATAATACCCGATGAAATGGACTTAATATGCGAAGAGCTTATTCATATTTGTGATGAACTTAAGCTTGACCTTATTCTTACAAACGGAGGAACAGGCTTTTCCAAAAAAGATGTAACGCCGGAAGCTACATTGAAGGTAGTACAGAGGCTGACACCGGGCATACCGGAAGCAATGAGGCAAATGTCTCTTTCAATAACCCCCAAAGCAATGCTTTCAAGGGCAGCGGCAGGGATACGGGACAATACATTAATTATTAATCTTCCCGGAAGTCCGAAGGGGGCGGTTGAAAATCTAAATTTCATCCTTCCGGCACTTCCTCACGGTATTGAAATATTAAATGGTACAGGCGGAGAATGTGCCCGATAACCATTATTCATGCAAAATTATTTTACAAGGAGCGGAAAAATGCTTGATAACAGAGGAAGGAACATAGATTATTTAAGAGTGTCTCTTACGGACAGATGCAATTTAAGATGCATTTACTGCATGCCGGAAGACGGTATCGGAAAAATAAGTCATGAAGAAATAATGCGCTTTGAAGAAGTGGGAAAAATTATAAGTGCCTGTGCTGTTCTCGGTATAAAGAAAGTGAGATTTACCGGAGGAGAGCCCCTTATTATCAAAGGTATAGACAGACTTATCAGGCATACGGCATCCATACCCGGAATACAAGATATTTCATTGACAACAAACGGAATGCTTCTTGCCGACATGGCGGAAGATTTAAAAAAGGCAGGCTTAAAACGTGTAAACATTAGCATTGATACTTTGCGGGAGGATAAATTCAAAAAAATAACAAGGTTCGGAGATTTCAGAAAAGTTTCCCGGGCAATCGAAAAATGTTTGAGTCTCGGCATGGTGCCGGTTAAATTAAATGCCGTGCTTATGAAGGGCATAAACGACGATGAAATAGAAGATTTTATCAAGTTAACAATGGACAATCCGATTCAGATAAGATTTATCGAGCTGATGCCCATAGGCGAAGGATTGAAGTATTTTGAAAGCTGCGGTATGAAGGTTGAAGAAGTGCTGAAATTACATCCCGAGCTTATTCCCATAAAGGATGACAGCAAGGTAGCCTCGGTTTACAAGCTGCCCGGTGCAAAAGGTTCCGTGGGACTCATAAGCCCTGTAAGCTGTAAATTCTGCAGTGAATGCAACAGAATCAGATTGACCTCCACAGGTACCATAAAGCCGTGTCTTCATTCACATGATGAAATAAATTTAAAGCCATATATAAATGATGAAAAGAAATTAATTGAAGTAATACAGAATGCGGTTTATAATAAGCCTGTGGAGCATCATCTCGAAACAGAAGGAAAAAGCGATACGGACAGAATGATGTTTCAAATCGGAGGTTAAAATGGAGTTAACGCATATTAATGAGCAGGGCAGAGCAAAGATGGTGGATGTCAGCGAAAAGCAGGATACATTAAGAGAAGCGGTTGCTTATTGCAATGTATATATGAAAGAGGAAACACTGCTGAAAATAAATGAAGGAACAATAAAAAAAGGAGATGTTTTGTCAGTGGCACAGGTGGCGGGAATAATGGCTTCAAAAAAGACAAGTGATATTATTCCCATGTGCCATCCTATTATGATTTCGGGATGTGATATAAGCTTTTCATTGAATTTTGAGGAAAATAGGGTTGAAATTACTTCAACAGTAAGAAATACGGGACAGACAGGTGTTGAAATGGAAGCTCTTGTTGCAGTTACAGCAGCGGGACTTACCATATATGATATGTGTAAGGCAATTGACAGGGAAATGATTGTTTCCGATGTGAAATTGCTGAAAAAATCAGGCGGAAAATCAGGATTATTTGAAAGAAAATAATATTCAATATTAATCGAGGGAGAAGATAAAATGGCAAAGGTGTTGGCAGTAAATATCAGTGAAACAAAGGGTGTTCCCAAAGAGCCCATTAAAAGAGGATATTTTGAAGTAAATCACGGACTCACAGGAGATGCCCATGCAGGGAACTGGCACAGACAGGTAAGTCTTTTAGGTCAGGAAAGCATTGATAAATCCAAGGACAAGATGAAGGATTTATGTGCGGGTGTTTTTGCGGAGAATCTTACAACGGAAGGAATAATCTTATATGAGCTTCCAATCGGAACAAAATTAAAAATCGGAGAAACCGAAATGGAAGTTACCCAAATAGGAAAGGAATGTCACACAGGCTGCGCAATAAGAGAACTTGTTGGGGACTGTGTAATGCCGAGGGAAGGAATTTTTACAAAGGTATTAAAACCCGGCTGGATTAAACCGGGAGATACAATTGAAATAACACAGGAATGATTAAAAAATTTGTCATAAAAAAATGAGGGTTTTATGAATAGTATCAAAAAAGTTTTTCTCATACGGCATTGTCGTCCTCAATTTGCTGAAAACGTTGGCATATGTCTCGGCAGAAAGGATATTCCCTTGAGCAAGGAAGGAATTGCCGAAGCGGAACAGTTAAAAAGATATTTTTCAAATATCAGCCTAAGAGGCATATATTCAAGCCCGCTTATTAGAGCAAGACACACGGCTGAAATTATTGCGGATAACAAAATGAATGTAATAATAAGAAATGATTTTTCCGAATTAAACATGGGTAAGTGGGACGGAATGTCCTTTGCCGAAATAAAAGAAAAATATCCCCTTGAATACATAGAGAGGGGTAAGGATTTTCAAAATTACACAGTTGAGGACGGAGAAAGCATGGCTGACTGTCAGACAAGAGCTGTGAAGGAATTATACAATACTGTGCAGGAAACATCAGGCGATATTTTAATAGTGGCACATGCCGGTGTAAACAGGGCAATTATTTCTGAAATATTGGGAATCGGCATAAAGGACAGTTTTGCTTTTAAGCATGAATACGGGAGTGTTAATATTTTAGCTTTTGAAAATAAAACATTTAAGGTTTTAAATATAGGTATAAGTATTTCCGAGCTGAACAAAATATAAAATGGAGGATAAAATGGAATTTACAGAAGCTTTGTTAAGCACAGACAAGAGTAAGGAGAATATTGTTATTACAATTGTTTCAGGCAGCAATATCAACTCTAAGATTATTCTGTCCGATAATGAAATTATTTACAGCAATAACCATAATATTAATTGGAAACCTGTAATACAAGCTATTCCGGAAAATAAAAAGAGCCAATTAATTTCATTGGATGATGAAAAAATTTATATTGAATTTTTAAGGAAGGCAAATAATGTAGTTGTTTGCGGAGCAGGACATATATCGATTTCGATTATTAAAATGTGCAAATTGTTAGATTTGCCTGTAACGGTTATTGACGACAGAATTACATTTACCGACAATGCGGTCAGAGAGGGAGCCGACAATGTAGTTTGTGAAGCATTTGAAAAAGCATTGGATAAGATTGAAGGAGACAACGGCACATATTTCATTATTGTAACAAGAGGACACAGATATGACCAAATATGCCTCCAAAAAATAATAGAAAAAGAAAATGCCTATATAGGAATGATAGGAAGCAGGCTTCGTGTGAAAAAAGTATTGGATTACTTGGAGGAGCAGGGAATATCGAGAGAAAAATTAAACAGGGTATATACTCCCATAGGCTTGTACATAGGAGCCGAAACACCGGCGGAAATAGCTGTTGCAATCATGGCACAGGTAATAGAAGTAAAGAACAAGGTAAAAGGCTCCGGCAGCTACAGCGATGAAATAATAAATGCCATAACAGATGAAAATACAAGGAACATTCCAAAGGCACAGGTGACAATTGTATCGAGAAAGGGCTCTGCACCAAGGGAAGTAGGCACTAAAATGATTGTTATGAAGGACGGTACAATGATAGGTACCATTGGGGGAGGCTGTGTTGAAGCAGATCTGCGTCAGGCTGCATTTCAATGTATTGAAAATAATGAATGCAGGCTGATTCAAGTAGATATGACAGGAAGTGAAGCCGAAGACGAGGGTATGGTTTGCGGAGGCATAGTTGAGATATATGTTGAACCCCTATTGTAATGCAGGCGCCCTGATTGTTGCCGGAGGACTTTCTTCAAGGATGAAAGACTTTAAGCCCCTTATGAAAATCGGTCATAAGTCTGTCATAGAAACAACAATAAATAATTTCCGTCTGTTGGGTGCAGGCAAAATTATCGTAGTTACGGGATTTCGTTCGGACGACATTGATAATGAATTAAGAGGCTGTAATATAAAAATCCTAAAAAATGAGAATTACGGCACTACCGAGATGTTTGATTCCGTATGTATAGGCTTAATGGAATTGATCAATGCGGTTGACATGACTTTCGTAACACCGGTGGACAGCCCATTCGTACAGCAGTTTACCCTAAAAAAGATGGTCGAAGAAATGACATACGGAAAATTGGATGTTGTGCAGCCTGCATATGGCGGACGGGAGGGTCACCCTCTGTTATTAAGCAACGATGCTGCAATGCATATGCTTAAGCATGACGGAACAATGGGCATGCAGGGAGCTATATCGGGAATGAAAAAGCATATGAAAATAAACTTTGCGGATCCGGGAATTGTAATGGATGCCGATAATATGACAGATTACTTTAAGCTTTTGGAATACTTTGAGAATAAAAACATACCATCTGTTGAATTGTGCGAAAAAATACAGGATTATTTTAATATGACCGACAATATAAAAAGGCATTGCGGCATGGTTGCCCATGTAGCGCTGAACCTATGCGTCAAGCTGTCCCAAAAGGGAATAGATTTAAATAGAGATATAGTTGTGGCTGCCTCCATGCTCCACGACATAGCCAAGGGTAATCCAATGCATGCAAAGACCGGTGCCATGTGGCTGAGGGATATGGGTTATGCCGAAATTGCCGGAATAGTCGAGGAGCACATGGAGCTTAAAACCATATCCTGTGTGCCGACAGAAAAAGAAGTTGTGTTCTTAGCGGATAAGATGGTCATGGGCGACAAAATTGTTTCAATAGATGAAAGATTTTCACACAAAGAAAACCTGTATAACCATGATGAAGAAATAATAAAAAAGGTTGCAAAAAGAAAGGAACAGGCCTTAGAAATATTTGGCATGATTTATTCCTGAATAAGTACTTAATAAATCGCTATAGGTCCGTAGGGTCCTTCAATTACCTCTATTTTTGTATCGAAAATAGAGCTTAGCATATGGGAATCCATGATCTCTCTGACCTTGCCAAAGGCGATGATTTTACCATCCTTCATTGCGCAAATTCTGTCGGAATACTTGGCGGCAAAATTGATATCATGCATGACCATTAGAATTGTTCTGCCAAACTCATTGGCGGCATGCTTCAAATGCTCCATCATCTGGACAGAACGTGCAACGTCAAGGTTGTTGAGGGGTTCGTCCAAAAGCACATACTTCGTCTCCTGACATAGTACCATTGCCACATAGGTACGCTGCCGCTGACCTCCTGAAAGCTCATCCAAGTACCTGTTTTCCAAATCAGTCAGCTCTAAAAAATCAATATATTTAGATATGATGGCTTCATCTTCTTCTGTCAATCTTCCGCTTGAATAAGGAAAACGTCCAAAACCTACCAGCTGCCTGACGGTGAGTCGTGTGACAAAATGATTTTCCTGACGCAAAATGGTTAAAACTTTTGCCAAATCAGCAGATTTAGACCTTGTAACATCCATGCCCGCAACCTCAATTTGCCCATCGTCCATATTCAAGAGCCTGCCGATCATCAAAAGTGTTGTGGATTTTCCGGCACCGTTTGGTCCAATCAATGACGTGATGCCTGCTTTTGGAATTTGAATATTCAAAGGTCCGATTGCGACCTCATCGTATGTCTTTTTTGCGTTATTTATTTTTATCATAGAGAACCCTTCCTTAAAATCGTAATTATGAAAATCACTCCGCCGAACATCTCAATGATAACCGAAACAACACCTTGTGCGTTAAATATGTGATACATAAAAAAATATGCACCTGTTATTACAAGAAATGCAATGGCTAAAGCCATGGGAAAAATATAACGGTGGTCATAGGTCGGTGAAGCTTGATAGGCTAAGGTTGCCACTAAAAACCCATAAAAGGTAAGGGGACCAACCAAAGCTGTGGAAACTGCCATTAAAACGGACACAAGAACAAGAGGATATATTATGCTGGGCTGATGCTTGACTCCTAAAGATGTTGCCACATCCCTGCCAAGGGACACCACATTAAGTCTCTTGGAGTAAGCGAGCAATAATGTTGCCGCCACCAGCACCGCAGGAATTGCAATAGGGAACAATTCTGACTCCGAATTGCTGACGGAACCAAACAGTCTTGCCTGCAATATATCAAATTCCGAAGGTGACAGAAGCCTTCTCATAAAGGTTGACAGAGAGCGGAGTCCTGTTCCGATGATAACTCCTATTAAAAGCATGAGCTGCAAATTTCCGTATTTACCGGAAAGCAGCCAGCCATAAAGAATGAGACACATCAGTACCATAACGGTTACTTGGAATACAAAAGCTCCCATACCGCTGAATTTGATCAGCGTACCTGCACCAAAGAAAAATATTACGGATGTTTGAATGAGTGTGTAAAGAGCCTCAAAGCCAAGCAGTGAGGGTGTGATGATTCTGTTGCTTGTGATTGATTGGAATGTAACTGTTGACATGCTTTGGCAGATTGCCGCAATAACCATTGATATAACAGCATACATTCTTCTTCTCGCAACCGGAATAAACGATGGCGAATATGCCGGAACAGGGTTTTTGTAAACTAAAAGCCCCCATGCGGCAAAAGCTCCCAAAACCACAAATGCTGTCAGCATAATCCAATATTTCCGGATTTCTTTTTTTGTACGAAACGCTTTTGAAGAGCGGGTTTTGCTCTGAGTACCAATAGTAAGCTTGTTCATTTGCGCCTCCTTTGTTTAAGCAAAATCAAAATGAATACAAGGGATCCTAAGGTTCCGAGTATTACTGAAACAGGCACCTCAAAAGGCATGATGATGGTTCGGGATATAATATCGCAAAGTGTAATTGTTCCCATGCCTGACACGCAAACCCAGGGAAGGTTGCTTCTGAGATCATCCCCTCTATACATGGAGATTATGTTAGGTACAATTAAACCCAAAAAAGGAAGGTTCCCAATTACAACAGTGACGATTCCCACAGCAACCGAAATAATGGCTGTACCCAAAAGGATAATTTTGTTATAATCCACGCCGAGGCTTGTTGCTACATCTTCTCCAAGTCCTGCCAAGGTCAATCTGTCGGCATAAAGAAAGATTAATATTGTAACAATTACAATGGTCCATAGATATTCATATCTGCCTATCTGAACCGACGAAAAGGAGCCTATGAACCAGTTTTCAATGCTTTGCGTCATTTTGAAGGAAAGGCTGACAAAGGTGGAAAAAGCTGAAACAACCGCACCAAGCATCATGCCAATTACAGGGACAATGAGGGAGGATCGGAGCTTGATTTTCCGCATAAGCAAAAAAAATACCATGGTTCCCATAAAGGCAAAGACGATGGCTCCGGTCATTCTCATTACCAATGTGGGGGAAGGAATAAAAAAATAGACAAGCAAAAGCCCCAACCCAGCCCATTCTACAGTTCCTGTGGTGGTCGGTTCAACTAATTTGTTTTGTGTTATGAGCTGCATGACAAGCCCGGATATTGACATGGCAGCACCGGTAAGCATTAGAGCTGCCGTTCGCGGAACACGGGTTATAAAAAACATACTCCAGCCGTCATCCTGCTCACGAATGTTATAGACACCGGTGGACAGAGAAATAATGCCAAGGGCAATAACAATGACAACCGCTAAAATGAAAGGCGCAGTCCATATTTTTTTATAATCAGAACGTTGGGGCTGAAAATTCTCAGCCACAACGTTTGCTTTTATCAGTTTCTTTGACACAATTCTATACCTCTTGTGGTTATTATTTTCCGAAAGCTGCGGCAATATCCCCGAACAGCTTGATGTAAGTTTGGATAGATTCGTTTGTATAGGTATTGTTGGGTGCGTATATTATGTTTCCTTCAATGACAGCAGTTGTGTTCTGAAGGGCAGGAGAATTATCGATAACATCCTTAGCCGGAACAGAATCGGTGCCGGCAACTCCTGCGTCACGGTCAAGAACAAGGAACCAATCGGGATTACTCTGTGCAATCGCTTCAATGCTTATTTCATCGCCTTGATGGTCGGAGGTTGTATTCGAAACCTCAAGCGAGGAAACCCAGCCAAAGATTTCGTACATGGGTCCCCATACACGTCCCGCTCCCGGTGCTGAATAGCCTATCTTACCGCCGGAGATGATAACGCTTGTAATAGTATCTTCGCCGTTATATGCAGTTTTGACATCTGCAATAGATTTCTCAAAATCTGCAATCAGCTTGGCGGCTTCCGCTTCTTTTTCAAAGATCATGCCTAAAGTGATGGTGGTATCAATAAATCCGTTTACAAAATTCTCTGCAGGGCTGTCTGCTTTTTCAGATACATCGAATGTCAGATCGATTACAACAGCATTAGGCACCAATGCCTTAATCTCCTCATAATTAGCTGCGAAACGCTGACCGACTATGACAAGCTCAGGGTCTGCAGCCGCAATAACTTCAAGATTAGGTTCGCGTAGACTGCCCACATCCAAAACAGATTCGTCCAACACATAGGGGGAATCTGCAGGCATTACGCCCTTGGGGACCGCAAGCAGCTTTACGCCCCACGCATACAGAGTGTCAAAGGTCCTGTTATCAAGCGAAACAATTCGCTCAGGGTTAACGGGTACGGTGACGGTTCCGTGAACATCGGTAATTTCAACCGCAGCGGGAGCCGCCGGTTCTGTGGCTGCAGGCACTGTATTCTCTTGTTCCGGTGCTGATGGAGAAGAGTTATCCTGTGCCGGTGCCGGTGGAGATGAGTTATCCTGTGTACCGCCGTTACAAGCGGTAATTGAAAAAATCATAATAACAGACAATACTACTAAGAGCAGTTTTTTCATGGTTAAAGCCTCTTTTCTTTGGATTATTCTGTGTCAGCATTTAATTATCCGACAGCAGTTATACATAGCTAACTACCGCTAAGTAATATAACATTCTCTGTCTGCATAGTAAATAGAATATTTTCCGTTCAATGATGGATTTTTTTCTCTGCTTGATATTCGCTGGGCGAAATTCCTGTAAGCTTCTTGAATATCCTGCTAAAATAATAAGGGTCTTCATATCCGACACAGGACGCAATCTGCTTAATGAGACAGTCACAGGATGTAAGCAGTTCTTTTGCACGAGCAATACGAAGCTCAGTCAAATAACGCACCGGTGTCATGCCCATATATTTTTGAAATTGCTCAGAAAACCGCTTGCCATCCATGCCGAATTGTCCTGCAAGATTGTCGATGGAAAATCTGTTCGAGCAGTTGTCTTTCATATATTCTGCGGCATTTTCCATTATTGCGCATGGACTCTTGCGACTTTGCCGATCCGCAGATAATACGATTTCTTCAATAAGATTGTGAAATAGCGTGCGGCATCGCAAAACAGACATACTGCCTGATGATGAATAACTGTCTGTCAGTTTTCCTAATATCTCTGTCAGTTTAGGATTTATGCCGATAGGAATATGAAAATGACTGTTATAATAGGGCAGGGAGTCAAATTGAGTCTCAGGAATTTGATAGTGAATAACAGCATAATGCCATTTATTGCTGCCCGTAACCTCTTTGTCCAGCAATATATCCGGTCCTGCATGTATCACAATGCCCGGACAAATATTATACGCAGATTCCTCACATGTATAACAAGCGCTACCCTCCAACGGGATAACCAATCCTCCACTTTTCTTGGATGTCTTCCAATTTTTGGCTATACTGCCGGACGGTATTTGCATGCTGACGACATCATTAAAAAAAATATCAGCTTTCGTATAATATTCACATAGTTGATTTACATCTATTTTCATTGAAATATCCTCCTATGTACAGGCTAATAATAAGCTTTTCTTTTAAATATCAAACCATACTTATTAATAAAAAAAGCATGGTAAACTGTTGGTTAGCTTCAACTAACCAACAGTTTACCATATCCCTTAGTATTTATCAACAGCATTTGATCAATTTTTTATTTCTGATATTTTTTGAAATATTTTTCAAACAATATATCGGAATATTCTTTTAATTCATCTTCATAGTCGGCAAAGCTTTTTAAAAAATCAATGCATTCCTTTGTCAAGGTAGAACCTCCGCCGTTGGCACCGCCGATTTTCCTGACCAAAAGCATAAAGTTCAGTGCTTCTTCCGTTGATTTTATCATTTTATTAGCCTTGGAATATGATAAATTCATTTTTTTAGCCGCAGCATTCAAAGATTCCAATTCCTTGGTAAGGTTAAGAAGAGTAACCACACCGGGTCCGAAGAATATTTCTTCATTTGCTAATCTAATCAATAAAGCAGCATGAAATTTTTCCATATAATCATCCTTTACAAAATACTAACTATATTATATAGATTTCAGGCAGAAAGTCAAATTACAGTCAAATTACGTAAATGTTTTCCTTGACTTCCATTCTCGGCATGGGTATAATTTAACATAGGTGATGAATTTTCAATCACCTAAAAAAATAATCACCGTTATATTTTTAAAAATATAACGTTAAGGAGATTTGCAATTGGGTTATATGTGGACAAGACAAAGCATCAAATGGTTTATGGATGCAAGCGATTATACGGGTTACCATAAAAATTTAGCGGATAAAATTATTCCCTTCCTTGATGAGGATCATACCTTGTGCGATGTTGGATGCGGATTAGGGTGCCTTGATATTTTCTTGGCATCTGAAGTGGCGAGAATTACCGCAATTGATTCAAATGCCGAAGTTATTAATGAGCTGAAAAAATCCGCAGATGAAATGGGCATACATAATCTTAATGCGGTATGTGCCGAAGCGGAAAAAGCAGCAGCCGAGCACGATGTTTTTCTGATGAGTTTTTTCGGCGACTTAGATGAAATGAAAAAATACTATAAGCATTGCCGTAAAAAACTTATACGCATAACTAATTTATCGGATAAAAGCAATTTTTATCACGAAGCACACTGCAGGAGAGATAAGCCATTCGTTTCAATTATCGAAAATGGACTTAAGGAGGAACAGATTCCATACGAGCTGCTTATTGATTCAATTGAATTCGGACAGCCGCTTCGCTCCGAAGAGGATGCAAGAGCTTTCATACTGTATAATGCTCCGGGTGCCAAGACGGATGAAGTTGAACTTTTTCTTAAAAACCATGGACAAAATACCGGACGTTCGGACTTTCCCATATATATACCAAACAAAAAGCAAATCGGAATTTTTATTATTTCATTCTAAGGACTGAGGGGGAATAAAATGAATTCATTTGAACAGGATTTACAAAATGCCGTTAAATATCACGGGCACCTGTGTTCGGGTCAGGTAATAGGTGTGCGCATGGCAAGATATGCCTTGAAGCTGCTTGGAATTGACGATCCAAAAGCCTTCCGGAATTTAGTTGTATATGTGGAATGCGACAGATGCCTGACTGATGCCATAGGAACGGTGACCGGATGTAAGTTGGGAAAGCGCAATCTGAAGTGGATGGATTACGGCAAATCGGCAGCAACCTTTTTAAACACCGAAACGGACGAGGCTGTACGGATTTATCGTAAGGAGCATGTGTATCCTGCAGAGGGGCAGGACCTGGTAGAATTCTTTAATGGTATTCCCGATGAGAAAATGTTCAGGGCTGATTCCGTAAAGGTTCACTATAGTCATACGGATTTGCCGGGAAAGCCTCTTGATGCCATGACCTGCCCCATATGCGGGGAGGAGGTTATCGACGGTCGTCAGGTAACGCGGGACGGTCGGCAGATATGTAAGGCTTGCGATGGCGGAGCCTATTATTCTGTCAGGAAGGAGCATTAAAATGAATCCATGGAAGCTATATGATGAACTTATTGAGGGCATACCGGATAATTTATCGGTTGCATACTGCAACAGCGGTCATAATTGGACAACCGTAACAAGCAGTGAAAACAGCGTTGGAATTGCAATGACAATTTCCGTGTTTTCCAAGCCCTATACGGAAACGGAAAGTATAACGGGACTGTCACTTAAGCGTACGGCAATGCTTGCCAAGTCATGGAATTTTGTGGAGGCTGCAATAGGTGTTGCGGCAATTAACAGCTATTATAATAATTCCGTGCGTTCGGCACAGTGCGGAGCTGTTCACGGCTGTGTAAACAATGATAACGGAGATGCCTTTAACCTATATCAGAATGAAGTCAGAGGCAAAAAGGTTGCGGTTATAGGTCACTTTCCCATGCTTGAACAGCGTTTCGGAAGCTTGTGCGACTTGAGCATACTTGAACGCAATCCGTCCTGGGGAGATTATCCTGATTCCGCATGCGAATACATATTGGGTGAGCAGGACTATGTTTTTATTACAGGCTGTACGCTGGTTAACAAGACATTGCCCCGCCTCCTGAAATTGGCTGAAAAAGCGAAAATAGTCATGGTGGGTCCAAGCACTGTAATGTCGCCCATATTATTTGAACATGGTATATACGGACTTTCCGGCTTTACGGTAAGTGATGTAAAAAAATGCGAACAGATAATACGTGAGGGAAACACCATGGAATTGTTCAGTACAGGAAAGATGGTTGACTATATCAACCCTATTGTGTAATAAGATAAAATTGTGGAGGAAGATATGAAAAAGACAAAGATTTTATTGCTGCTGCTTGCGGTATTATTGGTTTTAAGCGCAGGGTGCTCAAAGGAAAGCCCTAAGGTTGATGTACCGGAGTCTGACGTAAGTAAGGAGCAGCCTTCTTTGGAAGAACCAGATACTCCGGAGGAGCCTGATTCTGCTGAAGATACCACTGTGAAGTTTACAGATTCTGTTGGCAGGGAGGTTGAGCTTCCGGCAGATATTGAAAGAATAGCACCATCGGGGCCATTGGCTCAGGTTGTGCTTTACACCCTGTGTCCCGATAAGTTGGTGGGACTTGCCAGTGATTTAAGTGACACCCAATTTGAGTACATGGACCCCAAGTACAAATCACTGCCTGTATTCGGAAACTTTTATGCCGACACATTGAATCTTGAAGCTGTAATGACCGCAAAACCTCAGGTTATAATTGACATAGGCGAGGCAAAGGCATCTGTCAACGAAGATATGCAGGGTGTTCAGGACAAAACAGGCATACCTTCAATATTCATACACATGGAGCTCGATACAATGGCGGAGGCATACCGTACATTAGGCAAGGTTACAGGCGAGGAGGAACAGGCTGAAAAGTTAGCGAAATATGTTGAAGCAACATTGGCGGAGGCTAAAGAAAAATCCGCTTCCATTCCGGATGAAAAAAGGATTAAGGTCTACTATGGGCAAGGAGACGCAGGACTTACGGGTTTAGTTAAGGGCACGGTGCATGCGGATGTTATCGATGCCGTAGGCGCAGTAAATGTTACAGATTCCCAGGAAAGTGTCCGTGGCGGTGCAGCCGAAATATCAATGGAGCAGCTTATGCTGTGGCAGCCGGATGTTGTGCTGTTTGCTCCGGGAAGCATATATTCCGATGTTGATTCACGGGTTGAATGGCAGGGAATCAAGGCTGTGCAAAACAAAAAGTACTACGAGATTCCCGACGGACCCTACAACTGGATGGGACGTCCGCCGTCAGTCAATCGCATACTCGGGATAAAATGGTTAGGAAATCTTCTCTATCCTGATATATATGATTACGATATGGTTAATGAAGCGAAGGACTTCTACAATTTGTTTTATCATTGTGACATAACAGATGCTCAGATAAATAAGTTGCTTGAAAGATCAACACTCAGAGATTAATCCGGAGGCTATGTATGACGACCGCCACTGAAAAGAAGAGAAAATGGTTATTAATTGTTGCGCTGGCAGTGCTTGCGGTGGTGTTTGTAGTGAGCTTTGCGATTGGAAAATACCCTGTTCCCCCCGATACCCTGCTGCATATATTTTGGAGCAAGCTTACAGGTGCATTAAAGGACTGGTCTGATGATATAGAGCTTGTTATTTTCAAAATACGAATGCCCCGTATTTTTGCGGGAGCACTTATCGGGGCGGGACTTTCCACGGCAGGAGCTGCGTATCAGGGACTTTTCAGGAATCCCATGGTTTCGCCGGATGTCCTTGGGGCATCTGCGGGCGCCGGGTTCGGAGCGGCAGTTTCACTGTACTTAGGTCTTAATTTTGCGATGGTTTCCGTTAATGCTTTTATATGCGGCATAGCGGCTGTTGGTGTGGCATATTTAATCAGCACCAAGGTAAAGCAAAATCCAACCCTTGGAATGGTGCTTGCGGGAATTATGATAAGCTCCCTGTTTTCTTCGGGGACATCCTACATCAAGCTTATCGCAGACCCCAACAACACGCTGCCCCTCATAACCTATTGGCTTATGGGCAGCATTTCCTCGATACGGGTAAGCGAGCTTATATATGCAAGTATTCCTATTTTATCGGGAATGCTTGTGCTGTTCCTGCTCAGATGGAAGATGAACCTGGTTGCTGTGGGAGAGGATGAAGCACATTCAATGGGTATTAATACAAGGTTAATGCGCATTATAATTGTTTCTGCCGCCACGATGATTTCCGCGGCATGCGTGTCAATCAGCGGAATGATTGGCTGGGTGGGGCTTGTTATTCCTCACTTTGCCCGCATGGCTGTAGGGCATGATTATCGCATCATGCTTCCCATGTCCATGATTATGGGAGCGGGGTTTTTGATGATTGTTGATAATTTTGCAAGAATGCTTGCAACGTTGGAAATACCTATTGGAATTTTAACATCCTTTGTGGGGGCACCGTTTTTTCTCTATCTTATTCTTAAAAAGGGGGATGAAATATGAAATTAGACGTGAAAGATCTGAGTTTTTCTTTTAAATCACATACTGTTTTAAACAATGTAAGCTTTTCATCCGATTCAGGCGAATGTATATTCCTCTTGGGAGAAAACGGCGCAGGGAAAACCACGTTATTTCGCTGCATACTCGGGCTTCTCAGAGGATACGCAGGCGATATCCGGATTGACGGCATAAGCTGTAAAAGAATGTCCGTCAAGGAGATGGCACGAAGAATTTCATATATACCTCAGGCTCACTCTCCTACTTTTAATTATTCGGTATTTCAAACTGCACTGATGGGTACAAATGCTCTGATGGATATGTTTGAGACACCGGGTGAAAAAGAGTGCCGTTTTGTTTACGAAAAACTTGAAATGCTTGGCATCTCCCATTTGGCGGAACGGGGATACGCCGAATTGTCCGGCGGCGAGCGGCAGCTTGTTCTGATTGCCAGGGCATTGGTTCAAAACTCCGGAATTCTTATTATGGACGAGCCCACGGCTAATCTTGATTACGGCAATCAGTTCCGAATAATGGAACGCATAAAAAATTTGGCTAAGGAAGGCTACATGGTTTTGCTTTCCACCCATAATCCCGAACATGCCCTGCTGTTTGCGGATAAAGTTTTAATATTGAAGGACAGCAGCATAATGCTGTACGGCACACCTGAAGAAACACTGAACCCGGAAGTAATAGAAAGTATTTACGGCATAGATGTGGAAATTCAAAACATACCCACAAGTAAGGGAGAAGTGCCGATATTTGTACCTTGCGTGGGCTGATGCCATCAGGATGTAATTAATATTTAAAAGAACAGATTTTACATTTATTGCTGTATTTTCTGTTTTTTTTTGCATATCTCATCCACAAAAAGTTGTTTATTTTTTTAAATATTAATTGCATATATACCGGCTTATTTGTGCTATAATACTAAGTATGAATCCATACACACCCACAAAAACTCCCCGCTATGTAATCATTGACTACAGAGCAGGAGAGGAAATATTAAATTATTTAAGAAAATTAAATATTGAGCCCATACCAACGTTGAAATGTACCGACTTGCAGGAGCCTGTGGACGGTCATCCCGATATGGTAATTCATCCAATAGACTTTAAAACCTTTGTTGCTGCGCCGAATGTTTTTGATTATTACCGAAATGTTTTAGGCAGTATAGGAATAAAAGTAATTAAAGGTGGAAAAACTCTTAGCAGAAACTATCCTGACGATATCGCATATAATGTAGCAAGAATAGGGAGATATGCTTTTCATAATATTAAGCATACAGACCAGGTTTTAAAATATTATTTGGAAGAAGCGGGCATCGAATTCATTCATGTAAATCAAGGCTATACAAAGTGCTCAATTGCTCCTGTCAGCGAAAATAAAGCTTTGACATCGGACTTCTTGATACATGAAAAATTAATATCGTACAATATAGACTGCATGTATATAGATTCCAAGGTTGTACATTTAAAAGGATATGACAACGGATTTATAGGAGGCTCTGTAGGTTTGATTAATGAAAAAATATTTTTGTCAACAGGTAAAATTTTTGATGAAAATATTTCTGTTTCATTAAGGAAATTTATTCAGTCATCGGAATATATTTATGATGAAGCTTCAAGTCAGCAAATAACAGACTTAGGAACGCTGATACCAATAATATGACCTCCCTGACCGAGAGGAGTGACTAAGTGGAGCTTTTATCATTAGAGTTAAATGAAAATGAAAATCATGAAATTTATAATAATTTAAAGATAATAACAAATATAGATGAAAGAGATATCAATATAGAATTATCTTCAACAGACGAAGGCAATATAAGAATAAGATATTTTACGGACAACAAATTAAACAAAAGAGAGTTTATTGAAAAAATAATATCAAAAATAACCAAGCTTTTGGTGGAATACACCAAGTTAGAGGGAATAAACACTCTTAAGGAAAGCTATTTCTATTTTGACGAGGAAGAAGTAGGCTCAATAATATCTGATATTGAGGAAGAAATAGACAACGATATTAAAATACATTTAATTATAAAAAATAAGTTTAAAGAAGTCTTAGAAAAATCCAGCTCAATAAATTTAAACGGATTTGTAAACTTCAGGCTTAAATTTATAAAACTTTATGCAACACAGGTTGTTGAGCGTTGCATTGATTCGTATTTGATGAAAAAAGAATATATGGATTTTATAAGTATTATTAAGCTTATTTCAGAATCCGAAGAAAATCAGTATGATATTGTTAATGTGATGCTTAATAATAACAAAATTCAGGTTTACGACAAAAATATGCAAAAGTTAAATTATTTGACAAATGCTGAGTTTTCAACCGAATTAAGCAATACATCGACATATGATGAGACAGTAATAAATATTTTGCTGAGTGTTTCTCCGAAAAAAATAATACTTCATGATACTAAAATTGATAAGAAAAACAAAGAAGCATATAATACTGTAGATATTATAAAAAGGATATTTGAAGGAAAGGTAGAAACCTGCACAGGCTGTAAGTACTGCGAGCTTCTGTGATATAAAGGAACGGGTGCCTCCGGCACCCTCTGCCGTTTTAAGCGGGGATAAACGGAACACTTCTTTTTTGGGAAACCTTCGTCTAAAGGTAACCTTATTTAAGAAAACTATAAGCTTAATAAATTATACTGAAATCGGGAACATTCCTCTTACGTTCAAAGACTGAATATGCAGCAGAGGTGTGTCCCCCTACCTTGAAAGGAGGAATACATATGTCATTTTTGATTTTGGCATCTTTAATAACGATAACTATTGCAGCGACAATACATATAATAAATATTAAAGAAGCTCAGGTAAATAGCGAGCAATAATTTATCAAGAAGCTCTTATAAATAGTATTAATCTAAATAAGCCTTTAAATGCGGTGAAGCATTTAAAGGCTTATTTTTTCCGGTAACTCTGTGTACATCGATACAAATATCATGGGAAATAAAGTACATTGTATAGTTTTTCGGGTAAAAAACCCGTATAAAAACAGTTGATAATTCTACTGATATAATTAAAGCTATATCGCATTTATAAGTTGATAATTAATAATATATCTTAGATATAATGACAAAATTAGAAGTATGTTTTGAATATAAATACAATATATAAATTCATATGCGATAAAATTTTGCTTTGGGAAAACAACCTCAACATTCGTGAATTTAAAATATTTTTCGCTTTATTTTGCGTTAAATAATTTGTTTTGACATTATAAACGAAAGATTATTGTTCAATAAAATATAATATTCGACTAATGTTTTAAAAAATACAATTGACATTTTAATTATTATTAATTATAATTATTAAAATATAGAAAAGAGAGAGGAGAAGTAATATGAATAATAAAATAATAAGAATTTTAAGTCTGTTTTTAATTCTAACTATTGCTTTAGTTGGTTGCGGACCGAAAGAAAGTCCAAATACACCTGATAACACACCTGATAATACGCCTGATAATAATGTTGAGGCTAAAACAGATATAGTCATTGCTACTGCGGTTGATTTTATCACAATGGATCCACTTGATACAAATGATACATTATCAGGCGGTTTACAAAGGGCTATGATGGAGGGTTTATTTGGTTTTGACCATGAGATGAACGTAGTTCCGTTATTAGCCGAAGACTATGAAGCAAACGATGAAGCTACTGAATTTACATTTAAATTAAGACAAGGTGTGAAATTCTCAGATGGAACTGACTTTAATGCTGACTCGGCATTAGTTAACTTAAACAGAATGGCAGATCAAACCCAAGGTCTTAAAAGAAACAGTCTTTTTAATATGATTGACAAAAATGAAAAGATAGATGATTACACTATAAAGGTAACATTAAAGCAATCATTTGGAGCATTCATAAACACATTGGCTCATCCTGCAGCTTTATTTGTAAGCCCTGCGGCTTTAGAGGAGTATGGAAATGAAGTATCACAACATCCTGTTGGAACCGGAAGATATATATTTGAAAAATGGACACCGGGCGAACAACTTGTAATAAAACAAAATTCAAATTATTGGGGCGGAGCACCTGAATTTACTTCTGTAACATTTAAGCCTGTTGTAGAAAATGGTACGAGAGTTGCAATGCTTCAATCAGGAGATGCAGATTTTATTTTCCCATTACCAAGTGAACAAGTTGCCAGCTTACAAGCAAATAAAGATTTAACAGTTGAAGTTACCCCTTCAATCGTAACCCGTTATATCACTATGAATACACAAAAAAAACCTTTTGATGATGTAAGAGTAAGGCAAGCACTTAACTATGCAGTTGATAAAGAAGCATATGCACAAGTTGTATATAATGGTTATGCAAAGCCTGCAGTATCTTTAATCGGACCTAATGTTCAATTCCATGTAGCTCAGGACCCATATGAATATGATATAGAAAAAGCCAAAGCATTATTGGCAGATGCAGGATATCCAAATGGATTTGAAGTATCATTATGGAGTAGTAATACTACAACAATGATTAAAGCTACTCAATTTATAAAACAACAATTATCTCAAATTGGAGTAACTGTAAATGTTGAAAATATGGAAATCGGTACATTAGATCAACAAGTAACAGGTTATGCAAAAGGAACACCGGGAGACCAGGTAGGAGTGGAGATGTATGTAATAGGATGGTCTCCGTCTACAGGAGACGCCGACTGGGGTCTTAGACCATTGGCATCATCAGAGTCAATACCGCCGGTATCTTACAATATAGCGTATTATAGCAGTCCCGTATTTGACGCAGCAATTCAAGCGGCATTAGAAACCGCAGACCCTGAAAAAAGAGCAGAACAATATGCAATTGCACAAAAACAAGTATGGGAAGATGCTCCTATGATATTCACAGTAGTAGATGATAATACTTTTGCATATAGAAATACAGTAGACGGTATAGCAATACTACCTGACGGCTCATTAGATCTTTCTCAAGGTAAAGTAGTAAAATAATTTAAAGATGCTGATTAATAAGATATTGGTATAATTTGAATAATTTTATACCAATATTTTTATATTAATAACAATGTTACGGCAGATGAAAATCTGTTAGGTTTTATTGTGAATATATCAGCGTCTAAACAAGTTATATAAATTTATGATAAGATATATAAAAGTATATACGGAGGTGAAAACAGATGCTACGTTATGTTATTAAAAGACTTTTAGCTGTTATTCCAACTCTTATATTAATTTCTATTTTTGTTTTCATGTTTGTAAGATTTATTCCCGGTGATCCCGCAAGAAGGGTTGCTGGACCTGATGCAACATTAGAAGACGTTGAGATGATTAGAGAGTCACTTGGTTTAAATAAACCTGTTCTTGACCAATATAAAGACTATATGCTGGGTTTATTAAAAGGGGATATGGGAACATCTTTAAAAACAAAAAGACCGGTAACATATGAAATTGGTTTAAGATATTCAAATACAGTCAGATTAACTATTTCAAGTCTTGCATGGTCGGTGGTATTTGGAATAATAATAGGTGTTTTTTCGGGAAAGAACAGATCGAAATGGCAGGACTATTTCGGTATGACATTTGCAGTTTCAGGTATATCATTGCCCTCATTCTGGTTAGGTCTTATGTTGATACAAATATTTGCAGTTAACCTAAAGTTGTTTCCTACTGTAGGAGCAGATGGATTAAGAAGTTTAGTACTTCCGTCAATAACTTTAGGTGCCAGTGTTGCCGCAATAATTGCAAGATTTACAAGATCATCAATCATAGAAATTATGAAAAATGATTATATAAGAACTGCTCATGCTAAGGGATTGACGGAAAGAAAGATTATTTGGAAACATGTTTTCAGAAATTCAATGATACCGGTTGTTACAGTAATAGGATTACAATTTGGATTTTTATTGGGAGGCTCAGTTGTAACCGAATCGGTATTTGCTTTTCCGGGATTGGGAAGCTTATTGATAGATTCGGTTAATTATAGAGATTATCCTATGATACAATCTTTAATACTAATATTCTCATTACACTTCGTATTGATAAATTTATTAGTAGATTTATTATATGCGGCATTAAATCCGGAAATTAAACTACAATAGAAAGGGGGAAAAACTGTGGCAAAAGAAAAAGAACTTGAAGAAAAAGAAGAAATAAGAACTCCTTTTAAAGAGTTTTTAATGAAATTTAAAAAACAAAAAACAGCAATTGCAGCATTGGCATTTTTAATGCTTCTTGTGGTTTTTTCAATTATCGGAGAAATGATTGTTCCATACGGAGTGGACGAATATGACTATTCAAGTGTATTGCAATCTCCCTCTCAAAACCATTTGTTCGGTACGGATGAGTTCGGAAGAGATATCTTCAGCAGAGTAATTTTAGGAGCGAGAATATCATTGGCCGTTGGTTTATCCTCTGTAACGGTAGGAGCTGTTGTAGGAACTATTTTAGGTTTATTAAGCGGTTATTACGGTGGATTTATTGACAGTGTTATAATGAGAGTATGTGATACATTGTTTGCATTCCCCGGTACAATATTGGCAATAGGAATTATGGCTATATTAGGGCCTGGTATATTTAATGTTGTTATAGCGGTTGCAATATTCTCCGCACCGTCCTTTGCGCGTATAGTGAGAAGCAGTACCTTATCTCAGAAAGAATCCGTATATGTACAGGCTGCAAAGAGCTTAGGAGCCAGTGATGGAAGAATTTTGTTTAAACATATACTTCCCGGTGCCATGTCAGAAATAATAGTTTATTATACAATGAACATAGGTTCATCAATATTGACGGCATCAAGTTTAAGCTTTTTAGGAATGGGTGCACAGGCACCAAGCCCTGAGTGGGGTCTTCAATTAAGCACAGGCAGAGCATATGTAGGATTAAATTGGCATATGACATTCTTCCCGGGTCTTGCAATATTTTTGACGGTACTGTCATTTAATTTACTTGGTGATGGGTTAAGAGATGCATTAGACCCTAAATTGACACAGTAAGAAAGGAGTGATAATATGCAAGAAAAAGAATCTGATATATTATTGGATATAAAAAATCTTCATACCTATTTCTTTACTGATAACGGAGTTGTAAAATCTGTAGACGGCGTTGATATAACTCTTAAAAAAGGTTCGACTCTCGGTATAGTAGGTGAATCGGGAAGCGGCAAGAGCGTTACTGCTTTATCTGTAATGAATTTATTGACAGGTACTAAAGGGAAAATAGTAGAAGGAAACATACATTTAGATGGTAAAGATATAGTAAATATATCTGAAGAAGAGAAAAGAAAGCTTCGTGGCGGGGATATTGCAATGATATTCCAGGAGCCTATGACTTCATTAAACCCTGTTCTTAAAATAGGAGATCAAATTTCTGAAGCTATAATAGAACATTTTAAAACAAGCAAAAAAGAAGCATTAGATAAAACAATAGAAATTCTCAAAAAAATAAGCATACCAAGAGCTGAAAAAATTGTAAATGAATATCCGTTCCAGCTTTCGGGGGGAATGAGACAAAGAATTATGATTGCAATGGCTTTAGTTTGCAATCCTAAGGTTCTTATAGCAGATGAACCTACAACAGCTTTGGATGTTACAATACAAGCTCAAATTCTTGAGCTGATGAATGAACTAAAAAAAATAGTGGGTACATCAGTATTGTTTATTACTCATGACCTTGGTGTAATTGCGGAAATCTGCGATGAAGTAGTTGTAATGTACTGTGGTCGCGTAGTTGAAAGCGGAGATGTATTATCAATATTTAAAAAACCGAGACATCCGTATACGGAAGGATTGTTAAAATCAATTCCTAAATTAGGAGAACATGTGGAAATTTTAGAATCAATACCCGGCAATGTTCCAAATCCTAAATATATGCCTAAAGGCTGTAAGTTTGAACCAAGATGTTCCAAATCATTTGATAAATGCAGAGAAGAGGAACCTCCATTTTTCACTTATTCAAATGGGCAAAAAAGCCGCTGCTGGCTGTGTAAAAAGGAATACGGAGGTGAAGTATAATGTCGAAAGTGTTACTTCGTACCGAAAATTTAAAGAAATATTATCCTACTAAATCAGGAGTTCTTGGAACTAAAACAGAATATGTTAAATCTGTTGACGGCGTATCCTTTGAGGTTAAAGAAGGTGAAGTTTTCGGTATAGTCGGTGAATCAGGATGCGGTAAATCGACTTTAGGTAAGCTTATATGCAATTTAATTGATAAAACTGATGGAGTAATTACCATTAAAGATAAAAATTTATCTAAGCTTTCTAAAAAAGAAATGCGAGACGTCAGAAAAGATATTCAAATGGTATTTCAAGATCCTTATGCGTCATTAAACCCAAGAATGTCTGTTCGTGACATTATAGCCGAGCCTTTAATTATTCACAATCTTGCTCATGGCAAGGAAGAAATAGATAAAAGGGTTATAGAGCTTCTCCGGCACGTTGGATTAGACGGATACCATGCTCAAAGATACCCCCATGAGTTCAGTGGGGGACAAAGACAGAGAATTGGTATAGCAAGGGCTTTAGCGGTTAAACCAAAGCTTATAATAGCGGATGAACCTGTTTCGGCATTAGATGTTTCTATACAATCTCAGGTGTTAAATTTAATGAATGAACTTAAAAATAAATTAAATTTAACTTATGTATTTATAGCGCATGACTTAAGTGTTGTAGAGCATATAAGCGACAGAATAGGCGTTATGTATTTAGGTAATTTTGTTGAAGTTGCCGACAAATATGAAATGTATAAAAATCCTCTGCACCCATATACACAGGCGTTGCTCTCTGCCATACCGCTCCCCACTTTACACGATAGAAGAGAACGGATCATACTAAAGGGTGAAATTACATCGCCAATTGAACCAAAGAAGGCCTGCCGCTTTGCCGGGCGCTGCTGGTGCGCCACTGACGAATGCCATAATAACGAACCTGCACTCAAAGACATGGGTAATGATCACTTTGTTTCTTGCTTTCAAGCTTTCAAGTAAAGTAGTCTGTAAAACGATCATTATTATTAAAGAACGCAACACGATAAAGTTCATTTGCTGTGTTGCGTTGTTGTTTGAATGCGAAAATTCGAACCTATGCCTCAGGCAAATTGCTCAGTTTTGACCTAACTGACAATAAACACAATTTAAATCAACTTTGGGCAGACAATCGCACTTATTCCTTCCGGGTGTAGAGCAAGCTGGGTTATGCGGCATAGTTTGAATGAATTTGGGGTTCAAATATGCCCTTGAAACCGACCAGTCCTCGGCATACTCTATGAGGTAAATGGTCACCAA